>Ga0102594_1000344_pt1 | contig 50553 bp, 12 predicted proteins | sample AraplaCol_mLB_r2_2_FD_76863 | JGI IMG/M metagenome (GOLD analysis project Ga0102594, IMG submission 76863) | Arabidopsis root microbial communities from North Carolina, USA - plate scrape MF_Col_mLB_r2 (SPADES assembly) (version 2) | ecosystem: Host-associated > Plants > Roots > Endosphere...
GCGAAGGCCTTTGCTGCGTGCTGAGCGTGAAGGTGCCCGAGCCCAAGTTCTCGAGCCAGACCAAGGACAAGCTGGTGTCCAGCGAAGTGCGCGCGCCGGTGGAAGACATCGTCGGCCGCCTGCTGACAGACTACCTCCTGGAACGCCCGAACGACGCCAAGATCATCTGCGGCAAGATCATCGAGGCCGCCAAGGCCCGCGAGGCCGCGCGCAAGGCCCGCGAAATGACGCGCCGCAAGGGCGTGCTCGACGGCATGGGCCTGCCCGGCAAGCTGGCCGACTGCCAGGAGAAGGACCCGGCGCTGTGCGAGGTCTACCTGGTGGAGGGCGACTCCGCCGGCGGCTCCGCCAAGCAGGGCCGCGACCGGAAGTTCCAGGCCATCCTGCCGCTACGCGGCAAGATCCTGAACGTCGAGAAGGCGCGCTACGAGAAGCTGCTGACCAGCAACGAAATTCTCACCATGATCACCGCGCTGGGCACCGGCATCGGCCGCGCCGGCGCGAGCACGCCGGGCGGCGGCGCCGATGACTTCAACGTCGCCAAGCTGCGCTATCACCGCATCATCATCATGACCGACGCCGACGTCGACGGCGCCCACATCCGCACGCTGCTGCTGACCTTCTTCTATCGGCAGATGCCGGAGCTGGTGGAGCGCGGCCACATCTATATCGCGCAGCCGCCGCTTTACAAAGTGAAGGTCGGCAAGGAAGAGCAGTACCTGAAGGACGGCCCCGCGCTCGACGCCTTCCTGCTGAAGGTGGCGCTGAAGGACGCGCGCATCGAGACCGGCGGTGCCAGCTCGACCACGCTCAGCGGCGACACCCTGGCCGAACTGGCGCGCAAGCACCAGGTGGCCGAGGCCGTCATCGCGCGCCTGCGCAACTTCATGGACGCCGAAGCGCTGCGCGCCATCGCCGACGGCGTGGCGCTCGACCTCGACACCACGCCCGCCGCCGAGGCCTCGGCCGTCGCGCTGCAGGCCAAGCTGCGCGAGCTCAACACGACCGGCGTGCCGGCCGAGGTGAGCAGCGAGTTCGACGCCCGCACCGACAAGCCCCTGCTGCGCATCAGCCGCCGCCACCACGGCAACGTCAAGAGCAGCGTGCTCACCCAGGACTTCGTGCACGGCGCCGACTACGCCGCGCTCGCCGAAGCCGCCAACACCTTCCGCGGCCTGCTGAGCCCCGAGGGCGCGGTGGTCAAGCGCGGCGAGGGCGACCGTACCAAGGAAGAAAAGGTCGACGACTTCCGCCAGGCCATGAAGTGGCTCATCGGCGAAGCCGAACGCGCCACCTCGCGCCAGCGCTACAAGGGCCTGGGCGAGATGAACCCAGAGCAGCTGTGGGAAACCACCATGGACCCGAACGTGCGCCGCCTGCTGAAGGTGCAGATCGACGACGCGATCGAGGCCGACCGCGTGTTCACGATGCTGATGGGCGACGAGGTGGAACCGCGCCGGGAGTTCATCGAGCAGAACGCGCTGCGGGCGGCGAATATCGACGTGTGATTCTCCCTGTGGGGTGACACGGAAAGCAAAAAGCGGCTCAATCAGCCGCTTTTTTTGGCAAACAAAGGCTCAACAGTCCTGAGCGGCGGATGCGTTCCGAATCAACCTGGCGGACCGCTTTCTACGGGTGCAGCGAGGCATGGGAACAGGTACAGAATTGAGCGACGCACCACACTAGGTCCCAGTGCCAGTCGCAAGATCTGCTCGGGCGCGATCACGCATAAGGGTAAATTGCCGGAGCATGTCCGCCCTGTCATAGCCCCGATACCAATTCACCTCTGTGTCACGGCGCTTCTCGGCTGTTTCGTGGTTGAAATGGGCTGCAAATCTTGCGCTCCGATCTACAGTGAATATGTATGGAACGCCGCCGGAATAGTGCCTGATCGCGCCAGTTCTCATCAGCACCGTCTTGCCATTCGGTGCATATTGCGCGTCGATGCGAACGACCACGAAGTTTGCGGCAACGAAATCGCGAAGCGCTTTTGCCTCAACATCTTGGGCACCTGAGGGCTCCTCGAACATCTTCTGCGTATACCGGGCTTCTGGTCCCGTGGACAAGCCATAGGTATAGCGAAACTCTCCATGCCCACCGCTGATATGGGCATCGAAGACGTGGCACCAGATGCACCACTCTGCGCCATATTCCACGAGCAAAGTCTTGCCCCCGCTGTCAGCTTTTGCCAAGGCCGTTGTGAAAAGAGCCAACTGGTCCCCGCACTCATCGAAAACGCGCGCCTTTCCATTGCGACACTGAGGATCGATCCTCTCCGGAAAGCTGACATACGCCTTGGGCAAGTTCTTCGAATCCTGGCTGCACGCAGCCTGCAGCGCGATGAGAACTGCCGCCCAAATCCATTTCCTTCTCATTACCCTCTCCCAGTTTTTTTTGAATCAACCTGCCCGTTTTTGACAGAGCATGAGGCCGCTCCCGATGCCCGGGCAATGTGACGCACGAGTATCGAGACTTCGAGCGCCGCACATCAGGATGCGCTTGCGTCCCGCGAGCACAGTAAAACTTGGTGTGTTGGACGACACCACCTGGCCATCTGCTGGGATTTCGCGAACTTCGCTGGTGTCCCTGACGGTCATTCACGAAGTGCACGAATCTTTCACCTTGCGTGGGACAGACTGCGGGATTCCTAAAGTAGGTGCCATTCCTCTGTCCCATCCGGCACCGTCACGAGAACGCGCTACCGCCGGTCTAGCCAACAGTAGCGCGCCTTCTGTTCGGTGGCGTGCAAAACAGGCGTTGCGTGACTTATTTGCTGCAGGTTCCCGGCGCAGCGAGGCCCAACGCGGTCACCGCCTTCTTGCCCTCGGCCTCAGGCATCACTTCAAGGTTGGCGCCGCCCACGAAGGCGCCCATCTTGATGTACTGGCGCACGAAGTAGTTCTTCCCCGTCTCGAACATGAGCTTGAGCGTATTGGGCGAAAACTCGGATTCGGTCGCGATCTCGTGTTCCTTGCCACCCGTAACCTCCGTGCGGAAGAACACGTCGGGCGCCGACTCGCCGAGGCACTTTCCGTCGATCCAGATGTCCTTCTTGAGCGCCTTTCCGACAAAGCTGTCTCGATAGACATAGAGGCCGGAGTTGCCCGGCGACGGCGGCGAGAACTTCTTGGCCTGTGCCGAGGCCTCCGCACTTTCCATCTTCACGGAAGCACAGCCTGTAAACAAAACGGACATCAGGGCGATAACTGCGATTTTTCTCATGATCCCTCCGATCGAGTAATTGAAGTTGCTTTATGCCGAAGGCCACTGACGACTACTTCGGCGCATGAAATGTAACTTCATTTCGAGGGATTTCTGAAGTGTCTCTGACGCGCCGTTGTTTACCAGTCTACCGGTAGCAGAATCAGGCCTCGATCGAACGTGAAATGCGCGCAGCTAAGTTAACTACGAGATATCAGTATCTGCAAAGGAGGGCTGCCCAGCCTTGTCAAACTCAGAGCATCGCGGCCTCCTAAATTCGATCTTTTGAACCCCAATTTGTTAATAGCCGGAACTGTCACAGAACAGTTGTTGCAAGTCGTTTTCCACCCGAGTATCGTGTCAACTCAAAATCTAAAAGAGGGTTGGAAAATGGGAGTTAAGAGAACTGCACCTAAGCGCAGGAGGCTGTCGCGCATCTGCGTGCGCCCCCAAAGCAAGCATCAACAACGGCTCTTCGCCGATGGATTTGTTGTCCCTGTCGTCGAGCATCGATTGAACGATGGCATCGATTCGTCGAGACCGCCCATCGGCCTCTCTCCAATGCGAGCGTGATTGCCTCAGCCACGAGCTGATGCGTGATCTGGCGTGAAAAGCCGCAGCTCGTTCACGTCAATTTTTCTACAGCCAGCGCGCCAGCTTTCCCGCGCATGCTGCCTTTCCTTTTCAGGTTTCGATAGCGCCTGACCGCCACCCTTGTCGCCATTCAAAACCGCTCGAACGAGGCGGGAGAGGCTCACGGGAATTCGATGCTGCTTTCCTCGCAGCCAATTGTTTTCAGGGAGTTTTCAATGTCGTCCAAGTCTTTTCGCGCCCGCGCCGGCGCAGCCCTGCTGCGTTCGGCCAACGCCGTCAGTTGCAACTCGGCAAGCCAAACCGAGCCACCGGCTTCGAATTGGAAAATCGAAACCCTCGAACCGAGACTTCTAATGTCGGCGGACTTGGCCCCCGGAGTGCACACCCTGGAAGGAGCCATCGATCAGCCCGGCGAGCAGGACAGCTTCGAATTCGTGGTGACGGAAAAATCCCGCTTTCTTTTCGACGGTGTTCGGGGTGACGAAATCCAGTGGCAACTGAAGGGAAGCAACACCTCCGACCAATTCGACTATCGCCCCCTTACCTCGACAGGCGATCGATTTCTGGAGCTTGATCCGGGTACCTATACCCTGACCGTCGACGGCATCAACGACAAGACCGGAACCTACGCATTCCGGCTCATGGGCGTCGAAGCCGCGCGCCCCCTGACATTCGGCGACAGCACGAAGGGCGTCTTGGCAGCGGGCGCGCAAGCGGCGATGTACAGCGTCCAACTCGAAGCGGGCGACCGTCTTTACTTCCAGCCGGAAAGTGGCAACGGCAGCGGCGGCTGGACGTTGTTCGATCCAGATGCTGCGACTGTCTGGGGCAGGAACAGTCTGCAGGTCGACAGCGGACCTTTCATTGCTCAGCGTGCAGGAACCTTCTGGATGTCGGTGGAAGGACAGAGCGGCGCAACGTCGAGCGTCGACTACGGCTTCACCATGTACAAGCATGCCGCACGCAGCGAGGCGCTCGTACTGGGACGGACCTACACGGCAGCACTCGATGGCCCTGGCGACGCCGCCAGTTATTCCTTTGAAGTGGACCGCGCCACACAGGTGCAATGGGATCAGCTCTCGGCCTCTCTGAGCAACGTCAACTGGGTGATCGCCGATGCGAAGACCGGCAACACGATTACCAGCGGCACACTGAGTACGCAAGACGGCGTGCAGAGCCCTGTGCGACTCGCCGCGGGAAGCTACGTTCTGCGCGTCGAAGGCACGTGGCAGGGCCAGGGTAGCGCATCGTTCCGCTTGCTGACGGCCAGCCAGGCGGCCGAAGGCAATTCCGAGGTCCAGGCGTCTCCCGAGGGCAGCCTGGGAGGTCAGGTGGTGCGGGTCGATGCGACGTCACCCGGCACGCTATCCCTGGCGCATGCACCGCAGAAGGATGCTACCGGGGCACCACCCGATGCACAGTGGTTCATTACCGACGGCAACGGCGTACGGCTGGGCAACGGCAGGTTGAGTTCCGGGCAGATAGCGACGGTCGCATTGCCCCGTGCGGCCAGCTACTACCTGTGGACCAATACCGCATTGAGCGGAGGCCGGCCAGGTGTCCTGCGCGTGGCGCAATGGTCCGATGAGGCGCCGACACCCGTCGCTGTAGACCAGGTCACGCCGAAGACTCTGAGCAGCAACTTGCGGCACAGCGGCCAGACCCTGGTCCACGACATCACGGTGAGCGAGGGCGGCGTATGGGCCTTCGAGCCGACGCAGTTCGTCGAGGGAGCACAGTGGCGCCTTGTCGGCCCGCGTGGCACTGAATTCGACTGGACGGCGCTTTCCACGAGCCGGGGCGCGTCTGCTGCTATGCGTTACCTCGCTCCGGGAGCATATCGACTCGAAGTGCGCGCCGCGGGGCTCGGTACGGGCGTTGTTTCCACTTCGGTGACGCCCTTCGGGCCTGCCACCACGCTCGTACCAGGCACGGCCTCGAATGCTGTTTCGAATCTAGCGGTGGGCGCATCGGCGCTGCTGCGTGCCGACTCAAAGCGGTACGACGATTTCAGGCTTGCCTTCTCGGCCAACAACGCCGACTTCCTGGTCCATTCTTACGACGCGTATGGCCGCGCGTTGACAGTAAGCGCCGCAGGCGCGTTCTCGGCCGGACAGGCCAGCGGCGCGGTATTCATGCGCATCACGCGGCTGAGCCGCTCCAACGAAACGCCTGTCGAACTCAGCCTGACGCGCACTCCCGGCCAGGCTGCCGGGCTGGGCGACGTACCCGACACGATGAAGGCGCAAACCACCATTGTTAAAACGATCGAGCCGGGCGTCGAAGTCAATGACACCAACGAGGAAGGCGGCATCCCGACCTATCGCTTCACACAAGCCGCGGATGGCTGGATGGCGCTCCAATGGCAGAGGGGCAACTGGACCAACTGGAAGCTCGTTGGCCCGCGTGGCATCGAAGCCGATGGCGCCATCCGCGAAATCTTCTCCAGCGATCGCAGCCGCACTTGGTCGGCTCCGGTACGCTGGCTGCCAGCCGGCGAATACACGATTGAACTAACGGGCGGCACTGGCGCGGCACGTTTCACGGTGAGCAATGCGGCTCAAGCGATGCCGCTTGCCGTCGACACCCCGGTGGCGGTCGACCTCGCATCGACGGATGCCTATGCAGCGTTCGATGTAGTGCTCGACGCCGAGGTCAACACCTACCTGCGCGGACTGGCCGGCGCGGGTGACGACAACTGGTATCGGTTGTACGACGCTGGCGGGGTGCTGGTGTCCCAGGGCAACCCGGCCACTGCTGCGCCGACCGCACTCAGCGTGCCGCGCGATGGCCACTACCTCTTGATGGTAGCGCGCAACACCTTCGCCGCGGGCGGCGATGCACTGCGCTTCGACTTGCCCACTACGCCGAAGGCAGCGCAGGCAATCGCCATCGGCGACACGATCAGCGGCCGGTTCGTGACCAGCTACGAGGCGCGAGACTTCATCTTCGATGTCAACACTGCGTCGCACCTGGTCCTGACGCAGAACGGCAGCACCGGTCATGCCAAGACCTACCAGATTCTCGATGCAAGCGGCAATGCGATCGAAAAGCTCGCTGCCTACGGGGGCAGCGCATGGGGATTGGCAACTGGCCGATACACCCTGCGCGTGAGTCTCAACGAGTACTACAGGACACCCGGCCTGGACGACACGTTCGACCTGACGCTGGCTGCAATCAACGCTCCGCGCTCGCTCGACACCGTGAGCAGCACATCACTGAAAGTGAGCGACGGGATAGCAGACGGTGTGCTCAAGATCGATCTCGAGGCCGGCCAATCCTACCGGCTCAACGCTGCGGCACCTTTGGACTACTACTCGTCCATACGCGCGCGCGTGTTCGATCCCAGCGGGAATCTGGTGGTGCACTCGATCATGGGGGGTGGATGGTGGTCGACACAAGGAGACATCAAGATTGCCGCCTCTCAGACTGGCACCTACACGGTCGTTCTTGGAGCCTGGGACTCGTCCAAAGGCTTGACTGGAAACTATGCTTTCAAGCTTCGGCAGGCAAGCCTCACGACGACCGCCCTGCCGTTGGAGGGAGAGACAAGCGGCTCGCTCAAACTTTCCATCGACGAGGCACGCTACTCCTTCACGCTCACGCAACCCACTAGGGTCTGGCTGAGCGTTTCGGGCGACAACTACAACGCAAGCCTGGTGCGGACGGACTCGATCGGCAATGGCACCGTCATTGGATCGACGAACATCGTCAATGGCGGTTTGATGCGCGTCGTCGAACTGCCGCCGGGCAGCTATGAGGTACGCCTGCTGCCCACACGAGACGATCCGGGCAGCTACCGTGTGACGATCAACGATGTGTCAAAGCTTTCCACGCTTGCGCTTGGCACCACGGCAAGCACTTCAGTCGCGCAAAGCCGGTGGGCGACAGCCTGGGCCTACGACGGAACCGCTGGGCAGAAGCTGTTGGTCGATCCACGCACAACGACGGCTGCCTACGGTTACTGGGAGCTCGTCGGCCCCAGTGGCGAACGCGTTGCCTCGGGCAACCAATACGGTTCCGACGCCACGCTCCAGCGCGTAACGCTGCCGGAGACCGGTCGCTATGTGCTTCATCTGCAAGGACCAGGCTCGATCTCCGCCCCGCGTACTTCCACGATCCTGCTTCGCGAATTCAGCGAGCCCACGACGCCCTTTGCCCTAGGCAACCAAGTCAACGCGACCATCGCCGCTCTGGGCAATATCGACCGCTACAGCTTCACTTTGCCCGAAGACACCACGATCGTGCTCGACCCCCAAGGCGGCGCCGCGAATTTGGTGCTTCGGGGCGCGACCGGCAGAGAGCTGGACCTGGGGCTCCACCGCGTGGAGAACTTCTACACACGTCGCCTTGCGGCCGGCAGCTACACCATCGACGTCACGCCGCAGAACATAGCTACGACGCCCAACTACGGGTTCAAGCTCGCTAAGCTTCAGGACATGGCGGTCGTACATGGCCAAGCCACCCAACTCAGCGGCGACATGCCTGCCGGTCGAAACCTGGCGGTCCACGCGTTCGACGTCATCGCCGGGCGCGAATACAGCTTGGCATTCACTGCCCCGACAGCCAATCCCGATCACTTCCTTTACGCAGTGGTCGATGCGTCGGGCAGGACGGTCACTGGAACTACTTGGACACAGAGCCCTGCTGTGAACTTCACGGCCCAACAGAGTGGCCCATTGTTCCTCGTCGCCAAGCAGTACTACAACGCAACGTCACCCGTGCATTTCGAGACGACGCTGCGGCAACCTTCCAGGTCAAGCCAGGAGCTGTCTTGGGACGCGCCCATGGCGGCTTCGCTCGCCACACACAGCGACGTACAGGACTACCGATTCACGATGGCAAAGGGAGGCTGGCTGGAGCTGCAGGATATCGCCACCTCGGCGGGTCAGGCGGCGCTGCAGGTGATGGCCTCCAGCGGAAGGGTTTTTTCCTCAGGCAGCTACGGCACTGATGCGGGCCAAGTCCAGCGGGTGTACCTTTCTCCAGGGCAGTATGTGGTGCGCGCCACCGGCGCAATAGACAGCACGACTGTCGCGCTCCAGTTCACTGCGCGCCAAGTTCCCGAGGCGCACCGCCTCGATCGGCTCGCCACCACCCCTAATGCACTTGAGGAAGACACTGGCAGCCAAACGCTCGGGCTATGGACCCTGGGCGCCGCGGCAGGGGATCATCTGCGCCTGAAGACCACGGCCTGGAGCGGAACTGGAACGGTCCAGGTCCTGAACCCCGCAGGCACTTGGCTGGCAACGTGGGACCCGGGCTCCGATGCTCCGCTGGACCTCGACCTGAGTATCGCAGGCACATACCTGCTGCGCGTCGAGCGTGCAGCGCAAGGTGGCTCCGTTGGCAGCAACGCCTACCGCATCGAAGCCTCCTGGGCTACGGCTGCCACGTTCGATCCCGACGCAAGCACCGTTTCCGCGGCGGGCACGCTGGAAGAATACGGAAAGCGGAACTACTCCTTCGAAGTCTCGGAGCCTGGGCTGTGGTATCTGGACCGCAACAGCAACCTTCTCGATTGGGATTCGTTCTATTACAACACCGCACGCGTGTTTGATGCCAACGGTACTCAGGTCGTCATCGGATGGGACCGGGCCATTTGGCTGAAACCCGGCAGGTACACATTGGAGATCACCTCCGACCCCTACGCCACGACTTATGACTTCTCGTGGCGCCGACTAGATACGGCATCGCTCATCAGCTACGGCCAGTCGACCACCAGTGCAGCGGCTTCTGATTTCCTGGAGCGCAGCTATCGCATCGAAGCCGCGGCGGGCGAGAAGATCCGCTTCAAGGCGCTGGCGACCACTGGCAAGAGCGTGCCGGATTGGGCGTTGTTTGACGGCTTGGGCCAAAAGCTGACCGAATGGACCACGGCCAACAACGACGGCGATGAGATCGCCATTGCGTCCGGCGGCCCGATATATCTAGTCTTCGACTACGTGAAGTACGACTACGGCATAGACCTGAATAGCGCCGTGACATTCCAGGTCGACAAGGTCACGAATGCGCAGCCGCTGGAATTAGTGCTGGGACAAGCCGTCTCGGGAACGCTCGATCCGCAGCATCGGTCGCGCAGCTACACCTTCACGCTCAACGAACCGAAGACGCTGCAGTTCGACCGCTTGAATGCGAGTGTCGGTGGCGATGGCGACTCTTCACGATGGCATCTGAGTGGCCCGTACGGCACCAGCATTGTCAGCGGCGAGTACTTGCCTCTTGGCACCAGCGAGCCCTACACGCGCGTTCTCACGCTCTCGCCCGGCGTCTATCGGCTCGACGTATCGAAGACGTCGCTGACAACCTCCACCTACGCCTTCCGCCTGCTCGACCAAAGCACTGCGGTGCCGCTCGCCAGCGGCCAGGTGGTGGAAGGCCGCGTCGAACCTTCGGGCGAAATGATCGCCTACAGCATCGATGCCGACGCCGGCGACCGCCTCTTCGTCGATTTCCGCGACCTCACGGCGCGGACCTATGCCTACGACCCCGTCGTCGGGCAGTACCGCTACAACTACACCGGCGGTGTGCGCATCGTCGACCCCTATGGCCGCGACGTCACGAGCGCCGCCCTGGGTGATGCGGAAGCCGTGGCCACCGTGTCGGGCCGCTACACCGTGCTGCTGGACGGCTACTACGCTGCCGACACTGCAGCCGCCTACCGCATGGTGGTGTTCGTCAACAAGCCCGGCCAGCCGCGGGTGATCGACCTGAACTCGACCGTCACGGCCATGGACCTCGCAGTCCAGGGAGTCGCGGTAACCCCCGCCGTGGCAGGCGCCGCGATTGCATCGGGAACACCGATCAATGTGAGCTGGCGCACCACCAACCAGGGCATCAGCACCACGCTGGGCGACTTCAGCGAACGCGTGATCGTGCGGCGCGCGTCCACCGGCGAAGTGATCGCCCAGCTGAACTTGCCCTACACCGAGGCCGATGCGGCCAACGGCCCGCTGCTCCCGGGCCAGTCGATCGTGCGATCCGCGGTGCTCAGGCTCCCGGACGGTCCGGCGGGCGCAGGCGATCTGACGGTAACCGTCGAAACCGATGCGGACGACACGCAAGCGGAAGGCAGAAGCGCGGAAGAGAACAACCGCGCGTCCACGAATTTCTCGAGCACGCTGGCAGCCTATGCGAACCTGCAGCTTGCCGATCTCGCCATCGAGCCCACCGGCAACTGGACAGCGGGGCAGGAAGTCACGGTGCGCTGGAACACGCGCAACGGCGGCAACCTCGCCGCGACCGGCGGATGGACCGAGCGGCTCGAACTGCTAAACCAGTCCACGGGCGTGATGGTGGTCAACATCGGTCAGATCCTGACGGCCCAGGACATCGCCCCGGGCGAATCGGCAGCGCGCAGCGCCACCTTCAACTGGCCTACCGGCCTCAACGCCATCGGCAACTACCGGCTGCGTGTGGTGGTGGACGCGCTGTCCGAAATCCCGGAATACGACGCGAGCGGCTCCCTGGAGACCGACAACATGGTGCAGCAGGCGGTCACCGTCGGCCCCGACCTCATCGCTCGCAACGTGCGCCTGCAGCAGTCTTCGGCACAAGCCGGCGACACCGTCACGCTCCTGTGGGAGGACATGAACCAGGGCAGCGTGCCGACGCCCACGAACTACCAGGATCGCATCGTCATCCGCCAGCGCAATGCCGATGGCAGCCCGGGGACGATCGTGTTGAACAGCTCGGTGGCCTTCGCCGGATCGGCGGCACTGCCGCTGGCTCCGGGGGAGGCGCGTGCGCGTTCGTTCACTTTCAATCTGCCAGACGGTCTCTTGGGAACAGGCACGTTCGACGTGGTCGTGAGCGTCGACAGCGCGACGACCGGCGCCGGTGTTCTCTTCGAGACCAACGCGGTCGGGAACGCAGAGACCAACAACGACGCAGATGGCAGCTTCAACACCACGATGCGCCTCTACGCGGATCTCTCCGTGACCAATCTGGCGGTGCCGCCCAGCGCCGAATCCGGCGGGAGCGTGAGTGTGACCTGGACGGTCGCCAACGTCGGCGCCGCAGATGCCCAGGGGCCGTGGGTCGACCGGATCGTGCTGAGCGCCGACTCGGTGATCGGCAACGCCGACGACGTGGTGCTGGCCAATGTCACTCGCAGCGACGCACTGCCCGTCGGCGGCAGCTATGTGGGCAACGCCACCGTGCGTATTCCGACGCGCCTCGAGGGCACCTACCGCATTGCCGTGGTCAGCGACGCCAACGCCAGCGTGCGGGAGCCAGATACGCGGGCCGACAACCGCCGCATCTCCGGGACGGTGAATGTCATCCAGACCTACGCCGACCTTACGCCGAGCATCACCGTACTGCCTGCTGAAATCTTCGCGGGACGCGACGCACGCGTGGAGTGGTCGGTCCGGAACAACGGGACGGTGGCCACCGACGTTAGCCGGTGGACCGACGTCGTGTACCTCTCGACCACGCCTGCGCTGACCTCGAACGCGGTGCAGGTCGGATCCATCACGCATGTCGGCGCGCTGGAGGTCGGTGCGAGCTACGGCACCGGCATGGACGTGCAGATTCCACGCAATCTGTCGGGCCCGATGTATTTCATCGTCAAGACGGATGCTTTCAACCTGGTCTACGAGCTGGGACGCACTACAAACAACGCGGCCGTGGCCAGCAAGCCTCTCAACGTGCAGGCCGAGCCCCAGCCTAACCTCGTGGTCGAAAACCTCGGTGCGCCTGCCACCTGGCAGGTCGGTCAGACCGTGCAGGTGAGCTACACGGTGCGCAACATGGGCAACGACCGCGTCGCTTCATACACCAGGGAGCTCGTGCGTCTGGTCGATGCAGACGGTGTCAAAGCGCCCGTGGTTCTGGCCGACTGGGACAACTGGGCCTCGCGCACGCTCGAGCCCAACGGCAGCTTCTCGCGCAATCTGCGCATCGACGTGCCAACCCTGGCGACGGGAGCATGGCGGCTCGAGGTACTGGCCGACAGCGGCAACTACGTCAGCGAGTCCGTCGAAACGGACAACACGGCGAGCACCACGGTTGAAGTAGTCAGCCCCGACCTCGTCGTCGGGCAACTGAGCACGATCGGCTTGCTGCAGGGAGGCGAGGCGATCACATTGCGATGGAACGTCACAAACGGCGGCACGGCCGTCGCGAGCAATGTGCGCGATGTCGTCTACCTGTCGCGCGATGGCGTCGTGGGCACGGGCGACATCAAGCTGGGCGAAGTACTGCACGCCAGCGTGGACGCAAGCGCGAGCGCGGCGGGCGAGCTCGCCTTCACGCTGCCGGTGGATCTCGAGGGCGAGTGGCGACTGGTCGTCGTCACCGACTCGGCTAACGCCAACAACGAGAACGGCGCTGGCGAGGACAACAACGTGCAGAGCCTGGGCGTGAGCATTGCGCGCGACTTCCATGCCGACCTCGCCGTGACGGCGGTGCATGCACCGACGCGCGTCATCGACGATCCTGCCAGCGCGACCATCGAATGGACCGTGTCCAACCTGGGCACCGGCGTCGGCCGCACGCTGAGCTGGACAGACCGGATCATCTACACCACCAACGACGTCATAGGCGACGGCGACGACATCGTGCTCGGGAACGTCGTGCATGAAGGAGGCCTTGCCGCCGGCTCGAGCTACACGAAGAGCCTCGACTACCGCTTCGGTCCGAACTTCAGCCGTCGCGGCACCGTCGTGGTGCGTAGCGATGCCACCGGCGCCGTCTGGGAAAACGCGCAGGAAGCCAACAACCAGCGCGCCGCAGCGCAGCCGATGGACGTCATGCCCATCCCCTACGCCGACCTGCGCGTGGAAGCGGTCGGCACGCCGAGCGACGCCTTCAGCGGCCGCACCATCGTTGCCCAGTGGACCGTCGCCAACCGCGGTATCGGCATCACCAACAGCGGTTCGTGGTCGGATCGCGTATGGCTCAGCAGTAATGCCGACGGCACCGGCGCGCGCCATGAACTGGGCTCGGCCGGCCATCTGGGTCAGATGGCCGCCGGAGACAAGTACAACCGTGGCATCCAGGTCACCCTGCCAGAAGGCATCTCGGGCACCTGGTATCTCAACGTCGCCACCGGCGGACCGTTCGAGTTCATCTACACCGACAACAACATGGGCAGCTCGCTCGCAGTGCCGGTCCAGCTGTCTGCCTCGCCCGACCTGGTGGTGGAAAGCGTCAGCAGCCCGGAGACTACCAGCGAAGGCGCCCTGGTCGACCTGACCTGGACCGTGCTCAACAAAGGCGAAGCGCGCGCCAGCGGGCAGTGGCAGGACACCGTGCTGCTGGTGGCGCCATCGGGCGGCACCGTGGTGCTGGGCAACTTCACCTACGACCGCGGACTCGACGCAGGCCTGCGCTACACCCGTACGGAGCAGCTGCGCCTGCCCGCCAAGATCGAAGGTGGCTATCGGTTGCGCGTAGTCACCAACAGCATGCTGGGGACCAGCGGCGCCCAGCAGGTCTACGAGCACGGCGCGGCTCGCACCAACAACACGACCACCGCGACTCAGTCGATGGACGTCAGGCTCAACAAGCGTGCAGACCTGCGTGTCGGGACGATCACCGTGTCCGACCGGGTAACGGCCGGCACCAGTACAGCCGTGCGCTTCACCGTGGCCAACATGGGGCCCGAGGCGACCTCAGGACAGTGGACGGACTACATCTACCTGTCGCTCGACGGCATGCTGGACGCCAGTGACCTGCTGGTCGGCCGCGCCGACAGCGGCGCCGCGTTGGCGCCGAGCGAGAGCTACGCCACCGAATCGGCAACAGTCGAGGTCATCAAGGAAGGGCAGGCCCCGAAGCTGTTGACCATCGACATACCGATCCGCTATCGCGGGGATGCATACATCATCGTCGTGGCCGACGGCAACAACCGGATCGACGAATACCCCAACGAGACCAACAATGCCAAGGCCCAGCGGGTGTACATCGATCCCGTGCCTTTGGCCGATCTGGTGACGAGCAATGTCGTTGCACCCGACCAGGCGGTGCATGGCGGGACCGTCGAGGTCCGCTACAAGGTCACGAACAAGGGCTCCGCCACCACGCGCGGCGAGACTGCCGCGGTCAACAGCTGGACGGACACCGTCTGGCTCACCACGGACAAGCGCCGTCCCTCGCCGGGCAAGGGCGACATCCGCCTCGGCCAGGTCACCCACACGGGCCAGCTCGCCGTGGGCGAGGACTACCTGGGCGCGCTGAACGTGCAGATTCCCGAAGGTACGCGCTCTGGACAGTATTACCTGATGGTCTGGAGCGATACCTACGACGCGATCCTCGAGGACACGCTGGCCTCCAACATCAATCCCGACGATGCGGGACAGGTCGACAACAACAACTACCAGGGGCAGGCCGTCAAGGTGCTGGGCATCACGCCGCCCGACCTTGCCGTCGTGCAAGTGGCGGGCACACCTTCAGTCACCGCCGCGGGCGACTACAGCTTCAGCTACACGGTGCAGAACCGCGGCGACGCCTTCAATGGCAGTTGGACCGACAGGGTCTGGGTCAGCGACAGCGCCGACCTGAGCACGGCCAGGGTCAAGTGGCTGCTGGGCTCCTACGAACAGAAGCGCAGCCTGGGGCAGGGCGAGAGCTACACCACCGCACAGACACTGTCTCTGGCGCCATCGATCAGCGGCGGTTTCATCGCGATCGAGTCGGACGCATTCTCGAACGTCGCCGAGTTCGATGAAACCAACAACCGCCGCTCGGCAGTCTCCGTCGTGGACAACCGGCCTGCGGACCTGCGCGTGACAAGCGTGACGACCGAGCCTGAAAACTTCTCCGGCGAAGAGACGCTCGTCACATGGACCGTGACGAACTTCGGTGCCGACGTCTGGTCGGGCACGCGCGGGTGGATCGACAACATCTACATCAGCGCCGATCCGGAATTCATCGCCAGCCGCGCAACGCAGATCGGATCCACGGTTCACGTCAACATCACGCCGCTCGCCAGCGGCGCGAGTTACAGCGCGAGCGCCCGCGTACGGCTGCCGGTCGGCGCCGAAGGCAAGTACTACATCTACATCGTCGCCGATGGCCTGCATCCGGCGGACTCGCTCACACCGCATTTCGGGGAAGCGTCGCAGAAGCTGGCACAGAACGAAGCGCTGGCCGGCGATCCGATCACCAACGCTGCCGCGCGCGACGCCCTATACGCCACCTCGGCCTTCGAAGGCCTGCGCAACGACAACAACCTGGCGCAGGGCACGCTCAACATCTCGTACCGAGAGCCCGACCTGCAGATCGATTCTGTCGCGGTCAGCAACCCGAACCCCTCGTCGGGCGAGACCATCACCGCCACCTGGACCGTGACCAACCGCGGTACGCGCGCAACCCGCGTGGCGGGCTGGTCAGATGGGGTCTACCTATCGCGCGATGCCTCGCTGGACGCCAGTGACTATCCCGTCGTCGACCGAGGCTCGTACGGCGAAATCCTGTCACGCGTGAAGAGCACCTACCTTGTGGATGCCCAAGGCAGACCGCGCTACCTCCAGCCCGGCGAGTCATATACGAACTCGACCACATTCACGCTCCCGTCTTCAATCAGCGGGGACTTCAAGCTCATCGTCAAGACCGACACGAGCGAAGTCAACGACCCAGATCGCAGCACCGCCAGCACCGTTCGAGCCAAGCTGCCCGTGATCGCCCCGCGCGGCGCCAACTCGGTGCAGGAGTTCGCGGACGAAGGCAACAACGTCAGGATGATCGCGCTGCCGATCTCGCCGTCGACGCCCCCCGACCTGCAGGTCACGCTGGTCAAGGCGCCCGACGCGGTGCTCGCCGGCCAGGCCTTCACGGTCGAATACACGGTCGAGAACAAGGGCGGCAAGACGCCCGCCGACCAGGGCAGCTGGTACGACATGGTCTACATCTCGAAGGACCGTTTCCTCGACATCGAGAAGGATCGCTACCTCGGCTATGTGCAGCATTCCGGCGGCCTTACGGCCGGCGGCAGCTATGGCGGGACGCTCAGCTTCACGGCGCCGCGCGACCTCGAAGGGCCGTACTACGTGTTTGTCGTGACCGACCCGGCGCGTGCCTGGGGTACGGGCGATGGCGGCCGCGTGCTCGAATTCGGCCTGGACGACAACAACAACGCCGCGGCCGTCCAGCCGATGCGCATCGAGACACCGCCGCCCGCCGACCTGCAGGCCACCGACGTGGCGGTGATCAGCGGTGGCGATGTCGGCGCGGATGTGGAGATCGGCTTCACCGTCACCAATGCATCGGCCAACCCGGCCTACGGCCGCTGGACCGATGCGCTCTATCTGTCGGCCGACAACGCCTGGGACCTGTCCGACACGCTGCTCGGGAAGGTATTGCATGTGGGAGACCTGCAGGGCAACGGCAGCTACACCGCCACGCTCAAGGCCAAGCTGCCGCCGTTGAAGGATGGCGCCTGGCGCATCGTGGTGCGACCCGACATCTACAACGAAGTCTTCGAAGGCCGCATCGTCTATACCGATACCGGCCTCGATCTGCCGCCCGGAGAGGCCAACAACCGTGTGGCCTCCGCGACCACCCTCAAGGTGACGGTGCCTCCGCTCGCAATCGGTTCGCCAACGAAGACCACGCTCGCCACAGGCAGCGTGCAGTTGTACAAGGTCAGCGTGGCTGCCGGTGAAACGCTGCGGGTCGTGCTCGACTCCAGCGCGACCGAGGGTGCCAATGAGCTCTATGTCCGTTGGGGCGAAGTTCCCAATGGCTACGCCTTCGACGCGGCCTACAGCAACCCGGTGTCCGCCGACCAGGAGGTGGTGATCCCCACCACCAGGGCGGGTGACTATTACATCCTGGTGCGCTCGCGCCAGTCGGCCGCAGCAACGCCGGCAACCTTGCGCGCGGACCTGATGCCGCTCGCGATCACGCGCGTCACACCCGATCAAGGCGGTACGGGCGACGATGCCCATCGCTGGGTCACGGTCGACATCGAGGGCGCCCGCTTTGCAGCGGGCGCGCTCGTCAAGCTCAGCCGCCCGGGCGAGTTCGAGATCGAACCCGAACGCTGGCAAGTGCTTGACGCGACGCACATCCGGGCGGTGTTCGACCTGCGCCATGTGCCGCACGGCCTGTACGACGTCACCGTCATCAATCCGGATGGCCAGCGCGTCACCGAGCCTTACCGCTATCTGGTTGAGCGTGCGATCGAGGCCGACGTCACCATCGGCATCGGCGGTGCGCGCAGCATCAACCCGGGCGACTCGTCCACCTACAGCGTGTCGCTGCAGAGCCTCACCAACGTCGACACGCCCTACGTGCGCTTCAACGTCGGCGCCACCGACATGGGCGACAGCACCAATGTGCTGGAAGGATTGAACCTGCCGTACGTGGTGTTCTCGTCCAACGTCGGCGGGCGGCCCGACGGTGCCATCGCTCCAGGGGCCGGCAACACACAGGGTTACGGGGCCACCCCCACCAAGGCGATGCGCAGCGACATCCCGTGGGCCTCGCTCGACGGCAGCAGCAACACCAGCGGCTGGAACCTGGCGCCGGGCTATGCCTTCGACGTCAGTGCCAACGGCTTCGCCGGCTTCACCTTCAACGTGCAGACCTATCCCGGCCTGGCCGAGTGGATGGCCTACGACTTCGAAGGCCTGCGCGCCAAGCTCTACGCGATCCGGCCCGAATGGAAGGCGAAGGGCCTGCTCGACGGCGGCGTGGGCGACCTGAACAAGATCTCCGCCGGCCTCGCGGCCAGGTTCCTGTCGCTAGACCCGGAAATCCATCTCACCAAGCTTGAAGCGCTGGCGCTGCCGTTCCGTTTCGACACGCTGGGATCGGCCACAGCGCTGACGCGCGAGGATTTCATTGCCGACCAGACGGGCTATGCCAAGAAGCTTCGAGCGGCCATCCTCGCCGATGCAAGCGCCCCCAGCGCCCTTGGGGTGCTGGCGGCGGACGAGGTCCAGTGGGTGCAGGGTTGGCTGGCCGCGCTGGAGGCGGGCGGCCTGCTGAGGCCCGCCGCCGAAGCGCCGCCGATCCGCAATGACGTCAAGGCGCTGAGCCTGAACGCCACGCTCGCCACCGGCATCCTGCTGAGCAAGGCCGGTGACAACTACCGCACGCAGGCCGATCTGCTGGGCTTCTTCTCGAAGGTGCAGCAGTGGTATGGCGACACGGCGCGCTGGGCAGGCGATCCGGGCGCCAAGCATGCTCCCATCGACTACGTCGAGGTACGCCGCACCGATGACGGCGAGGTCCAGGTGCCCGTGCCGGTGGCACCGAACCCCGCCAACTACGCCGTCAAGGCCGCGCGGGACACGCACTTCATCAGCTTCGACGTGTTCGCCGGCGGCCGGGCCGAACTCGAGTACCTGCGTCACATCGGCGTGCTTGACGAGAACTTCGCGCCGGTCGGCCCCCAGGCGCTCAACCTCACCCAATACCTGCAGCAGGCTGCGGCGCGCGACAACGCTGCCAACGTCTCTGTACGGGGTCCGCAGGCGCTGCCGTCAGGCAACGGCTCGTCGTACGTGCCTGCCGACTACGCGCTGCCGTACACGGTCGCCTTCAGCAACCCCGCCGCGCGAGCCGTCGGCGAGCTCCGCCTCGTGACGCAGCTCGATGCGGACATCGATCCGCGCAGCCTGCGCCTGGGCGACCTGAAGATCGGAGACATCAACATCCACGTGCCCTCAGGCCAGGCCGTCTTCCAGGGTGACTTCGACTTCACCGGCAACAAGGGCTTCGTGCTGCGCGTGAGCGCCGGTATCGACGCCGAGACGCGCGTTGCCACATGGCTCATCCAGGCCATCGATCCCGACACCGGTGAAGTGCTGCGAGATCCAACCCGGGGTCTGCTGCTGCCTGACGCCAACGGAAAGGCCGGCACGGGCTTCGTCGGCTACACCGTTCGGGCGCTGGATCTTGCGACAACCGGCGCGACGATCGAATCCTCCGCCCGTGCATTCTTCGACGACGCACCGCCGATCGACAGCGCGACGGTATCGAGCACGCTCGATGCCAAGGCACCGGTAACTGCGCTCACCGTGATTTCGAACGGGAACGACATTCAGGGCCGCCCCACGTACAGCGTGGCATGGAAGGCAACGGACGATGCCAGCGGCGTCAAGCACGTGACCGTCTACGTGTCCGAGAACGGCGGAGACTTCCGCATCTGGCGCAAGCAGATGCCGGGCGGAACGAGCGAGTCGCTATTCACCGGAGAGGTTGGCAAGCGCTACGAGTTCCTGGCGGTCGCCACGGACAACGCGGGCAACCGCGAAGCCGCGGCGGTGGCCAATGCGGTCCTGCCCGACGACGGCAGCCGAGAGGAGGCGCAGCGCGGGCTCGGGGGCATCGACGTGGTCGACTTCACCGCCGAATTGCCCGCGGCCACACCGGGGCGCAGCTACCCCGGCAACACGCTCTTCGAGCAGGCCACGAAGCGCCTGCCAGGCTTTGTCGCTCAGGCACAGCCCGGCGACCTGCAAAGCGTGCTCGCACCCATGCAGGTGCGAGGCTTCGCCAGCGGCTTCACCGGCAGCAACGGCGACATCGGTGCCCTGGCACTGGTTCAGCTGGCTGATAGTTCAGTGCTCGCCAGCGCGGGTGCAGCGCGCAACGAAGTGTTCCGCTTCGACCTGAACGGCGGACGCTCGACCACGCCGCTGTTCACCCTCGATTCGCCGGTGTTCGACATGGCCGTCGACACACTCGGCCAGCTATGGGTCATGACGGGCAAGGAACTGCTGCTGGTGGATGCAGACAGCGGCGTCATCATCGAGCGCCGCGTCGGTCCCGGCGACGACCCGCTGACGCATGCGCTCGCGATCGACCCGAACAACGGGCTGATCTATGCATCTTCCGGCAACGGCATCGAGATCTTCGACCCCAAGGCCACAGATGCCACGCGCGCGTGGCGCCATTTCTCGAACACCCGGGTAGGCGACCTGGCCTTCGGGCCGGATGGGCGCCTGTGGGGCGTTCGCTGGACCGGCTCCACCATCAGCGGTGCGTCGCCCGATGCCGTCACCGAGATCATCAGCTTCCCGATGAGCGGTCGCACTGCCGGCCGCGCCGAAGTCGAGTACCGCCTTGCGGGCCTGATCGACAGCATCGCCTTCGGTCGCGAGGGCTCGCCGCTCGACGGCGTGCTGGTTGCCAGCAGCAATCTGTCGCAGCGCCCCGTGTCCGCCTCCGGCTCGGAGGCGTCCCATTCCAGCAGCGTCTGGATGGTCGAGCTGCAAAGCCGGCGCACGCTGCAGCTCGCCAGCGGCGGAACGCGCGGCGAAAGCCTGCTGACCACGGCCGACGGCCGCATCCTCGTGGCCCAGACCGGCCACATCGACGAAATCGCGCCGATCAAGGCGCCGAAGGTGGTCGCCTCGAGCATCGCGGACGGCGCCCTCGTGCCGCTGCCGCTCACACAGGTTTCGGTCACTTTTGACCAGGCCATGTGGACGGGTGCGTCCGGCATCGACACGGCCGATCTGTCGAGCGTGCTCAATCCGGCGAATTTCCGGCTGGTCGCCACTGGTGCCCACAGCAGCCTGGTGCTGCAGCCTCAAAGCGTTCGCTGGGACGCGGGCTCGCGCTCAGCCGTGCTCACGCTGCCCAATCTGCCGGCCGGCGGCTGGCGACTCGAAATCGCTCCCGACATCCGCAGCGCGGCACAGGTGCGCCTGGACCAGGGCTACATGGTGGCCTTCACCGCGGTGGCCGACCTGAGCAACGTCGTGCAACTGGTGTTCACGGACACCCGCGCCGATCGGCTGACCGGCGAGGTGAGCTATGACGTGAGCATCACCAACATCGGCACCGACGACCTGCGCGGCCCGATGATGCTGCTGCTCGACCCGGGCCGCTATTTCGGCGACCAGGTGGTGGGCGGCGCGCAAGGCAGCGGCAACCAGTCGGATCTGTGGGTCATCGATCTCAATGCGGCGCTGCTTGCCGCGGGCGGCCGTCTGGCCACCGGTGCCACGCTCCAGAAACAGACGGTGAGCGTGCGCCCGGCCAGCGTGTTCGGCACCACGCCTGGCTCGAGCAGCCTGGTCAAGTTCAACCTGGGCCATGGCATCTACGCCGTGCCGTATGACAACACGCCGCCCACGGTGGCGCTGGTCGATGCATCTACCGCGCCGGACCCCGATGTGCTGCCGCCCGCAACCGCGGGCCAGACCTGGACCGCCACGCTGCAGGCGACCGACACCGACGGCTCGCTCTTTTACTGGGAGCTTGTGCAGGCGCCGCAAGGCCTCACGCTGACGCAAGCGGCGCTGGTGGAAAGCTCCGCCAGCGGCTACGGCAATCGCGCCACGCTGAGCTGGACGCCGAGCGCCACCGACCGCGCCGACAGCGAGGTGCTGGTGCGCGTGGTCGACAGCCGCGGCGGCGTGGCATTGCGTCGTTTCACCCTCGCGGTGGCCGGCGCCAACCATGTGCCGGTGATCGATTCGATCCAGTCCGTCACGCTCGCGGAAGGCGGCACGCTTCGCCTGCCGATCCTGGCTGCGGATGCGGACGGCGACGTCGTCACCGTGACGCTGCGCAACCTGCCGGCCGGCGCACGCTTCGACGCCGCCAGTGGGCTGCTCATCTGGACGCCGAGCTACGACCAGGCGGGCGAGTACAAGGACATCACCGTGGTGGCCAGCGACGGCAAGCACACGGTGCTGCAGCGCTTCAACCTCAAGGTCGAGCAGGGCTATGCGAAGCCCGAACTCGGCGCGCTGCTCGCGCAGACGCTGCGCGAAGGCGAGCGCTTCTCGCTGCAGCTGCCGGGCACGATGCCCGGTGGCCTGACGCAGGCCGACGGCACCACCATCAAGCTCGAATACTCGAGCCCGTGGCTGCCCGGAGGCGCCACGCTCGACAGCGAAACCGGCTGGCTTCAATGGCAGCCGGGCTTCGCCCAGGCCGGTACGCTGCGCCTGCCGGTGACCTTGACGGCCACCTACACGCCGGCCGACGGCGGCAACCCCGTCGTCACCTCCGTCACGCGCGAGCTGGTGCTGAACGTGCTCAACGCCAACGGTGCCCCGGTGTTCGACGCGGTCGAGACCTGGAACGTGCTCGAGGGCCAGGCGCTGCGCATCGGCGTGTTCGCGTTCGACCCCGACAACCCTGCTTTCGAACCCAAGGTGCGATTCGCACCGGGAGGTGCCGCTGGCGGTGCCGAGAGCACGGCCGCCACCGTGAGCTACCAGGTCACCGGCCTGCCGCCGGGCGCCAGCTTCGACGCCGAAACGCTCGAACTAGTCTGGACACCGGGCTATGCCCAGGCCGGCACCTACTACGTGACCGTGACGGCCACCGATGACGGCAACGGCACAGGTACGCCTGCCGTCAGCCAGATCACCTTGCCCATCGTGGTCAACAACGCCAATCGCGCGCCAGAGATCGGCAGCGTAACCAACGCCTTCGTCGATCGCGGCGCCGTGCTGGAGATTCCGGTCAGCGCCGTCGATGCCGACGGCAACCCGCTCACCGTGACGGTGCTCGGACTGCCGCCGTTTGCGACCTACACGCAAACCGGTGCATCTGGCAGCACCGTGACCGGTGTGATCCGCTTCGCACCGGATGCACTGACCGGCGGGCAACGCGGCGACTACAACATCACCATCGTCGCGCAGGACAACGGCGACGGCGATGTGAACCAGGTCGCCTCCCAAGCCAGAAGCTTCGTGGTGACCGTGCGCAGCCCGAGCGAGGCGCCGATCGTCAACGTGCCACGCCAGGTCGTCGCCGTGGCCGGCCAGGAGTTGCGCATTCCGATCACGGTGCGCGACCTCGACCAGGACACGCTGAACTACGCCGCACAAGGCCTGCCAGCGGGTGCCATCATCGTCACAGAGCCGCAGTACGGACGCGCCTACATCCGCTGGACGCCGACCGCCGCACAGGCCGGCACTTACGACCTGAGCCTCGAAGTCACCGACCGCGGCCTGCCGCCGGCCGATTCGGGCTATGTGCTGGACCCCGACCATCCGCCAGTGCCCAACACCACGGTGCGCGACCTGCGCATCGTGGTGCGCGCCGCCAATGCCGCGCCGCAGTTGATCGCCGTATCCGCCACTGGCGGCAGCGTCGAGGGCAACGGCTTGTCCGGCACCATCACCACGGTGACCGCCGACGAAGGCGTACCTCTGGCCATCGAGCTTTCAGCGCTCGACTCCGACCTCGACTTCTTGAACTGGACCGTGGAGGGCCCGCAAGGCGGGTTGCCTCAGGGCATGACCGTCGAGCCAGCAGCGGGCACCGGCGGGCAGACGCGGCTCGTGCTGCGCTGGACACCGGGCCTTTTTGCCGCGCAGAGCGACAACACCGACGGTGCAACGCCCGGCCACTATCGCCTGGTAATCAAGGCCGGAGACGGCAGCGCCGCCGTCGCGCGCGAGATTGACCTCGTGGTGCGCAACACCAACCAGGCGCCTCGCTTGCTGGCCATGCCACTGCAGCTCGTTCAGGAAGGCCAGACCCTGGCCTTCACGATGATCGCCGCCGACGGCGACAACGATGCCACGCGCCTGTCGCTGATCCATGACGGAAACACGCCCAATGGCGTGAACTTCGATCCCAATACCGGCTATTTCGAATGGACGCCGGACTCTGACACGGTCGACAACGCCAACGGCGATTCGCGCGCCTTCACGCTCACCTTCAGCGCCACCGACGGCACCGCCACGACCTTGCGGACCGTGCAGGTGCGCGTGTTCGACGTGAACCGCGCGCCCCAGATCAGCACCGCGAGCCATGCGCTTCTGGTGGGCCAGAGCTTCAACCTTCCGGTGGTCAAGGCTGCGACGGCTGCGACGGCTGCGTCGGGCGCGCTGCGCGTTAGCGATGCCGACGGCATCGTGCAGACGCAGAACCTCACGGTGAGCTTCAGCAACCTGCCCGAGGGCGCCAGCTACGACGCCGCAGCCGGACGCCTGCTGTGGACGCCAGGCCCGGGGCAAGTGGGCGACTTCGTCGTGCTGGCCCGCGTCAGCGACGGCCGCAACACGGTCACCCAGAGCTTCACGCTGCGCGTGGTGGCCGAGGCCACGGCCAATGCGCCGCAGATTCTTGTCAACCTCACGCCGAGCACACCCGTGTTGCCGGGCCAGGCCGTGCTCGCCACGGTGCGCGCACAGAGCTTCAGCCCTGTAGCAAGCATCGCCGTGCAGATGCGCGGCGCCGGCGTGGGAACGGGAGACTGGGCGCCGGTCGCGCTCGACAGCCTGGGCCGCATCCGCATCACGCCCACCGCACCGGGCCTCGTCGAGCTGCAAGTCACCGTCACCGATGCAGACGGCTTCGTCTCCACGCAGGTGCAGACCGTGCGCGTGCGCGACCCGCTAGACACCAGCGCGCCGCAACTCGCATGGGGCGGTGCGTTGAACGCGGGTATGGCCGGTCTTGCGCCGGCCACGCTGCAGCAGCCGACGCTGCTGCAGGCCCGTATCGCCGATCTGCAACTCATGGGGTGGGTGCTCGAAGTCGCGCCATCCAACGGCAGCGTCGTGAACGACCGCGCATGGCAGACCATCGCCGAGCACAGCTATGCGGCTGCGGCCAGCACCGGCCTGCTCGACCTCGCCACGCTCGACCCGGCCCAATGGGCCAACGGCGTGTATCAACTGCGACTGCGCGCGTGGGACCTGTCGGGCCGCACGAGCGAGATCACCAGCCGCGTGCTCGTCGATTCGAGCGCCAAGACGCTGATCCAGGCCACGGCCACCGATGCCGTGTTCCAGCTTGGCAACCATGCGCTCGCACTCACGCGCACGCTCGGCACCCGGAATGGGACGTCCGGCGACCTTGGCAACTGGAGCCTGCCGCTGGTCGACACCCGCCTGACCCATGACCAGGGACGTCTGAGTGCGCTCGGCACCGTCGCACCGTGGATGGAAGGTGCGCGCGTCTGGCTGCAGGTGCCGTCGAGCATCTCGCAGCCGGATGCCGCAATTCAGTACCTGAGCTTCACGCTCGGCACGACCGGCATGCCGCTGAACAACCAGCCCGGCGCACCGGTGATGGTGCGGCCGGTGTTCAGCACCAGCGATGGATGGACGCTGCAGGCCAACGATGGTGACGAAGCCGCACCAGTTTCGCTGCAGCGCCAGGGCCTGCGCCTGCTCGACCGATCCACGGGCCTGCCATGGGTGCCGCAAGGCTATGTGCTCACCGGCCCGGATGGCACGCGCTACAGCCTCGATGCGCAAGGCAAGGTGCAAGCCATTCGCCATGCCGACGGTGAGCAGTGGCTGGTCAGCAATGCCGGCGTTGCGCTGGTGGGCGCGGCCGACGCGGGAGCACGCATTGAATTCGTGCGCAATGCCGCGGGTGCGATGGACCGCGTGTCCGGCCCCAAGACCGGCGGCGAAAGCCAGTCCATTGCGTACCGCTACGACACGCAAGGCCGCCTCGTGCTGGCGCGCAGCCTGTACTCCGCGGACGCAGGCAACATGATCGACTACCACGCCGACGGCCGCGTGATCAGCGACACGATCACGGCCAATCTCGGTGCTGCGGTTGGTTGGCTCGCCAACGCCACGGTATCCACCAATAGCTGGAGTGGAACCCTCGTCAGCGGTCAGCCCGTCAACCTTGGATTCAGCGTGCGTGAAAGCGAGCTGGCCTCCACCGTCAAGACACCGGGCGCCCAAGGTGCGGTCATCGTCGCGGTCGAGGTTCAAGGCGCCGGCGTACAACTGCAGACAGTGGGTGCGACCGTGCTCGGCCAGTCGACCAGCGGAGACCGCACCGTCATGCTGCTGCGCGTGACCGAAGCGGGGCTGAAGCTGCTGACGCTGCAGGGTAACGGAAGTGCGAGTGTTCGCATCAGCCTGGCGGGGGACATGAACCGCGACGGCACGATCGATGCGAACGACAGCGCGGCTTGGGAACAGGCGGCTGTGCAGAGCGGCGCGGTCGCCGACCTCAATGGCGATGGCATCGCCAACGCGAGCGATCGTCAGGTGCTCTATGCCAACTACGGCTGGCGTGCCAACCAGGCGCCGGTGACACAGGTCAATCAGCCGGTCTTGAAGACGCACAAGGATCTGACGGCAGGCCTCGCGTTGGATGCGATTGCCGTCGACAACGAAGGAGATTCGCTGTTCTGGCGGGCGGCGGGGGCGACTCATGGCAGCGCGCGGCTTGCAGGTGATGGCAAGACGGTGCTGTTCACGCCCGAAGCTGGGTACGCAGGAGAGGCCGTCATCACCGTACAGGCCGATGACGGATATGCCCTGGGCGCACCGATCGGCCTCAAGGTGCAGATCAGCTCCGCCCCCTTGGTGGGCATCAAGGTCGAGCGCCTGCCGGTGCTGAACACGGGGACCGCACAGGCCCTGAGGATCACGGGTGACTTCGCCGACAAAACAGGTGTCGTCCTGCCTGCGGACTATGGCGAGATCGTCTCGGGCACCCCGGATGTGGTCTCGGTGGACGCGCACGGCTTCCTGCATGCAAAGAAGGAGGGCGTCGCGGTCATCACGGTCCGGGCGGGCGGGCTGTCGACCCAGAACGTCATCAGCGTCGGCTCCTTCCTGCGCGCGCCCGATCTGGATCGCTTCGGCAACGAGTTGAATATCTATCCGGTTTCCATCGACCTGGCCTCGCAAGGCGGACAACGCCAGATCGACGTGCATCTGCTGGACGGCACCCTGCTGGGGCCGGACATCGATGCAGCGCTCAACGGAACGCGCTATTTCATCAGCGCCCCGTCCATTGCCGACATCTCGGCCGATGGCCTGATCACGGCCAAGGCCAGCGGCGAAGCGACGATCACGGTCATCAACGGTGGCCGCCAGGGCACGATGCAATTGAAGGTCCGGGCCGCCAACACGGGCCTGAGCGTTGCCACCGTCGAGCGCGGGCTCGTTGCGCAGGATGCGCAAGGCAATACTCTGACGATCGGAGCCAATACGCTGTCGAAGGGCACGCTCGCATCCATCGGCAGCATCGGCCTTGGAACACTTCAGACGCCGCCGCCCGCCGCGAATCTGCTGTCGCCGCTGGCTGCAGTGCGCGTCGACCTGGGCGGTGCCACGTCCAAGGTGCCGTTGCAACTGGCGGTGAAGGTCGATGGCCCCATCGATCCCTCAACTGGGCAGCCGACGACCTTGGCTGCCGGCACCGAAGTTTTCTTCTGGCAGGAAGGCGAGATCCGCGATGCCGATGGCGTGCTGCACAAGGCCTGGTGGCTGATGGACAACGGCGTGATTGGCGCCGACGGCTTGGCGCGCACCTCGAGCACGCCCTACGTCGGGATCACCGGCGGGGGCAACATCCTCGTCACCGGGACGGCCAAGATCGACAACCAGACCGGCGCCGCCAAGATTTCCGGCGCGCTGATCAACGTCAACGCCATCTGGTCATCGCTGGCAGGCGCCGCGATCATGCCGACCTCGATCATGGCGCTGGGTGCGCTTGGTGCTTTCAGCCAGATGGGGGCACTTCAAGCCATCTCGTATACCGTTGGCGGTTCGTACCAACTGCAGATTCCCCAGGGTGCGTTGCTGCCCAACTCATCGGTGAGCATCCCGGCGCCTCCTTCGCTGCCATTGGCCAAGCCGGCCATTACCGGAGTGCAGTACAACCCGACGACCCGGCAGTTGACGGTGAGTGGTTTGAACTTCATTCCGCCTTACCAATCGCCCGGGCTGTTCAAGCTCAAGCTTTGGCTAGTGCCGATCGGCGACCAGATCGAGAGGGTCACGAAATCGGCTACAGCACCTGTCAATGGGCTGATCTGGCAGGCCTTCGAGGTTTCGCTTCAGACCGACGGGACGCTGAAGTTCACGCTGCCCGAAGGCGTCGCGCTGTCGCAGCACGATATGTACATCGAGCGTTCGTCCAACGTCTCGCTGCCGCCCGGCTGGTTCCAGCAGGAAGAAAGCACCCAGTCCGCGTTCGAAGAGGAACTGAACCTGCTGCAACAGAACGCGCCGGTGGTTCTGGCTCCAACGGTGGGCTCCCATGCCGACGCTGCGCAATTGACGGCCGGTACCGCTCAGGCGGCGCTCGCCGCCGCGCGGCTGATCTGGCAGCAGGCCGGAGCGGACATGAGGGCGCTGGAAGGCGTCACGATCCGGATCGCCGATCTTCCGGGCAACATGGTTGCGCTGGTCAACGGCAAGACCATCACGCTGTCGACCAACGCGGCGCGATGGGGTTGGTATGTGAATAACGATCCAGACACCGACACGAACTATCTGGACGCGTATGCGGGCTCGACGGTGGCGCGCGCGATCCCGGGTGGCGCCGCGGAAGGCAGGATCGACCTGTTGACCACTCTGCTGGCCCAACTTGGTGGGATCCTCGGCGTGGTCGGCGACGGCAGCATCGACAGCCTGATGAACGCCGAGTTGCCCCCGGGCGTGCGGCGATTGATCGGCGCGAGCGATATCCCTGGCGAAGCCAAGCCAACCAACGGCGGTGGCTCGGGAGCGGCATCGCCCACCGAGGCAGCGCTGCGGGACCTGCTCAACAACACGCGGGCTCAGGAAGCCCCGGTCTACAGTGCACTGGTGGCCGTTGCGCCGACCGCACCGTCGCTCGACACCCTGGTGACGACTGCACGCGCGATCGACATCTTCCAGCCGGCCAGCGTCTTCCAGCCCGGCACGAACCCTCAGCCCGTGCTGATCGGCAAAGTGACCAAGGACAACGAGGGCAATCCGCTCGACTTCACGGGCTCCTACGTCCATCAGATCGTCTTCAACGACGACGGCACGCTGGCGTTCATCGCGGCCCGCAACAACAAGATCTACGTCTTCGACACGATGACGCAAGACATCGTGTCGACCTTCAAGGTCAGCGGTGCATCCTCGCCGATCAGCAGTCTGCTGTTCCATGACGGGTGGCTGTATGTGGCAGAGAGGGGCGGCTCCGGCGCTAGCGGGCGGTTGATCCGCATCAACGTTGATTCGGGGCCGGACTTCCTGAAGAAGCAGCAATCGCTGGGCATCCCTGGCGTCGAGGCCGCCTTCGGCTTCGGGGACATCGCCATCAACAGCGGACGCTATCTGGCAGTCACTGCGGCCGCCGGTCGCATCGGCCTCAACAACTACCCGGTGCCTTCACCCGGGAATGTGTACGTGATCGATCTCTACGGCGTCAATGCGAAGAGCAACATCGATCCAGCCTATGTCGTGAAACTGGACCTGCTGGCCTACCCGTCGCCCTACCTCGGCAAGGGGCCGTTGTACATCGGCAGCGGCCAGGAGCGCGGCCAGTTCCTGGTCTCCAATGCCAAGGACTACAACAAGGGCGCCGCGGGCATCACTTTCGGCACCGACCCCGCCACCGGCAAGCTCACCGGCAGGGCCAAGGCGGCGGACACGGCTCTCAAGCCCGAGAACGTGCCGGGCTGGCTGCAGGCCAAGTACCAGCAGAACATCCAGCGCGCCGCCGGGACCGTGGTCATCGACTACCGGGGCAAGACCTATGCGCTGGTTGCAGACTACAACTTCATCTTCAACGACGTTCATTTCGTGGACTACGAGAACTACGGGCTGGGCAAGCAGATCGGCGGCAAGATCGGCGTCATCGAAGACCCGTTCGGCACCGCGGGCGGGCCGGTCTATCTCGGCGCCACCACGCCCATCCCGGGCGTGGCTCTGGATCAGATGAGCCTGGACCAGAACGGCATGCTCTACGCAGGAGGGTTCGTGGAAGACACCTCGGGCCAATACACGGGCAACATCTATTCCGACTTGATGTATCGCTCCATCTTCGTGTGGAACGCCGGCCAGCTGATCCAGGCCGCGCTTGATGCGCAAACCAATGGCAGGCCGTTGACCACGCCAATCGACCGCGACGGCACCGGCTCGCAAAGCAAGCAGTACCCGGCCGTCACCCCAGCCCGCTACGACACGGCAGGCGATGGAAAGCTGTTCGGCTGGATCTACGGCATTGGCACCTATTCGTCCAGACAGGCCTTGCCCACGCTGACCCTGCAGGACCTGCCGTTCCTGAAGGAGCTTGCTCCAAGCGTCTACACGGCGGCGCAGTCTGCGGCGGTCGCGGCCAAGGTCCCGACTCTGAGTGCACCGGAACTGGACAAGAGTAACGGGACACTGAACACCTTCATGATCCGCACCACGGCGCAGCTCGTGGCGCTGGGCTCTTCGATCGGCGCCTCGGCGCTGGCGATCTTCGGCAGCGACAATTCCGAAATGCTGGCACAGATTGACGACGCGCAGCGCGTACTGAGCACGATTGCATACGACACCGCAGGCGGCGGCATCGTTGCGCAGAACCTGGCCAGTGCAGCGCAAGCGGTCGATGGTTTGATTGGTGGCCTGACGCTGATCCAGACCAACGCAACGGTGGCACTTGCCAAGGCACTTGCCACGGAAAACACGATCAAGCTGCCAGATCACACGGACTTCACGAAACTGCTCGCGAGCGATGCTTCGGCGAGCGAGATCGTCAATCACGTGGCGTTGGCCTTCCTGAAGTACAACCCGGTGACGATGGGGGCCGAAGGCCTCTACAAGATGGGCTCGGCGCTGGTCGAAGGCAACTACGAAGCGCTGCGGAATGAGGCCTACAACATGCTGGCGCTGTTCGGCAGCATGCGATTTGGTGAAACTCCGGCGGCCAAGCGGGAATTGCAGCTCAAGGTCAAGCAGGTCGAGTTCCTGCAGCAGCAGATGCGGCGCGGCGTGATCGAGGAAACGCCGCTGCGTTCTCTCGAATCCAAGGCCATCAACACCAAGGAATACGTCATCGAGTCGGCCCGCAAGGATGCGAACGGAGTGCCCATTTCCGAGGGGCGCGTGGTAACTGCGGAGGCCTATGCCAAGGCGGCCCAAGGGATGATGGAGGTGACTGAAACCGGTCGAGTGTCTTTCTGCTTCGCGGCGGGCACGCTGGTTCATACCGACAAGGGATTGGTGCCGATCGAGCGGGTTCGCGTGGGCACGCGCGTGCTGTCGCAACCGGAGTTGGGTGGCGAGCAGGGCCACCGGCCGGTGATCAATACCGTGGCGTTCCTGGACCAGAGTGTCCATGTGGTGCAAGTGAAGGCGGGTGAGGCGGATCCCCTGATCACGGTGATCGCGACACCCAACCATCCGTTCTGGGTGGAAGCGCCGTTGACCGAAGGCGGCCACTGGATGGCAGCGGAATACCTCGAGCGAGGTTTCGTGCTGCAGTTGGCCGATGGCCGCAAGGCCACCGTGCACGCGACCGGTCTGGTGCGCCGCACGCAGTACGCGCATATCGCCTTCGCTGCGGACGACAAGGCGGGCTTGGGCATCGTGCTGGACATCGGTAGCAAGCAGATCATGCTGGCCAGCGATGAGCAGTCATCGAAGCTCGAACAACTGCAATTGGGCGATCCGTACCTCACGCCTGTCTACAACTTCGAGGTGGAGGAATTCCACACGTACTACGTGGGCGATGCGGGTGTGTGGGTGCACAACACCAATTGCCCCAAGGAAGAAGCTCTGCGATCTCAGCAAGCGGCGGTTGCCGATGCGATGCGGAATGCGGAACTTGCGGGCACCTGCTTCGCTGACGACACCGCTGTTCATGTCGATACTGTGAATGTGATGGGCGCCAAGCTAAGGGCAATAGGGCACATCGAGGTTGGCGACAAGGTTCTTTCGCGCTGCGAGAAGACGGGCGAAATGGCGTACAAGCGGGTCACGAAAGTATTCGCGCATGGATTTGCGCCGGTTTATACGATCTCCTGCAAATATGGACCAGAAATAGATCCTTATATTGGATCTATGTACGGCCTTATTCATGTAACCGGAGAACATCCTTTCTGGGTGCAAGAAAAGGGTTGGGTAAGGGTCAGTGACCTTCAGCTGGGCGACGTGCTGCAGACGTACGACGGTGTTTATGCAGAGCTGGAATTTATTGAAAAGGTGTTGCGCTACGACTGCGAGGTGTTCAATCTCGAGGTAGAAGACTTTCATACTTACTTTGTTCATTGGAGTGGACTCTGGGTTCACAACAAGACCAAACTCGATGTATCGAGCGTGCCTTTGAACAAAGTGGCGAATACTTCTCCAGAATGGACGCCTCTGTACAAAAGTACCGCTGAGCTGACTAAGCCTGACGGAACGCCTCTCAGCGGAGAGGCGAGAATTCAACTGCGGGAGCAAACACTAGATAGAAAACTCGCGAGTGGAGAAGTAAAAGCGACATCGTTGCCGGAGAGAAACCTCGTAAACGCCAATTCGACTGAAGGTTATTTCTCAAATACCTTGGGCAAACTGAATGCAGAAGGAAAGCCAATCGGGTATCCCGACAAAGTATTGGAGCACTCCACTGATACGCGCATTAATGGATTGGTGGTGGACTATTACCAACCCGAGGCGAGTGGCTCGTTGGGCATGATGGTCAAGACGCTTTCGAGCAAGAGCGAACGCCAGTCCTCTGCCATTGTTTTGGATATGGAGAGATTGCCCACCGGAGTCACGCTAGATTCCCTTTTGGAAGTGCTGCGGGGAGAGAAGACCGCGAGCTATACGGACACGGTGGGTGGCGTGGCTACGGTTACTCCCCTCAACGGCCCTCTACCCGGCTTGAAGAGACTGCTGGTGGCCGAGGTCGACGGCTCTTTCAGAGTCATTGATTTTCCGGATACCGGCTTCAATCAACTCACTTATGGTCAGGTATACGTCGCTGAAACTGGCATCTGGACACAGCGCTTGAATGGGCCGTTGCGCCCCGGTGTCTCGCCGATCATCAAGCTCTACCCACCCAAATCGACGCCTGTTGCCTGGTTGCAGGCCCAAGGCGAAGGGAATGCATCGAGTCTGGACGAGCTCACCGATTCCAGCGTCCAGGCTCTGCTCCCCATCGCGCGCCAATACTGGCTCGACGCTGGCGCCACGGCCGCGCAATTGGACGGCATCGTCTTCAACATCGACACCCTGGCCCCGCGCATGGCCGCGGTGACCATCGGCCGGCAAATCACCTTCTCGGCGGGTGGTGCCGGTTGGGGCTGGTATGTCGATGGCACGCCGGCCAGCCAGGAAGAATTCGGTCCGGGCGACTCGTTCAACGAGTTCAAGGCCCAGGCCGATAGCGCGGCCTACGGCCGGATGGACCTGCTGACCGTGCTCATCCACGAAATGGGTCATGCAGCGGGCCTGGAGCATGCGGCGGGAGACGACGACGTGATGGCCGAGTACCTCACTCCCGGGGTGCGACGGCTACCCACCGTGGAAGACATCGCATCGCTGCTGGCGCTGGGCACTGATCGCACGTTCGTCAGGATCGGCGTGACGCTCGCCCTGGAGGCACCGGCGCGAGCGGTGACGAGCATCGTTCAGGCTCAGGCGGTCGATGGTTGGAGCAGCCGTGGCAACGCCAACGTCGACAGCACTTCCACCCAGTTGACGCTGAATGAAAGCTCGGTTGTGCAGACGAATGTGAGTCGTGTTTTCACGCTGACCGAGAACGATCGCATGTTGAGCTTCAACCTCGCGCGTTCGAGCTTGGCCGCCAACACCAACGGACCCTCCGACGCCTTCGAAGTCGCCTTGCTCGACGCCAACACGGGCCTGCCCCTAGTCAGCACCGTCGGCCTCACCCGCACAGACGCCCTGCTCAACCTCCAGACCAACGGCACCGAACGCCTGGCCCAAGGCGTACGCAAGATCGTCAACACCGACGCCAGCGCAACCTACTACATCGACCTGCCGCAAGCCCTGGCCGGCAAGCCGGTGCTGCTGTCCTTCGACCTGCTCGGCTTCGGCGCGACGCAAAGCAGCGTGACCCTGCGCGACATCCGCGCCATCAGCGACCCGGTCGCCAACGACGACGCGATCATTACCGACGAAGACACCACCGCCACCGGCAACCTGCTGGGCAACGACATCACCGGCGGCATCGCCATCGACCGGATAGAGCGCGTTAAAGAGCCCGCACACGGCACACTCAGCATCGCCGGGGACGGCAGCTTCAGCTACGTGCCCGAAGCCAACTACTTCGGCGCCGACAGCTTCAGCTACCGGCTCGTCGATGCCGGGGGCCGCGTATCCAACATCGCCAGGGTGTCGTTCACGGTGCGCCCGGTCAACGACGCACCGGTGGTGCCTGCGGCCAAAGTTGTCAGCGTGGTCGCCGGCAAACCGTTCACCTTCAATCCGCTGGCCGGCGCCACCGATGTCGAAGGCGGCCCGCTGTCCGTGCAATGGGTGTCGCAGCCCGCGCACGGCAGCCTGCTGGCCAACGCAGACGGCAGCTATACCTACACGGCCGATGCCCGCTACGCTGGCGCTGACAGCTTCAGCTGGCTCGTCAGCGACGGCGAGGCGCTCTCCGCGTCGGCGGGCAGCATCGCGGTGATGGTAGAGCCTGCCAACGTCGCTCCGGTGGCGCGCGAAGCCAGCGTATCGCTCGATGAAGACGGCAGACTGGTGATCGACTTCACCAGCTTCGGCAGCGATGCCGATGGCGATGCGCTCTCGGCCATCGTCAAGGTGGGGCCGCAGCACGGCACGCTGGTGCGCCGCGCCGACGGCCGCTTCGTGTACACGCCCGCGGCCGACTTCAACGGCACCGACATGCTGCGCTTCACGCTCGACGACGGCCAGTTCGTCTCCAACGAAGCCACGCTCACGCTGGTCGTGGCCCCCGTCAACGACGCTCCAACCGCTGGCGGTGGAATCGCCGCGGGCATCGAAGATACGGCATTGCCGCTGCGCTGGAGCGACCTTGCGGCGCACGATGTGGACAGCCCCATGCTGGTGGTCAAGCTCACGGCACTCCCAGCCGACGGCGCGTTGCAGGTGCGCAATGCACAAGGCATCTGGACAGTCGTCCGGGTGGGCCAGCTCCTATCTCAAGCACAGTTCGATGCCGGCAGCGTGCGCTTCGTGCCCGCTGCCGATGCATCCGGCGGGCCTGGCTATGCGCACGAAGGCTATGGCAATCGCAAGGCCCACTATGCACGCATCGGCTACACGGTGAGCGACGGCCGGCTGTCCAGCGGCGAGGCCTGGTTGACGATCGACCTCGCGGCGCAGGCCGATGCCCCTTCGCTGCAACTCGAGGGCAGCATCGGCACCACGCGCGAGTTGTTCCGCACCGGCTGGGAGAGCGGCCCGAACCTGGATCAGACTTCGTCTCTGGTACCCGGCAACAGCTTCGAAGGATGGTCGCTGGTTGCCGGCACCGATAGGCTACAGGGAGGCACCAACGGCTTCGAGATCTGGGCCACCGGCGACAGCATGAGCGATGCGTCGCGCAACCTGCGCACGGTGCAGGCCGCTGCAGGCAATGGCACGCGCTGGCTGGAACTCAACGACGCGAGCACGCAGATCCAAACCCTGGGCATCGAACGCATAGTCAGTACGCAAGCCGGAGCCGAGTACACGCTCAGCTTCGACCTGGCAGGGCGCGTTGGCTACAGCAGCGCCTACACACGCATCGCGGTGCTGGTGGACGGCGTGCGGATCGCGAGTTTCGACAACACCAGTTCTTCTTCAGCGCTCGACTGGCGTGCGCTGAGCTGCAGCTTCGTGGGCACTGGCACAGCGCAGACGATCCGCATCGTCACCGACAGCAGCGCTCAGGAGGCGGGCGGCCGCGGCATGATGATCGACGACATCGCGCTGACCGAAATGGTGTACCGCCAGCGAGAGCTCTTCCGCACCGGCTGGGAGGCTGCGGCCTATGCCGAAACGCTGATCGCAGGACCGGTCTTCGACGGGTGGACCTTGGTAAGCACGGGCGACAGACTGGCCGGGGGCAACAACGGCTTCGAAATCTGGCACACGGGCGAGTTCATGGCCGACGTGCACGGCAACCGGCGCACTGTGAGCGCTGCCGCGGGCAACGGACAGAACTGGCTGGAACTCAACGACGCGGGTGGAAGCCAGCATCAGACGCTAGGTATCGAGCGCCGCGTTGCCACCACGGCCGGTGCGCGCTACACGCTGAGCTTCGACGTCGCGGGCCGACTTGGTTTCAGCAGCGCCTACACGCAAGTCGCCGTTTATATCGACGGCGTGAAGATCACCAGCCTGGACAACACGAGTTCGACCGACTCCCTCGACTGGCAGACTGCGAGTTACAGCTTCACGGGCTCTGGGGGCTTGCAGGCCATTCGCATCGTGAGCGAATCCACTGCGCAGCACGCAGGCGGCCGCGGGATGATGATCGACGACATCGCGCTGACCGAGCGCGTACGCCTGAACCATGGACAGGAAGACGCAACGATCCTGCTCCAGGGCCTGTCGGCCGCACTCCGCGATACGGACGGCTCGGAGTCGCTCGTGCTGACGCTGGTGGGCATGCCCATCGGCAGCGTGCTGTCGGACGGCACGCGAAGCTTCACCGTGACGGACGACCATCGCGTGGCCGACCTGCGCGGCTGGAACACGTCTGCGCTGAGCCTGCGTCCTCCGGCCGGCTTCAGCGGCCAGCTCGCGCTCCAGGCGCAGGCCACGGCCATAGAAACTGCCACGGGCGAACGGGCAACCGTCACCCAGACTCTCGATGTGGAGGTGACCGCGGTGGCAAACGCGCCGACGCTCACGCTGTCTGCACGCACCGTGGAGCTGAGCCGCGAACTCGTCGCCACGAGTTGGGAGAACGAGCCCAACTGGACCAGCGGCGCCAATCCGGTCTACGCCGGCAACCTGCAGGGCTGGAAGCTGGTTCAGCCGACGTCCTTCAAGTTCGGCGCCTTCGAGATCTGGGCGGCCAACGACCGGATGCGCAACGCTGCAGGCACCCTGGTTCCTGTACGGCCTGCCGCAGGCAACGGCAACGCCTGGCTGGGCCTGACCAACGGCACGAACGAGCCCTACCAGACGCTGGGCATCGAACGCGAGGTGCAGACCATCGAACAGGCCGTCTACACGCTGACGCTGGACTACGCCGGCACACTGGGCCTGGCGGCTTCGTGCACGCAGATCGGCGTGTATGTCGATGGCGTGCGCATCGCGACCTACGCCAACACCAGCAGCAACAGCGCGCTCGACTGGAAGGTCTTGAGCTTCCAGTTCACCGGCAACGGGCAGGCGCGCACGGTGCGCGTGCAACTCGAAGGCGGCAGCGGTGCATGGGCCCGCCGCGGCGCGATGATCGATGACCTCCGCATCGTCGAGACCTTGCCAGTGGGGACCGGCACGGTCTATGGGCTCGCCGATACCTTCGTTGCGCTGCCACGCATCGATGCGCAACTGACCGATACGGATGGGTCCGAAACGCTGAAGCTGGAACTGCTGGGGCTGCCCGTCGGGGCGGTGGTAAGCGACGGCGTGCGCAGCACGACGGTCAACAAAGCAGACCTAGCGCTCGACCTCGCGGGCTGGGATTGGAGCAAGCTGGGCATGAAGCCGCCGTCGAACTTTACGGGGACGTTGCAGCTTCAGTTGCAAGCTTCGAGTGAAGAGCACAGCAACGGAGCCAAGGCCACGGTGACGCAGGCCATTGCAGTGAAGGTGGTGAGCGGCTGCGCCGTGGCGACGCCTGTGGGGGTGAATCCGTTCGTCGCATTTGCGGCGCAGGCGACGACAACTACGACCACAAGCGGTACGGCGGCACCGTCGCATATCACGGTGAGCGCGCCGATTGTTGCTGCGACCGGGATTCTTCAATTCGCAGTCTTGCCGCCGACCGCAGGCCGCAGTTCGGAAGAAAAAGAATCGATAGAACGGTCCAGGGCCCAACTGCTTGGTGATGAGTGGCTGCGTGAACTCGAACACGCAGCCAACGCCAAATGGGCATCACTTGCAGGCGGGTGATTTGCATATGAACTGCGCTGCTGGCATCTATTCAGGAAATCCAGACGTCTCTAAAAAGTCTCCGGCGCAAAAAGCGCAACGTGGATTTGATTCTTTAAACGCCGATATTTAATTTATTTGCTATGAGCTACGACCTTCGCGTTTGGGAGCGCCCTGTGGGACAGCCCGACCCCGTGAGTTTTGAAGAAGCCAGCCGGACCTTGCTGGAGCTTGAACGGCTCGAGCCCGGCCCGAACCCCAAGTTCATTGCGTTGGGGGAGCAGATGGCTGCGCGCTACCCGGTAATGGGCAAGAAATCAGCTGTCGAGCGCGACGACAACGACAGCGATGCCGTATGGATCGGCGATCCGGTGGCTGGCGCAAAACGCTGCGCCGGTGCCGTGTGGGCATTCGAACTCCAAGGGGCATGTGGTGACTGCTGAGGCCTATGCCAAGGCGGCCCAAGGGGTGATGGAGGTGGCTGACAAAAGTCGAGTGTCTTTCTGCTTCGCCGCGGGTACGCTGGTCCACACCGACAAGGGATTGATGCCGATTGAGCAGGTGCGCGTGGGTACGCGCGTGCTGTCGCAACCGGAGCAAGGTGGCGAGCAGGACTACCGGCCGGTTATCAATACCGTGGCGCACCTGGACCAGCGGGTTCACGTAGTGCAAGTGAAGGCGGGTGAGGCGGATGCCCTGATCACGCTGATCACGACACCCAACCATCCGTTCTGGGTGGAAGCGCCGCTAACCGACGGCGACCACTGGATGGCTACCGAGTACCTGGAATCCGGGTTCGTGCTGCAACTGGTCGATGGCAGCAAAGCCACCGTGCATGCGACTGGACTAGTGCACCGCACGCAGTACGCGCACATCGGCTTCGCCGCGGACGATAAGACGGGCGTGGGCATCGTGCTGGACATCGGCGGGAAGCAGATCGTGCTGGCCAGCGCCGAGCAGTCATCGAAGCTCGAACAACTGCAATTGGGCGACCCGTACATCACGCCTGTCTACAACTTCGAGGTGGAGGAATTCCACACGTACTACGTGGGCGATGCGGGTGTGTGGGTACACAACACCAATTGCTCCAGCCAAGAAGCTCCGAATGCTCTAGAAGCTCATCGATTGGCGGTTGCCGATGCGAGGCGGAATGCGGAACTTGTGGGTACCTGCTTCGCTGACGGCACGTCTGTTCATGTCGAGAAGCCGAATGTGGTGGGTAATAAGCGAAAGCTGATAGAGCACATCGAAGTCGGCGACAAGGTTCTTTCGCGTTGCGAAAGAACGGGCGAGATGGCCTATAAGCGAGTCACAAAAGTGTTTGCGCATGGATTTAGACCCGTCTACACCATCGCTTGCAAATATGGTCCTGAAATAGATCCAGAATTTGGCCACACACATGGCCTTATTCATGTAACCGGAGAACACCCTTTCTGGGTAGAAGAAAAGGGATGGGTCAAGGTCAGCGATCTTCAGTTGGGCGATGTACTGCTGACATACGACGGTGTTTATGCGGAATTGGAGCATATTGAAAAGATATCGCACTACGACTGCGAGGTTTTTAATCTCGAGGTAGAGGACTTTCACACCTACTTTGTTCATTGGAGTGGGCTCTGGGTTCACAACAAGACCAAGCTCGATGTATCCAGTTTGCTCTTGGACAAGGTGAAGAATCCGTCTCCGGAATGGACGCCTCTGTGCAAAAGTACCGCTGAGCTGACTAAGCCCGATGGAACGCCGCTCAACGGAGAGGCGCAGAATTCAATTGCGCGAGCAAACACTAGATAGAAAACTCGCGAATGGAGAAATAGAAGCGACATCGTTGCCGTAGAGAAACCTCGTAAACGCTAATTCATCAGTTGGGCATGGTCTTCATCTCGCCAGATCGCGTGCTGCCGCCGGAGCAGGCCGTCATCTGGGAGGGCGCCAAGCGAGAGATGGATTCCGCGCCTGCGCGGTGGACACTGGCAACGGCACGCAAGGCGATCAAGCCGCGCCTGAAGGCATTGCTGGAGGCGCATGGGTTCGTGTCGGTGAAGCTGCCGCCCAAGTCGCAGTTCGATGTTGAGCATTAACGAAAACTCAAGCCGAAATTCAGCTAACAACCATGCATAGCCACTCGCTTTACAAGAAGCATGAGATACGTTGTCGGTCAAATACGGGCGGGTGTTTTGCCAAGGGCACCCGCGTGCACACCAAGGATGGACTCAAGCCCATTGAAGACATCAAGGTGGGTGACTATGTGCTTTCCAGCCCCGAAGACGGCAGTGGTGGTCAGGAATACAAACGCGTGCTCAAGACCTTTGTGCATGAGCAGAAGGTGATCGTTGGCGTCCAATTCACAAACGTTGGTGCACCGAGTGTCTTGCAGGGTGGTGACATCTATTTTGTGACGACAACAGAAAACCATCCATTCTGGGTGGAAGGCGTGGGCTGGACGCGTGCCGATGCGCTGAAAGGTGGGGATGTTGTTCGCAAGGCCGATGGCAGCCTGGCAAATGTTTTTGGGCTCAAACGCATTTATCGCACCAGTCGCGATGGCGTTGGTTGGACTTTCCTCGGTGGCGACATTAAGAGCAAGAATCGCTCCTTGTTCTGGTATCAGCTGGGATATGACACTTACGAGGAATACTTCTTTGCAGAAGAAATCGGAACGCTCTTCGACTACGCCAACTACGATCTAACAGAAGATGATGGACGCGACAAATACATCTCACCTGAGGTCTATCACAGCGAGGATCCCTACCTAAAGATACGTGTCTACAACCTGGAGGTCGAGGACTTCCATACCTACTACGTCGATGCCCAAGGCTTCTGGGTTCACCACATCAATTGCGAGGGTGTGCATCCTTCTGGTGGTTGAAAATTGCTGCCGGTTGGCCTCTTGCAAGTTGAGCAGGACGCAAAGCTTTAATCGACAGCCTCTTGAGTGCGCCACCTTGGCTTCGGCGAACGAGACTGCAAGGTGTGACCTCCAAGCAATCGCAATAGCGCGTAAGGGCTTCGTTCATTGACTTAGAGCGAGGTTGTGACGCACGTAGTTTTTTTACAAGCTCGCCGAGCGCAGCCCGTCGCGCTGAGCCCGTACTAGGCCGAATGCCTTGTTTGAACGCGAGAGTTGGCTTTTTATGTGCTGAAGCGATCAAAAATAAGGCTGTTAAATCTGACGGCTAAGTTGAAGTGCCACGCCGTGGACGGAGCGGCAGATTGGGGCAGGGGGAAAAAATTGAAAAATCTCAAGCGACCCGTGCGAGAACGCCCGGTCCATTTTCTGTGGTTCAAACGATCAACATTGCATATGGCCTCGGCCTATGTAATGGTGCTTCTGCCGTGGCTGGTGCAGACGCCTCTCGCTAAGGCCCAATCCTTACCCGATCTCTACATTCGGGCCCTGGCCCGCGACCCCGCCGTCGCAGGTGCCGAGGCCCAGTTGCACGCGGCCGAACAGCGCCATGTCCAGGCGCGCGCCAGTTTCGGGCCTACCGCCGCGCTGGTCGGCAACTACAACGAGACGCGCTATCGCGAAGCGCCCAAATACGAACAGCGCAAGTTCCAGGGCAAGCAGTTGAACCTGCAGATCACCCAGCCTCTGCTGCGCAGCGCGTTGTTCCCGGCTCTGGATTCCGCCGAAGCACAGCTCTACCAGGCCCAGGCCGCGCTCGATCAGGCGCGCGCCGATTCGGCACAGCGGCTGGTCGAAGCCTGCTTTGAAGTGCTGAAGGCACGAGACGCGCTCGACCTTGCGCGCGCCCAGCGCGTATCGACCGCCGAGCAGCTGATGCTGGCGCAACGCAGTTTCAAGATAGGCACGGCGCCCATCATCGACGTGCGCGAAGCCGAGGCCAAGGCCGACTCGGTGGCGGCGCAAGTGTCGGCCGCCGAGTTCGAACTCGATCTCAGGCTGCAGATCGTGGCCGAGTTGACCGGGCAGACCGCATCGACACTGCTGACGAGAGGCCTCGACGGCAAGCATCTGCCGCCGCTGGAGGCCGGCTCGGCATCGCTGTGGCTGGCTACCGCGCAGGACAACAGCGCCCAGCTTCAGCAGGCCCGGCAAGCGCTGCTCGCTGCAGAAGCCGAAGTCCGCAAGGCCTGGCATGGGCATGCTCCCACGGCCGACCTCACCTACACCTATGGCCGCAGCAGCGACACCGGCACCTTGACGACCGCCTTTCCTCGCGGCGGCAACAGTTCGGCGGTGGGAGTCAACCTCAACATTCCGCTGTTCGCGAGCGGCGCCACCCATTCGAAAGTCAATGAGGCACGCGCGCTTCGCGACAAAGCCCAAAGCGATGTCGATGCGGCGCGGCGCACGATAAGCCTGGGTGTACGCCAGAACACTTCGGCCACGCTTTCCGCCATCGGTCAGGCGCATGGGCTGGAGGCCGCTGTCCGATCGCAGGAACTGGCATTTCGCGCCAACAGGCGAGGCTACGAAGTGGGAATGAAGGTGAATGCCGAGGTTCTCGACTCGCAAAGCCGCTTGTTCGAAGCCCGGCGCGACCTGTCTCGCGCGCGTTATGACGCATGGGCGGGCTACATCAAGCTCAAGGCGCTGGCGGGCAGGCTCGATGAGAGCGACATCTCTACGCTCGATGCCTTGCTGGTCTCCGTGGCGCAGGCGGACATGCGGCTTCCGCGCCGACAGCAATGAGGGACGCATCCGTGGCGAAAGCGCGTGAGGAGCACGCGTCCAGAGCCGGCAGCGCTGCTCCTGAGACTGCTGAGGAGGCAGGTGGCCACGCAAGCCTCGACAGCGAAAACCCAGCAATCGACAGCGCTCCCGGATCGCCCGACAACAAGCTGCTGCTCTCTGCCCTGGAAGGCTGGCGTGCACGTCTTTCGAATGCCGGAGTGACGTGCGGCGCCGCAGCCATGCACAGCGCCGATGCTGCATGGAGCCTGCCTTTTTCCGACTCCGACGGCGAATTGAACAAGAGCTGGGCCGATCTGCGGATGCGCGTGTCGATGGAACACCCTGTAGCGCTCGCCAAAGTGGGCAGCGTCCGCTCGGAGATGCTGGTGGCTACGGCCGTGCAGCTGCCCTCCGGCCACATGGGAGTGGTGGGACTGACGATGGCACCGCCGCACAGCGAACGAACGATCCAGTTGGTGCTGCTGTCGTTGGGATGGCTGCAGCTGGCGCTCTCGGCTGCCAGCCTGGCCCACAACCAGCGCTCTGCCCGACTGCTGGAACTGATGGGACACGTCGGTTCTCAGGAAAGCGCGCGCGCCGCGGCGTACGAGTGGATCAACCGCACCGCCGCATGGGTGCGGGCCGAGGCACCGGAACCGGATGCGGGGTTCATGCTGTTCGAGGTCCGCAACAATCTGCCGAGCTGGTGGGTCGCAGCCGACACTTCCTGGGCCGAAAAGGCATCGCCGGCACTGCACGAAGCCAGCGAGATGGCCATGCGCGCCATGGTCGAGATGCAGGAAATCGACCAGCATCCATGGTGGGCGTTGCCGCTGCTGGGCAACGGTGAACCCGTCGCGGTGCTGGTGGTACGCCATCGCGAGGCTGGCGCCGCTGCCTTGCAGCCTGACGTGCTGGCCATGCTGCGTGCCAGCTCGGGGCTGGCCGAGCCCCTGCTTCGACATTGGCGCGAAGCGCAGCGCAGCCTTCTCCGGCATGTGGCGGACACTGCCCGCTCCGGCTGGCGCAAAGTATGGGGCCCGGGTCATCTGACCTGGAAGGCCGGCACGGCAGCACTGTGCGGCGTGCTGGCCATATTGTTGTTGTGGCCCGTGGCGGACCGGGTCACGGCCCACACGGTGATCGAGGGCCGGACGCGCCAGGTCGTGACGGCGCCCTTCGAAGGCTTCATCGAGCATGTGCAGGTACGCCCCGGCGAGCAGGTGTCGAAAGGGCAGTTGCTCGCCCGCCTGGATGATCGAGAACTGAAGCTGGAACAGCGCAGGTACAGCAGCGAGCGCAACCAGGCCGCAGGCAAGCTGCGCCAAGCGATGGCCGAGCACGACGCCCCCGCGGTGGCACTCGCGCAGGCAGATGTGCAACAGGCCGAAGCCCAGCTGGCACTGGTGGAGTCCAAGCTCCTTCGTGCAGGGCTGGTCGCGCCGATGGACGGCCTGGTGGTAACCGGCGACTGGGCCCAGCAGATCGGCGGTCCGGTGGAAATCGGCAAGGAGATGTTCGAGATCGCCACCACGGGCGGTTATCGGGTGGTGCTGCACGTCCCGGACCGCGACATCGCCCGGGTCAAGGTGGGCCAGAACGGCATCCTGCGCCTGACCGGACAGCCGCATGCCACCTACGACTTCGAGGTGAAACGCGTCACGGCCACGGCCAAGGTGGAAGAGGGGGTCAACGGTTTCCGCGTCGAGGCCGAATGGCGCGGTGACGTGCCTGCGTTGAGTCCGGGTATGCAGGGTGTCGGCAAGGTCGAAGTGGGCAAGGCCAGCCTGCTATCGGCATGGACGCGATCTTCGGTCGACTGGCTGCGGCTGAAGTTGTGGAGCTGGTGGTGGTGAGCATCCATCGCCACTGAGAAAACAGCACCATGCAGACACTACTTTCCGAGCACTGGCACGCCGTACGCTTTCTGCGCCCGCGCCTGCGCGAGGGCGTGCAGCCGCTGCATCGCCTGCTGCGGGGCAAACCGTGGGTGCTGCTGCTCGATCCGATGACGCAGCGCTTCCATCGGCTGACCCCTCGGGTATGGCGTGTGTTGCAATTGCTCGATGGCCGCCGCACGCTGGATGAGGTTTGGAATGCGGCCTGCGAAAACGCCGCGGCGTCGGGTACCGACGATGCAGCGCGCGACGCCGCGATCTCGCAGCATGAACTGGTGCAGCTGATGTCGTCGCTCTACTCGAACGATCTGCTGCAAACGCAGGTGTCGCCCGATGCCGGCGAGGTTTTCGAGCGCTATCAGCGGCAGAAGCGCACCAGATTCAAGCAGAGCTGGCTCAATCCGATGAGCATCAAGGTACCGCTTCTGCATCCGGATGCCTGGTTCGAGCGCTGGGCTCGGCTCGCGCGCCTGCTGTTCAGCTGGCCTGTACTGCTGATCTGGCTGGTGATAGCGGCGCCGGCAGGCTTGCTGGCCTGGCAGCACTGGGCGGCGCTGACCGATAACCTCTCCGACCGGGTGCTTGCCGGAAGCAACGTGGTTGTGTTGTGGTTCACCTATCCGCTGGTCAAGGCGGTGCACGAGTGGGCGCACGGCATGGCGGTCAAGGCCTGGGGCGGCCAGGTGCGCGAGATCGGGGTGATGTTCATCCTCTTCACGCCGGTGCCCTATGTGGACGCGACATCGTCGTACCGCTTTCCTTCGAAATGGGCGCGCGCGACCGTGGCGGCGGCCGGCATCCTGGCGGAATTGCTGCTGGGGGCCATTGCGGTCTATGTCTGGCTCATGGCCGAGTCGGGCCTGGTGACGGCCATCGCCTTCAACGTGATCCTGATCGCCGGGGTGTCCACGGTGCTGGTCAACGGCAATCCGCTGATGCGCTACGACGGCTACTTCATCGCGTGCGATCTGCTGGAGCTTCCCAACCTAGCTCAACGTTCCACCCAATACTGGGCCTATCTGTTCGATCGCCATGCGTTCGGCGCGCGCGATGCCCGGCCGCCTGTAGAGGCGCGCGGCGAGCGCACGATCATGTTCGTGTACGGCGTGGTGTCCCCGCTTTACCGGCTGCTGATCAGCATCGGCCTGATATGGTTCGTGGCGTCGGAGTACCTGTTCGTGGGCATTCTGATGGCGTTGATGTCGGCCTGGTCCACACTCGCCATGCCGATCTGGAAAGGCTGGAAGCACCTGACCGAGGGCGCCGGGCTGGCCCGCCGCCGCGAGGTCGCCATGCGCCGTACGGCCATCGCACTGGCTCTCTTGGCGGCTTTCGTCGGATTGGTGCCCTTGCCTTTTCATTCGGTCGAAGAGGGCGTGGTGTGGCTGCCTGAAGAGGCGATCGTTCGTGCGGAAGTAGCGGGTCACATCGCGCACGCCGAGCGTGCCGCCGGCGAAACGGTGGCCGGCGGGGCCGTGTTGCTTCGACTCGACAGCCCTCAGCTCTCGGCCGATGCAGCGACATCCGCCGCAGCCGTGGCCCAGACACAGGCTCAGTTGCGCAAGGCCGAAGTCGACGATGTGCTGCGCGCCGCGTCGTTGCGACACGAGCTCGCGGCACGTCAGGCTCGACTCGATGAAGCGGTGCGCCGCGCTGATGCAATGGAGGTCAAATCCGCCATTGCGGGAAGATGGGCGCCGGCTGCGCCCACCGAACTCCCCGGCCGCTACGTCAAGCGCGGCGAGATTCTGGGCTACGTGATCGACGGACCTTCGCGCCGGGTTCGCGTAGCAGTGACGCAGGAGGAACGGGATCTGATCGGCTCCCGGTTGCGTGGTGTTGCCGTGCGCTTGAACAACTCTCCGGAAGAGGCCATCGGCGCACGTGTGCGACGTCTGGTTCCAGGGGGTGAGAACGATCTGGTGTCGCCGGCACTCGGGACCAGCGGCGGCGGCAGGATTCCGGTCGATCCCGCTCAGCAAGGCGGCACGCGCACGCTGAAGCGGGTGTTCGACATCGAGGTGGAGCTCGATCGCGATTCGCCCAGTGCCGTATTCGGAGACCGCGCCCATGTGCGTTTCGATCTCGGGCCGACGCCGCTGGCATGGCAGTGGTTCCTGCGTCTGCGTCAGGTGTTCCTGGCGCAGTTGAGCGTCTGAAGCCGATGGCTGCCACCGCCAGCCCGGACCCGACCCTGGCACGCACGCTGGCCGGCAGCAGCTTTCGTCGTGCCGACACCCTGCGCGACGAGCGCGGTGCAGAGCCGGGCCACAACTTAGAGCGATTCTTGCGCAGCCTTTCAGGTTGGCTGCCACCGGCCCGTGAGGGCAGCAGAAACATCGCGTCGTTCAACAAGGCGATCGTCGATTCGGCGGCCAGGCTGCGCGAGCTGCCCGACGAGGAGATCGCTCAGCGCTTTCGTTCAGAGCTGCAGGCCATGAAGGCATCCGGAGCCGGGCTGCGAAATTCTCCGCGTGTGGTGGCGGTGTTCGCCTGCATCGGTGAAGCGAGCCGGCGCGCGCTGGGCATGTGGCCGCATCCGGTGCAGTTCACGGGAGCCTGCGTGCTGCTGAGCGGTTGCCTGGCCGAGATGCAGACGGGCGAGGGCAAGACGCTGGTGGCTGGCTTGGCCGCAACAGCCATGGCGGGCTCGGGCGCGGTCGTGCATGTGATCAGCACCAACGACTATCTTGCAAGGCGCGACTATGAAGAGATGCGGCCTCTCTTCGAGTTCTTCGGCATGACCGGAGCGTGCATTCAGGGCGAAATGGAACCCGACGAGCGGCGTGGCGCTTACCGGCATTCGATCTGCTACGTGAGCGGCAAGGAACTCGTCTTCGACTACATGAAAGACCGACTGGCAGGGCACGGCACCATGCCCACGCGCGTTGCACAGGTGAGGCAGCTGTGGACATCAGGTTCTGCAGCGGACAGCAATGGCGAACCGCTGATCCCCGCGCTGCACTTCGCCATCGTCGACGAAGCCGACAGCGTGCTGATCGACGAGGCGCGCACACCCATGATCATCTCGCGCGAGGCGCCAGGCCTCTACGAACCGGAGCTTCTGCAATGGGCCATCGCCGCCGCCAGGAGTTTGCTGCAGGGGCAGCACTTCCGCCTCGTCGGGGCGCGCGAGCTCGAACTCCTGCCGGGTGCGCTCGAGGCCTGCCCATCCTTGCCGGAGAACATCCGCCCGGTATGGCGTTCGACGCAATGGCGCACGTTGCTGCTGCGCCAGGCTTTGACCGCTGTCCATCTGTTCCTCAAGGATCAGCACTACATCCTTTCTGAGAACAAGGTGCAGATCGTCGACGAATCCACCGGCCGCGTCATGCCTGACCGATCCTGGGAGCAAGGCCTGCACCAGTTGATCGAGGTGAAAGAAGGCGTGGAAATCACACAGGGCCGCGAAACGATGGCCCGCATGACCTTCCAGCGATTCTTTCGTCGCTACTTCCTGCTGGCGGGGCTGACAGGCACCGGCGCCGAGGCGTCGCGGGAGCTGTGGTCCGTCTACCGGCTCAAGGTGCGGCGCATTCCGCCCAACCGGGCCAGCCAGCGGGTTCGCCTGGCCGATCGATGCGTGGCCAGCAGCGCAGAGAAATGGCGCCTCGTGGCGGAAGACGCGTGTGCCGCGGCCGCCCGGGGCCAACCCGTGCTGGTGGGGACGCGCAGCGTGGAGGCGTCGGAGCAGGTCGGGGCGGAACTCGCGCGACGCGGCGTAGAGCACGTGGTTCTCAATGCGCGGCAGGACGCCGACGAAGCCGGGATCGTGCGAGAAGCCGGCCAGCCCGGGCGCATTACCGTGGCGACCAACATGGCGGGGCGCGGCACCGACATCAAGCTGAAGGCGCAGGCACGTGCGGCCGGCGGCCTGCATGTGATCCTGTCCGAATTCCACGAGTCGCCGCGCGTCGACCGTCAGCTGTTCGGGCGCAGCGGTCGACAGGGAGAGGCAGGGTCCGTCTGCGCCGTGATTTGTTCTGAAGACCCCCTGTTCGCGTCGCTGCCCGCATGGTGGCGACGAGCCATGAGTTGGCGCACCGGAAGCTTGCAGCGCCAAGCGGTGCGCCTGGCTGTCCTCTGGTCGCAATCGCAAGCCGAGCGCCGCGCCTACAAGGGCCGGATGCAGACCTTGCGACAGGATCGCGAACTCAATCGATTGATCGGATTTGCTGGGAGCGGGATATGAGTGTCATGAGTTTTGCCATACGTTTTCTGAGCCTGTCGTGCTTCGTACTTGCGTGCATGCAAGCGCAGGCCGCCCCGGCTGAGTTCGACTGCATGATCGAGCCTGCCCAGACCGTCGAGCTGCGCAGTCCGGTGGCAGGCATCCTGCAACAGGTACATGCTCGGCGAGGCCAGCCGGTGCGCAAGGGCGATGTGCTTGTGACGATCGAATCCGGTGTGGAGCGCAGCGCGACGGATACGGCCCGGTTTCGCGCACAGGCGCAAGGCGCATTGCTGACGGCACGGCACAAGGTGGCGGCAACAAGGGAAAAGGCACGGCGAATGGATGAACTGCTCCAGGAGGAGTTCGTTTCCGTCCAGGCGCGCGACGATGCCCGTGCCGAGATGCAGCTGGCCGAATCGGAACTCGCAAGCGCCCAGGAAAACAGCCAGCTGGCGAAACTGGAGCACCGCCAATCGCTGGAGCAGTTGAATCGGCGTGTGCTGCGCAGCCCGTTCGACGGCGTGGTGGTCGACCAGTACCTCCATCCCGGCTCGATGGTCGACGGGGGAGAGGGAAAGAAGCCGATCCTCAAGCTCGCGCAGACCCAGCCCCTGGTGGTTCAGGCCATCTTGCCCTTTGGGCTGTTTCCGGAAGTCCATCCAGACGATGCCGCGACGATCGTGCCGGAGAAGCCGTTCTCGCGCGAGATCGGCGTGCGCATCAAGACCGTGGATCGTGTGATCGATTCGGCTGCGGGAACATTCGGCGTCCTCGCAGAGCTGGACAACACGAAGCAGGCGTTGCCTGGGGGCATTCGCTGCAGGCTACGCCTGGGAGCAGGCAAGAACTCGTCGTGAGGCGGCGGTGGAGCCGGCCCGGCCTCAGTGCTGCAGGATCTTCGAAAGAAACTGCCGCGCCCGATCCGACCGCCCGTCAGGGTTGCCGAAGAACTCATCCTTCGCGCAGTCTTCGACGATGCGGCCGCGGTCCATGAAGATCACGCGGTTCGCCACCTTGCGGGCGAAGCCCATCTCATGGGTGACGCACATCATGGTCATGCCTTCGCGGGCGAGTTCGACCATTACGTCGAGCACCTCGTTGACCATCTCGGGGTCGAGCGCGGAGGTGGGCTCGTCGAAGAGCATGGCGACGGGGTTCATCGCCAGCGCGCGGGCGATGGCCACGCGCTGCTGCTGGCCGCCGGAGAGCTGGCTCGGGAACTTGTGCGCATGGGCGCGCATGCCCACGCGCTGCAGCAGCGCCATCGATGCGGTGCGGGCCTCCGAGGCCGAGCGCCTGAGCACCTTGACTTGCGCGATGGAGAGGTTGTCCTCGATCGAGAGGTGCGGAAACAGCTCGAAGTGCTGGAACACCATGCCCACGCGGGCGCGCAGCTTGTTGAGGTCGGTCTTCGGGTCGCCCACCGAC
>Ga0102594_1000346_pt1 | contig 49851 bp, 47 predicted proteins | sample AraplaCol_mLB_r2_2_FD_76863 | JGI IMG/M metagenome (GOLD analysis project Ga0102594, IMG submission 76863) | Arabidopsis root microbial communities from North Carolina, USA - plate scrape MF_Col_mLB_r2 (SPADES assembly) (version 2) | ecosystem: Host-associated > Plants > Roots > Endosphere...
AAATAGGACGGGCCGTGGACAACGCTTCGCGTTGACCACCGCCAGGCAGCGATCCGAACAGCTCATGCGTCGGTAACATTGTGCGGTGAGGCAACATGGGGGGTTCGTTGCCGATGTCGCTTGACACGCGCAGCCTCCGGCGGGCCGAATCGATACTTACACGCATCTGTTCAGCTGCCGTGTGGTGTGCTTCACGAGTTGCCAAGCAAGTCGTAAAAAGCGCCCTGGTCTCTGCACTGAGCCTAGAGTTCCAAGAGGGTGGTCGGCTGCTGTCCATAGCGACGCTCCAAATTGAGTGCGTCTGCGTAGGGCTCCGCCGAGCCTTTGAAGCTCGAGCCATCGGCCTGAGGCACAAGGAGAGGCCGAGTCGGATGGAAGCAGGGTTCTCTATTGGGCCATATTCAGAACACCACACCGTGGGACAAATACGCTGCGAAAGGTAGGTAGGACCCGCGCGCTAAGTCGTTGACTGTTGGCGCAACCAAAGTTCGGGACTGGGTTGCCAGAGCCGCTCCTTAGCGGAAAGACGCTGAATTCGCGCGATCCGGCTCTCGCACCGCAAATCCTTGTGGTCTCGAAGTCCCTTGAGAAGTTCGAGCGACGCCGAGCGTCCTAGCTGAAGTATCGTCCGGTACTCGCCAGCAGTGGGCCACTGGAAGTCACTCCCCTGTGCTTGGTCAAGGCGAGCCAGCAATCTGCGTTGGGCAGCAATGTATTCTGTGTGGAAGTCAAACGCAGAGGAAATATGTGTGCCCATTCCTTACGTTAACGACCTGCCGACCAACGCGCTGTAGGACGCAATCGCCGTCGGTGGGCGCGGCGATCAACGAGCCGACCTGTTTGCAACAGCGCTCAAGTGGAGCAGACCGCGGGTCCAGCTCACCCTTGCAGAAACGTCGGTCCGAAAACGTGGCCGACCGGCGCGCGGTTTGTGCGACCGCTTCCAAACCTTGCGCTATTTCCGCAACGGGCGCAGTCCTGTCAGTCCCCGGCGCGCGCGTGGCGTTCTGGCCCGGAACTTCCGCAACCTGGCGGTCAGCAGTTGCTGGGGTGCGATCCACGAACGTCGGCTCTCGCTGCGCTCCCGAGGTCCGACGGTCGGCGCTTCCTTGTGCCGCCCGAGGCGCCCTCTTGCAACCTTGGCGGTGCTAGTTCTACGCTAAAGCTGCCGACTACAGCTCATGTCCGCCCTCTGACCATGTCGAGCAGGCGACCCACGATGCGCTCGCCATCGGCCCGCAGGCCGTTGTGGGCGTACTCGTTGGTCACCCAAGCCCGCAGCCCACGAACGCCACGGGCCGTCTCCTCGGCAAATGATCGCTCCACGTAGACATCGTCCACATACACGGTCGCTGCGACGGGGACCTCATTTCGGGCGAGGCGGTCGGCGTCATACAGGCGCGGCCATCGATGCTCGGCCAGAAGTTGCGCCACATCGCGGTGCGCGCGCAAGCCCGAGTAGTCATCCCACATCCAAGGGAAGACGTGCTCTGCGCCGAGGAGGTCGCCAGTTATTGCCTCCTCGGGCGCGAGCCGGTGCGCGGACCAGCGGGTGGCACCCCCGTCCGCGTATGAGGACTCATGGAGCGTCGCGTAGATCGGATTGCGCTCCCACGGCGACGCCATCTGCGCGTCGACCATGAATGCCGCCGAGCCGAAGGGCAACTCGAGCAGGTGGTGCAGCCGCTCGAACCCAGCGCTATCGCCGAGCCACATTCCGGTCTGCCGAAACCGACGCGATGTGAGGCGGTCGCCGTTGGGCAAGCGGACGTCTTCCTCGTCGAGTCGACGCAGGGTCGTGCGCAAACGATCGAGGTCTCCCGGGTAACGGTCGTGGTAGCGCTGATTGGCTTCGCGCACGCGCGACCATGTCGCCGCGTAGACCTGGTCGACTGGCCGATTGTTGATCGGCGCGAGGCCGCCGGTGATCAGTACCTCCCGCAGGCCCTCGGGGGCCAGCGACAGATAGGTGAGCGAGGTGAATCCCCCGAAACTCTGACCGAGCAGACTCCAGCGCTCGACGCCGAGTTCGGCGCGAATCAGTTCGAGGTCACGCACGATCGAGTCGGCGCGGAAGTGCGTGAGGTACTCGGCTTGGTCGGCAGGCGTGGCCCCTGGGATGACTGGCCCGACGGGCGTCGAGCGCCCTGTGCCGCGCTGGTCAAGCAGCAGGACCCGGAAGTCCGTAAGGGCACGCGCCATCCACCCAGAGGGCGGACTCGTCGGGCGGGAGGCCTCGAAGCCTGGACCGCCCTGCAGGAACACGAGGTAAGGGCGATCCAGACCGTCGGGGGCAGCAAGCTCGCGCGTGAACACGCTGATCGTGCCACGCCACGGGGCGCCGTGAACCAAGGGAACCGAGTGCTCGCGCTCGGTGGAAACTGCACCAGGCATGCGGTAGGTCGTGATCATGGTTTGCATTAGAACCCGAACGTACGCTTGCACTGTCTGCGGTGGCAGAGGTGGCAGGTGCCACCTTGCCCCACATGACTGCACGCGGGAGGTTTGCTGTCTTTGATGTGTTTGCCGCCCTGGACGTTCGCAAACGCTGCCAGTTGTCCGCGCTCGCTGCGCGCCCTTGCCCAGTGCGTCGATTCGCTGCACGCTATGCGCATGGCATCGCCCATCGTCATCAGCATCCCACACAGGCTTGGCCGCGCCGAGGCGCGACGCCGCATCGAGGCCGGCTTCGGGAAGATTGTCAACTCGCTGCCCGGCAGCAGCGGTCCTGCCGGCGAGCGCTGGGACGGCGACCGTCTCACCTTCAGCGTCGCCGCGCTGGGTCAGGCTGCCTTCGGTGCCATCGAAGTCTTCGATGACACAGTAACGATGGAGATCGAGCTGCCCGGAGTGCTCAAAGTCATCGCCAGCGGGCTCAGGGAAAGACTTGAGAAGATGGGGCAATTGCTACTGAAGTAGTTTGTGAGCGGCGCAAGAGGGTTTCACCGCGACAGTCCAGCAGTCAAGCTCACGGGTCGCCGCGGAAGGGCCAATGCGGCCGGCGTCAAAGTGCGTCTGCTGGCTGGCGGCCAGACGCTGCTGCCAGACGCGGCTGCCAGACGCGGCTCAATGCTCTTGAGCTGACATTCGAAACGGTCACCTGAGGAGGTGAGAAATGGCTGAGCACCCGCGGACCCGCTATGCGAAGAGTGGGGATTGCCATATCGCCTATCAGGTCGTCGGCAAGGGCCGCTAGACGTGGTGTTCATTCCTGGGTTCGTGTCCCATGCAGAGCACTGCGGGGAGGAGCGGCGCTGGGCGCGCTTCGTCAGGCGCCTCGGCTCGTTCGCCCGACTCATCAATCTTTCAGGCGCGGGACCGGAATGTTGGACCCTGCTCCCGTCAATGGCCCACCCTCGAGCAGCCAATGGATGACGTCCGGGCGGTCATGGACGCTGCGAGGTCCGCGCGGGCGGCGAGAATGGGTGTATCGGAAGGCGGCCGGCCCATGGAGTCTGCTGTTCGCGGCCACGCATCTTGATGGCACCGCAGCCACCGTACTGATGGGAACTTTCGCACGGATCGCCCGCGCACCTGACGAACGTTCGGAACACCACTTCGAGGGGGTATGACGCGCTACCGCAGCGGATGGAACAGGAATGGGGCAAGAAAGTTCTGTTGAACGCCCTTGCACCTGCGCTCGCCAAAAATGACGCGGCAGCACGCGAATGGTGCGGGCGCTTCCAGTGCCAAGCGGGCCCTCGCGCACCAAGCGCGGTGCTGCCACGCTCCGGGCTTTTCACGGAGGGAGATCTTTCCGCATTCAAGTTCCGTTGACGTTTGGACCGACCGGGGTCCGCCGAGGGCGGTCGGCGTGTCGTGCCTCGCGATGTCGGCCTTTGCTGAGAGCGGCAGTCCCCTTCGGCCCAGTGCGTTACGAGGAGAGCTTCCGATGGTCCATTCCGATAGCGGGCGCGACGCGTCGGCCGCGTCATGGTTTCCGCCCGTAGGCCCGATGCGCCGCCCATTTGACAGGGGGATGCCCGCCACCATGCAGTGGCTTGGCTGTGGTACCAGAATGGGGGCGCACGCGGCCCACTGGATGGGTCGCGGGACCCCTCGCTCAACGAAAGGTATCCATGGATCTCGAACTCGCTGGCAAGCACGTGCTTGTCACCGGAGGCAGCAAGGGCATCGGCCTGGCCTGCGCGCGCGGCTTCCTCCAGGCGGGGGCGCGTGTCAGCCTGGTGGCTCGCAACGAGCAAACACTGGGCTCTGCGGCACTGAGCCTTGCCGATGCGCGGCCCGACGCGGAGCGGCTGGTGGCCACCTATGCGTGCGACTTGGGGGACCCACAGGCGGCCGTCCAACTCGTCGAACGTGTCGAGCAGGCCCACGGGCCGGTCGACATCCTGGTCAACTCGGCGGGTGCAGCGCGTCGTTCGCCGCCCGACGAATTGGACGCAGCGAAGTGGCATGCGGCGATGCAGGCCAAGTACTTCACCTACATCCATGTGATGGACCCACTGGTCAAGCGCATGGCCGCGCGCGGGGCCGGCGTGATCGTCAACGTCGTCGGTGCGGGCGGCAAGGTGGCCAGTCCCATTCACCTGGCTGGCGGCGCGGCGAATGCAGCGCTGATGCTCGCGAGCGCAGGCTTGGCCAATGCCTATGCGGCCCGAGGCGTGCGGGTCAATGTCGTGAATCCGGGGCCGGTGGTGACGGATCGCTTGCAAGAAGGGCTGCTGGCCGATGCCAGGCTGCAGGGCATCTCGCCCGAGGAAGCACGCAAGCGCGCCGATGCGCGCCAGCCCTTGGGCCGCCTGGCGGAAGCGCGGGAGATCGCTGACGCGGTCGTGTTCCTTGCTTCGGCACGCGCGAGCTATGTGACCGGTGCGGTGCTGGCGATGGATGGCGCGGCTGTTCCGACCGTCATCTAGACAGCTTCCCTGCACCCGCTGAGATGTTCGGCCAATGGGTTGCAGCGATCGTTTGAAGCTGCCTTGCAAGGCAGCGGGCGTCTCACTGCCAGGACGAGTGCGCACGACGAACTCTTTCGTTGGATGGTTCGAACATCGGAGGCGGACGCGCGTCGACCGCACCGTCGTGACCTCCCGTCCGCCCGATGGGTCAGTTGCTCGACCCGAGGTTCTTCTCGCCGCACGCGGGGCTTCGTTGCGGCATTCGCGCAGGGCGCACTCAGCCAGCTGGGTGGTCGCAATGCGCCCCATCAAGCTCCTGCCGCTGGACTGATGGCTGCGCGGCGGACTCCAGACAATTGAATCCGTCCGACGGAGACGACGGCAACGCTGGGGCAACGCCAGCCAGCCCGGCCGTCACCGGGCCGCCCCCCGACGTCGAAATGGCGATGCTGCCCAAAATTCTGTCGAAGGGTCCGATCTCTGTCTAGGAGCGCTTGGCATGGCCAAGCAAGCCCTTGGCGGCTTCGATTCGCAACGCCAGAGGCACCGATTCGTCGTTCATGACGGCTGTGAGGAAGCGCTCCGCGTCGGCGCCGCCCTGTTGGGGGGTGGGCACTTCGGGCAAAGCGGACCGCTTCACGTCAGCTGGCACTTCTGCGATGACGCCAAGCTGGCTCAATGCGGCTTGGAAGGCAAGTGGCCGGATGGGCTCGAGCGCGCGCAACAGCGCTGCCTGGCCCTCGTTGTTGGGAGCAACGTCCAGCCATGGCGTGTCGGCAAACACCGAAGCCAGGTCCGGGGCGACGAACGCCGACCAGCGATCCGGACTGGTCTCCAGGGGCGGCGCGCACGGGAGCTGCGTCGCCTCGGCGATGAGGCGTATGTGGGTCGATGCGACGTGCGGCAGATACCGCGCCCGCAGGCCTTGCAGCAGACGCTCGCCATCGCGCGGCAAGGTCGGCGATGCGAGGGAGAACCACAGCTGCAGGGCGTCGACGCCTGAGACCGCGATGGCCGGAGGAGCAAAGCCGAGGTCCGCTTGAACGCCCGTCCAGACCGAGGAAAGCTCGGCCCACCCCGCGGGTGGCCGCAGCTCCAGCACCAAGGCTCGAATGCCCGGGGCGGCCGCTGGGACAGCGTCGGGTGCGGCGCTCGCACCCAGTGCGTACAGGCGATCGAGTTCGAACTGCAAGGGAGTCATGCCGCCATGCTAGTCGACGCGCCGCGCCCGATGTCCGGAACAGCGCGGCTTCGGCGCCTTGGGCCGAGACCGAGCCATCCCGCCGCGCCTGGCAGTGCCCTGGCCGCCTGCGCCTCAAGGGTGTGGGGGCGCCCTCATGGTGCGCAGATGCGCTAGGGTCGGGGCATGAACTCAACGGCATCCGCGCCCATTCTTGTCGTCAAGGACTTGTGCTTCGCCTATCCCGGTCAGCCGCCGCTCGTGTCCGGCTGGAGCGCCTCCATCCTGGCGGGGCTCACCCAGGTGTACGGTGACGAGGGCAGCGGCAAGTCCACGCTTCTTCGATTGATGGCAGGCAGGTTGCCCGCAAAGGGTCAGCTCAGCCTGGCGGGGGAGAGCAGCACGCCAGACCCCGCGTCCTATCAACGACGAGTCTTCTTCGTGGACCCCGCGACAGACCAGTTCGACAAGGTCACCGCGACGGACTGCGCTTCAACGCTGCGGGAAGGCGATGCCCGCTTCGATGAAGCCCGCTGGGCCAGCTGTGTGCAGGGATTCTCTTTGGCCCCGCATCTTGCCAAGCCCATGTACATGCTCTCGACGGGCTCGAAGCGCAAGGTGTGGCTGGCGGCGGCGCTTGCTTCGGGACGCGCATTGACTTTGCTGGATGAGCCCACAGCCGCACTTGACAACGCGTCCATCCGCTTCTTGTGGCGCGCGCTTGCCGATGTGGCTCAGTCTGGCGACGGCCGTGCCATCGTTGTGGCAAGCGCAGCCCGGGTGGACGCCGTTGCGCTTTCAGCTCTGATTGAACTTCCGCTGCTGGCGTCACCGCCGTAGATCCGCAGCGCGACCCATGGGCGGTGGTGTTCGTTCGGGGCCCGGATGCGGCTTCTGACCCCGCGGACGCCCGGCAGTGACAGAGACCGGCGACGAGCGCCGCACGGCAGGCGCTCGCGTCAGACGCAAGGAAGGGCGCTTTTCCTTCCGTGGCCGCCCATTCGCCGCGCGCCACATGGGTGTGGTGGCGAACGAAGCCCCAATCGATTTCAACGTGCACATCCTCCAGCCGACCGGAAGTCTCGAGGGCCTGGGTGCTCTGGAAGTGCCAAACGAGACCGCGCCCGTTGCGAAGACGGCGTGCCGCACGACCGGGCATTGCTTGTAATGCCGTGGAGCTTCTCTTCCGAGGCGCCGGGCAGAAGAGGGAGGCGGATCGGATGGCCGTGTCCAAGGAGTGGCGGCCGGCGGCCGCTCGTGCGCCACCGAGGAAATGAGTGGCCTGCCGTTTGCCGCTCAGCGGCCATGCCAGAAAGGGCAGGCGACTGGACCTTTCACCTGCGCGATGGCAAGGCGGGCGGTCGCGCGCAGGACGTTGCCCGGGAGCGGCTGTCGGGCGATTGCTGGCCGTCCGGGTGTGAGTTGATGGGCCACGTGCCGCCACACGGGCCGGCTTGCTGGCCTCACCACGACGGCAGCGCTTGGGCGTGGCCGGAGAGAGCGACTGCACACGGGGTGCGGCGCTCGATCACCTCGGGCGGGCGGGCGGGCGACTGGACGGCCACCTCGCTGCCTTGCTCCCGTCGAAGCAGGCTGTTGGAATGGCCCGAGCGCGTCGCCTTCTGCGGACTTGGGCGAAACCCAATAGCGACCTTGCGCAATTGATTTGCCCTGCGCCTGTCACGATGTCGGCGGATTGCGCGGGTCGCTCGCCTCGATGAATTGCGTGAACCGTCGAAAGCCTTCCGCGACAGCCTCCGGGTTCTCGATCCACGGGAAATGCCCGGCGTCGGGAACGAACCAGTGCAGCGCATTGGGCGTGTGAAATTCGGGCGAATTCCAACCGTCCTGGGCGACGATTCGATCGTCGGCACCCGCCATGCGCAGGACCGGGACGTCCGGCCACCAGGCCGCGCGATAGCTGTGGTCGAAGTGCTTGTCCGACCACTCTACGGCCGCGGCGTTGTAAGGCATGGCCGCGAGAAGCGCCCGGCCTGCCTCGATGCAGCACGGATTGAAATTCCATGGCGCAGACGCGACGCAAAGTGCGGCGAGATTCGTTCGCGTCTGCTCGGACACGTAACGGGCGAGCGCTACCTCGAACTCGGGCAACGGATGGTCTTTTGTCATCTGCACATACTTCGCGTGCCAAGCGCTCCGGGGACATCCAGCGCATCGGCCAGCCCCTTCAGCGATTCGGAGCCGATGCCAGGGCCTCCCGGAAGCAACAGCCAGTTGAGCACGCCTTCGCGTTGCGCGTGGAGACGAAGGCGAACGCCAGAAGCGGTGAAGCGGTCTTGCATAGTGGTTGCGGCGGCTGGGTGCAGTGATAGGAGGGCGCTCAATGCCCGGAAGCTTCGGAATTCAGTGCGCATCGTGCAAGGGGGCCGGCTGGGCTGCGCCACATGTAGTGACCGCACGGCACGCCAGGGTGCCGAGCCCCGGACGTTTCCGGTTGCCGCGGCGAAGCGCAGTCTGATTTCATGCGCTCTCTACAGCGAGCGCCGTGTCGTGAAGCGCCGCCAGGGCCCGAATGGCCTCTCGATCTGGCTTGCCCTGTGGTGTGAGCGGGACTGCGTCGTGTTCGATCAGCGTCACCGAGCGCGCCAGCGCAGGTCCGTGCGCGGCAGCTAGTGCATCGCGACATGCCGTCGGCTCGATGCGCTTCCCCTCGCGAGGAAGCAGCAGTGCCATCCAACGACGGGCTTGCGCCTCGCGCACCACGCAGGCGTAGCGCACGGCGGGAAGCTGGCACAGCGTGTCTTCAAGCAGCGTCGGGCTGATCATCCTGCCTTCCTCAAAGGCGATGTCCACCGCGCGTCCGAAGATCCGAAGGCGACCGTCGGTGTCCAGCGACCCGAGATCGCCCGAGAGATACCAGCCCGCGTGGAACGACCGGGCTTGCAGGTCGGGACGATTCCGATAGCCTTGCGCCATGGCCGGTGAGCGCATCTCGATGCCACCGGGCTCTCCGGCCGCAGCCAGCGTGCCATCCCCGCGCCGGATCCTGACTTGGACATCGGGCAACACGAATCCAGCGCTGTGGAAGTCGGCAGGTGTCTGGTCGTCCCGCGCAGGGACGAGGGCGCTGACGAGCCCTTCTTCACTCGCTCCATACACATGGACGACGCGCGGACCGAAGCGCTCGCGTGCGCGCCTGCGCAATGTGGCCGGTGCGGAAGCGCCGATATGGGTCACGCTCCTGAGCGAAGAAAGGTCAGCCCCGGCCAGGGCCCGATGGTCCATCAGCTCGAACAGCTGTGGCTCGACAAGAAACAGGTCCGTGATGCGCTCGTTCTCAATGGCTGCTGCGGTTGCCGCAGCGCTGTAGCGGTCCTGGAACACGACGGTGCCGCCGCCCAGCAGTGTCACGTCCACGAGGACCTGCGACAGGTAAGCCAGCGGCCCGTTGACGAGTTGGCGCCTGTCCGGCGGGCTCGGGACCGTGACCATATGCGTGTAGCTTTCGAAGGTCCTCCAACTCCCCTTGGGCACGCCGGTGCTTCCGCCGGATGACACGATAACCGCCAGGTCGCTGGCCGTTGCCCGGCAGGGAACCGGCGCCGGCGGCACCTTGGCAGCGGCCGCACGCAGATCGAATCCCTTGGCTGGCGCGACGCCGATACCAGCCATCGGTACGGCACAGCCCTCGGGCACCAGATACGCGGTTGGCGCAAACACGACCAGCAGCGCGGGCGCGATGGCCGCAATCAGCACGGCGCGCGCTTGGGCAGTTGCCGGCACGGAAAGGAAGCTTGCGCCCGCGCCCACCAGGTTGGCGGCGTAGCGGATCGCCAGCGCATCCATGCAGTTGACGGCGAAGATGGCGACGACATCGCCGGGGCCAATCCCGCTGGCCTCAAGGACGTGTGCATACCCATAGATTCTCTCGAGAAGCTGCGCCCCTCGCGTCAGTTCGAGACCGCGTTGCACGAACACGCGGTCGGGCGCGGCGGCGAGGACACCCGTGAGGCGATGAATGTAGGTGCTGGCGCGCGGGCAAAGCGCGGCGGGCATCGCTTCAGACGGGGACGGCGGGGATTCGGAATGGGGGTTCACGCTGCAGCGCGCCCAAACGGGCGGTTCACGACTTCAATGGGGTTCAGAGGCGGCTTGCGAGTCTTAGTGGATCGTAGAAAGGAGACGCAGGTCTCGCTTTGGCGTGGGACCCGTTTCTGGCGCCAGCGTCCCGGCGCCAGGGGGACAGGCGCACAGGCCCGCCAAGAGGAACCGGTGCCCTGCCGGCGCGTCCCCGCGGTGGTGAGCCGGCATGCGATTGGCCCGTGCCGGGTGCACCAGGCGACCGGTGCAGCAGGCGGCCCGACTGCAGGATGGCGAAACCGTCTCCCATCTGAAGCCAGACGCTGCAGGCCGGCAGAGCCATTTTTGGTTCTGGATCGCGAGCGCACAGGACGGACCGCGTCTGCCCGACGCGAAGAGCGACCCGATGGCCGGCCCCCTGCATCGCCGAGAGCCCGGCGCATTGGCGCCGACGCAGGCGTCGAAGGAACGGGGCGCGGCGCGATGTTCACGCAGGTCCCAAAGCGCGGTCCCCAGGGTCGAAGGCGCCCCCTGGGCAGCAGTTGCCAGAATCCGACCACCGTGCTTTGATCGGGCTCGGCCGCGCCCCCCGCCGCGCGGGCGACGAGGTGCTCCGGATGCCCAAGGTTCCCATGCTGTCCGCGGATTCGCGCGACGTTCCCGTGGCGGCGCGCCTGGACTGGTGGCGCGGCGCGGTGGGCGAGGTATTTGACATCTGTTCGGGCTCGCCGGATGCAGCGGCGGACAGCGGCGCCACGGCTTCCGATGGCCCGCATCGCCTGAGCGGCGTCTGGTGGCGCTACGACAGGGTATTGCTCGGCACGGTGGTATTTGATGCCAACCGGGCGACGCGCCTGGAGCGCCATGTACGTTCGGACCAGCTCGACCACTACCGGCTGATATTGAAGACGGCCGGCAGCATGCACTGCGAGACAGACCGCGGCGAGCGGCTGAGCGTCCGTCCAGGCGAGCTGCTATTGCACGATCTCTCGCGTCCGGTGGCTTTCGACTTCGAGGCCGGCTCCAACATCCTTCTGGTGGTGCCGCGGGAAATGCTGGACGAGGCCTTGCCCTTGGCGGTCGACCTGCACGGCGTGCGGCTGCAAGGCACCACGGCCAGCCTGCTGGCTGCGCATTTGCAGGAGCTGGTGCGGCTGTCTCCGCAGGTCGAGGTGGAACAGGCGCCCATGCTGACCCAGGCCACGGTCAGTCTTCTGGCGGCCAGCATCGCGCCGTCGGTGCATGCCCTCGCACGCCCCAGCAAGGCGGTGGAAACGACCCTGTTGCGGCAGATGTGCCGGTATGTGGACCTGCACCTGGCCGAGCCCAATTTGTCGGCCGAGTCGATGGCGCAGTTCTTCTCGGTCTCACGCTCGCGCCTGTACAGACTCTTCGAGCCCCTGGGCGGCGTGGCCAACTTCGTCCGCGAACGACGGCTTGCGCGCATGCATGCGCTGCTGGAACAGCCGTCCCGGCAGCTGACCGTCGGGCGGCTGGCCGAGGACCACGGCTTCAAGTCGGCCGCGCATTTCAGCCGTGCCTTTCGCGAGCAGTATGGCTACAGCCCCAACGACCTGCGGCTCGGCCGCACCAATGTTCTGGCACGGCGGGCGCAAGGCGGCGCCGGGGCGCAAGGGCCCAGCGTCCATGCCTGGATCCGGTCGCTGCGCGACTGAGCCCAGGCCACGTGGCGAAGAGCGCGAGGTGGGGGGGATATACGGTGCTCGGGCGTGTGCTGCTCGGGCATGCAACTGCCCCCGGGACCAGCACATCCTGCATGCTCTGCGCCAGGCGTGAGCTGGCGGAGAGGCCAGACGGCGCAGGTAGGCGAAGAGGGCGGAGTTCCCTCGCACCGTTCTCAATAGCCCCACCACGGGCGGCAGTGCAGGTGACCGTAGGGTCCGCGCCAGCAGCGCCCGCCGGTCCACGGCGGCGGGGGCGGCGGCGGGTAGACGCCGACCTGAACGCCAGGCCCCAGCCCCAGCCGCGGCGCCAGCCGGGGCCGTACCACCAGTCGATGAAGAGGCTGATCTGCTCGCCGGCGGCGGGCATGGTGCCGCTCAGCAGCTTGATGTCATAGACCAGCTCGTCGGCCTCGCGGCGCGGGTTGAGCAGCTCGACCACCACCAGGTCGGTCTTGCCGTCGATCACGGTGGAGATCGTCGCGTTGGGTGGGTCCTTCTGGAAGTCGTCCTTGCCCTGGTTCCAGAACTCGATGAACTTGGGGGTGAGCACATCGCCGGTCATGCGCTCGGGCCGGTCGCTGAATATGAGCGTTTGCGGCGCGACGCCGCGAATGCGCAAGGTTTTCCCGTCGGAGGCGAAGGGCTGGCCGGTCTGCACGAAGAGCCAGTTGGCCGGTGGCATCGGCACCATGTTCGATTCGTCGGCTGCGGCGGCACGCGCCGTGACGGGAGCCCTGGCTGGGCTTGCGCCACCACGGGCGCGAGAAGGCAGGCGGCGGCCATGGCCAGGCCCGTTAGCCCCGCTTCGAGAGTGCGGGAGGCGCGGCGAGTCCGCGCGGGCAGTGCGTGTTTCATGTCGGTGGTTCTCGGATGGGATCAGTAGCGCCCGCCCCGGTGCAATTCGTCGGCAATCTCCAGCTCGGTTCTTCCGGCGTGGCCACCGAGGGTGAGGCCATGTTCTTGGATGGGCGTGCGCTGGAGTTGTGGCTGCGTCTCGTGTGATGCATCGTCATCGCAAGGCGCAGGTCTTCGAAGCTCGCAGCCGCCCGCAAGGCCGCGCGGCGACGGAGCCCGTGGACGGTGCGTCAAGTTCTGGGACGCGGGGGCAACCTCCCGGGGTGCCACTCTTTGAAGAATGGGGCGCGCCGTCATGCGCTGCGGCCCGGCCATGCCGGACGGGCGGACTTGAAGTGGGACTTCCCCGGAACACGCTTGCCGCTCGCCTTCCTACGATGGATCCATGTTGAAGCTGGCGCTGCCCACCCCCCGACTTCTCGTGCCGCGCTGCCAGAAGGCCTACCCATGAGCCGCATCCTCAGCAGCGCCCGCGCCGGGCGGGGCCAGCCGCTGATCCGGGTGCCGGCCTTCGGCCTCACGGTGCGGGTGCGCCTGGGCCTGGCCGCCGACCGCGGCATGCCCACGGTGATCGAGACCTCGCATGCCCACGGCGGCGGGCCCCCCGTGTACCGACGCGCCGAGTCGGAGATCTTTGAGATCCTGACCGGCCGCTACTTGTTCGAGGTGGACGGAGAGCGCTTCATCGCCCGGCGCGGCGATTTGGTGTGCGTGCCCGGCGGCGCGGCGCGCGCGTTCACCAACGTCACCGGCACGCCGGCGCGCCAGCAGGTGTACATCCTGCCGGCCCTCGATGCAGTCGCCTTCTTCGGTGAACTGGGCGACCTCTGCCGCGAGGTGGCCATGCCCCCCGAGCTTCATGCGTTCGGGCGGCGCTGGGGCATCGAGTATCTGGCACCGCCGCTCAAGGCGCGCGATGCCGAGGTGCCCGGCGGGCTGGACTGAGGAAGAAAGAAAAGCGCCCCGCGGGGGCCCTTCTGTCGTGCGCTCGGGCGCTTTGGGCTCAGGCCGCCACCTGCATCAATTCCCCCAGCCAGCCCTGCAGGCGTTCTGCGCGGCGCGGCGTGGCAGTGGCGATGACGGGGCTGCGCTGCACCACCTCGCGCGCGCTGTAGCCGTACTGCTCGCGGAAGGCGGTGCTGAAGTGCGCCGCGCTCTTGAAGCCGTACTGCTCGGCCAGGCGCGAGATGGACTGGCCTGCCGGGCCGCGCGCCAGGGCTTCGTGGATGCGCGCGAGCCGCCGCTCCTTGACGTACTGCGACACGCCGCCCACCGGCATGAACACGCGGTAGAGCGTCGAGCGCGACACCCGCAGCTCGGTGCACAGGTGAAGTGCGCCCAGGTCGTCCTGGCGCAGGTGCTGCTCGATGAAGCGGCGGCCGCGGCGCAGCAGCACGCTTTCCATGGCCGGGCGCGCGGCTTCGATGTTCTCGGGGGAGCTGGCGATGCTGGCGGCCACCAGGCTGACCGTGGCGCGGGACAGGCCCGGAATCTCTTCCAGCGTGGCTTCCGGCAGGTGCTTGAGCATGCACGACAGGTGCTCGTGCAGCAGCTGCGCGCAGGGGTTGTCGGGCGAGATGCCGTGCAGGTCCATGGGGCGCGGCAGGGCCTCGTCGAGCTGGTCGCGCGGAATGAACATCACCAGGCTGTCGGCGGCCGAGACGTTGGACTCGGGGCGTGCCATGTCGGTGATGACGAAGCGCCCGGGCGTGAGGCGCACCTGCCGATCGCCCGCATCGCAGTCGAACTGGCCCGAGCGCAGGAGGATGAGGCGGTAGTGGTCGAGCTGGTCGGCGCGCAGGTTGCGCTCGCGGCGCATGCGCACCTGGGTGGGGCCGAAGATGCCGTAGCCGAAGAGCAGCCGATCCATGCGCCAGACCTCCGAGTCGCTGTGGAAAGCCTGGTTCGCGGCTTCGTCGCTGATCTGCAGGTCCCAGCTGGGGCAGAGGGACTCGCGCCAGTAGGCCAGCGCTTCCTGTGGCCGCATCTGCCCGGACTGGAAGCGCAGGTGCGGGAGCTGCCTGGCGGCAAAGGGAACGATCGCAGTGGACATGAAATCGGCACTTTCGGGTCGGCCGCCTCGAGCGGGGCGGCCCGGCACTCTTCCCGTCCGGCGGCTCGTGGGCATGGCGCGCCGGGAATGCGGCGGCGGATGCTGCGCCAGGACCGATGCGACGCATCGATAGGGGTGAATGCTAGTAAGAGCGCCCGCGGGAGGTTGGTCCAGGCGTTCCAGTTATTGACTGGCCGTCTCAATGACCGAGACTTTTCCGTGCCATGGCCGTATCAGCGGCCCCGGCCTGGGCAGGGCGGGGGCCGTCGTCTGGCGCGGGTGCCCGCGTCTGCCGCGGCGCCCGTGGCGTCCCGCGCGATTGGGCCGTCCGGGCCCAGAGAGTTGGGCGGAGTGACCCGGCGGAGGCACGCAAGTACCGCCCGCGAGCGCCGTGGACACACGCGGGATCGGGCGCATACTGTCATGCGTCGTCTGCGCTCTACGGAGGGATGATGGCCATGGCTGAAACGGCTCTAGCGCTTGCTCGGCGCCACGCCGACGCGGGGTCCCGTTGCGTGGACGAACAGACCGCACGCATTGCCGGCATGGACCCGCAGGGCGAACAGATTGGCCACGCCGAAGCCCTGCTGGAAACCATGAAAGCGACGCTGGCACTATTCGTCGCGGACCTGGCACGCTTGGAGGCCAGTGCGCGTGCCAGTCATGCGACGCCAGCCATCGGAGGCCGTCGAGCCGCGCCGTCCGACTGCCGCTTCGCCTTGCCCCTCTCATCCTTCTTGGCGAAGCACGCAGAATTAGCATCCGAGGGCGATGAGCGACACTCGGGCTAAGTGTCCGAGGCCTTGCAGGTAAGTTTCCGCTAGGTCCTGCCTCTGCCTTTGCCACCGCCGGACCAAGTTGGCGAACCGACTCAGAGCGGATGCCCAGTGGGCCGGCGGCTCACCGAGGGTTCACCGCTGCAGCATCGACGGTCAGTGCATCGGGCCGGTCCACGCTCCGCAGAGATACCGACTGCACGGTCACAAGCACGCCGGGACTCGCTCCGCCGGCGTCACGGCCGACGACATTGAAGCCGCTGGTCTCGAAGCGAACCTGTAACGTCCATAAACCGCTGTGAATGTGGTGGTGACGAAGGAGGAGCGTTGTGAGCTCCAGCGCTTCCAGTTCCGGCGTGCAGGTATGTGTCATAAGCACAACATTGGCGAGGGGGCCGATGATCTCAAAGGAACCGATCGTTGTGGATGGAGGCCCGATGCTGCTCGGAGGCCTGTTCTTCGGCAGGATTTGCCGCAAGACCTGACAGATGCGCGCATCTCCGTCCTGCGCGCCGCACGAGTGTAGGGTGAGACGGCCTGCGGTGGCAGGAGCGCCAGCGCGCTCGAAGGGCTCGAGGGCCGCTTGTGGCCTGGATCAGTGGATGAGCGGTCGCTGCCCGTGGTGCCGGCGTTCGGCCGAAGCCAGGTGCAGTTCACGTTCGCCGCCACAAGGCTCGACGTCGCAGATGCTCGCTTGGTGCCGGTGGGTGGCGTCTTCCCAGTCCGGGCGATCGATCAGTGCATAGAGACAGACGCCCCGGCGCGGACACCGCTGCGCTGGCAATGGAGCGCCGTGACGAGCGGAATGTTCCACAAGCAGCTGCCGCCGCTGGGTGTCGAAGTGAAAGGCATCCTCATGACCACCAATTCGGAGCGGGAGCTCTGAACGGCCGGCACCCGCGTGCGGGATCGAACCACCCAAGTGCGCAGGACCTGCTGTCCAGCCGAGACCTATGGGCGGCCGCTGAGCTTTGTCGCTCCTGCGCGTGAGGCCAAAGAGCCTGCGATGAGGCTCTGGTCCCCCGCTCAATGCATGATGGACCTGCGCCGATCCGATCCGATACGCGGAGCATGCGGCTCAGTACGGACCTCCGCAAGCGCCTTGCATCCCCGGGGAGGACTTCCGGTCGCCTGAAGCCGGACCTTTGGAGGGCATGCAAGAGGTGCCCTCAGAAAAAACTTGGAGCATGTCAGCCGCGCGCGCTGTGGACAGATTCGGCATGAGCGAGGAGGGCGCGCGGCTTTGCTTGCGTCGTCTTTGAGGGCTGACCGTCCTTGATTTTCTGGGCGCGGGCGCGAAGCCCCCACCCAGCGCGCTCACGAGCGGGCACGCTCGAGTTGCTGAATTGCGGGTGCAAGCGCCCCTTTTGAACATCCGCGCACGCGCGAGGCGCCATGGGGTCACGCGAGAGGCCCATCCGGTGAAATTGAGTCACGAAGGAAACGCTTGGGATCGGCAGACAATTGCAAAAGCACCAGCCAACGTAAAGTCTTGCCGCATGTGCGACGCAACAATGCCCAAAGGTGGGCCCGCTCCCATGGAGGGCGGCGGTGCCTACAACCGCCATTCCTCGGTCCAGGCCAGCGGCTTGCTGCCCGCGATCGATCTGCTGGAGGAGGCTGCCAAGGCGGTCCCGGTCGACGACGATTCGACGGGGGTAAAGCCCGTGGTCATCGCGGACTACGGAGCGTCAGCCGGGCGCAACTCGCTGCTGCCCATGGCCGTGGCCATCGCCTCGCTTCGCGATCGCGTGGGCGCGGCGCGGCCGATCGCCGTCGTGCACACAGATTTGCCGGGCAATGACTTCAGCGCGCTCTTCCATGTGCTCGAGAGCGAGTCGCAGAGCTACCTGGCCACGGACTCGTCGGTCTACGCGTCGGCCGTGGGGCGCAGTTTTTACGGTCCGGTCTTGCCGCCCCGGAGCGTCACGCTCGGATGGAGCTCCTGGGCGGTACAGTGGCTCAGCCGGATTCCGGCGCCGGTGCCGGACCATGTGCAGGTCGCCTTCAGCCGCGATGCATTGACACGCGCCGAGTTTGCGCGCCAAGCCGACTCGGACTGGCGCTGCTTTCTCAAGGAACGAGGCCGCGAGCTGCGACAAGGCGGCCGACTCGTGGTGCTCACCATGGCCACCGACAGCACGGGGCACTTTGGCTACGAGCCGCTCATGGACAGCATGCATGCCGCGCTGCTGCAGTTGCGCGACGATGGCTTCATCGCCTTGGAGGAACTGGCGCGGATGGTCATCCCGACTGTCGCGCGCACCTTTTCCGAATTCGAAGGTCCTTTCGGGCAAGTGGGTGGGACCTTCGACGGGCTGCGGCTCGACTCCCTCGAGATCTTCTTTGCCGAGGATCGCATCTGGACGGAGTATGAGCGTTCGCGCAATGCCGACGCATATGGCGCGAGTTGGGCCGCGTTCTCGCGCGCCTCGGTGTTTCCGACGCTGGCGCAGGCGCTCCAATCCTCCGGGAGCAGCGATCGCGCCGCGCGGCCGCGCCGCGAAGCATGAGCATGCCCATGGCCCGAATGGCGCTGAGCCGGGAGTGAATTCGCACCGCAATCCAACGACCGGGCGACGACGACCGGCACAGACTTCATGACCCATCGAGCACTGATCGACATCCCGACGTTGAAGGCCGTGATGGTGACCTGCATTGGCATCTGGGCCTTGCTGGTGGGCTTGGACAACCTGCTGGACTATGCAGGGAACTGGCAGTTCGTCCAGCACGTGCTGGCCATGGACACCGTCTTTCCGGACAACCAGACGCGGTGGCGGGCCATCACCGACCCGCTGGCCCAGCGGCTGGCCTATGGCGTCATCATTGCCTGGGAATGGCTGATTGCTGTCTGCTGCCTGTTTGGCGCGTGGCGTTTGCTGCGATCCCGCAAGGACCGTGCGGCCTTCATGGCGGCGAAGCCGTTGGCCGCTGCCGGCCTGGTCGGTGTGTTCATCCTCTACTTCTTTGGCTTCGTGACCATCGGGGGCGAATGGTTCTCGATGTGGCAGTCGAGCACGTGGAACGGTCAGCAGAAGGCCGCGATGTTCTGCGGCATCGCGATGGCGGTGCTCATCGTGCTTCTCATGCCCGAAGAAGCCGCGCTCTGAAGTGTTCCGACCCGAGCAGCTTGCCCTGCCAGGGCTTGGTGCGGGGCCAGCACAGTGGTGCGGCGTATGAAAGGGTGCCCCCGCTGGGCCTTTCGTCACCGGGTCGCGAGTTGGCGTCTGAACGGGATGCTAATGCAGTACAAGCCGGCCAGACCGACCAGTACGTAGATGGCGCGCGACACCGCTGTCATGTCGCCAAACAGTAGGGCCACGAGGTCGATGCGCAGCGCACCGACCAGACCCCAGTTCACGGCGCCCACGACCACGAGAATCCACGCAATCCAATCGAGCGCGTTGAAGGGGTGGCTGCGGTTCATCGAAGCGGAATGAGTAGTGGTTGCCATGTCAAAAGGTCCGATTGAGTTGATGGAGTGACGTAGGGGCATACGGCATTCCGCCCAGCTCGGCGCCTGGATCCACACGCACGCGGACCGGAGGCGCGCAAGGGTCCCGGTGGCTGCAAACTTTGCGGCAGTTTCCGCGCCGTGGGACGGACCAAGGACAAGGCGCGACAGCTGTCTGATCGTCTTGCGACGACTGTCTCAATCCGGTGTGGCGGCCTGGCCGGGCGGGCGTCGGCCCTTTTGGCGTCCGCGCACGTACAGCAACGCAGCCACGCCAACCACCAGCGCGAGCTTGCCCAAGGCGCCGCTGCAGTTGTGCTGCCATTGCGCCCGCCAACCCATCTCCGCCGGCAGGTTCCGATGTGGATGGCATGGTCAGACCGTCTTGATGCCATGGCTCTTCGTGCGAGAGCGCCCTGCCCGACATCGCAGCAAACCCGCGACAGAGAAATGCGAGCACCGGGACACCCAATCGCTTGCCATGCGTACGGGGGCCCTGGGGCGGGCGCTCGGGCAGCCCTCGAGGCGAGGACGGCACGAGGGGAACATGAACGTTGCATGCCGGACCCGAAACGAGGCTTCGCACCGGAGAAATTGTGCTCCGCCGGCACTACGGGGGGCTCGGGCGGATCGGATGGCGTGTTTCGGGAACGTCGCTTGCTGCAGGCTGCTCATGCAATCCACATCCAAGAGGCCGCCCGCTGTGGGCAGCGGCGGCACGGGAATTTGCCGAGCAGCCCAGTTCGAACAGCTCTATCGTGAGCGGGATGACCCTTATGGCGTTTCGACCCGTTGGTACGAGCAGCGCAAGATCAACGTGTTGATGGCGACACTGCCGTGCCATCGATTCAACCGCGCCTACGAGCCGGGCTGCGGCAACGGCGAGTTGACTGTGCGCCTGGCTCCGCGCTGCGGCCATGTACTGGCGAGCGACCTCAGCGCGTCGGCCGTCGATCGTGCGCGGGTGCGGACGGCAGGCCTGCAGAACGTGGAGGTCCTGCAGCAGGAAGTCCCCCTCGACTGGCCGGTAAGTGCCGGCTGCTTCGATCTCATCGTGCTCAGCGAGATCTCGTCATACCTCAGCGCCGCCGAGCTCCATGAGGTCGCGGTATCGGCCAGTGCGTCCTTGACTGACGACGGCACGTTGGTCGCATGCGACTGGCGGCCGCCTTTTTCCGGACGCACGCTTGACAGCGATGTCGCCCACCAGATGCTGGTGGCCAACGGTCTGGCAAGCGTCGCTTGCCACCGCGAGCCGGACTTTCTGTTGAACGTCTGGAGCAGGGCAGAACCCTCGATCGCGCGAAGGGAACGTATCCGGTGACCAGGCACGGCCCTCATCTGCGCGCGGTCGACGCAGAGCCCAGCACCTTGGTCGCACAAGAACGGGCCAGCCAGACCTGTCAGTTCGCGCACCGCCCCTCGATCGCCTCCTGAAGGAGCCGGCTCGCGCGGGCGCCGAGTGGGCGGCTTGCATGGCGGCCTCCGGCTGGCTGATGCTGGCCGGCCGGGGAGACGGGCACTCGGTTCTGGTGCTGCCCGGGCTCTTCTCGACCGACGTCCATACCAGCCTGCTGAGAACCTTCCTGCGCGCCCAAGGCTTTGACCCCCATCCCTGGGGAGGCGGTCTGAACCTGGGACGTTGGAATTCCAAGGAGGAGCTCGTTCTTCCTGCCATCCGCACTCTCAACGATCGGGCCGGGGCGCCCGTGAGCGTGATCGGGGCGAGCATGGGCGGCGTCTTCGCCCGCGAGGCCGCCCGACGGGCACGCGATCGAGTGCGTTCGGTCATCACGTTGTGCAGTCCCGTCTCGGGACCGCATCGCGCAAACCATGTCTGGCCATGGTTCGAGCTGTTGTCCGGCCAGCCGGCCGAAAGCGCCTCGGCGCCGCCCCCGCCCGTGCCGTCGACCTCGATCTACAGCCGCTCAGACGGCGTGCTGGCCTGGCAATCTTGCGTGCAGCCGGAGTCGCCAATGACAGAGAACATTGAGATCGATGCAGGCCACCTGGGTATGGCATGGCATCCCCTGGCCTTGTACGTCATCGCAGACCGTCTGGCGCAACCTGCGGGACTGTGGAACCGATTCTTGCCCGCATGGCCTTCGTCGGGCTGCGCGGTGCAGTCCTTGGTCGGCGCGATCTGAACAGGCGTTCTACTGGCCTCCTGAGCGGCGGTGCGCTCGCGGCGCCTTGCCTGGCGCCGGCGCCCAGACGCATGTGAATATTTCTTCTCGATGAAAGGAGCATTCCAATGGCACCCGCAACTCAAAGACGAGGATCCGAACGCGCAAAGGGTCGCACGGGCGATGCGGGCGAGACGCACTGGTCGCAGGCCGACAGCCAAGGACTGCAACGGCCGGTTCCTCAGCAACCCAACGAGCTGGACGAGTCGGCAAGCAGCCAGGCACCGGACAGTGCATCCATGAAAAAGATCGGCTTGCTTGCACACCACGACGCCACGACCAGCGTCGACACGGACCGCGGGCCCGTCCTGGACGCCGTGTACAACGATTCGGTCGTCGAGGGACATCGCATGGACGATGACAAGGACGTACGGGGCAACGGTGACGATGCCTGAGTCGATCGCTCTCTCAACACGAGGTGCAACCTGCAAAAGCGTGTGCGTGGACGTCAAGCCGAGCGGATCCTGCGGCCGTGGAGCATGCCCAGCAGGACGGCCAGTCCGGCCAGCACATAGGCGAGCCCGGCCGGCACCCACATGATCAGTCCTCCGGGCTGTTGGTCCTCCAGCGGTCCAGTCCCCAGGCGGAAGCGCTCGCCATGTAGCTGGGGTACCAGACGGTCGGCGAAAGCGTGAGCAGCCCGCCGAGCACGCCCGTGTGGACCATGGTGGTGAAGAGATAGATCAGCGCCGGTCCCTGGGCCCGGTGCGATGCGGCGCCCAGCGGCGCCCACCCGAAGAGCAGGGCGCTCAGAAGGAAGCTGCCGTGCTGCAGCGGGTGCCAGCGGGAATCGGACAACGCCGCTTCGAACAGCGCCGGCAGGTCCCAGGCCCACAGAGCCACGCCGTGCACAGCCGTCGCGATCGGCAAAGAAAAGAACGTCGCTTGAGCTGAGCCTCGCTCCAGCAGCCGCTCCCCACGATTTCTGCACGTCGGCAGGCGTTTGCTCCTTGACGCCAACGTGGTCGTGGCTTACCGCAGCCAATCGGGGCGCTGACACTGTTTGGCGCGCGCCACGGCCGGCTCTTTCGCTTCTTGGCAAGCTACGGAGCACCGCGCTGCCTCGAGTGCATTGCGATCGACAATTGGCGCGCACGGATCTTGGCAGGCTTGTGCCGCGGCCACCATGAGCTGGTAGTCGGCCACGCCCTGGTCAGCAGCGCGGTTCAAGGCGGCCTGATCCACAGTGCTGGACCGAGCCTGCAGGTGGTGTTCGACCCGGCGGATGGCGTTTGCCGCGCTTCGGATCGCGCTTTGGCGCCCCCGCTCGAGCGCCGGATCGTCGTACTCCAGAATCTCCAGCGTGGCCTTGTTGAGCGTGAGGATGGGCAGGCAATAGGCGGACTTCAGATCCGCTTCGTCCGCTGGCGCGGGGCCGGTCGCGGCCTGCGCCGCCAAGGCGCTTGCGATCAGGAACCACCCCAATGCGCGCGCGCAGGACAGCGGCGCCGTCGGTTTGCAATCCGTCATGTCGGCGGATTGTGACCTCTGCCGTCGGTGGGCGTGTGGTTCATATACGCCGTGGGAGGCTGCTTCCGTGCAGCGGGCGCATTTCGTGTCATTTGACATGGCCGGCTTTCTGCAAGCCCGGCCACAATGGCCGGATGACCGAGCCAGGCCAGTTGTCGGACGAAGAGTTGCTGTCGCGCGCGCACGGATTTCGGCTGCTCGCCCTGCGCGGGGCGCGGGATGCGCGTGGCGCCGCGCATCTGCACGAGGTCGAGGTACGCAGGCGCTTTGGCGTTCCGACCGTGATCGGCGCCCCGCTCGAGGCGCCCAAGGCGCGCCGCCGGTTCTGGCGCTGGTGGTCCGCCAAGTGAGCAGGTAGTCAAGTCCCACAGCGCAGGCCGTCAATGGCGCCTCGACAGCGGCCGGGACCCTGGCTAGATTGGGTCCATGGCGAACCGGCCCACCCCTTCTCAGGATCCGCTCGAGCGCTATCGGGCCAAGCGTGACTTCTCGGCAACCTCCGAGCCCAAGGGCAAGCGCGGCGTGCGCCGTGCCAAGGAGCGCATCTTTGTCATCCAGAAGCACTGGGCGTCGCGGTTGCACTACGACTTCCGGCTCGAGCTCGATGGCGTGATGGTCAGCTGGGCCGTGCCCAAGGGGCCCAGCTATGACCCGGCCATCAAGCAGATGGCCATCCATGTCGAAGACCACCCCATCAGCTACAACGAGTTTGAAGGCAGCATTCCCAAGCGGGAGTATGGGGGCGGCACGGTCATCGTCTGGGACCGCGGGACCTGGGAGCCCGTGGGCGACCCGCGGGACGCACTGAAGAAGGGCAAGCTCATCTTTCACCTGCACGGCCAGAAGCTGGCGGGGCTGTGGGAGCTCGTGCGCATTTCCAAGCCGGGCGAGAAGAAGCAGGAGCAGTGGCTGCTGCTGAAAAAGCGTGGCGACGCGTGGGCGCGGCCCAGCACGCAGTACGACGTCATCACGGCGCTGCCCGACAGCGTCGTGGCCAAGCCCCTGGGCCTCATCGAGGAGCGCGAGTTGCGCAGCGATGTCGTAGCGCCGCGCGCACCGCCCGCCAAGGTGACGGCCGACCTGGGGCAGGCCAAGGAAGCCGCCTTGCCCGCCAAGCTGGCCCCGCAGTTGGCCTCTTTGGTCTCGGCGGTGCCCCAAGGCGATTGGATCGTGGAGACCAAGTTCGACGGGTATCGGGTTCTCGCGCGGATTGACGAGGGTGAAGTGCGCCTGTTCACCCGCAACGGGCATGACTGGACCGAAAAGCTGCAGCCGGTGGCCGATGCGGTCGTCTCCCTGGGCGTGAGCAGCGCCTGGCTGGACGGCGAGATCGTCGTCCTGAATCCGGCGGGCGTGCCGGACTTCAATCGCCTGCAGAACGCAGTGGACAGCTCCCGCGCCGCCGACATCGCGCTGTTCGTCTTCGACGTGCCGTTCCTGGGCGGCATGGACCTGCGCAGCGTGCCCCTGGCCAGCCGCCGGGCCGTGCTGGAGGAGCTGTTCGAAAAGAGCCAAGACAGCAAGGTGCGCCTGAGCCAGGCCTTCGCCGTGCGCCCGGACCAGCTGCTGGAGGCCGCGTGTCACATGGGGCTGGAAGGCGTCATGGTCAAGCGTGCGGACGCGCCCTACGTATCGGGCCGCACGGAGAGCTGGCTCAAGCTCAAGTGCCAGCACCGGCAGGAGTTCGTTGTGGTCGGCTTCACCGAGCGCTCGGGCTCCGCCAGCGAAGTGGGCGGGCTGCTGCTAGGCTACCACGAGAACGGCGCGCTGCGCTACGCCGGCTCGGTCGGCACCGGCTGGGACTCCACGCAGGGCCGCGAGCTCAAGGACCTGTTCAGCCAGCTTGCGGTGGACAGGCCGGCGGTGGACCCGGCGAGCGTGAAGCCGGGCCGGTGGTCCCGGCGCGCCGCGGGAACCGAGCGCTGGGTCCGACCCACCACCGTCGTCGAAGTGGCGTTCACCGAATGGACGCGCGAGGGGCATGTGCGCCACCCGGTCTTCAAGGGACTGCGGGTGGACAAGCCGGCTGATTGGGTGGTGCGCGAGCGTGCCGCGACCGCCGGCGGCGCGGCGTCGAAGAAGGCAGCGCCCCGAACGGGGGGCGTCAAGGTCACCAATCCCGAGCGGGTGATCGATCCGAGCACGGGTCTGCGCAAGGTCGACCTGGTGCGCTACTACGAGAGCGTGGCCGAGTGGATGCTGCCGCACCTCAAGGGCCGTCCGGTCTCGCTCGTGCGAGGACCTACCGGCGTCACGGGCGAGCTCTTCTTTCAAAAGCACGACGACAAGCTGTCCATTCCGCATGTGCGCAAGCTCCCCGCCGGACTTTGGCCCGGCCACGCCGAACTGCTGGAAGTGCCCAGCGCGCAAGCGCTGGTGGCCTGCGCGCAGATGAACGTGATCGAATTTCACACCTGGAATTCAGTGGCGAGGAACATCGACAAGCCCGACCGCATCGTGTTCGACCTGGACCCCGGCGAGGGCACCCCTTGGCACCATGTCCAGGATGCCGCGGTGCTGGTGCGGGCGCTCTTGAACGAGCTGGGGCTGGAGGCCTGGCTCAAGACCTCCGGCGGCAAGGGATTGCATGTAGTGGTGCCGCTCTCGTCGCGGCTGGACTACGAGACCGTGAAGGATTTTTCGCAGGCCGTGGTGCAGCACCTGGCGTGGACCATCCCGTCGCGCTTCGTGGCCAAGAGCGGCCCGAAGAATCGCGTCGGCAAGCTGTTTGTCGACTACCTGCGCAACGGCCACGGGGCCACGACGGCGGCGGCGTTCTCGGCCCGTTCGCGTCCGGGACTCGGGGTTTCGGTGCCGGTCAGTTGGGAGCAGCTGCACGAGCTCAAGAGCGGCGCCCAATGGACGATTGCCACCGCGCGCGAGTACCTGAGTTTCGAGAAGACGGACCCCTGGGCCGGCTACTGGAAGAAGCGCCAGACGCTGAGCAGGGCCATGCGCGTGCTGGCATCAGCGACGAAGAAATAGACGCCCGGGGGAAAGCGAAAGTACGTTCGCCCGGCGCAGACGCGCTCCCCTGGTTCCCTGTTGCCGGCCGCTGCATCCGCAGCGGAAACTGTATATGCATACAGCACTGCGCAACTTCCGCCGGCCTCGGCCAAGCGGAGGCGCAGTGCTCGCAGTGGGTTCTTGCGACCTCTTGAATTTTTCGCAGCCGGTGCGAATTTGGCGATGGGACCTGCGCAGGCCGGTTCGGGCGGATCGTCCTGGCCTGTTTTATGCCGTCGGCTGGCCGGAAACAAGCCATGCGGGCCCCGGCTCAGAGCTACGAGTGCAGCAGAACAACTTGGAGGAATGGGCAATGAACGTCGACAAAGCTAGCGCTGAAAAAACCACGGCGCCCTTGGCGCCGCCTGACTGGACCATGGATTTGAAAAAGGAGGGCATCCAGTTCACGGCGGAGGTGAAGCGATCGGGCGTGCTCTTGTGCAGGCTTTCGGCCGTCGGCGCCGAGAGCGATGAGTCAGCGGTGCGCAGGGACCTGGCGGATAAAGCGCGTTGGTGGATCCACGAGTACCTGGGCCGCAACAATTAAGGGAATCTGGCCTCAAAGAGGCCCGTCGGCTCTGTCGCCTCCGCGCATCAGGTTCCATATTTGCCCTGGGGTCGCAAGTGACCGGAGCAATGCCATGCCCTCAGGCCGAACAACGGAACAAGTCAATTGTGTGGACCAGAAGGGAAAAAAGCACATCGCGACGCAGCGCACCCGGCTCATTGGAGTGGAAGTCCGGGGCTCCAAAGTGACTCGCCTGGAAAACGTCGGGGAGTGGACGCTCGACACCGGTGAGGACCTCAGCTATGACGCTGCCAAGGACGTCTGGAGGACCCTCGACGGGGCGCTCTTGCTCAGCCGCCTGTAATGTTGACGGCAAGCTTGCCAGGATTTGCGATGGCTCGCCAAGACCGCAGCAAACGGACAACAGTTCTCATTTGGATCCTGTGGATCGTGCTCGTGGTCGGAGCGTTGGCTCTCCTGCTCTAAAGCCCGTGAGAACGGGGTGGTCGTGCAGATGACCTCATTGGCTGCCGGGCACTGAACCATTGCCCTGATGGTCCGAGCTACTGTCGCCTCAAGCTCTTTCAAGGCGACGTCGGCGGCCGAGTTCGATGGCCGGCGGCGTGATGCTCACGCCCAATTGCGTGACTGCGACGGCAAAGGCTGTGTACATGGGGATGCGCGGAGACTTCGGTGCGCCGCGGCGGGCGTTCTCGATCGACGAGACGAACGCGATCTTGACGCAAACAGATTAGCTTTTGCTGCCGTAGGCTGGCGCCACCGCCATGGTGATCTCGAAGTAAGCGTTCAATTCGAAAGCACAAGGGTGAGCGTCCGGCCATCCCACCTTGTCTCCGTCGCGATCCCCTCGGAGGATGGCGTCCACCTAATTTTGGCGGACGCCTATGCATCCCAATAACTCCAGTCGCAGGATTCACAGTGCCGAGTTCAAGACGCGGATCCTGGCCGAGTGCCGGCAGCCTGGCGCATCAGTCTCGGCCGTGGCCATCGCGCACGGCTTGAACACCAACGTCGTGCGCAAGTGGCTGGCGGGCCACGGCCTCAAGCGCATGGGCGACGCAGTCCCTGCGGCCAATGGCACCGCGCCGGCCCTGCAGTTCGTTCCTGTCGAGTTGCCGCGGTCTGATCCGGTGATCGCGATGCCGGCATCGCAGCCCGACATCCGCATCGAACTTCAACGCGGTGGTCTGCACGTGAAGCTCCAATGTGCGGCCAGCGCCGCCCCGCTGCACGCCGCTCAGTTGCGCGCCCTGGCCGACGCACTGTGCGCCGCCTGAGGAGCGCCCGTTGATCCGCATCGACACGCTGTGGCTGTGCACCCAGCCGCAGGATATGCGCGCCGGCGCCGACCGGTTGCTCAACATCGTCGTTAATACCGTGGGCGCGGCCCGCGCGCACCACGGCTACCTATTCGCCAATCTGCGTGCCACGCGCATCAAGCTGCTCGTGCACGACGGCTTCGGGGTGTGGTGCGCTACGCGCCGCCTGCACACTGGAGGCTTCGTCTGGCCGGAGCGCGGACCAGGGCAGCTGCCAGATGCCACGCTGCAACTGAGCACGCAGCAGTTCGAAGCGCTGGCCGTGGGCCTGCCCTGGCAGCGCTTGGGCGAGCTCAGCGTCATCAGCCGATCATGAGGGCGCTGGCGGCTCAGCGCTGGCGTTGACATCGCATCTGCGGATGCGCAACACGTGCCAACTCGGGCAACATGCCGGGCATGCTCGGCGAGACCGCGACTGACCCCATCGACATGGCCCACCTGCCTGCGCAGGCGAGCGCCTTGATCGCTCGGTTGCAGCAACAGGTGCAGACTCAGGCGCGCGAGATCGCCTTGGCGCACGCCAAGCTGGAGAAGGTCAACTTCGAGCTCGCTCGCCTCAAGCGCTGGAAGTTCGGCGCCAAGACCGAGTCCATGACGGCCCAGCAGCGCGCCCTGTTCCAAGACACGCTGGCCGAGGACGAGGCCAGCCTGCAGGCGCAACTGACCGAGTTGCAGCGCGCGCTGCCCGAGGCGCCCAAGACCCCGAAGGCGCCGCCCCGGCTGCCGCGCCGCCAGGCACTGCCCGCGCACCTGCGCCGAGTGGAGCACCGCCACGAGCCCGAGGACACCACCTGCGCCAACCCCGAGTGCGGCCGGCCCATGCAGCGCATCGGCGAGGACGTCAGCGAGAAGCTGGACATCGTTCCGGCCGAGTTCTTCGTGCACCGGCACATCTACGGCAAGTGGGCTTGCCGGTGCTGCCAGCAGATCCGTCAGGAGCCGGCCGAGCCGGACGTGGTGGACGGCGGCATTCCGGCCAGTGGCCTGGTGGCGCACACGCTGATCAGCCGCTTCGTGGACCACCTGCCGTACTACCGACAAGAGCCGATCAACGCGCGCTCGGGCGTGCACACGCCGCGCTCGACGCTGGCCGCTTGGGGCGGCGCCGGCGGCGCCAAGCTCGAGCCGCTGTACGAGGCGCACCGGCGCTTCATCCTCAGCTGTCGGGTGTTGCACGCCGACGAGACCCCGGTGCCGCTGCTCAATCCCGGCTCGGGCAAGACCAAGAAGGCCTACATCTGGGCCTGGGCGCGCAGCCACCACGACCCGCACCCAGGCGTGATCTACGAGTTCTGCCTGGGTCGATCAGCGCAGTACCCGGCGGCCTTCCTCGGCGGCAAGGGGCCACCAAGCCTGGAGCCGCCGTGGAACGGCACCTTGATCACCGACCAGTACGCGGGCTACAACGCCGTGCTGGATGCGAAAGCCTACCCGCAGCGCCGGTCGGCGGCGTGCGCCGCGCATGCCAGACGATACTTCGAGGAGCTCAGCCGCGGCGGCAACAGCGCCAGTGCGGTGGCCACCGAAGCGCTGCATCGCTGGGCGCGGATCTACCATGCCGACGCCGCCTTCGCCGACATGGATAACGACCAGCGCCGGCAGGCCCGCCAGCAGCTGAGCAAGCCCCTGTGGGATGAGTTCGCGGTGTGGCTCAAGCTGCAGCGCACGCAGGTGCTGGGCGGCAGCAAGATTGCCGAGGCGATCGATTACAACTTGAATGCTTGGAAGGCGCTGACGCTGCACCTGGACGACGGCGCGGTGGTCATCGACAACAACCTCATCGAGCGACAGATCAAGCCCTGGAAGCTTGGCGCGAAGAACTGGCTGTTCGTGGGTAGCGAACTGGCGGGTCAACGAGCAGCAGCGGTGATGAGCCTCGTGCAGTCCGCCAAGCTCAACGGCCTGGATCCATGGGCGTACTTGCGCGACGTGCTGGCGCGCATCCACTCGCATCCCAGTCACCGGCTCGATGAACTGCTGCCGCATCGCTGGCAGCCGAGCTGACGAAGATGGGCGTGATCACTCAGGCCGTGATGGTCCAGGCGGCCATCGACGTCAACGGCATGGGCCAAGCGCAGAAGGTGCGCCTGGCCGACGAGATCTTTGCTCACCAGCCCAACATGCTGGCCTCGGTCTTGGCGTTGTCTCGTATGGGAGTGGGCATGGTGCAGCTGGAGGTGCCGCTGCACATCCTGTTTGTGACGTTCCAGGCCATGAAGCGCAGCGGTCATGCGTGGCCGCTGGTTACGGAGGCTGTGCAAGAGACATGCTTGCAGCGCCTGACTGCCCGCACGCGCTTCAACGAAGGGTTGCGGGGAGAATTGGCGGACCAAGTCGTGCAGCAGTTCTGCGATGAGCATCCCGAGCGCTACCTGCTCGCGTTCACCTATGGATACCTCGGTGACCACGACTTGCTGAAGGTGCGCAACGACGGCGAGAAATACCTGCTGCTGGGTGCCCTCAACCTCGCGGAGTGCGTCGCCTTCCTCGGGTCCACGACCAACACTTGATGATCACGGGTTCCGGGCCCGGTCAACGTGGGACGGCTGGACGCTCACGCACAAGGGCGCCTTTTGCGCCCTTTTCTCTGCCCATCGTGTACAGGGGCAACGACATGGAGGGCCGCCTCTTGCAGCGCCCCGCGCCGTGGCCGTGCAACTGCACCGGGCGTCTTGTGCGAGTCAGGGCCAGGGCGCATGGCATCTGCGTCACTCTGGCCAGTCGGCGTCGCCCTCAGGTCGAGGATTTCTGCCCGAAGTGCGGGACTCCTCAATTCCGGTGATACCCATTTGGGTAACAAACAGATACAGTGCCGGCGTTCGCGCCAGGCCACGGCTTCTCCCGCCAGATTTCTTGCGCAGCTTCCCCGCGCGCACGCCTGTGCTCGCTTCCCAGTGCTGCTTTCCCAATCATGAACAAGATCCATCGAACTATCTGGAACGAAGCCACGTCCTGCTGGACCGCCGCGCCTGAATGCGCCAAGGGAAGGACCCGCGGGGCTGGGCGCGCAACGGTCACAGGCGCTGCCCTGGCGATATGGCTTGCGGCCGGCCTCCAGGTCGCGGCCTGGGCTGGGGACGGCGGGCGCGGGGGCGGGTCTCTCCCGGGTGCCGGAGGAACGGCGGGATCTCCCAACGGCGGCGACTGGGATGCCGCGACTTTCGATGGCACCGGGGGCGGCGGCGCAGGCATGGACCTAGACACGCCAACCGCCGGAAAGGGCGGGGATGCATCCTTCAACTCCGGTGGCGCCGCGGGCTCGGTCGGCATGGTGGGCGGAAACGGCTTGCCCCAAGGGGGTGGCGGCAGCGGTGGTGGCGGTGGTGGCGCCGGCGCCGTTTTCTCAGGCGGGGTCTACGCGCCGCCGGCAGCGAGCGTCGTGGGCGGCGCTGGTGGCGTAGGAGGCGATGGCGCGGGAGGCGGTGGTGGTGGCGGAGGAGGAGGAGCCGGCCTCCTGGGCAACACGAGCAGTGTCGTCGCGCTGCCAAGCGGCATGCAAGTCATCGGCGGACGGGGCGGCAACGGCGGCAGAGCCGCTGCAGGCACACCTGTCGCGCAGGGCGGTGCTGGCGGCTCTGGCGTGGCCGCATTCAACGTCTACACGGTCACCAACGAAGGCTCCATTGCCGGCGGACAAGGGGGCCTGGCGGGTAGCGGCACTACGGCCCACGGCGCCGGCGGCGTTGGCTTGAACCTGCGGGCCGTGCCCGGCCAGTCGCTGGATGTGGTCAACAGCGGCACCATCAGTGGCGGCCTTGACGGCGGCGGCACGGTGCGGGCCGACGCGATCGTGATGGACGCGAATCTGGGCGGCCTGACCTTGCAGACGGGCTCGTTGCTCAACGGCAATGTCCGTTTCACCGGCGGCAACGGCATTTTGGCGGTGCAGGGCAGTGGCAGCGAAGACGCCAACTTCTATGGCTTCCAGTCCGTGCAGGCAGCCACCAACGCCACCTGGTCTCTGTCGGGCGCCTGGACGCTAGGCGCCATGCAATTCATCACAGCTGACTTCGGCGCGACGCTGACGCTCAGCGGCAACGTCAGCGGCGCGGGTTCGATGCAGTTGACGGGCATGGGTACGGTAGTTCTATCGGGAACGAACACGTTCGGCGGCGGCGTTACCGTTCAGAACGGCACCACGCTGCGCATCAATCGCGCTGCCAACCTGGGCAGCGGCGCACTCACATTACAGGGCGGTCGCCTACTCGCAGACTCCAGCCTTAGCTTGGCCGGGCAGGTCTATCTGTCCTCGTACGGCACCTTCGACACAAACGGCTTCAATGTGAATCTGGCTGGCCCGGTGCAGCAGTCGGGCGGTAGCGCGAACTTCTCGAAGGACGGCGTCGGCACCCTTACGCTGCAGAGCGCTTCGAATTCGTACGACTATGCGATCGTCAACCAAGGCACCCTGGCGGTGAATGGTAGCGTCCTCGGCGCGGCGCGGGCGAATGTCGGCGCCGGTGCCACGCTGGACTTGTCACGCGCGAACGGCGCGACGACTTTGTCCGAATTGAACGGCGCCGGAACGGTTGCGCTTGGCAACAGGACGCTCACGCTGTCATCGCCTTCAACCAATCGGACGCTCAGCGCGACCTTGCAGGACGGGGGGATCGGTGGCGGCACGGGGGCTTCCGTGCTATTTAACAGCGCTGGCGGAAGCTGGACAGTGAACACCGCCCAGAGCTACACCGGCGGCACCTTCGTGGACGCGGGCACGCTCGCGCTGTCCGGCAACGGCCGGCTTACGCAAGGCGGCGCCCTCAGCGTGGCCAGCGGCGCTACTGTGGACTGGTCAGGGATGACCGGTTTCCCGTGGCAAAGCATTGGTGCCCTGAGCGGCGCCGGTACCCTGGCGATGGGGGGCAAGTACCTCGAAGTCAACAGCAACAACGACAGCAATTTCACCGGCACCATCCAGGGTGGTGATGCCCTGAGCAAGGGCGGAACCGGCACTTTGCAGCTGAACGGATCCGGCTCATTCTCGGTGAGCAACGTGGCCGCCGGCACACTGCTGGTGGGGGGCAACGCCGCCAGCGCCGCTGCCCGACTTGAAGGCGAGGTGACCGTCGCCACAGGCGCTACTCTGGGGGGACATGGCAGCATCGGCGGCGACGTGACTGTCACCTCGGGCGCGCACCTCTCCCCCGGAGGTACCGGCGCGGGCAACTCCATGGGCACGCTGAAGGTGGAAGGCGATCTGACGCTGGCGAGTGGCGCGCAGCTGGACTTCGATTTCGGCACGCCCGGCGCCAGCTTGTCCGTGCCTGGAGTGAGCGATAGCGTTGTCGTCGGTGGCAACTTCGAAATCGGGCAGAGCACGCTGAACGTGTCCAATGCGGGCATTGGAGTCGGGCTTTACAAGCTGTTCAGTTGGACCGGCAGCCTGTCCGTCTATGGCGGCGGCTTCGCCCCTCCGCCGGGCATGACGCTGCAGTTTCTTCTCGGCAGCAAGCAGATCAACCTGATCAACACCACCGGCTACACGCTGAACTTCTGGAATGCAAACGGTCTTGCCAGCGGCACGCAACTTGGCGGCGGAGACGGCACCTGGTCGCGCAGCTCCAGCACGTGGGCTGACGAGGACGGCGCTCATACAGGGCCGATGACTCCGCAGCCCAATTTCGCGATCTTCGGCGGTGCGGCGGGCTTGGTGACCGTGGACAACAGCGCAGGGAACGTCGCGGCCAGCGGCATGCAGTTCGCCAGCGACGGCTATCGGCTCACGGGCGGCGCGCTCGCACTGGTGGCAAACCCAAGCAATCCGGCCCCCGTCGAGATTCGCGTGGGCGACGGCAGCGCGGCCAGTGCTGCTTGGAACGCAAGCATCGCCAATTCCCTCACGGGAACCGATGGCCTGCTGAAGACCGGTGCCGGCACGCTGACCCTGAGCGGCACCAACACCTACACCGGCGGCACCACGGTGCGCGCGGGAACGCTCCGAATCGGCAGCGACGGCAACCTGGGAGCAGCCGGCCAGGGCGTGACGCTGGACGGCGGGGCCCTGAGCATTGCCGGGGCCAGCGCGCCCGTGACGACCTCGCGGCAGTTCACCCTCGGCGCGGCAGGCGGGACGCTGGATCTGGGCACCAACGGCGTCTTGGCCAGCAACGGCGGCATCACTGGGGCAGGGGGACTCACCGTCACCGGCGCGGGCGGCACGCTCACTCTGGCCAGCGCCAACGACTACACCGGCGGCACTACCGTCGCCGCGGGTGCGGGAGTCGAGTTGCCGAACGTGAGCGGCGCGCTGGGCAGCGGCGATGTGCTGCTGCGCGACACCGGATCGAAGCTGACGTTTGCCGGCACCTCGCACGCAGGCAACAACACCTACGTCATCGGTCGCGCCGGCACCACCGACATCTTGAACCGGATGAGCTTTGCCGGAAGCAGTAGCGCCGACACCGCCCACATCACCATCAACGGCTCCGGCTCGCAGGCCCAGCCGGCGGGCGTCGCCAACACACTGCTGTTCGGTGACTCGTCCAGTGCGGGCGACGCGCGCATCGACAACATCGGCGGCACGGTCCGCTTTGCCGGCAATGCCACCGCCTCGCGGGCTACGGTCCAGCAGGCAGCGGGTAGCTTGCTCGATGTGGCCGACATCACCAGCGCCGGTGGCATCGCCATCGGCTCGCTGTCCGGCGCGGGCTCGGTGGTGCTGGGAGGAACGAAGCTCACACTCGGCGGTCTGGGGCGCGGCGACATGCTGGCGGCCACCATCAGCGACAAGGGCTCGGTGTCCGGGTCGACTGCTACAGGCGGTTCGTTGGTCAAGGTGGGCGCTGGCACCCTGACGCTGAGCGGCGCCAACACCTACACCGGAGGAACCGTGCTCAAGGAAGGTCGCATCGACGTTGGCCACGACAGCGCGCTGGGCACCGGCACCCTGGCCATGGACGACGGCACGACGCTCGGCTTTGCGGCCAACAAGCTCACGTTGTCCAACGCCATTTACATGACCGGTTCAAAGGACCCGGTGATCGACACTGGCCGCTTCGATGCAACGCTCGCCGGTGCCATCACGGGCGCTGGCTTCCTCACCAAGGTGGGAGCAGGCACGCTCACACTGAGCGGCGCAAACAGCTACACCGGGGCGACGAACGTGGCCGAGGGCACCCTGCGCGCTGGCGCGGCCTACACGTTCAGCCCCGCCAGTGCCATGAGCGTCGCATCGGGCGCCACGCTCGACCTGGCCGGCCATAGCCAGACACTTCAGAGTCTGACCAACGCCGGCACGGTCTCGCTGGTGGGCAGCGCCCCGGGCACAGTGCTGACCGTCACCGGTCCTTGGGTGGGCAACGGCGGCACGTTGGCCCTCGGGGTCGCTCTGTCGGGCAACGACACACAAACGGACCGCCTGGTGCTCGATGGCAGCGCAGCCGTCGCCAGTGGCAGCACGCTAGTGCGCCTCACCAACCTTGCGGGGCTGGGAGGTCAGACGACCGGCAACGGCATTGCAATCGTGACCACCCAAAACGGCGCCAGCATCCAGGACGGGGCTTTCAGCCTTTCAGGCACGGTGAGCGCCGGTGCCTACGACTACCACCTTGCGACCAAGGACGGCGGGGCCTACCTGAGTTCGATCCTCAGCGCCGCGGCGGCGACGCCCGTTCCCACCTACCGCGCGGAGGCGCCTCTCCTGGCCGCAGCACCCGAGCAGCTGCGCGAGGCAGGCTTGGCCATGGTGGGCAACCTGCATCAGCGCGTTGGCGACGAGGTGCGCAACGGCACCACCGGCAGCCAGCGCCAGGCGTGGGGGCGCTACATCAGCGTGGACCGCGACATCGCACAGGAGGGCACGGTTAGCCCCACCAGCAGCGGGCGGCAATCTGGCGTGCAAGTGGGCACGGATCTGTGGGGCAATCCGAACTGGCGCGCTGGCATCTACGTCGGCCAGCTCGAGGGCGAGTTGGACGTCACCGGCTTTTCGCGCGGCACGCAGAACTATGCTGCCGGCTCGAACGACCTGCGCAGCCAGTTCCTAGGCGGCTACGCGACCTGGCGCAACGACGGTGGCACCTACGTCGACACCGTGCTGCAAGGGGGGCGCCTTCGCTACACCGCCCACCCTGTGGCCGCCGCTTCCACGGAAGGCAAGGGCAGCAGCGTTCTGGCCTCCGTCGAAGTTGGCCAAGCGCTGCAGGTTGCGCCGGGCTGGGTGCTTGAACCACAGCTGCAACTGGCCAGCCAGCACCTCGATCTAGACGACCTCAGCCTAGCCGGCGCCACGGTGCGACAGCACAACGACAGCACCTGGCTTGCACGCATCGGCGTGCGGGTGAAGGGAGAGGTTGCAACCGGCGCGGGCCTACTGCAGCCGTACGCACGGGTGAACGTGTATCGCCGCAGCAGCGGCACGGACACGGCGCGCTTCATCGGGCCTGCGGCAACAACCGATATCCTGAGCAGTAAGGGCGGGACGAGCACAGAGCTGGCCGTTGGCGCCACCTGGCAGGTCAGGCCCCTGGTGGCAGCGTACGGGGAAGTGGGTCGTCTGTGGGCGAATACAGGGGCCGCACGCACCGATGGCTCGGTAGGCGGCAGTCTGGGCCTGAGGGTGCAGTGGTGAGCCCCGAGGGCATCTCGGTCCCGACAACACCCGGCGGACGTGCCCTTAGCGACCTTCACTACACGGGTCTCCTGACTATCGAGAGATGCGTCGCAGAGCGGCTTTGAATGAGATCGAGGCCCTGAACTGTCAAGGCTCGCAGTTTCGTGCGCTGGCGAGCAACGGTCCTCGGGGCTGATCCACGCCACGGTCCGCTACAAGGCGACGCCGCGCGATGAGTTGCGCACCCTCGTTCTTGACACTGAGAGGTTCGATGCAGCCACCCAGGCGCTTGGCGCGCCAAAGAGTTGGCCATGAACTGGGCCAACGACCTGCAAAAGGATGTAGACGGCGGCGCTTGATCTGCTGCTCGCCGAATCTGTCCGGGTGGGGGGCTCAGTGTTCGATGCAGGCGCGCAGCCCTGGGGAGCCCTGCCGGCCCTGTTCACGGCCTGCTCCCTGCCGCTTAGCGCACGCCGGAATTCTTCGCCGTGACCATCCGCAACCCGAATGCCCCCAACGCTTATGCACGGGCGGTGGCAGCGTGCGGAGACTTCCTGTGCACGTCGTCAGCGAACCTTCCCGCGAGCTTGGCGAGCGCTCTTGGGGGCAAGGGACCTTTCAGGAACCTGCGTTGGTAGTGACTGCATTCCAGGGTCATGTATAGAAACGTCCCGCCCTGAATCGTTGTGACGAGCACCATGCCCCACTTCGTGCGCACGATGCCTTCGACGCACTTGTCGTTTTGCTCATGGGGCAGCGTGCGCAAAATAGACGATGGACGTTCCGCGCACGGACGACTGGGTGTCGGTATGGCTCATCGGCATCGCTGCGTTGGGTGGGTCGACACCGTCGCTTGTACTTCAGCTGCGGCGCGAAGGGCGCCTGCGCCTGCGCAGGACAGGCGAAGCCCGCTCGGGCGAGACCAGAATCTGGGACCTTTTCACTTGGCCGGCCTGCCGCCTGTAGGACGGCCGCCCGCGAATCGCTCGCGCTCGGCTAACCGCCCAGCGCAAGCGTCCGGCGATCTCATCTTGAACTGGCTTGAACTCGGCGCTTATTTGCCGCGTCGCCGGCGCTGTATCCTTCAGGGATGAGGTTCAGCCACGAAGTCGGACTAGCAGATGGTGACCGCCGTTAAGCCAGTACTCGTTGCATTGAAACGGCCGCCCGGCTACGAGGATGTGCACGCGGATTTGGTCGTAGAGGATGCGATGAACCCGGACTGGCCGTGGGATCTGTTGCGTGATGATGGCGTCGCAGTGGTGGTGTCCGTCGACCGTCCGGAGGGCTACGAGCGCACGTCGGTGCCCCAAGTGGCGAAGGAAGCGGTTCGAAGTACGTGGCCTGCTTGGTCAGTCCTAAAGCCCGGTGACCGATAGCCCTCCCGAGCGCAAGCCGGGCCAGTCTTCAGATGGACACTCCCGGTTGCCACCGGTGAGGTAGCAATTCAGCGATTCGACTACGCGGGTTGAGTTGGCAGCCGCCCCAGCACGCGCTGAGGTAGGTGTGGCTCGAGCCCGTAGAGCTTCGCAGACTGGATCCCTGGATCGTGTCCGCGAAGGTGAGCCAGTGGATCACTTTGCGATCCTGCGGATCAATGCCGTTCTCGATGAGACACGCCTCGCTGCTCCACTTTTCTTCCGTCCCGTAGGCGCTCTTGGCGAGGCGCTCGACCGTTTTCCGCTCGATGCCCATGGTTTTGGCGGGTGGCACGGTGGCATGGCGTGCACAGTCGCATTTGGAAGTCGGGGTGCCTGCCATCCGTGTCCTCTGGTAACGTCGCGCCTTTCCGTATTGTTTGGGACCGGTGTTGAGCATTCGCACGCGCTTGCTGTTGCTGGTATTTGCCGTTTGGTTGCCGGCCGTCGCGGGTTTCGCCCTGCTCGCGTACTCGACCTATACCCGCGAGACGGCTGCGGCGAAGGAGAGAGTGCGCCAGGCTGCCGAGAGCATCAATACGGTGGTGGAACGGGAGTTGGACAAGCGGGTGATCATGGCCAAGACCCTGGCTGCCTCCAGCGCGGTGCGAGACCGGAAGCTCGCGCAGTTTCATTTCGAAGCGACCGCTGCGACCAAGGGGACTGGCGATTGGGCTTTCCTGTTTGACAAGACCGCCCAGCTAACAAACACCGCGTTGCCTTTCGATGAGACGACAGCGCGCTCTCGTAGGATTGATGCCCCGCTTGAAACCCGGGAGCCAACCGTCCACTTCAACACGACCGGTCAGGTGGTCAAGAAGCCGGTGCTCGCGGTGTTTGCCCCGGAAAGCAATACGGCAGACGTTCAGGTCAACGTCGGCATTGGCTTCGAGCCATCGGTCATTCAGGCGGTGCTGAACCAGCACGAAATGCCCGGCGGCAGCATCGGAGCAATTCTGGACGGTGATGTTCGGGTGATGGCCCGCAGTCGAGACCCGGAAAAGTGGCTGGGACTTCGCGGCACTGGGGAGGTGAACCGTCGAATCCGCGCGGGCGAATATGGCTTCGTCAGCTCCACGACGTTAGATGGCGTGCCTTCGCTGACCTATCTTAGCCGGCCCAATCTGTACGGGTGGTCGGTGGTGGTGGCATACCCTATGGCGGCCTTGGACCGCTCGGCACAGCGAGCCACTCTTCAGGCGGCGGCCGCATCGGGGGTGCTTTTACTGCTCGGCCTCGGGCTAGCGCTGGTTTTTGCAAGTGGAATTAGTTCTCCTATTGATGCATTGCGCCAGAGCGCCGACGAGCTTGCGCGCGACAGGGTGCCTTCGCGGCTAGCTACCGGACTGAAGGAAGCCGACGAGGTCGCTGTCGTGTTGCATCAAGCGGGTCTGCGCTCCGCTGCCGCCACGAAGACGCTCGAAAGTCGGGTAGCCGAAGCCGTCGCGCAGGCGCGCGAGGCGCAGGCCACTCTCTTGGAAGCGCGCAAGCATGAGGCCATCGGGCGGTTGACCGGTGGAATCGCGCACGACTTCAACAATCTCTTGCAAACCATCAGTACCGGCCACCATGTTTTGGAGCGTTCCGTTCGCGAAGGGCCACAGCGCAGGGTACTGGAGAGCGTGATGCGCGCCACCGCAAAGGCGGCTGACTCGATCAAGCAGATGCTGGCTTTTGGCCGTGCGGAGAACCTGGAGCCCCGCCCCATCGACCTTGCCGACTTCCTACTCAAGAGCCAGGAGCTCATCCAGAAGGCTGTCGGTGAGCGCATCCGACTCAGTGCGCACGTCGCGCCGGATTTACCTGCTTTGTTTGTCGACCCGACGCAACTCGAGCTGGCGTTGCTCAACATCATTTTCAATGCTCGCGATGCCATGCCTGCGGGGGGCAACATCACCATCGTCGGTCGTTGCCCGTTCCCGGAAGAACGTGCAGTTGAACTGGGCTTGGTATGCATAGAAGTCACCGACGATGGCTCCGGAATCGACGAGCAGACGCTGACCAAAGTCTTTGAGCCGTACTTCACAACAAAGCCTGTCGGTGGGGGAAGTGGATTGGGCCTCGCGCAGGCCTCGGCGTTTGCAAAGAAGTCCGGCGGAGACATCGAGATTCAAAGTGAGGTGGGCGTCGGCACGACGGTTCGATTTTTTCTGCCCAGTACAGGCGAGCGTCCAAACACGCCCGGTGTTGCCCAGACCAATCAGATCCGCGCCCCCAGGCCGCTCGCAGTACTGATGGTGGAAGACGATGCGTTGGTCGCTTCCGTTGTTCTCTCCGCATTGGAAGGGGCGGGGCATACAGTGACGGCTTTCTCCTCCGCAGACGAGGCGCAGCACGCCCTGATGACGCAACGGCAAGAGTTTGACGTTTTGTTTACCGATGTGGTGATGCCTGGTGCAATGACTGGAATTGATTTGGTTGACTGGTGCAGGGAGCACCACCCCGACCTGCCTGCCGTTGTGGCGACTGGGTACTCGCAACAAGCCGCGGATGTTCAGGCGCGGGTACTGCGCAAGCCTTACGCGATTGCCGATCTTCTTGTTGGCCTGCAGGATGCGGCTTCCGGCCCGCCGAGATCTTCGGAACGTGCCTAGTCGCGGCTCTCCATTGATCTCCATGGCATCTGAACGGGGGCGGGTGCGGCCAAAAACTTTGGGCGCCGATCACGATCGCATTCGGGTGATCGAGCTTTACATCGAGCTCGGCAAACGTGCCAGGGCTACCAGCCGTCAGCTCGGGCAGCGGCGCGCCGCTACCCCCCCCCAATAGTCGTGATGGTGCGTACCCCCGACGGCGCGGCTGTAAGCGGACGAGGCGGACGCCCATCCTTGCCCACCTTGCCCCTGCCGAGGTTAACGCGCCGTTCGGTCCAGCGTGCGGCTCAAGGGGACGTCAGTCTTTCCTGGATCTCACGCCGTCCCAGGGCGCGCAGGGCGGCCAGCTTGGAGATCTGCTCCGCACTGGGACGCGCCTTGCCTTGCTCCCACAGATAGATCGTCGCTCCGCTCATGTGGACCAAGCGGCCATAGGCCGCAGCAGAAAGGCCCAGTTTGGCGCGATGGGCAGCCAAACGAGGGGCACTGAAGCGCCGGGAAACCTCGACGCCCGCAGCCGCCTTTGCCTTCGCCTCGACGGCCCCGCGGCGCTGCGCAAGTTGGAGTCGCTTTTCGAGTTCGCTCACTTGGCGCCGCAGTTGCGCGACCGCGCTGCGATGCTGTGAACTGGCTTTTTTCAGGCTTTCAATTTCAGCGCGTACTTCTTTGCGCGCCACGCGGGCGATCTCAGCCTTCAAAAGGGATGCAATGTTGGGCATGGGCGCCATTTTGCCTGCGCCAGAGGAACGCCCGGAGTTCACTTTCTCCGGCTTGTTTTCGGGAGCATGGTCGCCGCACCGCACTTGGTGGGAATGCCCGCCACATCCTCAGGACCTCCTGCAGCTTGATCATCTTCATGTTGCGCCTCGGGGCGAAGCAGGACACCCATGCCCGCGTACGAGTGCTGCTGCAAGTGTCGGGTGCGGCTCGGGTGAGCGCTGCACGTCTCTGGCGGCCAAGAGCGTGCCGCCAGCCCCAGCTGAAGAGCTGAAGCGTCGCCAGCGGTTCCTCTCCGGCGGTCGCCACGCACTTGCCGATTTGCTCTGGCTCCGGCACCGAAAGTTCACGTCGATCGAGTTGGCGCGCGCCCGAGGCGTGCGGCGTCCGGAATGCGCAGGGGCAGGCTAGCGTCTGTCCGCTGGCCGCGTGCCCCGATGTCGTAGAACGTCTCGCATGGCGCGCGTTGGCCCAATGAGGCAATCAGTCGCCCCGACGGCTGCGCCGTGGCGCGCAGTTCACACGCTACGAAGCCGCCCGTGAAAAAGCCCCCGAAGGGGGCTTTTGGATGATGCACAAGTGCGATCAGTATCCGCCGCGGCTACCGCCACGATTGCCGCCAGGGTAACCGCCGCTGCGACCACCACCGTACGCGCCGCCACTGGAACGCGGCTCCATGGGGCGAGCTTCGTTGACAGTCAGGCTGCGGCCCGCCAGTGGATGGCCGTTCAGGCCGTCGATGGCCGCCAAGGCTTCAGCGTCGGTGCCCATTTCGACAAACCCGAAGCCTTTGGAGCGATCAGTGTCGCGCTCCATCATGACTTTGGCACTGACGACCGCCCCGTACTGGCCAAAAGCCTGTCCGAGGTCGTTGTCGCGCACGGAATAGGCGAGATTGCCCACATATAGTTTGTTGCCCATTGGGAACTCCTAACTAAAAACCACCAAACATGAAACGGTGGGGGTTAAGAGGCACAACAGCAATGCGCTGTGGCGCGAAGACGATCACCGGATCACGAGCCTGACAGTGCAAGGGCCAGGGACGCCTTCGCATTGTCCTGCATGGAATGAGGCTGGCGAAACGGGCTCGCTGAAAATGAGTGAACGCGGAGCCATACTCGGCCTTTGTGAGGAGCTGCGATGCCGAGCAGAGTCGAAAACATGGTGCAGACGGAGACGGGACCACGTCACGTGATGCAAGGCACCTATTTGGGCGCCCGCATCGAGGTCATCGCGGGGTATGACATCCAGACGGACGGCTGGCCGTTTCACATATGCATTCATCAAAGTGACGGTCACACGGACCGCTTGAGCAGTCGTCCGACCCAATTCTGGACGGAGAGCCTGGACAGCGCCTTCGACCAGGGGTTCGAATTGGCGGTGCGGCACCTGACACCGAGCGAGGGAGCCTCCGAGAAGCCGCTGGGTTGAGCGTGGATTCCCAACCTTGTGGGTTCGTGAGCCTGTCGGCGGGCGCTGCCAGCGAGCTGGCAAGACTGTCGCTCGCTGCTGCTCATCGCATCACGCGCGTGGCGAGCAGCGAAAACTCCTTGGGCAGGTTTACGCCGCTGCCTTCGGGCCGCGCTGACGCCGTTCTCGACAGGTACTGTTGGCGGGAGTTCCAGCCTCATTGCCTGCTGCAGATGCGCTCAGTCGCCGTCGAGCATCCGCCCGGCCCTCCCAGCCAGGGCGCTTTCCGCCCTGAAATACCCCACGACGGTGGCGACGCTGGTGTGCCCGGTCATGGCCATGGTTTCGGCTAGCGGCAGGTTCTGCTTGCCCGCTTCGGTCACGAAGCCGGCGCGCAGCGAGTGTGCGCTGAAGTTTCCCGCCACCCCGGCCAGCGCACAGCGCGCCTTGACAATGTCGCGCACCGCCGCCGGCGCCAGCGGCTCCGCGAGGTGGCCGCCGCGGCGGATGCGCCGGAAGATCGCGCCCTCGCGGATTCCGTGCGCCTGGAGCACGGCGAGCCATTCGCGCATGGCCGCCGCAGCGCGGCCCACCAGGGGTTTGACGTCTTCGGGGCGCAGGTCCCCCCGCTGGTTGGTTTTGGAGTGGGTGAGGGTGTAGACGAAGGCTTCGCCATCCACGCGCTGCAGGTTCTCCAACGTGGCCGCGGCCACTTCCGAGCGCCGGCGCCCGCCGGTGGCCCAGGCAAACAGGAGCAGGGCCCGGTCGCGCCGGCCCTTGAGGCTGTCGTCGCAGGTGGCCAGCACCAGCTCGAGCGGGTCCTTGGTGAGCGCGCGCTGGCGTTTGGGGACTGCGCCGCGCTGGGCGTACGCGCGGCGCGTGCGCGCGAGCAACTCGCGCACGAGCGAATCGGCGCAGGGATTGAATGCGCCTGTTTCGCCGTGCCCAGGGAGGGCCGCCGCGCCGGCGCGGGACGCGTCTGGGGCCATCGCTGAAGAGGTGGATGAACTTGCGCCTGCGCCGGCCATCTGATGCGCCTTGGACAGCACCGCGATACGGTGCACCAGCGTGTTCAGGGCCGGCGCGCCGAGCTTGCCCTTGTAGCCGCTTGCGACGAGGGCTTCGTCCACCTCAGGTGGCAGTTCGGTCACCAGCGCGCGCGCTGGGCTGCGCTGGGGTTTTTTTCGGGCCGGGAGTGGTTCTGGTTCCGCAGTAACGGCGGCCGCGACCCCGGGCGCTTCGCCCGCCGTGCGACTGGTCGAGTTGTCCTTTTGGCCAGGCGGCGACTCGTCGGGTCGCCGCGCGGCGTGATCGACGATGAACTGGACCACCACCGGCACCTCGACCGGGAGTGTCAGCGCGCCGCCGTAGCGTGCGGCGTACCAGGCGCACCAGTAGCGCATTGCCGAGCCGTAGGAGCGCCGCGTGTTGGCCGCTTCGCCTTCGCGCAGCAGCGCACGGGCCGCACCTTCCGCCGTGGCACTGAGTTGCCGGGGATCAAGCGCGCCGCGGGATTCGGCCAGCGATGCCATGGGGTGCAACGCAGCGGGCCGTGCCAGGGCCTGAGGGCCGTCACCCGAGGCGGTGGCGGCTGGGCCGCGCCCGCATTCCGCAGCACGTGACTTCCTATTCATAGTATTACATATCACGTATGATTCATGACAGTATACACTTATAGATCACGATAACCATCCCTTATCGTGGGTAAAAGAGGGCGGTTGGATCGTAGTTCAAATCGAGAAGTTCGAGGTTGTTTTGCGCCGGTTTGCGGCCCTACGCCCGGTGGAAAGCACGCGAGCGGGCAAGAAAGGAAAACGACATGAGCCAGGTCACGGAATTCAGGGGGCGCGGGATCCAGGAAAGCGATGTCTTCGCGGCCGCGGATGCGTTGCTGGCCGAGGGCAAGCGGCCCACCATCGAGCGCGTGCGCCAGCACATTGGGCGCGGCTCGCCCAACACGGTGAGCCCCATGCTGGAGAAGTGGTTTGCGACGCTGGGTGAGCGGCTGGTGAGCAGCCAGGCCGGCGCCGGCAAGAGCGCGGGCAACGACGCCGATGGCATGCCGGTGGGGGTGCGCAACGCCGCGAAGCTGCTGTGGGAGACGGCGCGTCGCGAGGCCGAGGACGTCCAGCGCGCCGAAGCAGCGGCGGTGCGCGAGCAGCTACAGGCGCGCGAGGACGCGCTGGCGGAAGCTCAGCGCGTGCTGGCGCAGCGCGAGGAAGCGTTCAAGCAGGCGCGGGTCAGCCTGGATGCGGCGCTGGCGTCGTCGCAGCAGGCGCGCGAGACCCTGGAGCGGCAGCTGAAGGATCACGCGATCGAGGCGCATCGGGTGCGTGTCGGGCTGGAAGACGAGATCAAGCGCCTCGCTGCCCTGCTCTCTCAAAACGCTGCGGTGCAGGACGCCATGCGTCGCGAACACGCCGAAGCGCTGGCCGTGAGGGACCAGGACCTGCGCCGCGCCGAGGAACGGCACGCCGCCCAGGAGCGGCGCATGCTCGAAGACGTCGACCGGGCCCGTCAAGCGACGAAGCAGGCCGAGGCGGCGTTTGCGAAGGAGCAGCAGCGACGCCTGCAGAGCGAAGAGGCCGCGGCCCAGACGCTGGAGGCGGGGCGTCAGCGGCTGCGCGAGACGCAGCAGGCGGCGCAGCAGATGGAGCGCGAGCTGCGCGAGCAACTGGCTTCTCAGGCGGTGGATTTGGCCAAGGCGAAAAGCGAGGGCGAGTCGTTCCTGGAGCGCGGCCGGTACATGCACGCGCGGCTGCAGGAGGAAAAGGCCGCGCACGAGGCGACGCGCCTGTTGCTGGGCCAGGCGCTTGAGACCCAGGCCAAGCTCGACAAGCAGGGAAAGCCGCCGGCGAAGGCGCGTTCCCGGTCCAAGGCAGCCACAGGCGGCACCGAAACTTAGTGACGACTCCCGGCGGCGTTCAAGAACGGACGATCCGGTGCTCGCGGGCGCGTTGTAGATGACGCTGCTGATCACGACGAAGAAGAAGCCCGGTCAACAGCCAACCCCACGGGTGGGTGACGGGCCCGTAACGGCCCTCCTCTTGCCAAGTCCGGACTTCAGGGAATCTCGGGTCGAGACTGGTTTCGGTCCTTCGAACTCTCCCGACCTTAGGACTGCTTCACCATGGAATGGGGACGAACGTCCGCTAGGTGTTCTTGCTTCAGCCTGATTTGAAGGCGCTCGCCGCAAGCAGTTGCGAGGATCTGGCCCGGGAAATGATGCGGTCAGTCAACGGAGCTTCGCCGGCGCAGCAATGCACGTAGTCAGGTGCGGGCGCCTTACGTGCGCTCAACCGCCCATAGCGCTCCCCCCCATGTCGCCCAATTGCAGTGTCGGTTGCCGATAGCCAGTGGCTTGGTGCCAAAGCATACAGGAGTGGCGGCGTCCGTTCGCCCGATCCGGCCTACGATTGAGTGCTCGAAGCAGGCTGATAGACGTGAGTGCGCTTGTGAATATGCTGGTGGTTCGCGTAGTACTCGTTCAGGTTGTGCGCCTCGGCTGATCGGTGATGAAAGCCGCGCTCTCCCCACATGAGCAACACCAGCGTCTTGCCGGACTGCGCCAAGTAGCTGTCAAGAAGGTCACGACGCAGATAGCTGAAATTGCCGCTGATCTGCGAACCATACTCTCCGACTTCACGGTACAGGGACGCCACGCCTGTGGCATCGTGCAAGTCCCATCTGTTGGCGCGGTACCTGAGACTCAAAGCCTCACAGAGCCGTTTAGAAGGAAGGTACGCACCGCTGTTCTGGTTCACCACGCTGTGGTAGCTTTCCCAGCTGTACTTCTGCACGGGGATGTCGACCGCGACGCCATTGGTTCCCCACCTATCAGCGGACACCATGTATTCGGCGCGGTCGCCTTCTTGCTCATCTACGACGGGCAGTCCTGGAATTGAGGAGAAAGGCATCTCACCCGCATAGGTGTAGTAGTAGCTTGGCTCCTCCGGAATGGCGTCATTGCCAGGATATTCGAGGCCATTGAACAGCGTGCACAGGCGGTCGACTTCTGCGCTGTCCACGAGTACACCTCGGAGGAAGGTGAAGATCTGTCGGTCATCACCGGGAGCGTTCTGTTCGAGGAATCCTTGGAGTACGACCCACGGCCCCGTCAGGCCATCGACCTCCGCGATCGCGAGAATGTCGCGGTAGTCTGGTTGCGGACCTCTCACCATCCAATCGCCAGCATCCGTAGGCTGACCGCTGAACAATTCTGGGAGTAGCAGATCGATGGTCGTGGACTCCAGTGGGAACGTCGGGTCGATGTCCGCATCTGAGGGGCGAGCGCTGCGCTCTTCGGCAAGGAGGCCCTGCGCGTAACGGACACCCCACATTTCGAAGTATGCGATCCAGCCGTATTTCTTCCCGTATCTGTCGACCTTGTCCTTGTCATTCCCCATTCGAGGGCCGGAGTTCATTTGCCGGTCAACAGCCTCGAACTGCTCGGGGTCATAGCCAAGCACCAACATTCGGGAGACGATTTTCGTCAGCACCCGTTGGTACTCAGGATTGCGGTCATCGTAGTTCGACCGACCTGGAATCAATCTCCCCATCGTGTAGTTGCCGAAGTCCATTCGAATCGCCGCGCGCTTCGCACGTTCAATCACTGCCGGGTCGTACAGCGGCATGTTCTCAAACGGACTAGGCAAATGGCCAAACGGTGGAAGGAGATGAGCTGTCTCGTCCTCAGACAGGCAAGCCGCATCGACCATCTTTGCGATGGCAATGGTTCCGAGACAGTACTGCTGATATAGAGCATGCCAAGTAGGATGCGTCGCGCCAGGCGCGAACATCGCTTGATAAATCTCACGAGCGGCCTTCGGCAGTGCCTCACGCATCTGCGCGGCATTGATATCCGACCAACTGGTCAGCGCCGCACCGTAAGCGGCGGCGAACATCCGTTCGGGGACGTATGGATCTGACACGGCAATTGCCTCCACTGCCAGCCGGAAAAACTCGGCAGGCCGTTTGACGGCGAACTTGTACAGGGTCTTGGTGGCCACGTCCCGCAGTCTTCTGGACGTTGACGTCAGCGTCCACATTACCCAACGGACCCGCCGAATCTCTCGCTCGTCTAGGACCCCCGACTTCCATCTGGTCGACAGGAATTTGAAATCGTTTTCAACCTCCTCAGCCCTCTCACGAACCCACTCCGACCAGAAAAGATCGCGCTGCGCGTTGGGCATGGCCAAGAGCACGCTGTGCAAGAAGTCCATGTCGAACGGATGCGCTCGCGCTGCCCTGGTACTCAGAATGTTGATTTCCATGGAATCCTGACCCGGCATTTCCATCGAATACTGACCCACCCTCTTTGCGAGCCTGACGGCTCACGGTGTGGATAAGTTCTTGGTCTTCTCCTTCTTTTTGGGTTGGTCTGCCTGAACGGATTGAGCCGAGCTGTGTTTGAAGCGGAAGCTGTCGTTGCCGGTTTCCAGAATGTGGCAGTGGTGCGTGAGCCGGTCCAGCAGCGCCGTCGTCATCTTCGCATCGCCGAACACGCTTGCCCACTCGCTGAAGCTCAGGTTCGTGGTGATCACGACACTGGTGCGCTCGTAGAGCTTGGACAGCAAATGGAATAGCAGTGCCCCGCCTGAGGCACTGAAGGGCAAGTAGCCCAGCTCATCCAGGATCACCATGTCCGCGTACATCAGCCGGTGTGCGATGTGGCCAGGACTGCCGCTGGCCTTCTCCTGCTCCAGCGCGTTGACCAGCTCGACCGTGGAGAAGAACCTCACTCGCCGATGGTGATGCTCGATGGCCTGCACGCCCAGCGCCGTGGCAATGTGGGTCTTGCCCGTGCCGGGTCCTCCGACTAGCACCACGTTGTGGGCGTCCTCCAAGAACTCGCACCGGTGCAGCTGCCGCACCAGGGCCTCATTGACCTCGCTGTGCGCGAAGTCGAAGCCGGCCAGATCCCGGTACGCTGGGAAGCGTGCCAGCTTGAGCTGGTAGGCCACCGAGCGCACCTCTCGCTCGGCCGTCTCGGCCTTGAGCAACTGCGAGAGCATCGGTTGGGCCGCCTCGAAGGCCGGAGAGGCCTGCTCGGCGAGCTCTGCCACGGCGTGCGCCATCCCGTGCATCTTGAGCTCGCGCAGCATGATCACGATGGCCGCACTGGCCGGGTCATGACGCATGGCGCACCTCCTGCAGGATGGAGGCCCCCGCCGCGCTCGCGCGGCCGCGCAGGGCGTCGTAGCGCAGCACATTGGCCTGGGGCTCATTGACCAGGCGCAGCGCCTGCGGCGCCGTGACCGGCGCTGGCGCCGTAGGCTTGTTGTCCAGCAGACGGTGCAGCACGTTGAGCACATGGGTCTTGCTGGCCACGCCTGCCTCCAGGGCCAGTTCGACCGCGGTCAGCACAGCCTGCTCGTCGTGGTGCAACACAAGCGCCAGGATCTCCACCATCTCGCGGTCGCCCCCGGGCTGCTTGAGCAGTGCGGCTTGCAGCCGCCGGAAGCCTTCGGGCAGTTCGCTGAACGGTGCGCCGTTGCGCAATGCACCTGGCTTGCGCTGGAGCACCGCCAGGTAGTGGCGCCAGTCGTAGACGGTCTGGCCCGCCGTGTCGTGGCGCCGGTCGATGATGCGGGTGTGCTCACACAGGAGCTGTCCCTCGGCGGCCACGACCAGGCGATCGGCGTACACGCGCAGGCTCACCGGACGGTTCGCATACGACGCTGGCACGCTGTAACGGTTGCGCTCGAAGTGCACCAGGCAGGTGGGCGAGACGCGCTTGGTGTGCTCCACGAAGCCGTCGAAGGGCCGAGACACCTGCATGAGCAGGGGCCGCTCGTGCGCCCAGGCCTCGGCGATGGTGCCGGGCAGCTTGCCATGAGCGATCTGGCCCCACAGCGTCTTGCAGCGATCCTCCAGCCAGGCATTGAGCTGTTCCAACGTGGCGAACGCCGGCGCCGGCTGCCACAGCCGGTGGCGCGCATCGCGCACGTTCTTCTCCACCTGACCCTTCTCCCAGCCCGAGGCCGGGTTGCAGAACTCGGCGCTGAACAGGTAGTGGCTGACCATGGCGCTGAAGCGCGCGTTGACGTCGCGCTCCTTGCCGCGGCGCACCTTGTCCACCGCCGTCTTCATGTTGTCGTAGATGCCCCGCCCGGGCACGCCCCCGAACACCTCGAAGGCGCGGTTGTGCGCGTCGAACAGCATCTCGTGCGTTTGCAGCGGATAGGCCCGCACCAGGAAGGCGCGGCTGTAGCTGAGCTTGAAGTGCGCCACCTGCAGCTTGGTGCGCTCGCCAGCGATCACTGCCCAGTCCTCACTCCAGTCGAACTGGAACGCCTCGCCTGGAGCAAAGGCCAGGGGCACGAAGGTGCCACGCCCGGTGGTCTGCTGGATCTCATGGCGGCGCGCCTGCCAGGCCCGCGCAAACGCTGCCACGCGGTTGTAGGAGCCCGCATAGCCCAGCGCCACCAGGTCGGCGTGCATCTGCTTGAGGGTGCGCCGCTGCTTGCGAGACCTGGACGCTTCGCTCTTGAGCCAGGCCGCGAGCTTCTCAGCGTACGGATCGAGCTTGCTCGGGCTCACGCGCTTGGCGTAGCGCGGCTCCGCCGCTTCTGCCCGCAGGTACTTCTTGATGGTGTTGCGAGACAGGCCCGTGCGCCGGGCTATCTCGCGGATGGACAGTTGCTCGCGCAAGGCCCAACGTCTGATGACACTCAGTGTCGCCACGTCAATCACTCCTATTGCTCCTGCCACCAAAAGCAGCAGGTTAGGGTTCTTACGTGGGT
>Ga0102594_1000351_pt1 | contig 49596 bp, 47 predicted proteins | sample AraplaCol_mLB_r2_2_FD_76863 | JGI IMG/M metagenome (GOLD analysis project Ga0102594, IMG submission 76863) | Arabidopsis root microbial communities from North Carolina, USA - plate scrape MF_Col_mLB_r2 (SPADES assembly) (version 2) | ecosystem: Host-associated > Plants > Roots > Endosphere...
CGATCATGTAGTCGGTGTCGGCGATGTCGCGGTAGGCGATCACGCCCTTCAGGTCCTTGCCGGGCACCGGCAGCATGAAGGGGTTGGAACCGGTGCACATCAGCAGGCGGTCGTAGGCGGCCTCGGTACCGTCCTCGGCGCGGACGATGCGCCGCACGCGGTCCACGTCCACCACCTTCTTGCCCGCGTGCAGGGTGATGCCGTTCTCCTCGTACCACGCCCAGCTGTTGAGCACGATGTCCTGCACCGTCTGCTCGCCCGCCAGCACCGGCGAGAGCAGGATGCGGTTGTAGTTGGGATGCGGCTCGGCGCCGAACACGGTGATGTCGTACAGGCCGGGCGCGATCTTCAGCAGCTCCTCGATCGTGCGCACGCCGGCCATGCCGTTGCCGATCATCACGAGCTTGAGTTTCTCCATGGGGCTCTCCCTTTCCTGCGGTGCATCAGCGGCCATGCACGCGCATGGACAATCGCGCGTCATGAGCTTTGAAGTGGACATCGGCTACCACAGCCGGCGCGGGCCGCGCGAGGCGAACGAGGACTTCGCCGGCTGCGTCCATGCGCCGCCGGGCGAGGAGGCGCGCGGGCTGATCGCTGCCATCGCCGATGGCGTGTCGGGCGGCGGCCACGGCCTGGAGGCGGCGCAGACCACGGTGATGGGGCTGCTGGCCGACTACTTCGCCACGCCCGACACCTGGGAGCCCACGGCCGCGCTCGACCGCCTGATCGGCGCGCAGAACGCGTGGCTGGCCGAGCACAACCGCCGCCGCCAGAGCGGTGCTGCGCTCACCACGCTCACCGCCCTGGTGCTGCACGGCCAGAGCTACACCCTGGCCCACGTGGGCGACACCCGTGCCTGGCGCGTGCGCGCCGGCGACGGTGCCGCGCAGCTGCTGACGCAGGACCATGCCTTCGACCATCCCGACCTGCGCAGCCGCCTGGCCCGTGCCATCGGCCTGGACGACCAGGTGCGCGTCGACTACGCGCAGGGTGATGCGCGCGTGGGCGACTGCTTCGTGCTCAGCACCGATGGCGTGCACGGCGTGCTCAAGCCGGCACGAATCGGCGCGCTCGCCCTGCAGGGCAGCGCCGCGCAGGCCAGCGAGGCGCTGGTGGACGCTGCGCTGGCGGCCGGTGCGCGCGACAACGTCACCGCGCTGGTCATCCGCGTGCTGAGGCTGGACGCGCGCCAGCTGCTCGACGAGCTGGGCGACGTCTGCCGCCTCGATCCGCCGCCGCTGCTCAAGGTGGGTGACGCGATCGACGGCTACCTCGTCACCGCAACCGTGGCCGACACCGGCGTGCACCGGATCTACCAGGCCCGCAGCACGGCCAGCCGCCAGCTGGTGGCGCTGAAGACCCTGCATCCCTCGCGCGCCGGCGATCCCGAGGAGCGCGCGATGCTGGCCCACGAGGCCTGGCTCGGCCTGCGCACGAGTGCGCGCCCGGACAGCGGGCTGGTCCGCGTGCACGAGCGCGCGGCCGACGCGAGCGCGCTCTACGTCGTGTTCGACTGGCATGGCGGCCATACCCTGGAGCACCTGCAGAAGGGCGCGCCGCGCGGCGGCGTGTCCGAGGTGATCGCCGCAGCCATCGAGGTGGGCAAGGCGCTGGGCCGTCTGCACCGCCAGGGCGTGGTGCACCGGGACATCAAGCCGGGCAACCTGCATCGCGGCGACGACGGCCGCTGGCGCATCCTCGACCTGGGCGTGGCGCTGTCCGGCCGCGAAGGTGCCGCGCAGCGCGAGCTGCATGCCGGCACGCCCAGCTACATCAATCCCGAGCAGTGGGAGGGCAGCGCACCCGACGCCGGCAGCGATCTCTTCGCGCTGGGCGTGACGCTCTACCAGTGGCTGGCGGGGCGCCTGCCCTACGGCGAGATCGAGCCCTACCAGTCCGCGCGCTACCGGCACGACCCCGCCTCGCTCACCCGCATCCGGCCCGACGTGCCCGTGTGGCTCGACCACCTGGTGCGCAAGGCCGTGGCGCGCGATGCCCGTCATCGCTTCGAGACCGCCGAGGAGCTGGTGCTGGCGCTGGAGCGCGGCGCCTCGCGTCCCGTCGGCGCGCCGGCGGCCACGCCGCTGCTGCAGCGCGATCCGGCCGCGCTGCTCAAGCTCGGGCTGGGCCTGTCGGTCCTGCTGAACCTGCTGCTCATCGTGTGGCTCCTCTTCCTGCCACGCTGAGCGGGTGGGGCCGGCGGGCTTGCTCATGAGCGGGCCGTGTTGCGCAGCTTGGCGCCGTCGTTCGCAGGCGGCGGCGCGGCATGGGCCTCGGCGACGCGTGCGCGCCCGCCTTTCTCGGCCCAGGTGCGGGTCCAGCGGATCTGCATGACGCGCATCACGCCCAGCATCACCAGGGCCAGCACGGCAAAGAAGACGAAGCCCCACAGGTAGCTGCCGAGGTACTGCTTGGACAGGCCCATGGCGTTGGGCACCAGCCCGCCGCCCAGTGCGCCGATCTCGCCGATCATCGAGCCGGCCACCGCGGTGCTGGTGGGCCAGCGCAGCGGCACCAGCTGGAACAGCGCGCCGTTGCCGGCGCCCAGCGCGGCGAAGCAGACGATGAGCAGCAGCGTGGTGAGCGCGAGCGAGGATGAGGCCATCCCCACCAGCGCCAGCGCCACCGTGACCACGACCAGCACCAGGGTCAGCGTGTTCACGCCGCCCCAGCGGTCGGAGATCCAGCCGCCGAAGACGCGCACCATGGCGCCCATGAAGGCCGCCAGCATGGTGAGCTGGCCCGCCTGCACCTTGCTCACGCCGAACTGGTCGTAGTAGTAGGAGGGCAGGAAGGTGGTCAGGCCGATGAAGCCGCCGAAGGTCACGCCGTAGATCAGGCTGAAGACCCAGCCGTCCTTCTCGAACAGGCAGGCGATGTGGGCGCGGAAGCTGGCGTGGCTGTCCACGTCCGGCGGTTCCTTGGCGAACATCACCATCACCGCCATCGGCAACAGGATCGCGCAGGCGGCCACGGCATACACGGCCTGCCAGCCCAGCCACTGCGCGAGCGGCGGCGCCACCAGCACCGACACCGCGGTGCCCACGTTGCCCGCGCCCACCAGGCCCATGGCCAGGCCCTTGTGCTGGGGCGGGAACCAGCCGGCGCCCAGCGACAGGGCCACGCCGAAGCTCGCGCCGGCGATGCCCAGCAGCACGCCCATGGCCAGCAGGTCGTTGAAGCTCTTGACCATGAAGAAGCCGTAGAGCATGGCCACCGCGATCAGCCCCATCTCGACCAGCGTGGCGTTCTTGCGGCCGATGTACTGCGAGAGCACGCCCAGCGGGAAGCGCATCAGGGCGCCGGCAATGATCGGCACCGACAGCATCAGGCCCTTCTGCGCCGGCGAGAGCTGGAAGGTCTCGCTGATGAAGGGTGCCATCGCGCCATTGAGCACCCAGATGCAGCATGAGAACGCGAAGTACAGAAAGGCTGCGAACAGCGTGGGACCGTGGCCGGATTGCAGGAATGACTTGAAGCGGATCATGGCTCTTCAGTGCAACGAAATGCCGCGGCCACAGCCTGTGGCGGGCTGCGGTCTCGGACGGAGTTGGGGTGGGGTGCCGCTGGCGGACGCCAAGGACTGGAGGCTGGTCCCGGGTACTGCTGACCCGGGCGGGGCGCTGCATGACGCGCCTTCTTCACCAATGCGGTGCTTCGTTGCACTGCGTCCACTCTTTTGCAAGAGACGTGCCTGATTGCCGGCGCTGGCGTGGCCTATGCTCGTGGCCTTGCCATGGCACCCCTTCTCCTCGTCTTTTCCAGTGACTCCGCGGCGCAGGGCGCGGCCGGCCGGCTGCGTGCGTTGCTGGCCACCACCGAGTTCGCCGACCCGGGTCAAATCGATTGCCGCACCATGGTGCAGGAAGTCGCCGCCGATGCACCGCGACAGGTCCTGTTGTGCGCCACCAGCGCCGAGGACGTGCCTGCGTTGCTCGATGCGCTGCAGGCCTGGCAAGGCATTCCGCCTTGCCCGTTGAGCCTGGTGGCCGCATCCGACGCCGCGCAGCCGGCTCCCTGGATCGAGCGCGGCGTGCAGGCCTGGGCGCCGCTCGATGGACTGGACGCAGCGCGGCTGGCTGTCCTGCTGGACGAGGCGCAGGCGCGCTGGCAGCGCGAGGCCGCCTTGCGCGCGGAGACGGAAGCACTTCGCACCCGGCTGGACGAACGCAAGTGGATCGATCGCGCCAAGGGCCTGCTCATGTCGGCGCGCGGCATCGGCGAGGAGGAAGCCTTCGCCTTGCTGCGCGGCGCTGCCATGCACGCGAACCTGCGCCTGGGCGAGGTCTCGCGCTCGGTGCTCGAGGCGGCGCAATGGGCCGAGGCCATCAACCGCGCCGGGCAGCTTCGCATGCTCTCGCAGCGCCTGGCGCGCCTGGCTGCGCAGGACCTTTCTGGCATCGACGTGCGCCGTGCCCGCGTGCTGCGCAAGGAGTCGGTGCAGCGCGTGCAGTCCAACCTGGACTATCTGGACGGCCTGGCGCTCGACGTCCGCGCGGCACACGACCTGGCGGGCGTCCGCAGTGCCTGGCAGGCGCTGGCCGCCGCACTGGGTGAGAGGCTGGCGGCGGATGGGCTGGCCGAGCTGGACCGGCTGGCCGATGCGCTGCTTCGCGCCGCCGAGTCCCTCACCGATGCACTCGAGGCCAGCGGCGCGCGGCGCGCGCTGCGCATCGTGAACATCTGCGGACGCCAGCGCATGCGCGCGCAGCGCGCCGCCAAGGACGCGCTGCTCGCATCGGTGCTGGGGCAGGGCGCGGCGCAGGCGCGGCTCGCACCGACCATGGACGAGTTCGAGGCCGCCCTGCTCGAACTGGAGCAGGCGCCGTTGAGTTCCAGCGAGATCCGGGCGACCCTCGCGCAGGCCCGCGACGAGTGGCGACTGCTGCTGGGCGGCGTGCGCAACGTCGACAGCAGCGAGGGCCGCATGGCCCTGGTGCGCGCCAGCGAAGCCCTGCTTCTGCGCTTCGACCAGCTCACCGATGCCTACGAGCACAGCCTGCAGGTCATCATGTCCTGAGTCCGGGGCCGGCATCGATGGCATGTCGTGGACTGCGAAGCGCGCCCGGGCGCGCGATCTGCTCGGCATTCATCGCGGGCTCTCCTGGTCGTGGGAGAAGAAGAGCCGGTCAGGCTGCGGCCTTCTCAACATGCGCCTGGCGCGTGTAGAGGAAGTCGATCACCGCCTTGCGGGCGTGCACGTAGGCCGGTTCCTCCGCCAGGGCCACGCGGTTGCGCGGCCGCGGGAGGTCGACACGCAGCACCTCGCCGATGGTGGCGCCGGGGCCGTTGGTGAGCATCACGATCTTGTCCGAGAGCAGCACCGCCTCGTCCACGTCGTGCGTCACCATCACCACCGTGCTGTGCGTGTCGGCCACGATGGCCAGCAACTCGTCCTGCAGCTTGGCGCGGGTGAGGGCGTCCAGCGCCCCGAAGGGCTCGTCCATGAGCAGCACCTTGGGCTCCATCGACAGCGCACGGGCAATGCCCACGCGCTGCTTCATGCCGCCTGAGATCTCGCCGGGCCGCTTCTGCGCGGCGGCCGTCAGGCCCACCAGCGCCAGCGCGGCATCGGTGCGCTGCCGCAGTTGCGTCTTCGATTCGGCGGCGCCGAACACGCGCTCCACCGCCAGGTAGACGTTCTCGGAACAGGTGAGCCAGGGCAGCAGCGAATGGTTCTGGAACACGACTGCGCGCTCCGGGCCGGGCCCTCGGATCTCGCGGTTGGCGCACAGCAGCGTGCCCTGCGTCGGCGAGCTGAGGCCGGCGATCAGGTTCAGCAGCGTGGACTTGCCGCAGCCCGAATGGCCGATGAGCGTAACGAACTCGCCCTTGGCGACGTCGAGGTCGATGCCCTGCAGCGCGAGGAAGCTGCCCTTGGCGGTCTTGAAGCGCTGTTCGACACCACGGATCTCGATGTACTTGCGGTCGTCGTTCATGCCTTGACCTCCTCGAAGGTGAATGCGGTGGCGATGCGGATCAGCGCGTACTCGAGCAGCAGGCCGACGATGCCGATGACGAAGATCGCGATGATGATGTTCTTGACGTTGAGGTTGTTCCACTCGTCCCACACCCAGAAGCCGATGCCCACGCCGCCGGTCAGCATCTCGGCCGCGACGATCACCAGCCACGCGGTGCCCACCGCCAGTCGAACGCCGGTGAGCATGTAGGGCAGCACGGCGGGGAAGAGGATCTTCGTGAGCACCTTCCACTCGGACAACTGCAGCACCTTGGCCACGTTCATGTAGTCCTGCGGCACGCGCTGCACGCCCACCGCGGTGTTGATGACCATGGGCCAGATCGAGCAGATGAAGATGGTCCAGATCGCGGCCGGGTTCGCGCCCTTGAACACCAGCAGACCGATCGGCAGCCAGGCCAGCGGCGACACCGGGCGCAGCAGGCTGATCAGCGGGTTGAACATGCGCGAGAGGAACTCGAATCGCCCGATGGCGAAGCCGGCCGGGATGCCCACCGCCGCCGCCAGGCCGAAGCCCAGCGCCACGCGTTGCAGCGAGGAGAGCACGTTCCAGCCCACGCCCTGGTCGTTGGGGCCCTTGCTGTAGAAGGGGTCGCTGAACACCTGCAATGCCTGCTGCCAGGTCTCGCGCGGCGACGGAAAGCCGGTGGTGCTGCGGGCCGCCACCAGCTCCCACACGAGGAGCAGCAGGCCGAAGCCCAGCAGCGGCGGCAGCACGCGCAGCCAGAAGGCGCGCCAGTCGCGCGGCATGCGCTGCGCGGACTGCGGCTCGGAGACGGCCGGTGCGACGGGTCGGGATGTCGGCGTCGCGGAACGCGGGGTCGCCTGCGCCTGTGCGGCGGCAGGCAGTGCCCGGGCAGCCTCGAGCGGGGAGTGGAAGACGGCGCTGACCATGGGTGTTCTCCTGTGTGTTCGGCGTCAGGCGCCGTAGACCTTGAAGGACTCGGCGTACTTCTTCGGGTCCTTGCCGTCCCACACCACGCCGTCGAAGAGCTTGCTGGTGCGAAGCACGTCCTTGGGCACGGGCGTGTTGGTGGCCGTGGCGGCCTGCTTGTAGATGTCGATGCGGTTGATCTCGGTGGCCACCTTCAGGTAGTCGGGATGGTCCTTCAGCAGGCCCCAGCGCTTGTGCTGCGTGAGGAACCACATGCCGTCCGAGAGGTAGGGGAAGTTCACCGCGCCGTCGGCGTAGAACTTCATGTGGTTGGGGTCGTCCCAGCTCTTGCCCAGGCCGTTGGTGTAGCGGCCCAGGATGCGCTGGTTGATCGCGTCCACGCTGGTGTTGACGTAGCTCTTGTCGGCGATGGTCTCGGCCATCTTGTTCTTGTTGGTGAGGCCGGCGTCGATCCACTTGCCGGCCTCGATGATCGCGGCCGTCACGGCGCGCGCCGTGTTGGGGTACTTCTTCGCGAACTCGCCGGTGGTGCCCAGCACCTTCTCGGGGTGGTCCTTCCAGATGTCCTGCGTGGTGATGGCGGTGATGCCGATGCCGTCCATGATGGCGCGCTGGCCCCAGGGTTCGCCCACGCAGTAGCCGTCCATGTTGCCCACGCGCATGTTGGCCACCATCTGGGGCGGCGGCACGGTGATGACCTTGGCATCCTTCATCGGGTTGATGCCGTTGGCCGCCATCCAGTAGTACAGCCACATCGCGTGCGTGCCGGTGGGGAAGGTCTGGGCGAAGGTGTAGTCGCCCTTCTGCGTGGCCATCAGCCTGGCCAGCGAGGCGCCGTCCACCGCGCCCTTGTCGGCCAGCTTCTTCGACAGCGTGATGGCCTGGCCGTTGTTGTTGAGGGTCATGAGCACGGCCATGTCCTTCTTCGGGCCGCCAACGCCCAGGTGCACGCCGTAGATCAGGCCGTAGAGCACGTGGGCGAAGTCCAATTCGCCGTTGACCAGCTTGTCGCGCACGCCGGCCCAGCTCGCTTCCTTGCTCGGCACGATCTTCACGCCGTACTTCCTGTCGATGCCCAGCACCGAGGCCATCACCACGCTGGCGCAGTCGGTGAGGGGGATGAAGCCGATCTTCACCTCCTCCTTCTCGGGCTTGTCGGAGCCCTGTGCCCAGACGGCGGCGCGCAGCGCCGGGTCGATGCCCAGCGCGCCCGCGGCGGCGCCCTGCAGGAGGCGCCGGCGGCTCAGGCCCGGCTTGTTCGTCTGCGAAATCTGCTGCTGCGAATCCTTCATGGGGCGAACTCCAACTGGTCAAGACAAAAACAAGAAAGGCGTCCACATCGCACGCACACGCACTCGAGAGAAGTTCGAGCCTTGCGGGATGGGGACGCCTTTGTCCGTTGCTGATGCAGGCGACACCTTCGTCCGATGTCCCCTGCAGTTCCGAGAAAGGCCGCCGTTGGCCTTTGCGCCAGTTGATCGCAAGCGGCGTGCCAAGGCGAGGTTGCTATGAAAACAAGAGCAGCAAGTCCTTATCGTGCTTGGCCTGCCGTGCGATTCCAGGGGGACGGGGCTCCTCTTGTGCAGTGCACCAATGCGGTTCGGCACCGGCTTCGCGCGCTGCATGTTGGACGGGAAGGGGGCGCCGAGGCCGAATGCCCTTGGCTCGTCCTCGCCGGCGGGGCCCGCCTAAACTTCCCGGATGCTCGTTCTGGGAATCGAATCCTCCTGCGATGAAACCGGCGTGGCGCTGGTGGAGTCGCAAGGCACCGCTGCCGTGCCGCGCCTGCTGTCGCACGCCTTGCACAGCCAGATCGCGATGCACCAGGCCTATGGCGGGGTGGTGCCCGAACTGGCGAGCCGCGACCACATCCGGCGGGTCCTGCCGCTGGCGCAGGCGGTGCTCACCGAAAGTGGCCGCAAGCTCGGCGAGGTGGACGTGGTCGCCTACACCCGCGGCCCCGGCCTGGCGGGCGCGCTGCTGGTGGGGGCGGGCGTGGCGTGCGCGCTGGGGGCCGCGCTCGAGCGGCCGGTCCTGGGCGTGCACCACCTGGAAGGGCACCTGCTGTCGCCCTTCCTCAGCGCCGATCCGCCCGAATTTCCGTTCGTCGCCCTGCTGGTGTCGGGTGGCCACACCCAGTTGATGGAAGTGGACGGTGTCGGGCACTACAAGGTGCTGGGCGAAACCATCGACGACGCCGCCGGCGAGGCCTTCGACAAGAGCGCCAAGCTGATGGGCCTGCCGTATCCCGGCGGGCCCTGGCTGGCGAAGCTGGCGGAACCCGGCAACGACAGCGCATTCAAGCTGCCGCGGCCGCTGTTGCACAGTGGCGACCTGGACTTCTCCTTCGCCGGGCTCAAGACCGCGGTACTGACGCAGGTGCGCAAGCTGGGCGACGGGCTGGAGGCGCACAAGAGCGACCTGGCGGCTTCGACCCAGGCGGCCATCGTCGAGGTGCTGCTGAAGAAATCACTGGCGGCGCTGGACCGCACGGGCCTGAAGCGCCTGGTCGTGGCCGGCGGCGTGGGCGCGAACAAGCGTCTGCGCGAACAGCTGGATGCCGCCTGCGCGAAACGTGGAGTGAGGGTGCACTATCCGGAATTGCACCTGTGCACCGACAACGGCGCCATGATCGCCATGGCCGGCGCGATGCGCATCCAGGCCGGGCTAGAGCAGCCGTCGGCCCGCTACGCCTTCGACGTCAGGCCGCGATGGCCATTGGACGCGCTGCCGGTCGCTGCGTAACCTTGCTCGAAGGCAGGGGCAGCACGTCCAGCATCTTCTTCCACAGCTTGGACCATTGCGGCCAGTCGTGGCCGCCTTCGGTGGTGAAGACGCGGTCCTGCGGCAGGGCGTCGGCCAGCAGCTTGTGGTTGTTGGCGAAGCGGTCGGCCAGGCCGAAGCCCAGGTAGAGGGGCGGAAGCTTCTTGTGCTGGGCGTGCTTGGAATCGGCGTACTGCTGCAGCCAGGGCCACAGCTTGCGGTCCACTTCCTCGTCGGGCAGCGGCCCGGTGGGCGCCTTCCACGCACGCAGGCCGCCGGCCTTGTGGATCTCGGCGCCCAGCGGGCGGCGGCCGAGGTAGGGTGCCAGGGCGACGATGCCGTCCACGTAGCCGGGGCGGGCCAGTTCGTGGATCAGGGCGCCGAAGCCGCCGATGGAGATGCCCACCAGCCAGATGTTCCGGTAGCCGAGCTTGCGCTGGGGCTTGAGCACGTCGGCGTCCAGGCGCTCGATGAAGGTCTGGTCGTAGTAATAGGAGACGTCGGCATGCACCAGCAGCACGTCGGCCGCCAGGTCGCGCTCGCGCACCGCGCTCACGAAGCCCTCGCGCTCGAACTCGTCCGGATGCAGGAATGCACCCGGCAAGAACACCATCAACGTGTCCGAGCGTGAACTCTGGCTCGCAGGCATGAGTTGCGTATCCATCAGTTTCCTTGCGTCAAGAATCTGTCAATGATGACTCGCGGCCTTTGTTGATTAATTCACCGAACTAGCGGTAAACAACGGCGCTGTTCGGGATTTAGGCCACAGATTTGGCTGGATTATTGTGAATGCGTCACAAAAAGGAACGGCAACTAAAGGTTACACACGACGGTTTGACGCAACAATGAAAAAGCCCGCCAGAGGCGGGCTTCGGAGTTAACCCCGGATGATTCGGGGCTATTCTGGGAATTTTCCGGCTCAGTTGATGGCCAGTTCGGCGACGTTGCTGACCGGCACCTTCTTGGCCAGCTTGAGCGTCAGGACGCCGTTTTCCAGCTTGGCTTCGCTGGCCGAAGCGTCGATTTCCAGCGGCAGCTCGTAGCTGGCCTTGTACTGGCGCTTGGCTTCGGCCTTGCTCTCGATGCGCACCACGGCGCCTTCGATGCCGATGCTCAGGTCTTCACGGGCGAGGCCGGGCACGTCCAGCGACAGCGTCCAGCTCTTGTCGTCCTGCTCGACCTTGACGGAGCGGGCCGGCGAGTAGGCGAAGGCGTCGTTGAAGAAGCGCTCGAAGCTGCGGTCGAAGGCGCGGGGCGAGTAGGCGCGGGTGCGGACGGTGGGGGCGAAAAACATGTCGGGTACTCCTAGAGTGGGTTGCACATGGGGACAAAAGGTGTGTCCCTTACACTGCGCGGCCTTTCAACAAGAGCGCCGCATGACTCCAGATCTGGGAGCGGTCGAGGGCGTTTCAAGTCCATGATTTCCAACGTTTTTTTGCGTCGAGACGCCTTGAAAATCGGCGCCGCGTCGCTACTTGCGAGCGCCTTCGGGCCGGCCGCCAGCGCTTGGGCGCAGCCGTCGCAGGGCCCGATCCGGCTGGCGCTCATCGAGAGCCTGAGCGGCCCCTTTGCCAACGCGGGCGAGGCTGTCTACCGAAACCTGCTGTGGGCGGTGGAGCGGGTCAACCAGCGCGGCGGCGTGAAGCTCCCCGGCGGCGCGCGCCAGTTGCAACTCGAGCGCTACGACAGCAAGGGCCTGAATGAAGAGGCACTGTCGGCCTTGCGCTCGGCCATCGACGACGGGGCGCGCATCGTGCTGCAGGGCAATTCATCGGCCATGGCCGCGGCCATCCTGGACGGGGTGGAGAAGAACAACGAGCGCGATCCGGCGCGGCGGGTGCTGTTCCTGAACTACTCGGCGGTCGACCCGATCCTCACCAACGAGCGTTGCAGCTTCTGGCATTTCCGCTTCGACGCCCATGCCGACATGCGGGTGACGGCGCTGATGCAGGTGATCGCCGAGGACAAGTCGGTGCAGAAGGCCTACCTGATCGGCCAGGACTACAGCTTCGGCCAGGCGGTGCTGCGCGAGTCGCGCCGGCAATTGGCGGGCCTGCGCCCGGACGTGGAGATCGTGGGCGACGAGCTTCATCCGATGGGCCGGGTGAAGGACTTCTCGCCCTACGCCACCAAGATCATGACCAGCGGCGCGCAGGCGGTGATCACGGGCAACTGGGGCAACGACCTCACGCTGCTGGTCAAAGCGGCGCGCGAGGCGGGCTACCAGGGCAAGTTCTACACCTTCTACGGCAACGCCTTGGGCGCGCCGGCGGCCATCGGCGACGCCGGCATCGGCCGGGTGGTCGCGGTGGCGGACTGGCTGCCCAACGTGCAGACGCCCGAGTCCGAGGCCTTCTACAAGTCCTTCCGCTCGCGCTTTCCCAAGGCGTCGGACGACTACGTCCACATGCGCATGCAGCTGGTGATCGAGGCCCTGGCCCAGTCGATCGAGAAGGCCGGCGGCACCGACACAGTGGCCGTCGCGCGCGCCATGGAGACGGCCGACGTGCGGCTGGCCGGCCAGCGCGGGCGCATGCGCGCCGCCGACCACCAGTTCCAGCAGTCGCTGGTGGTGGGCGTCATGGACAAGCAGGGCTCGCCCGGCGTGAAATTCGACGTGGAAGGCTCGGGCTACGGCTTCCGCGTGATCAAGTCCATCGCCGCCGAGCGCGCCGAGATGCCCACCACCTGCCGCATGACGCGGCCCTGACAATCCGGAACATGCGACAAGCCATTCAAGATCTCGAAGCCTCCCGCATCCGCGAGGTGGCCAATGCCGGCATCGGCCGCGACGACGTGCTGGCCTTCTGGTTCGGCGAGAGCGACGAGGTCACGCCCGACTTCATCCGCCAGGCGGCCATCGAGTCGCTGCAGCAGGGCGAGACCTTCTACGCGCACAACCTGGGCCTGCCCGAACTGCGCGAGGCGGTGGCGCTCTACATGAGCCGGCTGCATCCGCGCATCGACGCCGGGCGCATCGCCATCACCTCCGGCGGCGTGAGCGCGCTGATGCTGTCGGTGCAGGCGCTGGTGGATGCCGGCGACGAGGTGGTGGCCGTCACTCCGGTCTGGCCCAACCTGACGGCCCAGCCGGCCATCATGGGCGCCAGGGTGCGCTGCGTGCCGCTGGTGCCGCGGCAGGGCGAATGGGTGCTGGACCTGGAGGCGGTGCGCGCCGCCGTCACCGCCAGAACGAAGCTGCTCATCGTCAACGCGCCCAACAACCCGACCGGCTGGACGCTCTCGCGCGCCGAGCAGGAGGCGCTGCTGGCGCACTGCCGCGAGACCGGTACCTGGATCCTGGCCGACGAGGTGTACGAGCGTCTCTACTACGAGCCGACGCCCAACGGCTGCGCGCCCAGCTTCCTGGACATCTCCGTGCCCGACGATCGCCTGGTGGTCGTGCACAGCTTCAGCAAGAGCTTCCTCATGACAGGCTGGCGCCTGGGCTGGCTGGTGCTGCCGCCGTTGCTGGTGGAGGCGATGGGCAAACTGATCGAGTTCAACACTTCCTGCGCCAGCGTGTTCACCCAGCGCGCGGGCATCGTGGCGCTGGCGCGCACCGACGAGGTCACGCCGCGGGTGGTGGCGCACCTCAAGGCCTGCCGCGACACCCTGGTGCCGCTGCTGGCCCAGGTGCCCGGCGTGAGCGTGGCGCCGGCGCGTGGCGGCATGTACGCCTTCTTCCGGCTCGAGGGCCACGGCGATTCGCTGGCGCTGGCCAAGCGCCTGGTGGTCGAGGCCGGGCTGGGCCTGGCGCCCGGCGCCGCCTTCGGTTCGGAGGCCGAGGGCTGGCTGCGCTGGTGCTTCGCCTCGCGCGACCTCCACCGCCTGGAGGAGGGCGTGCGCCGCCTGCGGGCGTGGCTGGACCGCCGGTCCGGGCAGTAGGGCTTCCCAGGGTGCCTGGAGCGGCCGGGGTATAATCCCTGGGTTTTGCACTTCGCAAATCGCACGACAGGGGCAGTTCCAGCCCCTGCCGCAAGTCAAACATCCCGGAACGAGAAGGAAACCATCCCATGATCGCTGCCTCCGCAAAGGCCGAAATCGTCAAGGACAACGCCCGCGCCGCCAACGACACCGGCAGCCCGGAAGTGCAAGTCGCGCTGCTGACGGCCCGCATCAACGAGCTGACCCCCCACTTCAAGCAGCACGCCAAGGACCACCATGGCCGCCGCGGCCTGCTGCGCATGGTCAGCCGCCGCCGCAAGCTGCTGGACTACCTCAAGTCCAAGGACGCCGACCGCTACACCGCGCTGATCGCCAAGCTGGGTCTGCGCAAGTAAGCACCACCGCATGCGAAAAACGCCTGAGTTAGCCCGCTAGCTCAGGCGTTTTTTCACTTCGGAGCCGCCCAACAGAGCGAAGCTGTGTCATTCCAATGAAGCCCGGAGCGGGTTGCACTGGAATGGCATCGTGTTCTGAGAAGCGCTCCGAGCCCCGCAGGCCCTCACAAGCCTGCTATCAAAACAGGAGCAAACATGAGCCTCTTCAATAAAGTCACCAAGTCCTTCCAGTGGGGCGACAAGACCGTCGTCATGGAAACGGGCGAGATCGCGCGCCAGGCCTCCGGCGCCGTGCTGGTCGATATCGACGGCACCGTGATCCTGGCCACCGTGGTGGCCTCCAAGTCGGCCAAGCCCGGCCAGGACTTCTTCCCGCTGACCGTCGACTACATCGAGAAGACCTATGCCGCCGGCAAGATCCCCGGCAGCTTCTTCAAGCGCGAAGCCAAGCCGAGCGAGCTGGAAACGCTCACTTCCCGTCTGATCGACCGCCCGATCCGCCCGCTGTTCCCCGAAGGCTTCCTGAACGAAGTGCACGTGGTGATCCACACCGTGTCGCTGAACCCCGAAGTCGACGCCGACATCGCCGCCATGATCGGCGTGAGCGCGGCCCTGTCGATCTCCGGCGTGCCCTTCAACGGCCCCATCGGTGCTGCCCGCGTGGGCTACATCAACGGCCAGTACGTGCTCAACCCCGGCCAGACCGCCCGCAAGGATTCGGAGATGGACCTGGTAGTGGCCGGCACCGAAGCCGCCGTGCTGATGGTCGAGTCCGAGGCCCTGCAGCTGTCGGAAGAAGTGATGCTGGGCGGCGTGGTCTTCGGCCACGAGCAGGCCCGCGTTGCCATCAATGCCATCCACGAACTGGTGCGTGACGCCGGCAAGCCGGTCTGGGACTGGAAGCCCGCCGCCAAGGACGAAGACTTCATCGCCAAGGTGAACGCCATCGCCGAGCCCAAGCTGCGCGCGGTCTACCAGATCCGCAGCAAGCAGGCCCGCACCCAGGCCCTGCGCGAAGCCAACGCCGGCATCGCGGCCGAACTCACCGCGAACGGCGTGGAGTTCGACGGCGCCAAGCTGGGCGACCTGCTGTTCGAGATCGAGGCGCGCATCGTGCGCAGCCAGATCCTGGAAGGCGAGCCCCGCATCGACGGCCGCGACACCCGCACGGTGCGCCCCATCGAGATCCGCAACAGCGTGCTGCCCCGCACCCACGGCTCGGCCCTGTTCACCCGCGGTGAGACGCAGGCGCTGGTCGTGACCACGCTGGGCACCGAGCGCGACGCGCAGCGCATCGACGCGCTGGCCGGCGAGTTCGAGGACCGCTTCCTGTTCCACTACAACATGCCTCCCTTCGCCACCGGCGAAGTGGGCCGCATGGGCTCGACCAAGCGCCGCGAAGTCGGCCACGGTCGCCTGGCCAAGCGCGCCCTGGTGGCCTGCCTGCCGAGCAAGGAAGAGTTCCCCTACACGGTGCGCGTGGTCTCGGAAATCACCGAGTCCAACGGCTCCTCGTCGATGGCTTCGGTGTGCGGCGGTTGCCTGTCCATGATGGACGCCGGCGTGCCCATGAAGGCGCACGTGGCCGGCATCGCCATGGGCCTGATCAAGGAAGGCAACCGCTTCGCCGTGCTGACCGACATCCTGGGCGATGAAGATCACCTGGGCGACATGGACTTCAAGGTGGCCGGTACCACGAACGGCATCACCGCCCTGCAGATGGACATCAAGATCCAGGGCATCACCAAGGAAATCATGCAGGTCGCCCTGGCCCAGGCCAAGGAAGCACGCATGCACATCCTGGGCAAGATGCAGGAAGCCATGGGCGAGGCCAAGACCGAAGTCTCCAGCTTCGCGCCCAAGCTCTACACGATGAAGATCAACCCCGAGAAGATCCGCGACGTGATCGGCAAGGGCGGCGCCGTCATCCGTGCGCTGACCGAGGAAACCGGCACGCAGATCAACATCGAGGAAGACGGCACCATCACCATCGCCGCCACCGACGCCGCCAAGGCCGACGAGGCCAAGCGCCGCATCGAGCAGATCACCGCCGAAGTCGAAATCGGCAAGATCTACGAAGGCCCGATCACCAAGATCCTGGACTTCGGCGCCCTGGTGAACCTGCTGCCCGGCAAGGACGGCCTGCTGCACATCAGCCAGATCGCCCACGAGCGCGTGGAGAAGGTCACCGACTACCTGAGCGAAGGCCAGATCGTGAAGGTCAAGGTCCTCGAGACCGACGACAAGGGCCGCGTCAAGCTGTCGATGAAGGCGTTGACCGAGCGTCCGGTCGGCATGGGCGAGGAGCGCGAGTTCCGTGGTGACCGCGGCGATCGCGGCGACCGGGGCGAGCGTGGTGATCGTGGCGACCGCCGCGAGCGTCCGCCGCGCGAAGACCGCCAGCCGCGCGCCAGCGCCGCCGAGGCGGCCGACGCGTCGGCTGAACAGCAGCAACAGCAACAAGTGCTGCCGGGCACCGAGCAGCAAGGCTGATCGGGCCACGGCGGCCGGCCAGCCTTCCGGGCGGGCCGGCCGCATTGCCATCCATCTGCAACGAAGCTGCCCCTGGCGGGCAGCCCAACGATCACAGAGCCATGAAAGCCATCGAGATTGCGTCCTACGGTGCGCCCGAGATGCTGCGCGAGACCGAGCGTCCCGCGCCGGTCGCGGGTGCCGGTGAGTTGCTGATCCGAGTCGCCGCCAGCGGCGTGAACCGGCCCGACGTCCTGCAGCGCATGGGTCACTACCCGGTGCCGCCGGGCGCCTCCGACCTGCCGGGCCTGGAAGTGGCCGGCGAGATCGTGTCGGGCGACGAAGCGGCGCTGCGCGAAGCGGGCTTCAAGGTCGGGGACCGCGTCTGCGCGCTGATCGCGGGCGGTGGCTACGCGCAGCTGTGCGTGGCCCCGGTGGCCCAGTGCCTGCCGGTGCCCAAGGGTTGGAGCGACACCGAGGCCGCCTCGCTGCCCGAGACCTTCTTCACCGTGTGGAGCAACGTCTTCGACCGCGGCCGCCTGCAGAAGGGCGAGACCCTGCTGATCCAGGGTGGCACCAGCGGAATCGGCGTCACGGCCATCCAATTGGGCAAGGCCCTGGGTGCCACGGTGATTGCCACTGCTGGCAGCGACGACAAGTGCGAGGCCTGCCGCAAGCTTGGCGCCGACCACGCCATCAACTACAAGAGCACCGACTTCGTCGAAGAGGTCAAGCGCCTCACCGGCGGCAAGGGTGTGGACGTGATCCTGGACATGGTCGCCGGCGACTACGTGGCGCGCGAGATCGACTGCCTGGCCGACGACGGCCGGCTGGTGATCATCGCGGTGCAGGGCGGGGTCAAGAGCGGCTTCAACGCGGGCCAGGTGCTGCGCCGGCGCCTGACCATCACCGGCTCCACGCTGCGTCCGCGCCCCGTCGCCTTCAAGGGCGCGATCGCGAAGTCGCTGCGCGAGAAGGTGTGGCCGCTGCTCGAGAGCGGCACCGTGCGCCCGGTCATCTTCAAGACCTTCGCGGCCGGCGGCGAACCCACGGGCGCGAGCCAGGCGCATGCGCTGATGGAATCGAACCAGCACATCGGCAAGATCGTGCTGACCTGGTGAGAGAGACGGACATGAACAAGAAGAAGCTCATTGCCGGCAACTGGAAGATGAACGGCAGCCTGGCCGCCAACGAGGGCCTGGTGAAGGCCCTCGCGCAAGGCGTGGGCACGCCGGCCTGCGACGTTGCCGTCTGCGTGCCGGCGCCTTATCTGGCGCAGGTGCAGTCGCTGGTGGCGGGCACGCCGGTCGCGCTGGGCGCGCAGGACGTGTCGCAGCACGAGCAGGGCGCCTACACCGGCGAGCAGTCGGCAGCGATGCTGCGCGAGTTCGGCGTGCACTACGCGATTGTGGGTCACTCCGAGCGACGCCAGTACCACGCGGAGACCGATGAGTTGGTGGCGGCCAAGACCGCCGCCGCGCTCAAGCATGGCATCACGCCCATCGTGTGCGTGGGCGAGACCCTGGCCGAGCGCGAAGGCGGCCACACCGAGGAGGTGGTCAAGCGCCAGCTGGCCGCCGTGATCCACGTCAACGGCCATTGCATCAGCGAGATCGTGGTGGCCTACGAGCCGGTGTGGGCTATTGGCACCGGCAAGACCGCCACGCCCGAACAGGCGCAAGCTGTGCATGCGCTCTTGCGCGCGCAGTTGCATCACGCAGCCGCCGACCATGCGGCCGGCATCCGCATCCTGTACGGCGGCAGCATGAACGCCGGCAACGCGGCGCAGCTGCTGGCCCAACCCGACATCGATGGCGGATTGATCGGCGGCGCCTCGCTGAAGGCGCCCGATTTTCTGCAGATCATCGCGGCCGCGCGCTAGAGGCGCCGGCGCCCTGTTACGAATCTAGGAGTCCAGAAGAAATGAATGTGTTCTTGAACCTCTTGGTCGGCATCCAGATGCTGTCCGCCCTGGCCATGATCGGCCTGATCCTCATCCAGCACGGCAAGGGTGCCGACATGGGTGCGGCCTTCGGCAGCGGCAGCGCCGGCAGCCTGTTCGGTGCCAGCGGCAGCGCCAATTTCCTGTCGCGCACCACCGCCGTGCTGGCGGCGGTGTTCTTCTGCTGCACGCTGGGCCTGGCCTACCTGAGCCACTCGCGCCCGGCGGCTTCTGGCGGCGGCAGCCTGCTCGAGCGCGCTGCGACCCAGCCGGCTCCGGCCGCACCCGCCGCCCCGGCTTCGGAAATCCCCGCAGGCGCCGCGCCTTCGCCCACGCCGGCCGTGCCTGCGCCGGCCCAGGGTGGTGCTGCCCAGATCCCGAGCAAATAAAGACAGTCAACTTGTATGCAGTCGTTATCTGTTTCGACTGCATTTCAGGGTAAACTCTAAAGCTGTCCGGAAAGCCAAACCCCTCATCTGGGTCCTCATGCCATCCGGGCACGCAGACAAAGCCGCCGTCGTGGTGAAATTGGTAGACACGCTATCTTGAGGGGGTAGTGGCGAAAGCTGTGCGAGTTCGAGTCTCGCCGACGGCACCAAATCTCACCGGCAGGGAGCCATTTCCTGCCGGTGGCAAGCGGTAAAGAAACCCCCGATGAGCCTCGAATCCTATCTCCCCGTCCTCTTGTTCATCCTGGTCGGCGTCGGTGTAGGTGTCGCGCCGCAGCTCATCGGCTTTCTCCTGGGCCCCAATCGCCCGGACGAGAAGAAAAACTCCCCTTACGAGTGCGGCTTCGAGGCCTTCGAAGATGCTCGCATGAAGTTCGATGTGCGCTACTACCTGGTGGCCATCCTCTTCATCCTGTTCGACCTCGAAATCGCATTTCTCTTCCCTTGGGCCATCGCGCTCAAGGAAATCGGCGCGGCCGGCTTCTGGGCCATGATGATCTTCCTGGCCATCCTCGTCGTGGGCTTTGCCTACGAGTGGAAAAAGGGCGCGCTCGATTGGGAATGACGAGGAAAGCGAACCATGGCCATTGAAGGCGTCCTGAAAGAAGGCTTTGTCACCACCACCTACGACACGGTGGTGAACTGGGCCAAGACCGGCTCCCTGTGGCCGATGACATTCGGCCTCGCATGCTGCGCCGTCGAGATGATGCACGCGGGCGCCGCCCGCTACGACATCGACCGCTTCGGCATGCTGTTCCGCCCCAGCCCCCGCCAGTCCGACCTGATGATCGTGGCCGGCACGCTGTGCAACAAGATGGCCCCCGCGCTGCGCAAGGTCTACGACCAGATGCCCGAGCCCCGCTGGGTGCTCTCGATGGGCTCGTGCGCCAACGGCGGCGGCTACTACCACTACAGCTACTCGGTCGTGCGCGGCTGCGACCGCATCGTGCCTGTCGACGTCTACGTTCCCGGCTGCCCGCCCACCGCGGAAGCGCTGCTGTACGGAATCATCCAGCTGCAGCAGAAGATCCGCCGCACCAACACCATTGCGCGCGCCTGAGGACGGACGACAGACGATGACCGATATCGCCATTTCTCCCGAAGCCCTGCAAGCGACCATCACCGAGGCGCTGGGCGCCCGCGCCAAGAGCGTGACCATCGCCCTGGGCGAAGTCAACGTGGTGGTGAATGCTGCCGACTACCTCGAGGCTGCCCGCATCCTGCGCGACGCGCCGGGCTGCCGCTTCGAGCAGCTCATCGACCTGTGCGGCGTCGACTACCAGGACTACCGCGACGGCGAGTGGGAGGGTGACCGCTTCTGCGTCGTCAGCCACCTGCTGTCGGTGAGCCTGAACCAGCGCGTGCGCCTGAAGGTGTTTGCGCCCAACGAAGACCTGCCGGTGGTCGATTCCGTCACCTCCGTGTGGAACGCGGCCGAGTGGTTCGAGCGCGAGGCCTTCGACCTGTACGGCATCGTGTTCGAGGGCCATGACGACCTGCGCCGCCTGCTGACCGACTACGGCTTCATCGGCCATCCCTTCCGCAAGGATTTCCCGGTCTCGGGCCACGTCGAGATGCGCTACGACCCCGAGCAGAAGCGTGTCATCTACCAGCCGGTGACGATCGAGCCGCGCGAGATCATTCCGCGCGTGATCCGCGAAGACAACTACGGCGGCGGCCTCCGCCACTGAACTGCTGCGCACCCATGGCTGAAATCAAGAACTACACCCTCAACTTCGGTCCGCAGCACCCGGCAGCACACGGCGTGCTGCGCCTGGTGCTCGAACTCGACGGCGAAGTCATCCAGCGCGCCGACCCGCACATCGGCCTGCTGCACCGCGCCACCGAGAAGCTGGCCGAGACGCGCACCTTCATCCAGTCGCTGCCCTACATGGACCGTCTCGACTACGTGTCGATGATGAGCAACGAGCACGCCTACTGCCTGGCCATCGAGAAGATGATGGGCCTGGAAGTGCCGATCCGCGCGCAGTACATCCGCGTCATGTTCGCCGAGATCACGCGCCTGCTGAACCACCTGCTGTGGCTCGGTGCGCACGGCCTGGACTGCGGCGCGATGAACATGCTGATCTACTGCTTCCGCGAGCGGGAAGACCTGTTCGACCTGTACGAGGCGGTGTCGGGCGCGCGCATGCACGCGGCCTACTTCCGTCCGGGCGGCGTCTACCGCGACCTGCCGGACACCATGCCGCAGTACAAGGTCAGCAAGATCAAGAACGCCAAGGCGATCGAGAAGCTGAACGAAGACCGTCAGGGCTCGATGCTCGATTTCGTCGATGCCTTCTGCAAGCGCTTCCCCAAGTTCGTCGACGAGTACGAGACGCTGCTCACCGACAACCGCATCTGGAAGCAGCGCACCGTGGGCATCGGCGTGGTCTCGCCCGAGCGCGCGCTCAACCTGGGCTTTACCGGCCCGATGCTGCGCGGCTCCGGCGTCGCGTGGGACCTGCGCAAGAAGCAGCCCTACGACGTGTACGACCGCATGGACTTCGATATCCCCGTGGGCAAGACCGGCGACTGCTACGACCGCTACCTGGTGCGCGTGGAAGAGATGCGCCAGGCCAACCGCATCATCCAGCAGTGCTCGGCCTGGCTGCGCGCCAACCCCGGCCCCGTCATCACCGACAACCACAAGGTGGCAGCGCCCGCGCGCGAGTCGATGAAGTCGAACATGGAAGAGCTGATCCACCACTTCAAGCTCTTCACCGAAGGCTTCCACGTCCCCGAGGGCGAGGCCTACGCAGGCGTCGAGCATCCCAAGGGCGAGTTCGGCATCTACCTGATGAGCGACGGCGCCAACAAGCCCTACCGCCTGAAGATCCGTGCCCCCGGCTTCGCCCACCTGGCAGCCCTGGACGAAATGGCCACCGGCCACATGATCGCCGACGCCGTGGCCGTGATCGGCACCATGGACATCGTGTTCGGCGAGATCGATCGATGAGTGATCACATGACTACCGACAACCAACAGGGCGCCTCGGCGCCCCTGTCTGCTGCGACGCTGGAGCGCTTTGCCCGCGAAGTGGCCAAGTATCCCGAGGCCGGCAAGCAGTCGGCCGTGATGGCCTGCCTGGCCATCGTGCAGCAGGACGAAGGCTTCGTCAGCCTGCAGCGCGAGCGCGAGATCGGCGCCTACCTGGGCATGGCGCCCATCGCGGTGCACGAGGTCACGACCTTCTACAACATGTACAACCAGCGGCCGGTGGGCAAGTTCAAGCTCAACGTCTGCACCAACCTGCCGTGCCAGCTGCGCGACGGCCAGCGTGCGCTGCACCACCTCGAGAAGAAGCTGGGCATCCACATGGGCGAGACCACGCCCGACGGCCTCTTCACCCTGCAGCAGAGCGAATGCCTGGGCGCCTGCGCCGATTCGCCGGTGATGCTGGTCAACGACCGCACCATGTGCAGCTTCATGAGCGACGAGAAGCTCGACCAGCTGGTCGACGGCCTGCGCGCCAGCACGGAAGGGAAGGCGTGAGCACCATGAACGCATCCCAAGTCCTCGCCCAGTTCCAGGCGACCGGCGTCCAGACCTGCTTCCACGACCGCCACATCGAGCCGCAGATCTATGCAGGCCTGGACGGCACCAACTGGCGCCTGGCCGACTACGAGGCGCGCGGCGGCTACAAGGCCCTGCGCAAGATCCTGACCGAGGGCCTCACGCCCGACCAGGTGATCGCCGAGGTCAAGAGCTCCGGCCTGCGCGGCCGCGGCGGCGCGGGCTTCCCCACGGGCCTGAAGTGGAGCTTCATGCCCCGCCAGTTCCCGGGCCAGAAGTACCTGGTGTGCAACTCCGACGAGGGCGAGCCGGGCACCTGCAAGGACCGAGACATCCTGCAGTTCAACCCGCACATCGTCATCGAGGGCATGGCCATCGCCGCCTACGCGATGGGCATCAGCGTGGGCTACAACTACATCCACGGCGAGATCTTCCAGACCTACGACCGTTTCGAGGAAGCACTGGAAGAAGCGCGCGCCGCCGGCTACCTCGGCGACAAGATCATGGGCAGCGGCTACAACTTCCAGCTGCACGCCGCCCACGGCTTCGGCGCCTACATCTGCGGCGAGGAAACCGCGCTGCTCGAATCGCTGGAAGGCAAGAAGGGCCAGCCGCGCTTCAAGCCGCCGTTCCCGGCCAGCTTCGGCCTGTACGGCAAGCCCACGACGATCAACAACACCGAGACCTTCGCGGCGGTGCCCTGGATCATCAACAACGGCGGCCAGGCCTACCTCGAGTGCGGCAAGCCGAACAACGGCGGCACCAAGATCTACTCGGTCAGCGGCGACGTCGAGCTGCCGGGCAACTACGAAGTGCCCATGGGCACGCCCTTCTCGAAGTTGCTGGAACTCGCCGGCGGCGTGCGCAAGGGCCGCCAGCTCAAGGCGGTGATCCCGGGTGGCTCGTCCGCCCCGGTGCTGCCGGCCTCCATCATGATGGAATGCACCATGGACTACGACTCCATCGCCAAGGCCGGCTCGATGCTGGGCTCGGGCGCCGTGATCGTCATGGACGACAGCCGCTCCATGGTGGAGTCGCTCAAGCGCCTCTCGTACTTCTACATGCACGAGTCCTGCGGCCAGTGCACGCCCTGCCGTGAAGGCACGGGCTGGCTGTGGCGCCTGGTCGACCGCATCGACCGTGGCGTGGGCAAGGCCTCCGACATGGACCTGCTCAATTCCGTCGCCGACAACATCCAGGGCCGCACCATCTGCGCGCTGGGCGATGCCGCCGCGATGCCGGTGCGCGCCATGATCAAGCACTTCCGCCACGAGTTCGAGGCGAAGATTCCTGGCTACGTGTCCAAGGCACCGGCCAAGGCCTGAGAACGAAGAACATATGGTTGAAATCGAACTCGACGGCAAGAAGGTGGAGATCGCCGAAGGCAGCATGGTGATGCATGCGGCCGACAAGGCGGGCACCTACATTCCGCATTTCTGCTACCACAAGAAGCTTTCCATCGCGGCCAACTGCCGCATGTGCCTGGTCGACATCGAGAAGGCGCCCAAGCCCATGCCGGCCTGCGCCACGCCCGTGACGCAGGGCATGATCGTGCGCACCAAGAGCGACAAGGCCATCAAGGCCCAGCAGTCGGTGATGGAGTTCCTGCTCATCAACCACCCGCTGGACTGCCCCATCTGCGACCAGGGCGGCGAATGCCAGCTGCAGGACCTGGCGGTGGGCTACGGCGGCTCCAGCTCGCGCTACGACGAAGAAAAGCGCGTGGTCTTCCACAAGGACGTGGGTCCGCTCATCAGCATGGAAGAGATGAGCCGCTGCATCCACTGCACCCGCTGCGTGCGCTTCGGCCAGGAAGTGGCCGGCGTGATGGAGCTGGGCATGTCCAACCGCGGCGAGCACGCCGAGATCGAGACCTTCGTGGGCGAGTCGGTGGACTCCGAGCTGTCGGGCAACATGATCGACATCTGCCCGGTGGGTGCGCTCACCAGCAAGCCCTTCCGCTACAGCGCCCGCACCTGGGAGCTGTCGCGCCGCAAGTCGGTCAGCCCCCACGATTCCACCGGCGCCAACCTGATCGTGCAGGTCAAGAGCGGCCAGGTGATGCGCGTCGTGCCCTTCGAGAACGAAGAGGTCAACGAATGCTGGATCGCGGACCGCGACCGCTTCTCCTATGAAGCGCTGAACGGCCCCGAGCGCCTGACGCAGCCCATGCTCAAGCAGGGCGGCCAGTGGCAGCAGGTGGACTGGCAGACCGCGCTGGAGTACGTGGCCAACGGCCTCAAGCAGATCAAGAACGACCACGGTGCGCAGAGCATCGGCACGCTGGCCAGCCCGCACAGCACGCTGGAAGAGCTCTTCCTGGCCGCGCAGCTGACGCGCGCCCTGGGCAGCGACAACATCGACCACCGCCTGCGCCGCGCCGCCTTCGACGCCGCGCCGGGCGTGCGCTGGCTGGGCACCTCGATCGCCTCGCTGTCCTCGCTGCAGCGCGTGCTGGTCGTGGGTTCCAACCTGCGCAAGGATCACCCGCTGTTCGCCCAGCGCATCCGCCAGGCGGTGCGCAAGGGTGGCGTGCTGAGCATCATCACCTCGCAGTCCCTGTTCGCAGATGCCGACGCATGGGCGATCCCGGTCGCCAATGCCGCCGTGGCGCAGGCTGACCAGTGGGTCTCGTTGCTGTCCGGCGTGGCCGCGGCCATTGCGCAGGAGAAGGGTGTTGCCGCGCCCGTGAACGGCGCGCAGGCCGACGACACCACCAAGGCCGTCGCCGCCTCGCTCGCGAGCGGCGAGCGCAAGGCCATCCTGCTGGGAAATGCGGCCGCGCATCATGCGCAGGCCGAGCAACTGCTCCAGCTGGCCAACTGGATCGGCGCCCAGACCGGCGCCACCGTGGGCTACCTCACCGAAGCCGCCAACACCGTGGGCGCGCAATGGGTGGGCGCGCAGCCGCAGAAGGGCGGCGCCAACGCCGCTCAGATGCTGGCCGGCGGCCTCAAGGCCGTGCTGCTGCTCAACAACGAGCCGGTGTTCGACTCGGCCGCGGGCGCTGCCGCCGCGCAGGCGCTGGGCCAGGCCGAAATGGTCGTGACCCTGAGCCCCTTCAAGGCGAACCTCGAATTCAGCGACGTGCTGCTGCCCATCGCTCCGTTCAGCGAGACGCCCGGCACCTTCGTCAACGCCGAAGGCCGGGTCCAGAGCTTCCACGCCGTGGTCAAGCCGCTGGGCGAGGCCCGTCCGGCCTGGAAGGTGCTGCGCGTGCTGGCGAACCTGCTGGGCGTGCAGGGCTTCACCTACGAATCGACCGCCGACGTGCTGGCCGCTGCCGGCGTCACGGGCAATGTGCCGGCCGACAGGCTGAGCAACGAGGCTGTGGCCAATGCAGCCGCCGCTGCGCAAGGCGGCGAGCCCGTGGTGGCGAGCATCTACCAGCTCGACTCCATCGTCCGCCGCGCCCCGTCGCTGCAGCTGACTGCCGACGCACGCCGTGCACCGGAAGTCGCGACCCGCGAGGAGGCCCTGGCATGATCGATTCGATCTACGGCTTCGGCCTCGGCCTGGCGTCCGCCGGCTGGTGGACGGGCATTGTGTGGCCCGTCATCTGGACGCTGATCAAGATCGTCGTGGTGGTGATCCCGCTGATGCTGGCGGTGGCCTACCTCACGCTGTGGGAGCGCAAGGCCATCGGCTTCACGCAGATCCGCCTGGGCCCCAACCGCATCGGCCCGCTGGGCCTGCTGCAGCCCATCGCCGACGCGCTGAAGCTGATGACCAAGGAAATCATCGCGCCGACGGTGGCCAACAAGAGCCTGTTCTTCCTCGGTCCGATCATGACCATCATGCCGGCCCTGGCCGCATGGGCGGTGATTCCCTTCGGCCCCGACGTGGCGCTGGCCAACATCAACGCTGGACTGCTGTTCGTGATGGCCATCACCTCGCTGGAGGTCTACGGCGTGATCATCGCCGGCTGGGCCTCGAACTCGAAGTACGCCTTCCTGGGTGCGCTGCGCGCCTCGGCACAGATGGTGAGCTATGAAATCGCGATGGGCTTCTGCTTCGTCGTGGTGCTCATGGTCTCGGCCAGCCTGAACATGAGCGACATCGTCATGAGCCAGGGCAAGGGCATCTTCGCCGACAAGGGCGTGGGCTTCCTGTCGTGGAACTGGCTGCCGCTGCTGCCGATCTTCGTCGTCTACTTCATCTCCGGCCTGGCCGAGACGAACCGCCATCCCTTCGACGTGGTGGAAGGCGAATCGGAAATCGTCGCGGGTCACATGATCGAGTACTCGGGCATGAGCTTCGCCATGTTCTTCCTGGCCGAGTACGCCAACATGTGGCTGGTCTCGATCCTGTGCGTGATCCTGTTCCTGGGCGGCTGGCTGCCTCCCTTCGAGTTCCTGTCCTTCATCCCGGGCTGGATCTGGCTGGGCGCCAAGACCTTCTGCGTGGTCACCATGTTCCTGTGGGTGCGCTCGACCTTCCCGCGCTTCCGCTACGACCAGATCATGCGTCTGGGCTGGAAGATCTTCATCCCCGTCACCCTGGTGTGGCTGGTGGTGGTCGGCGCCTGGATGCAGACGCCCTTCAACATCTGGAAATAACTGGAAATCGCCATGTCTGCGAACTCCACGCTCGCCCCCGCGCCGTTCTCGCTGAAGGACTTCCTGTCCAGCTTCATGCTGGTGGAGCTCTTCAAGGGCCTTGCCATCACCGGCAAGTACGCCTTCTCGCGCAAGATCACGGTGCAGTTCCCCGAAGAAAAGACGCCGCTGTCGCCGCGCTTCCGTGGCCTGCATGCGCTTCGCCGTTACGAAAACGGCGAAGAGCGCTGCATCGCCTGCAAGCTGTGCGAGGCGGTGTGCCCGGCACTGGCCATCACGATCGAATCGGACGTGCGCGACGACGGCTCGCGCCGCACCACGCGCTACGACATCGACCTGACCAAGTGCATCTTCTGCGGCTTCTGCGAAGAGAGCTGCCCGGTCGACTCGATCGTCGAGACGCACATCTTCGAATACCACGGTGAGAAGCGGGGCGACCTGTACTTCACCAAGGACATGCTGCTCGCCGTGGGCGACCGCTACGAAAAAGAAATCGCCGCGAACAAGGCGGCCGACGCCAAGTACCGCTGAGGCGGGCTGGCTCGACACACAAAGCGATTCGACCCATGGACGTCAAGACCGGTCTGTTCTATCTGTTCTCCGCGGTGCTGCTGTTCGCAGCCTTCCGCGTCATCACCGCGCGCAACCCCGTGTACTCGGCGCTGTACCTGGTGCTGGCCTTCTTCCAGGCCGCGGCCCTGTGGCTGCTGCTGCGCGCCGAATTCCTGGCCATTGCCCTGGTGCTGGTCTACGTCGGCGCGGTGATGGTGCTGTTCCTATTCGTGGTGATGATGCTGGACATCGATGTCGCCGGCCTTCGCCAGGGCTTCTGGAAGCACTTCCCGCTGGCCGCCGGCGTGGGCGCGCTCATCGCGCTCGAGATGGCTGCCGTGCTGATGGGCGGCTTCCGCCTCGAAGGCGCGCCGCGCGGCGCTGCCATGGCTGCCGCCCCGGGCACCTCCAACACGATGGAACTGGGCAAGCTGCTCTATTCCGAATACCTCTATCCGGTGCAGATCGCCGCCGTGATCCTGCTGGTGGCCATCATCGCCGCCATCGCCCTCACGCTGCGCAAGCGCAAGGACAGCAAGTCGATCGACCCGGCCGACGCCGTGCGCGTGAAGGCGCGCGACCGCGTGCGCATCGTCGCGATGCCGGTCACCCGCGCCGCCGAGCCGGCTGCCGCGGAAGACCCAGCCGCCGCGCAAGCACAACCGGGAGCCAAGGCATGACCATCTCGCTGGGACACTTTCTCTCGCTGGGCGCGATCCTGTTCGCGCTGTCGGTGATCGGCATCTTCCTGAACCGCAAGAACCTGATCATCCTGCTGATGGCCATCGAGCTGATGCTGCTGGCCGTCAACATGAACTTCGTCGCCTTCTCCTACTACCTGGGAGACATGCACGGACAGATCTTCGTGTTCTTCATCCTGACGGTCGCGGCCGCGGAGTCGGCCATCGGCCTGGCGCTGCTGGTGCTGCTGTTCCGAAACAAGTCGAGCATCAACGTCGACGAGCTCAATGCGCTCAAGGGCTAAGGACAACAAGAAATGAGCGCATCCCTTTCCGCATCCACGCTGCTGGCGGTCCCGCTGGCACCCCTGGTCGGCTCGATCATCGTCGGCATCTTCGGCACCAAGTTCGGTGGCAACCTGATCGGCCGCAAGGCTTCCCATTCCATCACCATCCTGGGCGTGTTCATCGCCTTCGTCATCTCCGCGATGACGCTCAAGAGCGTGGCGCTGGACGGTGCCCGCTTCGAGGGCACGATCTACGAATGGATGGTCATCGGCGGCCTGAAGATGGAAGTCGGCTTCCTCGTCGACGGCCTGACCGCCATGATGATGTGCGTCGTCACCTTCGTCTCGCTCATGGTGCACGTCTACACCATCGGCTACATGGAGGAAGACGAGGGCTACAACCGCTTCTTCTCCTACATCTCGCTGTTCACCTTCTCCATGCTGATGCTCGTGATGAGCAACAACATGCTGCAGCTGTTCTTCGGCTGGGAAGCGGTGGGCCTGGTGTCCTACCTGCTGATCGGCTTCTGGTACAACAAGCCGACCGCCATCTTCGCCAACATGAAGGCCTTCCTGGTCAACCGCGTGGGCGACTTCGGCTTCATCCTGGGCATCGGCCTGATCGTGGCCTATGCGGGCACGCTCAACTACGGCGAAGTCTTCGGCAAGGCCGGTGAGCTGGGCCAGATGGGCTTCCCCGGCACCGAGTGGATGCTGGTCACCGTGATCTGCATCTGCCTGTTCATCGGCGCCATGGGCAAGAGCGCGCAGTTCCCGCTGCACGTGTGGCTGCCCGATTCGATGGAAGGCCCGACCCCCATCTCGGCGCTGATCCACGCCGCCACCATGGTGACGGCCGGCATCTTCATGGTGGCGCGCATGTCGCCCCTGTTCGAGCTGTCGGACACGGCGCTGTCCTTCGTGATGGTGATCGGTGCGATCACGGCGCTGTTCATGGGCTTCCTGGGCATCATCCAGAACGACATCAAGCGCGTGGTGGCCTACTCCACGCTCTCGCAGCTGGGCTACATGACCGTGGCGCTGGGCGCCTCGGCCTACTCGGTCGCGGTGTTCCACCTGATGACCCACGCCTTCTTCAAGGCGCTGCTGTTCCTGGGCGCGGGCTCGGTGATCATCGGCATGCACCACAACCAGGACATCCGCTGGATGGGTGGCGTGCGCAAGTACATGCCCATCACCTGGATCACCTCGCTGGTGGGTTCGCTGGCGCTGATCGGCACGCCCTGGTTCTCGGGCTTCTACTCGAAGGACAGCATCATCGAGGCAGTGCACGAGAGCCACCTGTGGGGCTCGGGCTTCGCCTACTTCGCGGTGCTGGCCGGCGTGTTCGTCACGGCCTTCTACTCGTTCCGCATGTACTTCCTGGTCTTCCACGGCAAGGAACGCTACGACCAGAACCCGGACGCGCACCACGACGACCACCACGCGCATGACGACCATGGCCATGGCCATGGCCACGGCGACGGCAAGCCGCACGAGTCGCCATGGGTGGTGTGGCTGCCGCTGGTGCTGCTGGCCATTCCCTCGGTGGTGATCGGCTACATGGCCATCGACGCCATGCTGTATGGCGAGTTCTTCAAGGATTCGATCTTCGTGGATGCCACGCGCCACCATGCCATGAAGGAGATGGAAGAGCTCTTCCACGGCCCCATGGCCATGGCCCTGCACGGCTTCACCGCCTGGCCCTTCTGGCTGGCGCTCGCCGGCGTGCTGCTGTCCTGGTACATGTACCTGGTCAACCCGGCCATCCCGGCCGCGATCAAGCGCGCCTGCGGCCCGATCTACCGCCTGCTCGAGAACAAGTACTACATGGACTGGTTCAACGAGAACGTCATCGCCCGCGCCACCCGTGCCCTCGGCACCGGCCTGTGGAAGGGCGGCGACCAGGGCCTGATCGACGGCGCCATCGTCAACGGCTCCTGGAAGGTCATCGGCCGCATCGCCGGCGTGATCCGCTGGGTGCAGTCGGGCTACATCTACCACTACGCCTTCGCCATGCTGCTGGGTGTGTTCGTGCTGATGTCCTATTTCGTCTGGTTCAAGCGATAAGCGGCAGGCAGGAGAAAAACAAAAATGGGTTTGCTGAGTCTTGCCATCTGGCTGCCGATCGTCATCGGTGCCTTCCTGCTGCTCTTCAGCCGCGATGAACAGGCGCCGATGGTGCGCTGGATCGCGCTCATCGGCTCGATCGCGAGCTTCGTCGTCACCATCCCGCTGTACACCGGTTTCCAGCTGGGCACGGCGGCGATGCAGTTCGTCGAGAAGGCGCCGTGGATCGAGCGCTTCAACATCAACTACAACGTGGGCGTGGATGGCCTGTCGCTGTGGTTCGTGCTGCTGACCGCCTTCATCACCGTGGTGGTGGTGATCTCGGCCTGGGAAGTGATCACCGAGCGCGTGAACCAGTACATGGGCGCGTTCCTGATCCTGTCGGGCCTGATGATCGGCGTGTTCTCCGCGCTCGACGGCGTGCTGTTCTACGTCTTCTTCGAAGCGACGCTGATCCCGATGTACCTGATCATCGGCATCTGGGGCGGCCCGAACAAGATCTACGCGGCCTTCAAGTTCTTCCTGTACACGCTGCTCGGCTCGCTGCTCCTGCTGGTCGCACTGGTGTACCTGTACAACGCCGCCGGCGGCAGCTTCGACATCCTGGCCTGGCACCAGGTCAAGCTGAGCAGCCACGCGCAGACGCTCATCTTCTTCGCGCTCTTCGCCGCCTTCGCGGTGAAGGTGCCGATGTGGCCGGTGCACACCTGGCTGCCCGACGTGCACGTGGAAGCGCCCACCGGCGGCTCCGCGGTGCTGGCGGCGATCATGCTGAAGCTGGGCGCCTACGGCTTCCTGCGCTTCTCGATGCCGATCACGCCTGACGCCTCGCACGAGTGGGCCGGCTTCATGATCACGCTGTCGCTGATCGCCGTGATCTACGTCGGCCTGGTCGCGCTGGTGCAGAAGGACATGAAGAAGCTCGTGGCCTATTCGTCCGTGGCGCACATGGGCTTCGTGACGCTGGGCTTCTTCATCTTCAACGAGCTGGGCGTGTCCGGCGGCATCGTGCAGATGATCTCGCACGGCTTCGTCTCGGGCGCCATGTTCCTTTGCATCGGCGTGCTGTACGACCGCGTGCACTCGCGCCAGATCGCCGACTACGGCGGCGTGGTCAACACCATGCCCAAGTTCGCGGCCTTTGCGCTGCTGTTCGCCATGGCCAACTGCGGCCTGCCGGCCACCGCCGGTTTCGTGGGCGAATGGATGGTGATCCTGGGCGCCGTCAAGGCCAATTTCTGGCTGGGCCTGGGCGCCGCCACCGCGCTGATCTTCGGCGCCGCCTACACCCTGTGGATGTACAAGCGCGTCTACCTGGGCGACCCGGGCAACGACCACGTGAAGGAACTGACGGACATCAACGGCCGCGAATTCCTCATGCTGGCGCTGCTGGCGATCCCGGTGCTGTGGATGGGCCTGGACCCGAAGCCCTTCACCGACGTCATGGACGCCTCGGTGACCGAGCTGCTGCGCCACGTGGCGATCTCCAAGCTGCCCTGACGCCACGCTGAACAAGAGAACGAGATGATTGACAAACTCAGCTGGATCGCCATCTACCCGGAGATCGTGCTCCTGGTCATGGCCTGCATCATCGCGCTGGTCGACCTGTCCTCCAACGACCCGCGCCGCACCCGCACCTACGTCCTGACGCTGCTTACCCTGGCGGTGGTGGCCTACCTCACCGGCGCCAACGCCGTGGGCGGCAACACCATCTACGGCTTCGGCAACATGGTGGTGAACGACCCCATGGGCAACTGGCTCAAGTGCTTCGCCTCCATCGCGCTGATGGTCACGCTGGTCTACGGCCGTCCCTACGCGGCCGACCGCGAGATGCTGCGCGGCGGCGAGATGTTCACCCTGAGCATGCTGTCGCTGCTGGGCATCTTCGTGATGATCTCGGGCAGCAACTTCCTGCTGATCTACCTGGGCCTGGAACTGCTCACGCTGTCCAGCTACGCCCTGGTGGCCCTGCGCCGCGACAACGCGGTGGCCAGCGAAGCGGCCATGAAGTACTTCGTGCTGGGCGCGCTGGCCAGCGGCTTCCTGCTGTACGGCCTGTCGATGATCTACGGCGCAACCGGCACGCTGGACGTCAACGAGGTCTTCAAGATCATCAGCACCGGCGCCGTGAAGCACCAGGTGCTGGTGTTCGGCCTGGTGTTCATCGTCGCGGGCCTGGCCTTCAAGGTCGGTGCGGCTCCCTTCCACATGTGGGTGCCGGACGTCTACCAGGGCGCGCCCACGGCCGTCACGCTGCTGATCGGCGCCGCGCCCGAACTGGCCGCCTTCGCCATCATCATCCGCCTGCTGGTGGAGGGCCTGCTGCCGCTGGCCTTCGACTGGCAGCAGATGCTCATGGTGCTGGCCGTGGCCTCGCTGCTCATCGGCAACCTGGCCGCCATCGCGCAGACCAACCTCAAGCGCATGCTGGCCTACTCGACCATCTCGCAGATGGGCTTCATGCTGCTGGGCCTGGCGGCCGGCGTGGTCAACGACAACACCTACAACGCGCAGTACGCCTACAGCGCCGCCATGTTCTACGTCATCACCTACGTGCTGACCACGCTGGCGAGCTTCGGCATCATCCTGCTGCTGGCGCGCGAAGGCTTCGAGAGCGAGGAGATCACCGACTTCGCGGGCCTGAACCAGCGCAGCCCGCTGTACGCCGGCGTCATGGCCATCGCCATGTTCTCGCTGGCCGGCCTGCCGCCGCTGGTGGGCTTCTACGCCAAGCTGGTGGTGCTGCAGGCGCTGATCGCCTCGGGCCAGGCGCTGTACATCGGCCTGGCGGTGTTCGCCGTGATGGCCTCGCTGGTCGGCGCCTTCTACTACCTGCGCGTGGTGAAGGTCATGTACTTCGACGAGCCGGTGACTGCGAGCACCGTCTCGGCGCCCCTCGACGTGCGCGCGGTCCTGTCGGTCAACGGCGCGCTGATCCTGATCCTGGGCATCCTGCCCGGTGGCCTGATGGCGCTGTGCGGCAAGGCCATCGTGGCGACCCTCGCCGGTTGAGCCCGGCGTCCGCGTGTCCCAGAGCGCGTCGGTCTGGCTGGTGCTCGTGCTTGCCCTCGCGGCGGCCAACCTGCCTTTCCTGAACGAGCGCCTGTTCGGCCTGGTGCCGCTGCGCTCGGCCCACAAGTTGCTCGCGGTGCGGCTGGCCGAGCTGGTCGTGCTGTTCTTCCTCGTGGGCGGCGTCGGCCTGCTGTTCGAGCGCCGCGTGGGGCAGATCGCGCCCCAGGGCTGGGAGTTCTACGCGGTTTCCGGCGCCCTGTTCCTGGTGCTGGCCTTCCCGGGCTTCACCTGGCGCTACCTGATCAAGCATCACCGGAGCTGAAGGCATGGATGACGGACACCTGAAGGAAGAGCGCGTCGACGGCATGCTGCTCTTCAAGGGCAACTTCCTGGAAGCGCGCCGCGACACGGTGCGCATGCCCGACGGCCACACCGCCACGCGCGAGTACGTGGTCCATCCGGGCGCAGTCGTGGTGATTCCGATGCTGGACGACGGGCGCGTCGTGCTGGAGCGCCAGTACCGCTACCCGGTCGGCCACGTGATGACCGAGTTTCCTGCCGGCAAGCTCGACGCCGGCGAAGACCCGCTCGTGTGCGGCCAGCGCGAACTGCTGGAGGAAACCGGCTACACCGCGCGCGAATGGGCGCATGCCGGTGCCATGCACCTGGCCGTGGCTTATTCGACCGAGATCATCCACATCTACTTCGCACGCGGCCTCACCCTGGGCGAGCGCCAGCTCGACCACGGCGAATTCCTCGACGTGATCACCGCGAGCGTGGACGAGGTCTTGCAATGGTGCCGCGACGGCACCGTGACGGATGCCAAGTCGCTGACCTGTTCCCTGTGGCTGTCCAACGTCGTGTCAGGTGCATGGACACTCGACTGGCAATCCTCCGCAGGGTCGGGTCCGGCGGGATAATCGCGGCATGAAGGTCCTCAACCTCCAGTGCTCGCATGGCCACGGATTCGAAGGCTGGTTCGCGTCGAACGACGCGTTCGAGACGCAGCTTGCCGGCGGCCTGGTCGAGTGCCCGCTGTGCGGCGGCAAGGAGATCACCAAGCTGCTGAGTGCGCCGCGCCTGAACCTGGGTTCGGGCAGGGAGGTGCCGGCCGCGCCGCAGGCCGGCCAGCAGCAGGCGTCGACTGCGCAGCATGGCCGCTGGCTGCGCGCGGTGCGCGAGCTGATGGCGGCCACCGAGGACGTGGGCGAGCGCTTTGCCGACGAGGCGCGCAAGATCCACTACGGCGAGGTCAAGGAGCGCGGCATCCGCGGCCAGGCCACGCGTGAAGAGAGCGAGGCCCTGGCGGAAGAGGGCATCGCGGTGATGCAGATCGCATTGCCGACCGGGCTCAAGGAAACCCTTCAGTAGCCTCGCGAGCCGGTATCGATTCCGGCTACTTCCAGGCGCCGGCCTGTCTACCCGCGCACAAATCCACATTCAGTTCTTCGGCGGGCGAACGAGCATCCGTTCGCCCTGAGCAGCGAGCTGCCAGGCGCTTTCCTCCAACCCCTACTGGAAGACTCGCCATGAAGAAGATCCTGTCCGCCTGTTCCCTTGTCGTCGCCCTGAGCCTGGGCGCCGGCCTGCTGCCCGGGGCCGCGCACGCGCAGAGCGAAGCGTCGCTGGCTGTGTCGGCGCTGCCGGTGGCTTCGGTCGTGCTGAGCGCGGCCGCGGCCGGCACCGCTGCCAGCGCCGTGGTCGCGGTGCCCGCGGCCCTGTCGGTGGCAGGCAGCCAACTCGTCATCAAGGGCGTGCAGGTGACGGGCGATGCCGTGGTCTACGTGCTGGAGCGCGTGGCGGATGGGGCGCAGGCCACCGTGCGGGTGTCGCTCGGCACGGCCGGCTACTCGGTGCGGCAGGTGGACACCATGGTGAGCGTGGTAGTCATTGCCGCCGGCGTGATGCTGGTGAGTGCCGGCGAAGTGCTGGCCTTCGTGCCCAACGAAGCGGGCCGCGCGCTGCTGCACAGTGCGAAGCTGTCGAGCTGATCCGATGCGTGCCTTCAAGCTGACACCGCTGCTGGGCGCCTGTTGCCTGGCGCTGGCGATGGCCGCCCATCATGCGCCTGCGCAGGCGGGCCGCTCCTGCGAGACCCGACCACTCGATGCGCAGAGCTTCGGCATGGGCCTGCAGCTGGCGCAGCGCACGGCGCAGGCGCTGGATGCCAGCGGCGCGCAGGTGGTGGTCCTGGCCCGTGCCGGGCAGGACCTGCGCAAGTACAAGCTGCACTACTCGCACCTGGGCATCGCCTACAAGGGCGACGACGGCGCATGGCGCGTGGTGCACAAGCTCAACCAGTGCGGCTCGGCGCGCGCCAGCATCTACAGCCAGGGCCTGGGCGAGTTCTTCCTGGACGACCTCTGGCGCTACGAGGCGGCCTACGCGGTGCCGTCGCCGGCCGTCCAGCTGAAGCTGCTGGGCCTGGTGAAGGGGCCGCGTGCGCAGTTGCTGCGAGTGAATGAACCGGCCTACAGCGTGGTCTCCTATGCCTGGGGGCAGAAGTACCAGCAGTCCAACCAGTGGGTGATCGAGACCATGGCACTGGCCATGGAGCCTTCGGGCGTGGACAGCCGCACGCGTGCCCAGGCATGGCTGCAGTTCAAGGGCTACGAGCCGAGCACCATCACCCTCGGGCCGCTGACGCGGCTGGGCGGGCGGATCTCCTCGGCCAACGTCGCCTTCGACGACCATCCCAACGAGAAGCGCTTCTCGGACCGCATCGAGACCGTGACGGCCGACTCGGTCTTCAGCTGGCTGACGCGCAGCCGCCTGGCAGCGCCGCCGGTCGCGCTCTGCCTGTGAGAAATCGGCCCTAGGCGCTGAACTGCAGCGCCGCCAGCCGCGCGTAGACGCCGCCTTGCGCCACCAGCGAGGCATGCGTGCCTTGCTCGACGATGCCGCCGTGGTCGAGCACGACGATGCGGTCGGCCTTCTGCACCGTGGCCAGGCGGTGCGCGATGACCAGCGTGGTCCGGTTCTCCATGGCGCTGTCCAGGGCGGCCTGCACGACGCGCTCGCTCTGCGCGTCCAGCGCGCTGGTGGCCTCGTCCAGCAGCAGCAGGGGCGCGTTCTTCAGGATGGCCCGTGCGATGGCGATGCGCTGGCGCTGGCCGCCCGAGAGGCGCACGCCGCGTTCGCCCAGGAAGGTGTGATAGCCCTCGGGCAGTGCGCTGATGAAGTCGTCGGCGAAGGCGGCCCGTGCGGCTTCGCGAACGGCCTCCTCGGTGGCGCCGGGCGCGCCGTAGCGGATGTTCTCGAGGGCGCTGGCCGAGAAGATCACCGCGTCCTGCGGCACCAGGCCGATGTGGCCGCGCAGGTCGTCCAGCGACAGCGCCTGCGTGGGCACGCCGTCGATCAGGATTCGTCCCTGCTGCGGGTCGTAGTAGCGCAGCAGCAGCTGCAGCACGGTGCTCTTGCCCGCGCCGCTGGAGCCCACCAGGGCCACCGTCTCGCCTGGCCTTACCTCCAAATCGAAGTCGCGCAGGGCGGGCGTGTCGGGCCGCGAGGGGTAGTGGAAGCGCACCTGCTCGAAGCGGATCGAGCTGCCCTCCGTGACCGTCGGCAGCCGCTGCGGCGCCGCGGGCGAGCGGATGTCCGACTGGGCGTTGAGCAGCTCCATCAGCCGCTCGGTCGCGCCCGCCGCGCGCAGCAGGTCGCCGTAGACCTCGCCCAGCACCGCTGCCGAGCTGGCCAGGATGATCACGTACACGACCGTCTGCCCCAGGTGCCCGGCGCTGATGTCGCCGCGCAGCACCGCCTGCGTGCCCTGGTACAGGCCCCACAGCAGGGCCGCCGAGGTCGCGATGATGACGAAGGCCACCAGCACGGAGCGCGCCTTGGTGCGGCGCACGGCCGTGTGGAAGGCGTTGTCGGTGGAGGCGTGGAAGCGCTGCGACTCGCGTTCCTCGGCGGTATAGCTCTGCACCACCGGAATCGCGTTGAGCACCTCGGCCGCGATGGCGCTGGCGTCGGCCACGCGGTCCTGGCTGGCGCGCGAGAGGCGCCGCACACGCCGGCCGAAGGCGACGCTGGGCAGCACGATCAGCACCAGGATCAGCAGCACCTGGCCCATCACGTACGGGTTGGTCCACACCAGCATCGCCAGCGCACCCACCCCCATGACCGCATTGCGAAGGCCCATGCTGAGCGAGGAGCCGACGACCGTCTGCACCAGCGTGGTGTCGCCGGTGATGCGCGACAGCACCTCGCCGGTCTGCGTGGTCTCGAAGAAGCCCGGGCTTTGACGCAGAACATGCGAATAGACGGCGTTGCGCAGGTCGGCCGTGACGCGCTCGCCCAGCCAGCTCACCGTGTAGAAGCGCGCCGCCGAGAACACGCCCAGCGCCACCGCCACGCCGAACAGCGCCAGGAAATGGTCTCTCAGGCCCATCGCCTGTTCGCCCGGATTGGCGCTGACGAGGCCGCCGTCGATCAGTCCGCGCAGCGCCAGGGGAAAGAGCAGGGTGGTGAGCGCCGCCAGCACCAGGAACACCCCCGCCAGGGCGATCTGGAGGCGGTAGGGACGCAGGAAAGGCGCCAGGCCGGACAGGGAGCGGGGTGCGCCCTTGGCGGGCGCGCGGGAATCGTCGGAAGCCATGTGGAGGCGGATTCTATCGAACCGTTGTCAAAACAAAGGTAGCCTTGACAATAACTGCTTCGGCAACTATTATTCGGGTCATGACTGATGGGAAGAACCCTGATCCTTCGACCTTGAAGCCGGTGGATTTCTACCGCGGCGAGACCTATCTCACCGAGGAAAGCATCGGCTTCATGATGAAGCGGATCCTCGCTTCCGTCAGCCAGACCATGGAGGCGCGCCTGTGCGAGCCCGGCAGCCCCACGTTTCCGCAATGGATCCCGCTGGCCAAGCTGCACCAGGGGCAGGCACAAACCGTGGCCGAGCTCGCACGCGAATGCCAGCTCGACACCGGCGCCATGACGCGCCTGCTCGACCGGCTGGAGGCCAAGGGCCTGGTGCGCCGCGTGCGCTCGCAGGCCGACCGCCGCGTGGTGAACATCGAGCTCACCGAGGAAGGCACGGCCGCCGCCAGGGAGGTCCCGTTCTTCCTCGCGGCTGTCCAGAACGAATTCCTGGCCGGCTTCAGCAAAGAGGAATGGGAGCAGCTCAAGGGCTACCTGCGTCGCATCCTCACCAACGCCCAAACCATCTCTGCCCGTGGAGAAACGAAGAATGACGACCTCGGCACGCCCTGAGCCCACGCGCTTTCCGCGCGGCGGCCTGGCACTGGCCGCCTCGCTCGCGCTGGCCGTCCTGGCCGGCTGCGCCGACATGTCCGGCATCAAGACCGGCGACGCGAAGATGCTCGGCAACCAGACGCTGGGCCTCTCGACCAGCCAGGCGGGCCCACGCATCAGCGACGTGGACCACAACGGCATCGACGCCCACTGGTGGCTCGCGTTGGGCGATGCGCAGCTCAATTCGCTCGTCGACCAGGCCCTGGCGGGCAACCCCAATCTCGGCGTGGCGCGCGCCCGCGTGGCCAAGGCGCAGTCGAACGTGCTGATCGCCCGGTCGGCCGACCTGCCGTCGGTGGGCGCGGGCCTGGACCTCACGCGCCAGCGCTTCAGCGAAAACTTCATCTACCCGCCGCCGCTGGGCGGCTCGTCGGTCAATACCGGCGTGCTGCAGCTGAGCGCGAGCTGGGAGCTCGACTTCTTCGGCAAGAACAAGGCCGCCATCGAGACCGCGGTCGGCGCCGCGAGCGCCTCCGAGGCCGATGCGGAAGCCGCGCGCATCCTGCTGACCTCGCGCGTGACCAGCGCCTACATCCAGTGGGCGCGGCTCGAAGGCCTGCAGGCCGTGGCCCGCCGCACGCTGGAGCAGCGCCAGGAAACCCTCACGCTGGTGAAGGACCGCGTCTCCGCCGGCCTCGACACACGCCTCGAACTTCGCCAGAGCGAATCGGGCATTCCCGAGGCGCGCCAGCGCATGGAGTCGCTGGCCGAGCAGATCGCCCTGAACAAGCACGCGCTGGACGCCCTCGTGGGCCAGCCGGGCGCCACCGACAAGCTCAAGGCCCCCACGCTGGAAAGCTTCAAGCCGATGGCGCTGCCCGCGCACATCCCCGCCGACCTGCTGGGCCAGCGCCCCGACGTGGTCGCCGCGCGCTGGCGCGTCGAGGCCGCCACGCAGGACGTGGCGTATGCCAAGACGCTCTTCTATCCCAACATCGACCTGGTCGCGACCGCCGGCTACCAGAGCCTGGGCTTCGACCAGCTGCTCAAGCCCGGCAGCCGCCTGTGGAGCCTCGGCCCGGCGGTGCGCCTGCCGATCTTCGAGGGCGGCCAGCTGCGCGCCAACCTGCGCGGCAAGAACGCCGACCTCGACGCCGCCATCGACAGCTACAACGGCACGGTGCTCGATGCCGTGCGCGAGGTCTCGGACCAGGTGAGCTCCATCCAGTCGGTGGCCCGCCAGCAGGTGCAGCAGCGCGAAGGCCAGGAGGCCGCCGAAGGCGCCTACGACATCGCCGTGCAGCGCTACCGCGCCGGCCTGGGCACCTACCTGAACGTGCTCACCGCAGAAAACAACGTGCTGCTGCAGCGCCGCGACGCGGTCGAACTCGCTGCGCGCGCCATCGATACCCAAGTCGGCCTCGCCCATGCCCTGGGCGGCGGCTACCAGGCGCCCGCCGAAACGGCGGCGCTGTCGGGCCAGGAAAGAACCACACCATGAGCGAGCAAAACACTTCGGCGCAGCAAGGCGCCGCCCCCGCCACTTCCGAGCAGCCCGCCGGCAACGGCAAGCGCCGCAAGGCCCTCACCACGCTGGCTGCGGTCGTCGTGGTGGCCGGTGCCGGCTGGGGCGCCTACGAGTGGCTGGTGGCCAGCCACTACGAGTCCACCGACAACGCCTACGTGCAGGGCAACGTGATCCAGATCACGCCGCAGATCGCCGGCACGGTGATGGCCATCGGCGCCGACGACACCGACTTCGTGAAGGCCGGCCAGCCGCTGGTCAAGCTCGACCCGGCCGATGCCAAGGTCGCGCTGGAGCAGTCCGAGGCGGCGCTGGCGCAATCCGTGCGCCAGGTGCGCACGCTCTACGTCAACAACGGATCGCTCGCGGCCCAGGTGTCGCTGCGCGAGTCGGACATCGTCAAGGCCAAGGCCGACATCGCCCGCGCCGAGGACGACCTGCAGCGCCGCAAGGCCCTGTCGGGCAACGGCGCCGTGTCGAAGGAAGAGCTCAGTCACGCCGAGACGGCCCTGTCGAACGCGAAGAGCGCCCTGTCGGCCGCGCAGGCCGGCGTGAACGCGGCGCGCGAGCAACTCGCCAGCAACCAGTCCCTCACCGAAGGCACCACGGTCGAGCAGCACCCCAGCGTGCTGGCCGCCGCCGCCAAGGTGCGCGAGGCCTACCTGGCCACGCAGCGCGTGGAAATTCCCGCGCCGGTCGACGGCTACGTCGCCAAGCGCACCGTGCAGCTGGGCCAGCGCGTGGCCGCCGGCACGCCGATGATGTCGGTGGTGCCGCTCAACCAGGTGTGGGTCGATGCCAACTTCAAGGAAGTGCAGCTGCGCAAGATCCGCCTGGGCCAGCCCGTGAAGCTGACGGCCGACGTCTACGGCACCAAGGTCGAGTACACCGGCAAGGTGGAAGGCCTGGGCGTGGGCACCGGCGCGGCCTTCGCGCTGTTGCCGGCGCAGAACGCCACCGGCAACTGGATCAAGGTGGTGCAGCGCGTGCCGGTGCGCATCGCGCTGGACGCCGAGCAGCTCAAGGCCAACCCGCTGCGCGTGGGCCTGTCGATGGACGCCGTGGTCGACGTGTCGAGCCAGGACGGCAAGATGCTGGCCGACGCACCGCGCCAGTCGGCGCTGGCGCAGACGCATGTCTACAGCTCGCTCGACCAGGGTGCCGATGCCGAGGTGCAGCGCATCATCGCCGCCAACGTCGGCCGCACGGCCGCTGGCAGCGCCGCGCCTTCCGCGCCAGCCACGGCGCGCAACGGCGGGCACGCACCGGCCTCGCACGCCAATCCGTCCTGATCGTTCCGGCACGTCGCTGAAGAATGTCGTCCGCACAAGCGTACGCACCGCCGCCGCCGCTGGAAGGCTCGGCGCGCATCTGGGGCACGGTGGCTCTGTCCGCCGCGACCTTCATGAACGTGCTCGACTCGTCGATCGCGAACGTGTCCCTGCCGGCCATCGCCGGCGACCTGGGCGTGAGCGCGACGCAGGGCACCTGGGTCATCACCAGCTTCGCGGTGGCCAACGCCATCGCGGTGCCGCTCACCGGATTTCTCACGCAGCGCTTCGGGCAGGTGCGCCTGTTCACGGCCAGCGTGCTGCTGTTCGTGATCAGCTCCTGGCTGTGCGGCCTGGCGCCCAACATGAACACCCTGATCGCCTTCCGCGCGCTGCAGGGCTTCGTGGCCGGACCGATGATCCCGCTGTCGCAGACGCTGCTGCTATCGAGCTACCCGCGCGCCAAGGCGGGGCTGGCGATGGCGCTGTGGTCCATGACCACGCTGGTCGCGCCGGTGATGGGGCCGCTGCTGGGCGGCTGGATCACCGACAACATCTCCTGGCCCTGGATCTTCTACATCAACATCCCGGTGGGCATCCTGGCGGCACTCATCACCTGGGGCATCTACCGCGAGCGTGAAAGCGTGGTGCGCAAGGTGCCCATCGACACCATCGGCCTGGCGTTGCTGGTGCTGTGGGTGGGCTCGCTGCAGCTCATGCTCGACAAGGGCAAGGAGCTGGACTGGTTCCACTCGGCCGAGATCGTGATCCTGGGCGTGACCGCCGTGGTGGGCTTCGCCTTCTTCCTGGTGTGGGAGCTCACCGAGAAGCACCCCGTGGTGGACCTGTCGCTGTTCAGGCGGCGCAACTTCTGGACCGCCGCGGTGGCCACCGCCGTGGCCTACGGCCTGTTCTTCGGCAACATCGTGCTGCTGCCGCTGTGGCTGCAGCAGTACATGGGCTACACCGCCACGCAGGCGGGGATGGCGATGGCGCCGGTGGGGCTGCTGGCGATCGTGCTCTCGCCGATCGTGGGGCTCACGGTGGGCAAGGTGGATCCGCGCCGCTACGCGACCTTCTCCTTCATCGTGTTCGCGCTGGTGCTGTGGATGCGCTCGCGCTTCAACACGCAGGCCGACTTCACCACCATCATGATCCCGACGGTGATCCAGGGGATCGCCATGGCCTTCTTCTTCATCCCGCTGGTGACCATCACGCTGTCGGGGCTTACGCCCGACCGCATCCCGGCGGCTTCGGGCCTGTCGAACTTCCTGCGCATCACCGGCGGCGCCATCGGCACCTCGGTCACCACCACGCTGTGGGAGAACCGCGCCACGCTGCACCATGCGCAATTGGTCGAATCGGTGCACCAGGGGAGCAGCGCGGCCACCAGTGCCATCTCCGGCCTGGGTTCGAGCGGCTTCGGCGCCGACCAGGTGATGGCGCAGATCAACCGCATGGTCGACCAGCAGGCCTTCATGCTGGCCACCTCCGACATCTTCTACGCGTCGGCGGTGCTGTTCATCATGCTGATCCCGCTGGTGTGGCTGTCCAAGCCGCAGCGGGGCGCGGCCGGCGCGGACGCCGCAGCAGGCGCCCACTGAGGGTATCTGCGGAGCAGGGCGCGCCGGCGCGGTGCGCGTCCTGCCGCGCTCTGGCGGGCGGCGGCTGCGGTTGCACTGCAGCATAGGCATTTGCCCCAGTAGGAAATTCAAGGGCGGCTGCCAAAAATGCGCTCGCGCCTGTTGTTTGGCGCGAACGACACGAGCCGCATGATCCAAACCCCGCCAATGCTTCAGGGTGGTCGCTCCAGATGAGCGACGCCATCCTCGAGACGCGCCAGCTCACCAAGGAATTCAAGGGCTTCACAGCGGTCAGCAACGTGAATCTGTCGGTGCAGCGCGGCTCCATCCACGCGCTCATCGGCCCCAATGGCGCGGGCAAGACGACCTGCTTCAACCTGCTCACCAAGTTCCTGGAGCCCACCGCGGGCACCATCCTCTTCAACGGCCAGGACATCACCCGCGAGCGCCCGGCGCAGATCGCGCGGCGCGGCATCATCCGCTCCTTCCAGATCTCGGCCGTGTTCCCGCACCTCACGCTGCTGGAGAACGTGCGCCTGGGCCTGCAGCGCAGCCTGGGCACCAGCTACCACTTCTGGAAGAGCGAGAAGTCGCTCAAGCCGCTGGACGAACGCGCCCGCGCACTGCTGGCCGAGGTGGGCCTGCAGGAACTGGCCGACGAGCTCACCGTGAACCTGCCCTACGGCCGCAAGCGCGCGCTGGAGATCGCCACCACCCTGGCCATGGAGCCCGAGCTGATGCTGCTGGACGAACCCACGCAGGGCATGGGCCACGAGGACGTGCACCGCGTGGCGCAGCTCATCAAGCGCGTGTCGGCCGGCCGCACCATCCTCATGGTGGAGCACAACATGGGCGTGGTCTCCACCATCGCCGACACCATCACCGTGCTGCAGCGCGGCGCCGTGCTGGCCGAGGGACCCTACAGCGAAGTCTCGAAGAACCCGCAGGTGATGGAGGCCTACATGGGCACCACCGACGGGCAGCTGCAGGGGGCGCACTGACATGGCGGTCCCCGCACTCGAGATCAAGAATCTGCACGCCTGGTACGGCGAGTCGCACGTGCTGCACGGCGTCGACCTGGTGGTGCAGCCGGGCGAGGTGGTCACGCTGCTGGGCCGCAACGGCGCCGGCCGCACCACCACCATGCGCGCCATCCTGGGCCTGACGGGCACGCGCAAGGGCAGCATCAAGGTCGACGGCCACGAGACCATCGGCCTGCCCACGCACCGCATCGCGCACTTCGGCATCGGCTACTGCCCGGAAGAGCGCGGCATCTTCGCCAGCCTCTCGGCCGAGGAGAACCTGATGCTGCCGCCGCCCATCAAGGGCGCGGGTCCGGGCATGAGCGTGGAGGAGATCTACGCCATGTTCCCCAACCTGGCCGAGCGCCGCCACAGCCAGGGCACGCGCCTGTCGGGCGGCGAGCAGCAGATGCTGGCGGTGGCCCGCATCCTGCGCACCGGCGCCAAGCTGCTGCTGCTGGACGAGATTTCCGAAGGCCTGGCGCCGGTCATCGTGCAGGCGCTGGCCCGCATGATCACCACGCTGCGCGCCAAGGGCTACACGGTGCTGATGGTGGAGCAGAACTTCCGCTTCGCCGCGCCGCTGGCCGACCGTTTCTACGTCATGGAGCACGGCCGCGTGGTCGAGGCCTTCGCCGCTTCCGAGCTGCAGGCCAAGATGTCCGTGCTCAACGAGTTGCTAGGGGTTTAGGGCCGGTCAACAGGCCCCGGAATTCGTCAACCTTGAAGGAGACTTTCACATGAAGACCCGACTCACTTCCGTTGCGCTGGCTGCACTGGCGCTCACCCTGGCCGCCGGCGTGCAGGCGCAGGAAAAGGTCAAGATCGGCCTGATCACCGACATGTCCAGCCTGTACTCGGACGTCGAGGGCAAGAACGGTGCGCTGGCCATCCAGATGGCCATCGACGACTTCGGCGGCAAGGCGCTGGGCCAGCCGATCGAGCTGATGTCGGCCGACCACCAGAACAAGGCCGACATCGCGGCATCGAAGGCGCGCGAGTGGATCGACACCGCCGGCCTGACCATGGTGTTCGGCGGCACCAACTCCGGCACCGCGCTGGCCATGGCCAAGGTGGCGCAGGAGAAGAAGCGCGTGTACTTCAACAATGGCGCAGCGTCCTCGGCGCTGACCAACGAGCAGTGCAGCCCCTACACCGTCCACTACGCCTACGACACGGTGGCCCTGGCCAAGGGCACTGGCGCCGCGGTGGTCGACCAGGGCGGCAAGACCTGGTTCTTCCTGACCGCCGACTACGCCTTCGGCCACGCGCTGGAAGCCGACACCACCAAGGTGATCAAGGAAAAGGGCGGCACGGTGGTGGGCGCGGTGCGCACGCCGCTCAACGCTTCCGACTTCTCCTCCTTCCTGCTGCAGGCGCAGAACTCCAAGGCGCAGATCCTGGGCCTGGCCAATGCGGGTGGCGACACCATCAACTCCATCAAGGCGGCCAAGGAATTCGGCATCGACAAGACGATGAAGACTGCCGGCCTGCTGGTGTTCCTCTCGGACATCCACAGCCTGGGCCTGAAGAACACCGAAGGCCTGCTGCACACCACCAGCTGGTACTGGGACCTGAACGACGACACCCGCAAGTGGTCCGCGCGCTTCTTCGACAAGACCAAGCGCATGCCCACCGACGTGCAGGCCGCCGACTACTCGGCCACCATGACCTACCTCAAGGCGGTGGAGGCGGCCAAGACCACCGACGCCGACAAGGTGATGGAGCAGATCAGGAAGACGCCGATCAGCGACTTCTACGCCAAGGGCTCGGTCCGTGCCGACGGCCGTTTCGTGCACGACATGTACCTGGTCGAAGTCAAGAAGCCCGCCGAGTCCAAGAAGCCCTGGGACTACCTGAAGGTGGTCAAGACGCTGCCGGGCGACCAGGTCTACACGACCAAGGCCGAGAGCAAGTGCGCTCTCTGGAAATAAGCCGCTTCATCCACTAGATCCGCGCCGCCGCCACCTATGTCCATCTCCATGCCCGCCCTGCTCAGCCAGCTCCTCCTGGGGCTGGTCAACGGCTCGTTCTACGCGATCCTGAGCCTGGGGCTGGCGGTGATCTTCGGCCTGCTCAACGTCATCAACTTCGCACACGGCGCCCTGTTCATGTTCGGCGCCGTGCTGACGTGGATGGCGATGAACTACTTCGAGGTGAACTACTGGGTGATGCTGGTGATGGCACCGCTGATCGTGGGTGTGTTCGGCGTGCTGATCGAGCGGCTGCTGCTGCGCTGGATCTACAAGCTGGACCATCTCTACGGCCTCCTGCTCACGCTGGGCCTGACCTTGCTGATCGAGGGCGTGCTGCGCTCGATCTATGGCGTTTCGGGCCTGGCCTACGACACGCCCGAGCCGCTCAACAGCGCCACCAACCTGGGCTTCATGGTGCTGCCCAACTACCGCGCCTGGGTGGTGGTGGCTTCGCTGGTCGTGTGCTTCGCCACCTGGTTCCTGATCGAGAAGACGCGCATCGGCGCCTACCTGCGCGCGGGCACCGAGAACCCGCGCCTGGTCGAGGCCTTCGGCGTCAACGTGCCGCTGATGATCACGCTCACCTACGGCTTCGGCGTGGCGCTGGCGGCGTTCGCCGGCGTGCTGGCCGCGCCGGTGATCCAGATCTCGCCGCTCATGGGGCAGAACCTCATCATCGTGGTGTTCGCGGTGGTGGTGATCGGCGGCATGGGCTCCATCCTGGGCGCCATCCTCACTGGCCTCGGGCTGGGCGTCATCGAGGGCTTCACCAAGGTGTTCTATCCCGAGGCGTCTTCCACCGTGGTGTTCGTCATCATGGTCATCGTGCTGCTGATCCGGCCGGCCGGTCTGTTCGGCAAAGAGAAATGAGAAGGCCGGCACGATGAACAACAACCGCCTCGCCATTCCCCTGTACCTGCTCCTGCTCATCGCCCTGATGGCGGCGCCCTTCGCCGGCGCCTACCCGGTGTTCGTGATGAAGCTGCTGTGCTTCGCGCTCTTCGCCTGCGCTTTCAACCTGCTGCTGGGCTTCACCGGGCTGCTGTCCTTCGGGCATGCGGCCTTCCTGGGCGGCTCGGCCTACGTGGCCGGCCACGCGATGAAGATCTGGGGCCTCACGCCCGAGCTGGGCCTGCTGCTGGGCACCGCCACCGGCGCGCTGCTGGGCTGGCTGTTCGGCGTGCTGGCCATCCGCCGCCAGGGCATCTACTTCGCCATGATCACGCTGGCGCTGGCGCAGATGGTCTTCTTCATCGCGCTGCAGGCCAAGTTCACCGGCGGCGAGGACGGCCTGCAGGCCGTGCCGCGCGGCAAGCTCTTCGGCGTCGTCGACCTGGGCAACGACCTGACGATGTACTACGTGACGCTGGCCATCGTGGTCGCGGCCTTCCTGCTCATCATGCGCACCATCCACTCGCCCTTCGGTCAGGTGCTCAAGGGCATCAAGGAGAACGAGCCGCGTGCGCTCTCGCTGGGCTACGACGTCTCGCGCTTCAAGCTGCTGGCCTTCGTGATCTCGGCCGCGCTCTCGGGGCTGGCGGGCTCGCTCAAGACGCTGGTGCTGGGCTTCGCCACGCTCACCGACGTGCACTGGTCCTCCTCCGGCTCGGTCATCCTGATGACGCTGCTGGGCGGCCTGGGCACGCTGTCGGGCCCCATCGTGGGCGCGGCCATCGTGGTGGCGCTGGAGAACAAGATCGGCGAGCTGGGCCACCTGCTGGCGCGCATCACCACCGTGGACTGGTTCAACACCTTGGGCGAGTCGGTGACCATGGTCACGGGACTGATCTTCGTGATCTGCGTGCTGGCCTTCAGGCGCGGCGTGATGGGCGAGGTGATCGCCTTCGTCGACCGCCGCCGCACGCGGCGCGGCTGACGCCTTCGCGCCTCCCGGCCGTTGCCGCCGGCCCCGCCGGCATCTAAAGTGCGCCTTCTTTTCCAGAAGGGATACCGCGCATGACGACGACCGTGGCCAAGGGAAGCTTCACCGTGGACATGAAGCCGCGGGGCGAGCCGGCGGCGGCCGATGGCGTGAGCCTGGGGCGCCTGTCGCTGGAAAAGCGCTTCGAGGGCGATCTGCAGGCCACCAGCCGCGGCGAGATGCTCACCGCCATGACGGCGGTCCAGGGATCGGCCGGCTACGTGGCCATCGAGCGCGTCACCGGCACGCTGCACGGCCGGCAGGGCAGCTTCGTGTTCCAGCACACCGGCACGATGACGCGGGGCGCGCAGCAGCTGTCCATCGCCGTGGTGCCCGACTCCGGCACCGGCGAACTCGCGGGACTGGAAGGCACGTTCCGGCTGCAGGTCGTCGCTGGGCGGCACCTCTACGAGTTCGAATACCGGCTCTGAGCCGACGGCCATGATCTGGCGCGCGCTGATCGCCTTCCTCGCGATGCCGGCGCTGGTGGCCTTCGCCATCCCGGCCGGCTGGCTCCTGCTTCACGGCGGCTGGAGGCTGGTGCACTGCTGGGGCCTCCCGATCTGGCTGACGGGCGTGGCGGGGCTGCTGTGGTGCGTGCGGGACTTCTACGTGCTCGGCAAGGGCACGCTCGCGCCCTGGGATCCGCCGAAGGAGCTGGTGGTGCGCGGGCTGTACCGTTACAGCCGCAATCCGATGTACGTGTCGGTGGTGCTGGTGCTGCTGGGCTGGGCCGCCGGCGCGGGCTCGGCCGGCTTGCTCGGGTACGCGCTGATCGTCGCGACTGCCTTCCATCTTCGCGTGGTGCTGGGCGAGGAGCCCTGGCTGGCGCGCACCCACGGCGAGCAGTGGCGCGCCTACGCGAGCCGGGTGCCGCGCTGGTTCGGCTGGCGGCGCGCCTAGAGCTTCAGCGCCGAGGCGTAGCCCGTCATCTCCAGGTAGCCGCGGCCCACGGGCTGGCCGCGTTCGTCGATGAGATCGCTCACGCCTTCCCAGTAGATGGTGCCGGTGGAGCCGCGGCTGTCCAGCTCCTGGTCGTCCAGCAGCGAGCGCACCGTGAAGCGGCCGGCCGGCGTGGCCAGCGTCCACTCGACCGGATAGGTGGCTCGCGACGACGGACTGGTCCAGCGGCGCACGGGGTCGAAGCGCACGTCGCCTTGCGAGAACACGCGCAGCTCGCCACTCGCGCTTCGCCAGGAGCCGCCGGCCCACAGCGCCTGGCCGGCGCGGTCGCGCAGGCGGAATGCGGTGAGGGCGCTGCCGTCGTGCAGGTTCATGCCGATCCAGTCCCAGCCCACCGCCTGCGGCGACATGATGGTCTCGCTCCACTCGTGGTCCAGCCAGGCGCGGCCCTGGCCGATGGCGAAGTCCTGGTCCTGCAGGCCGATGCGCCCGCGCACCTGCAGCTGGGGCTCGCTGTAGTAGTAGCTGGTTTCCGCCGCGCCGGCGCCCTTGCGCGAAAGGCCTGCGTCGCCCTGCAGCAGCACCGCCTGCGTGGGCGCGAAGTCCAGGGCGAGCGAGAACTCGCCCGCCGTCACGCGCGCCTCGTAGCGGCCGTCGGGCTGGCGCTGCAGGGTCCAGTCGCGCAGGCGGATGTCGGTATCGGTCTCCGACGCGAAGGCCACGCCCATGCCGGCGCGCG
>Ga0102594_1000360_pt1 | contig 48793 bp, 42 predicted proteins | sample AraplaCol_mLB_r2_2_FD_76863 | JGI IMG/M metagenome (GOLD analysis project Ga0102594, IMG submission 76863) | Arabidopsis root microbial communities from North Carolina, USA - plate scrape MF_Col_mLB_r2 (SPADES assembly) (version 2) | ecosystem: Host-associated > Plants > Roots > Endosphere...
CACAGGCGCCGGCCTTCGTCACCGACGACGTCGATGCGGAATGCGCGGCGGTCGTGGCCGGGCTGGGCTTCGGCCAGCTGGTGGGCCCGCTGGCCGAGCCGCTGCTGCGTTCGGGCGAGCTGGTGGCGGTGCTGCAGGCCGAGGCGCCGGAGCCCTGGCCGATCCATGTGTACCGCTCGCAGCGCTCGCCGGTGCCGGCGCGCGTGCGGCTGGTCTACGACGCGCTGGTGCGCGCGCTTCGCTGAGGAAGAAGCCTCAGAGCTTGAAGGGCACCACTTCCTGGCGCTGCTCGCCCAGGCCTTCGATGCCCAGGGTCATCACGTCGCCCTTCTTCAGGTACAGCGGCGGCTTCATGCCCAGGCCCACGCCGGGCGGCGTGCCGGTGGTGACCACGTCGCCGGGCTCCAGCGTCATGAACTGGCTGAGGTAGCTGACCAGCTTGGCGACGTTGAAGATCATGGTCTTGGTCGAGCCGGTCTGCATGCGCTTGCCGTTCACGTCCAGCCACATCGAGAGCTTCTGCGGGTTGGCGATCTCGTCGCGCGTGACCAGCCAGGGGCCGATGGGGCCGAAGGTGTCGCAGCCCTTGCCCTTGTCCCAGGTGCCGCCGCGCTCGATCTGGTACTCGCGCTCGCTCACGTCGTTGATGGTGCAGTAGCCGGCCACGTAGTTCAGCGCGTCCTTCTGCGAGACATAGCGCGCCTGCTTGCCGATGACGAAGCCCAGCTCGACTTCCCAGTCGGTCTTCTTGGAGCCCTTGGGCAGCATCACCGGGTCGTTGGGGCCCTGGATGCAGGAGATGGCCTTCATGAACACCACCGGCTCGGCGGGAATCGGCAGGCCGGATTCGGCCGCGTGGTCGGCGTAATTCAGGCCGATGGCGATGAACTTGCCCACGCCTGCGACCGGGCAGCCGTAGCGCGGCTTGCCCTTGACCAGCGGCAGCTTGTCGGTCTTGACCTTGGCGATCTTCGCCAGGGCGGCGTCGCCGAGCTGCTCGGGACCGATGTCCTTGACCACCGCGCTCAGGTCGCGCAGCTGGCCGTTGGCGTCGATGAGGCCGGGCTTTTCCTTGCCGGGGTTGCCGTAGCGAACCAGTTTCATGTCTTGTTCTTCCTTGGGTTGTGGGTTGTTCGTTGCGCGAAGGGCGATGCTAGTACGTGCTGCGGCCGCCCGAGAGGTCGAAGGTGGCGCCGGTCGAGAAGGCGCAGTCTTCGGTGCACAGCCAGGCGACCATGGCGGCGATCTCCTCCACCTGGCCGAAGCGGCCCATGGGGATCTTGGAGAGCATGAAGGCGATGTGCTGCGGCGTCATCTGGTCGAAGATGGCCGTCTTCACCGCCGCCGGCGTCACGCAGTTCACGCGGATGTTGGTGTCGGCCAGTTCCTTGCCCAGCGACTTGGTCAGCGCGATCACGCCCGCCTTGCTCGCGCTGTAGGCGCTGGCATTGGGGTTGCCTTCCTTGCCGGCCACCGAGGCGATGTTGACGATGCGGCCCCAGCCCTGCGTGCGCATCTGCGGCACCACCTCGCGGCAGCAGATGAACAGGCCGGTGAGGTTCACGTCCATCACCTGCCGCCAGGCGTCCACCGGATAGTCCCACAGCGTGGTGTTGGGGCCGGTGATGCCGGCGCTGTTGACCAGCGCGTCGATGCGCTCGGCATGGGCCAATGTGGCCGCAACGGCCTTGGCCACCGAGGGCTGCTGCGCCACGTCCACCGCCAGCGCAAAGGCCTTGTCACCCAGCGCGGCCGCGGCCTTGGCGGCAGCATCGCCATCGCGGTCCCAGAGGGTGACGCTGCCGCCCGAGTCGACCAGGCGCTTCGCGATGCCGAAGCCCAGCCCGGTCGCGCCGCCGGTGACCACCGCGTGGCGGCCGGCGAAATCGAGCTGGTTCATATGGTCATGCCCCCGTCGGCCGCATAAGCCTGGCCGGTGACGAACTGCGATTCGTCGCTGGCCAGGAAGACGATCACCGGCGCGATCTCCTCGGGCAGCGCCAGCCGGCCCATCGGCTGGCGGGCCACGAAGGCCTTGCGCGCCTCCACCGGGTCGGCGTTGGCGTTGATGCGCTCGGCCAGCGAGGGCGTGTCCACCGTGCCAGGGCACACCGCGTTGCAGCGCACGCCGCGCGTGACGTAGTCGGCGGCCACGCTCTTGGTCAGGCCGATGACGGCCGCCTTGGTGGTGCCGTAGACACAGCGGTTGGGCAGGCCGCGGATGCTGGAGCACACGCTGGCCATGTTGATGATGCTGCCGCCACCCTGCGCCAGCATGCCGGGCAGCACCGCCTGGATGGCCCAGAACTGCGCGCGCACGTTCAGGTGGAAGGCGAACTCCAGCTGGTCGTCGGTGGCCTGATCGATGGCGCCGTTGTGCACCACGCCGGCGCAGTTGAAGAGCACGTCCACCTTGGGCATGCGCGACACCAGCGACTGGATGGCGGACTTGTCGAGCACGTCGAGGCGCTCGGCGGTGATGTTGGCCACGCCGGCGAAGCGCTCGAGCAGCTTCTCGTTCACGTCGGTGGCCCAGACCTGGGCGCCTTCGGCCGCCAGCGCCAGCGCGCTCGCATGGCCGATGCCCTGGCCGGCCGCGGTGACCAGCGCCGTCTTTCCCTTGAGTCTCATGTGATGGCTTCTCCTGATGGGCCCTCCGGGTTAGGCCCGATGGGTGGGTGGCAAGACGCAGCGTATTCTGAATTGGCCTGACCACTTGTCCAATTCAGGACAACCCCTAACCCGCTTCATCGCCCCAGTGCCACTGCAACTCGTCGAGCCCCAGCGCCTGTACCGCCAGATTGCCGAGCAGCTTCGCGCGCTGATCGCCAAGGGCGAGTTCAGCGTGGGCGCCCGGTTGCCCGCCGAGCGCGACCTGGCGCGCCAGCTGGGCGTGAGCCGCCCTTCGGTGCGCGAGGCGCTGATTGCGCTGGAGGTGGAAGGCTGGGTGGAAGTGCGCACCGGCTCGGGCGTGTACGTGCTCGAGCGCTCGCAGCCCGCCGCGGCAGGCAAGCTGCCGGATGTGCGGCAGGCCGAGTGGGGGCCGCTGGAGCTCATCCGCGCCCGCCGCGTCGTCGAGGGCGAGACCGCCGCCATCGCCGCCCTGCAGCGCAAGGGCCGCCACATCGACGCGATGACGCAAGCCATCGAGGCCATGCGCGTGAAGGCCGACGGCGGCGTGATGCCGCTGGACGGCGACCGGGCCTTTCACCTGGCCATCGTGGACGCCTGCGACAACGCGGTGCTCACCGAGACCGTGCTGGGCTTCTGGGACTCGCGCAAGGGTCCGATCTTCACCCGCCTGGGCGGCTACTTCGAGACGGTCAAGTCCTGGCGCAGCGCCATCGCCGAGCACGAAGCCATCCGCGACGCCATCGCCGCGCGCGATGCGGATGCCGCGCGCACCGCCATGCACACCCACATGGACAAGTCCCACACGCGCTTCTCGGCCAGTTGGCGCCGGGCCAGGCCGGGCTGATCCCCGCTTTCGTTTCTCGTTCGTTCACTTCACCCAATCAACCACGGAGACAAGAAGCATGAAGAAACGCCTCGCCATCAAGACCCTGGCCGCCTGCGCGCTGGCCGCCGGCGCCCTGGGCACGCTGGGCACCGCCCAGGCGCAGACCAAGCTGAAGTGGGCCCACGTGTACGAGACCTCCGAGCCTTTCCACAAGTACTCGGTGTGGGCCGCCGAGGAAATCAAGAAGCGCACCAACGGCCGCTACGACATCCAGGTCTTCCCGGCCTCCAGCCTGGGCAAGGAAGCGGACATCAACCAGGGCCTGACGCTGGGCACGGTGGACATGGTGCTCACCGGCGCGAGCTTCGCCGGCCGCAGCTACCCGCCGCTGGCCGTGTCGTATTTCCCCTTCATCTTCCGCGACGCCGAGCACCAGCTGAAGTACGCCAACAGCGAGGTCTTCAAGGAACTGGCCAAGGGCTACGACGACAAGACGGGCAACCACATCACCGCCCTCAACTACTACGGTGCGCGCCACGTCACCAGCAGCGCCACGCGCCCGGTAGCCAAGCCCGAGGACATGAAGGGCCTGAAGATCCGCGTGCCCGACGCGCCGGCGTACCTCGCCTTCCCCAAGTCGCTGGGCGCCAACGCCACGCCGATCGCCTTCGCCGAGGTGTATCTGGCGCTTCAGAACGGCACGGTGGACGCGCAGGAGAACCCGCTGCCCACCATCGAGGCCAAGAAGTTCTACGAAGTGCAGAAGAACATCTCGCTGACCGGCCACATCGTCGACTCGCTGCTGACCATCGTCTCGGGCCAGCTGTGGGGCAAGCTCTCGGCGGAGGACAAGAAGATCTTCGGCGACGTGATGCAGGAGGCCGCCGAGAAGACCGGCCGCGAGATCATCGCCTCCGAAGCCCGCCTGGTGGAGGAGTTCAAGAAGAAGGGCAACAACGTCATCACGGTGGACAAGAACGCCTTCCGCGAGGCGGTGCTGAAGAACACCAAGCCCACCGACCACGGCTACCGCCAGCAGGATTACGACCGGATCGTCGCGATCAAGTAGGGGGCCCACCCCCGACTCTCGCTCACTTCGTGTAGCTCGCATCCCCCCTCGAGGGGGCAACACCAGCGGCCCGGCAAAGCCGGTTCCGCGGTGTTTCCCGAACAGGCATCGCTTCGCTTGCCCTTGCGCAAGAACTCAGGAAATGACTGAACAGAAAATCATCGACGACGAAGGCCACTTCCATGCCGAGGACGAGGCGGTCGACCTGTCGGACACCATCTTCGAGGGCTGGGTCGCGCTGGCCCTGTTCTGGATGCTGGGTCTCACGGTCTTCTACCAGTTCGTCACCCGCTACGTGCTGAACGACTCGGCGGCCTGGACCGAGGAGGTCGCGCGCTACATGCTCATCGGCGTGGTGTTCATCGGCGCGGCCATCGGCGTGTCGAAGAACACCCAGATCCAGGTGGACTTCTTCTACCGCTACATGCCCGGCGGCCTCGGCCGGTGGGTGTCGCGGCTGGTGGATGCGCTCCGGGTGGCCTTCTTCGTGGCCGCCGTGGTGATGACGGTGCAGATGATGCTCAAGATCGGCAACCAGACCCGCATGACCATCGTCGACCTGCCGATGAATCTGGTGTATGGCGTCTGCCTGCTGGGCTTCGCCGCCATGGCCTGGCGCTCGCTGCAGGTGGCGCGGCTGCACTGGCAGCGCGGCTACAGCGTGCTGGAGCGCCCCGAATCCACCTTGGCCGACCACTGAAAAGAACCATCAAGCAATGCTCAAGATCTTCTTCCTGATCTTCATGGCCGGCGGCATTCCGGTGGCCATCGCCATGGCCGGCGCCTCGCTGGTCTACATCCTGATGTCGGGCAACCTGCCCACCTTCGTGGTCGTGCACCGGATGGTGAGCGGCATCGACAGCTTTCCGCTGCTGGCCGTGCCCTTCTTCATCCTGGCCGGCAACCTGATGAACAACGCGGGCATCACCACCCGCATCTACAACTTCGCGCTCGCGCTGGTGGGCTGGCTCAAGGGCGGCCTGGGCCACGTGAACGTGCTGGGCTCGGTGATCTTCGCGGGCATGAGCGGCACCGCCATCGCCGACGCCGCGGGCCTGGGCACCATCGAGATCAAGGCCATGAAGGAGCACGGCTACAGCACCGAGTTCGCGGTGGGCGTGACGGCCGCCTCGGCCACGCTGGGGCCGATCATTCCGCCGAGCCTGCCCTTCGTGATCTACGGGATGATGGCCAACGTGTCGGTGGGCGCCCTCTTCCTCGCGGGCATCCTTCCAGGCGTGCTGATGGCCATCCTGATGATGCTCACCGTCGCCTGGTACGCGCACCGCAACAAGTGGGGCGGCGACGTGAAGTTCTCCAGCACGCGCCTGGCCAAGGCACTGGGCGAGACGGCGGTCGTGGTCGGCTGGCCCTTGCTGCTGTGGCTGGTGATCGACAAGCTGGGCGCGCCGGCGCAGATGACCGTCTTCGTCGGGCTGGCGCTGCTCTTCGTGCTGGACAAGATCTTCAGGTTCGAGGCGCTGCTGCCCATCATGACGCCGGTGCTGCTCATCGGCGGCATGAGCACGGGCCTGTTCACGCCGACCGAGGGCGCCATCGCGGCCTGCGTGTGGGCCATGATCCTGGGCTTCGCCTGGTACGGCACGCTGTCGTGGAAGATGTTCGTGAAGGTGTGCCTGGACACCATCGAGACCACCTCGACCGTGCTCTTCATCGTGGCGGCCGCCTCCATCTTCGGCTGGATGCTCACCGCCACCGGCGTCACCACCGCCATCGCCAGCTGGGTGCTGGGCTTCACGCAGCAGGCCTGGGTGTTCCTGCTGCTGGCCAACCTGCTGATGCTCTTCGTCGGCTGCTTCCTGGAGCCCACGGCGGCCATCACGATCCTGGTGCCCATCCTGCTGCCCATCGCGACGCAGCTGGGCGTGGACCCGATCCACTTCGGCCTGGTGATGGTGCTCAACCTGATGATCGGCCTCCTGCATCCGCCCATGGGCATGGTGCTCTTCGTGCTGGCGCGGGTGGCCAACCTGAGCTTCGAGCGCACCACCATGGCCATCCTGCCCTGGCTGGTGCCGCTGCTGCTGAGCCTGGTGGTGATCACCTACATGCCGTCGCTGGTTCTGTGGTTGCCGAAAATGTTCTTCTGATTTCCCCTGTTGTCACACACGAAGCCCCATTCACGATGAATCCCTTCATTCGCCTCCACCCCGCCGATGACGTGCTCATCGCGCGCAGCCAGCTGGTGGGCGGCACGCAGGTCGAAGGCGTCACCGCCCGCGGCCTCATCCCGCCCGGCCACAAGATCGCGGTGCGCGCCATCGCCCAGGGCGCGCCGGTGCGCCGCTACAACCAGATCATCGGCTTCGCCAGCCGCCCCATCGAGGCCGGCGAGCACGTGCACACGCACAACCTGGACATGGGCCCGGACAAGGGCGACTTCGCGCGCGACTACGCCTTCGGCGCCGACGTGAAGCCGCAGCCGGCCCGGCTCGAAGCAACCTTCATGGGCATCAAGCGGGCCGACGGCCGCGTGGCGACTCGCAACTACATCGGCGTGCTGACCAGCGTGAACTGCTCGGCCACCGCGGCGCGCGCCATCGCCGACCATTTCTCGCGCAAGACCAACCCGGCGGCCCTCGCGAACTACCCCAACGTCGACGGCGTGGTCGCCCTCACCCACGGCACCGGCTGCGGCATGGACACGCAGGGCATGGGCATGCAGATCCTGGAGCGCACCCTGACCGGCTACGCCACGCATGCCAACTTCGCCGGCGTGCTGGTGGTGGGCCTGGGCTGCGAGGCCAACCAGATCAACGCCTGGCTGGCCACCGGCCACCTGGCCGAGGGCGAGAACTTCCGCACCTTCAACATCCAGGACACGGGCGGCACCGCGAAGACGGTGGACAAGGGCATCGCCCTGATCAACGAGATGCTGCCGCGCGCCAACGCCGTGGAGCGCGAGCCCTGCAGCGCCAGCCACATCACCATCGGGCTGCAGTGCGGCGGCTCGGACGGCTACTCGGGCATCAGCGCCAACCCGGCGCTGGGCGCGGCGGTGGACCTGCTGGTGGCGCACGGCGGCACCGCCATCCTGTCGGAGACGCCCGAGATCTACGGCGCCGAGCACCTGCTGACCCGCCGCGCGGTGCGCCGCGAGGTGGGCGAGAAGCTGGTGCAGCGCATCAAGTGGTGGGAGCACTACACCGAGATCAACGAAGGCGAGATGAACAACAACCCGTCGCCGGGCAACAAGGCGGGCGGGCTCACCACCATCCTGGAGAAGTCGCTGGGCGCGGTGGCCAAGGGCGGCACGAGCAACCTGGAGGCGGTGTACGAGTACGCCGAGCCGGTGGACGCGCACGGCTTCGTCTACATGGACACGCCCGGCTACGACCCGGTGAGCGCCACCGGCCAGGTGGCAGGCGGGGCCAACATGATCTGCTTCACCACCGGCCGCGGCTCGGCCTACGGCTGCGCGCCCTCGCCTTCGCTCAAGCTCGCCACCAACTCCACGCTGTGGAAGCGGCAGGAGGAGGACATGGACATCAACTGCGGCGAGATCGTGGACGGCAGCGCGTCGATCCAGGAGATGGGACAGCGCATCTTCGAACTGGTGCTGGCGACCGCATCCGGCGCGCATAGCAAGAGCGAGCAGCACGGCTATGGCCAGAACGAGTTCGTGCCGTGGCAAGTCGGCGCGGTGATGTAAGGACGATCGCATGTCGAAAACTCTTCCCGCATCCCAACTCCGCACCCAGGTCGCGTCCATCATCGAAGGCACGGGCAGCTCGCCCGCCGAGGCCCGGCAGGTGGCCGACAACCTGGTGCTCGCCAACCTGAGCGGCCACGACTCGCACGGCATCGGCATGGTGCCGCGCTACGTGGACGCGGCGGCCGAGGGCGGCCTGAAGCCCAACTCGGGCGTCAAGGTGGTGCTGGACACCGGCACGCTGCTCACGCTGGACGGCCAGCGCGGCTACGGCCAGATCGTCGGCATGCAGGCCATGGAACTGGGCATCGCCCGTGCGAAGCAGCACGGCAGCTGCATCATGACCCTGGGCAACGCGCACCACCTGGGCCGCATCGGCCACTTCGCCGAGATGGCGACGGCGCAGGGGCTGGTGTCCATTCACTTCGTCAACGTGCTCTCGCGGCCGGTGGTGGCGGCCTGGGGCGGCGGCGACGGTCGCTTCGGCACCAACCCCTGCTGCATCGGCATTCCGCTGCCGGGGGCCGAGCCCTTCCTGCTGGACTTCGCCACCAGCCGCGTCGCACAGGGCAAGATGCGCGTGGCCTACAACAAGGGCGAGAAGGTGGCGCCCGGCCACCTGATCGACGAGCACGGCGCGCCCACCGACAACCCCGGCGTGGTGGTGGTGCCGCAGAGCAACGGCCTGTTCGGCGCGCTGATGACCTTCGGCGAGCACAAGGGCTACGGCATGGCGGTGGCCTGCGAGTTGCTCGGCGGCGCGCTCACCGGCGGCGGCACCTGGCACCGGCCGGCCGACACGGCGCGCACCGTGCTCAACGGCATGCTCACGGTGCTGATCGACCCGGCGAAACTGGGCACGCAGGCGGCCTTCGAGACCGAGGCGCGCGCCTTCGTCGACTGGCTGCGCCAGAGCCCGCCCGGCGAAGGCTTCGATGCAGTGCAGATCGCCGGCGAGCCCGAGCGCAAGGCCCGCGTCGCGCGCGAGCAGAGCGGGATCTGGGTGGACGACGCGACCTGGGGCGAGATCGTGGCGGCCGGCGCGAAGGTGGGCGTGGCGATCGCCTAGCCTCGCTTCGCACCACCAACTGTTTCAATCTCGCAGGCGCGGCGCCTTGCCGCTGCGCTATGGTCACTGCGCCTTTTTCCGTTCACCAGAGAGGATTTCGCAGATGACCATTTCGCCATTCATCCACACCCTGAAGAAGAGCGCGCAGGGCGCTGCCGGCGCGGCGCTGCTGGCCGGCATGGCCTTGGCGGTGCAGGCGCAGAGCCTGGATTCGCTCAAGGGACTGGCCGGCGGCGCCACTGGTGGCAGCGGGCTCGGGTCGCTGGGTTCGCTGTCCTCGGGCAGCATCGGCAATGCCGCCGGCATCATCGAGTACTGCCTGAAGAACAAATACCTGAGCGGCTCGGGCGTGAGCCAGGTCAAGGACGGCCTGCTTGGCAAGATGCCGGGAGGCCAGCCCGCGGCCCAGCAGGACAGCGGCTACCTCGACGGCGCCAAGGGCCTGCTCACCGGCAGCGACGGCAAGAAGACCGACCTCACGAGCGGGCTGACCGAGCCCATCAAGAAGCAGGCCTGCGACATCGTGCTGAAACAGGCGCAGTCGATGCTCTAGCAGGCATCGTCCATGAAATGAAATGAAAAGGCGGCCAGGGCCCACGCCCTGGCCGCCTTTTCTTCTTCTTCAACGCCTCAGAAGCGGCCCAGGTTCATCACCTTGGTCCAGGCGGCGGCGAAGTCCTTGGCGAACTTCTCCTGTCCGTCGGCACTGCCGTAGACCTCGGCGATCGCGCGCAGCTGCGAGTTGGAGCCGAAGATCAGGTCCACGCGCGTGGCCGTGCCCTTGGCGGCGCCCGTCTTGCGGTCCTTGCCTTCGAACAGGTTGCTGTCGCCGGCCACCGCCTTCCATTCCGTGCCCATGTCCAGCAGGTTGACGAAGAAGTCGTTGGTGAGCGCGTTCTGCTTGGCGCCGAAGACGCCGTGCTTGCTGCCGCCGACGTTGGCGCCCAGTGCGCGCATGCCGCCCACCAGCACCGTCATCTCGGGCGCGGTGAGGGTCAGCAGCTGCGCCTTGTCCACCAGCAGGGCCTCTGCCGGGACCGCGTAGCGGGCCCTGAGGTAGTTGCGGAAGCCATCGGCCGCGGGCTCGAGCACCGCCTGCATCTCGGGATCGGTCTGCGCCTGGGAGGCGTCCATGCGCCCGGGCGTGAAGGGCAGGCTGACGCTGACGCCGGCGTTCTTGGCCGCCTGCTCCACGCCGGCGTTGCCGGCCAGCACGATCAGGTCGGCGATCGACACCTTCTTGCCGCCCGCGGCCGCGCCGTTGAACTCGGCCTGGATGGCCTCCAGCTTCTGCAGCACCTTGCCCAGCTGGTCCGGCTGGTTGACCTGCCAGTCCTTCTGGGGCGCCAGGCGCACGCGCGCGCCGTCGGTGCCGCCGCGCATGTCGGAGCCGCGGTAGGTGGAGGCCGAGGCCCAGGCGGTGGAGACCAGCTCGGGCACGGTGAGGCCGGCGCTCAGCACCTTGTCCTTCAGCGTCGATGCGTCCTTGTCGTCGATGAGCGCATGGTCGAGCTTGGGGATCGGGTCCTGCCACAGCAGCTCTTCCTTCGGCACTTCCGGGCCCAGGTAGCGCGACAGCGGGCCCATGTCGCGGTGCGTGAGCTTGAACCAGGCGCGCGCGAAGGCGTCGGCGAACTGGTCGGGGTTCTCCATGAAGCGGCGCGAGATCTTCTCGAAGCCCGGGTCCATGCGCAGCGACATGTCGGTGGTGAGCATGGTGGGCACCAGCTTCTTCGACGCGTCGTGTGCATGCGGGATGGTGGCGCCTGCCCCCTTGGCCACCCACTGCTGCGCGCCGGCCGGGCTCTTGGTCAGCTCGTACTCGTAGCCGAAGAGGTTCCAGAAGAAGTTGTTGCTCCACTTGGTGGGCGTGGTGGTCCAGGTCACTTCCAGGCCGCTGGTGATGGTGTCGGCGCCCTTGCCGCTGCCGAACTTGTTGCGCCAGCCCAGGCCCTGCAGCTCGATCTCGGCGCCTTCGGGCTCGGTTTCCACGTTGTCGGCGGGTGCCGCGCCGTGGGTCTTGCCGAAGGTGTGGCCGCCGGCGATGAGGGCCACGGTCTCTTCGTCGTTCATGGCCATGCGGCCGAAGGTGTCGCGGATATCCTTGGCCGCGGCGATGGGGTCGGGCTTGCCGTCCGGGCCCTCGGGGTTGACGTAGATCAGGCCCATCTGCACGGCGGCCAGCGGGTTCTCCAGGTCGCGGGTGTGGGGCTTCTGGCTGTTGTCGTCGGAGACCAGCACGGCCTCGTCCTCGGGCTTCTCCACGCCTTCGGAGCCCACGGCATAGCGCGCGTCGCCGCCGAGCCAGGCGGTCTCGCGGCCCCAGTACACGTCATGGTCGGGCTCCCAGGTATCGGGGCGGCCGCCGCCGAAGCCGAAGGTCTTGAAGCCCATCGATTCCAGCGCCACGTTGCCGGTGAGGATCATCAGGTCGGCCCAGGAGATCTTGCGGCCGTACTTCTGCTTGATGGGCCACAGCAGGCGCCGCGCCTTGTCCAGGCTCACGTTGTCGGGCCAGCTGTTGAGCGGCGCGAAACGCTGCTGGCCACGTCCGCCGCCCCCACGGCCGTCCCCCGTGCGATAGGTGCCTGCGCTGTGCCATGCCATGCGGATGAAGAGCGGGCCGTAGTGGCCGAAGTCGGCGGGCCACCAGTCCTGCGAATCGGTCATCAGCGCGTGCAGGTCCTTCTTCAGGGCCGCGTAGTCCAGGCTCTTGAACTCCTTGGCGTAGTCGAAGTCCCGGCCCATCGGATCGGACTTGGCCGAGTGCTGGTGAAGGAGGTCCAGGCGCAGCTGGTTGGGCCACCAGTCCAGGTTGGTCGTCCCGCGGCCGGTGGTGTGATGGAAGGGGCACTTGGCTTCGGTCTTCTCATTGCTCATGGCACGGCTCCGTTTCGTGGTTGGGGGTGCCATTTTGTGGGGCCCTCCACGACTTGAGAATGACCTTTGGCTATGCCTTGCATAGCCATTTGCGAGCGAGTGTGACGCGGGGAGAAAGCCCGCCCCGCGCGAGCGCCGCCAGGCGCTAGAGCATGAGCGCGACCGAGGCCTCGAGGTGCTCCGAAGGCAGGCGCTTGAAGCCCGAACGCGCGAAGCGCTGCAGGCGGCCCACCGTGAAGGAGGTGAGCGCGGAGGCGCGCACCTGGGCGTCGACCGTCGGCGTGGCCGAGCCGTCGGCCGCCGCCGCCTCGCGCAGGGCCTGGCGCAAGGTGGCCTCGATCTTGTCGAAGAACTGGTTCATGCGCTGCTGCAGGCGCTCGTTCTCGAAGACCAGCGCGTCTCCCACCATGACACGGGTCATGCCGGGGTTCTTCTCGGCGAACTGCAGCAGCATGGCGACGATGCGCGCGGCCTGGCCGGCGCCCACGTCGCGCGCATTGGCGCCGGGATCGGCCGGGGCCTGCTCGACGATCTGGTTGACCAGGCTGAAGACGCTCTGCTCGATGAAGTCGATCAGGCCTTCGAACATCTGCGCCTTGCTGGCGAAGTGGCGGTACAGCGCCGCCTCGCTCACCTCCAGGCGAGCGGCCAGCGCGGCGGTGGTGACGCGCTCGGCACCGGGTTGCTCCAGCATGGCCGCCAGGGCCTGCAGGATCTGGACGCGGCGCTCGCCCGGCTTGGGACGCTTGCGTGTCACGGGTGCGGCGTCCTCCGCACCGGAAGACGAGGCGGGGGCGCTAGTCTGATCGTTCATGGGCGACCACAAATATGTAATTAAATGATTCTCGCACGACGCAGTAAGCACGCGCCTTCCGGGTCTACCCCGTGACTTCGCGCAGAATCATCTTCTTTTTTACCGGGCCCGCCCCGGCGTTCCATGAAAAATTGCGTCCTGGTGACGGGCGGCGCCGGCTACATCGGCAGCCACACCTGCCTCGCACTGGCAGCGGCCGGCTACGAGCCGCTCATTCTCGACAACTACTGCAACAGCAGCCCCAGGGTGCTGGAGCGACTGGCCCGAATCGCCGGCTCGGCCCCGCAGGTCGTTGAAGGCGACGTGCGCGACCGGGCACTGCTGGACCGCGTGTTCGCGCAGTACCCGGTGCAGGCCGTGATCCATTTCGCCGGGCTGAAGGCGGTGGGCGATTCTTCGTCACAACCGTTGTCTTATTACGACAACAACGTCCATGGCAGCCTGGTCCTGGCCGAGGCGATGGAAGCCGCCGGCGTGAGGACGCTGGTGTTTTCCTCGTCCGCCACGGTCTACGGCGAGCCCGAGCGCACGCCCATCCCGGAAAGCGCCCCCCTCCGGGCCACCAATCCCTATGGGCGGACCAAGCTGATGGTCGAGCAGATCCTGACCGACCTGCACCGCGCGGACCCCCGGTGGCACATCGGCCTGCTGCGCTACTTCAACCCGGTGGGTGCGCACGAGAGCGGCCTGATCGGCGAGCACCCCAAGGGCAAGCCGAACAACCTGATGCCCTTCGTCAGCCAGGTTGCCGTCGGCACGCGCGAGCGTCTGACGGTGCACGGCGGCGACTACCCGACGGTGGACGGCACCGGGGTGCGCGACTACATCCACGTGCTGGACCTGGCCGAAGGCCACGTGGCGGCGCTTCGCCATGCGCAGAAGGCGCAGGGGCTGTTTGCGGTCAACCTGGGCACGGGCCGCGGGGCCTCGGTGCTGGAGGTGGTGGCCGCGTTCGAGCGGGCCAGCGGGCGCGGCATTGCCTGCGAGATCGGGCCGCGGCGTCCGGGCGACGTACCGGCCTCGGTGGCGGACACCACGCTGGCGAACCGCCTGCTGGGGTGGCAGGCGCAGCGCGGGCTGGACCAGATGTGCCAGGACAGCTGGCGCTGGCAGAGCGCCAACCCCAACGGCTACGACGACTGACCCGCCCTGCTGCGCGCCCTAGCGGGCGCGGATCATCGTGCCGTAGGCCTGGTCCGTGAGGATTTCCAGCAGCATCGCGTGGGGCACGCGCCCGTCGATGATGTGCACGGCGTTGACCCCGCTCTTGGCCGCGTCCAGGGCACCCTCGATCTTGGGCAGCATGCCGCCGGAAATGGTGCCGTCGGCGAACAGGTCGTCGATCTCGCGGGCCGACAGGTTGGTGAGCAGCTTGCCGTCCTTGTCCAGCACGCCGGGGGTGTTAGTGAGCAGCATCAGCTTCTCGGCCTTGAGCACCGTGGCCAGCTTGCCGGCCACCACGTCGGCGTTGATGTTGTAGCTCTCGTTTTCCTCGCCGAAGCCGATGGGGCTCACCACGGGGATGAAGGCGTCGTCCTGCAGCGCCTTCACCACGCCGGGGTCGATGGAGACGATGTCGCCGACCTGGCCGACGTCGTGCTGCACGTTGGGGTCGTTGCGGTCGGCCATCTTGAGCTTCTGGGCGCGGATCAGGCCGCCGTCGCGGCCGGTGAGGCCCACGGCCTTGCCGCCGGCCTGGTTGATCAGGCCCACGATGTCCTGCTGCACCTCGCCGGCCAGCACCCACTCGACCACTTCCATGGTCTCGGCGTCGGTCACGCGCATGCCCTGGATGAAGCTGCCCTTCTTGCCCAGCTTGTTGAGCGCCGCCTCGATCTGCGGGCCGCCGCCGTGGACCACCACGGGGTTCATGCCCACCAGCTTGAGCAGCACCACGTCCTCGGCGAAGTCGGCCTGCAGGGCGGGATCGGTCATGGCGTTGCCGCCGTACTTGATGACGATGGTCTTGCCGTGGAACTTGCGGATGTAGGGCAGCGCCTGGGCCAGGATCTCGGCCTTGTCGCGGGGCGGGATGTTGAGGACGGGATCGGTCATGGGAGTCGGTCCGGGTTGAAGGGAGGAATGGGGCGGATTGTCGGTGCTCAGCCCGCGATGTCTCGCAGCCAGCGCGGCACCTTGAATCGCACGATCATGAGGTAGGCCGCCACGTAGGTGGCGATGAACAGCACCGTGAAGAGCATCAGCCAGTAGGTCCGGTTCCAGAACAGCACCGCCGGCACCACCGACAGGCCCGACAGGACCCAAAGATAGGGCGAGGTGCGGTTGTTGCGTGACAGCAATTGCCGCGCCTCGTCGTCGTGCACCGCCACGCGCACGATGCGCCGGAAGATCAGCTGGTGGAAGTGCAGCGCATCGGCCATGCCGGGCGACTGGCCGCGGGCCACCTTGCGGTAGATGGAGAAGAAGGTCTCCCACACCGGATAGATCAGCAGCAGCATGGGGAACCAGGGCGACACGGTGCCGTGCCGGCGCACCAGCATCACGCAGGCCAGCGCGATCACCATGCCCCAGACGTAGGCGCCGCCGTCGCCGGCGAAGATCTTGCCGCGGGGGTAGTTCCAGACGAGGAAGCCGCCGGTGGCGCCCAGGAGGCACAGGACCATGGCGGCCAGCTGGCGGTCGCCCAGTTGCAGGGAGACGTGCGAAATGGCCAGGCAGACGATGACCGCCACCGTGCCGGCCAGGCCGTTGTAGCCGTCGATGATGTTGAACGCGTGCGGCAGGCCGCCGATGGCCAGGGCCGCGAACAGCATGCCGGCGTAGGGGATGGCACGCAGCCAGCCATCCACGAGCGAGATGCCGGTGCGCTCCAGGCTCAGGTCCAGCACGTAGCACAGCACCGCGGCCGAGCCGATGGTGAGGCCGAGGCGCCAGCGCACGCCCACGCGCTGCGTGACGTCCTCGACGATGCCCCCCAGTACAGCCGGCGCCAGGCACAGGAGGGTGAGCGCGGAGGCCTTGAGCGGCCAGTAGACGTTGACGACGTCGATCACCCCTGCCGCGAGCCAGGCTGCCCCCATACCGACGAAGATGCCGGCACCTCCGAGCCGCGGCACGTGGCCGGCGTGGAAGCGCTGCGGCATGTCCTTGCCATAGCGGCGCGCGTGGCGGCGGGCGCGGCGCATGATGCCGAGCACGGCAAGGGCGGCGACGAGGAAGCTGATGACGATCAGGGCAAGCATGAGCGAGGGGCGGCGGGGATGTCCCTAGAATTTCCGGGCGAAATTAGACCATGCCAAGCCCTGCAATCAACCACGCCCATCTGCCTGTCACCGTGTCGATCGTCAGCCACGGACAGCTGGACATGATCCTGCCCCTCCTGGAGCAATTGGACCACTTCAGCGCAACCCTGCTGGACAAGGTGATCCTCACCCACAACCTGCCCGAGCCGGACCTCCTCGCCGGCCGGCATTTCGGCTTCGCGCTGCAGCGCATCCACAACTCGGTGCCGCTGGGCTTCGGGGGGAACAACAACCAGGCGTTCAAGCATTGCGAGTCGGACTGGTTCCTGGTGCTCAACCCCGACATCCGCTTCGATGGCGAGGTGCTGGGGCCGCTCGTTGCGATGGCCGGCCCGCGCGCCGGCCTGCTGGCGCCGCGGATCCTGGAGCCCGGCAGGACCGAGCCGGAGCAGCACCGGCGCATCATCACGCCGCTGGAGATCCTCACGCGGCGGCGGCCGGGCTATCCGATTCCCGGCGCGCCGGACTGGATCCCGGGGCTGTTCATGCTGTTTCGCAGCGAGGCGTTCCGCGAGATCGGGGGCTTCGACGATCGCCGCTACTTCATGTATGGCGAGGACTTCGATGTGTGCGCCCGGCTGCGGCTGGCCGGCTGGGCGCTACAGATTGGAGAGCAGCTGCGGGTGCGGCACGAGGCGCAGCGGGCGAGCAGGACGAGCCGGCGGCATCTCTGGTGGCATGTGACGAGCTTGTTGAAGCTCTGGACCTCGGGGCCGTTCTGGCGCCTGCGGTGGAAGCAGGGGCGGGCGGGATGAACTGATGCGCGGCGACGCCAGCCCTCAGGGCGCCGCCAGCAGATCCCGGATAGCCCCCTGCAGCCCATAGTCGTAGCGGGCATAGTCACCCGACATCAGCGCCCGGACGATGGGCACCAGGCGTGCCAGCCTGGATCGCGCCAGCGCGGCGCGGCGCTGCTGATGCGCGAGCCTGGCTCCGGCTTCTTCCAGCAGGGTGCCGGGCACCAGGGCGCCCATGGCCCGCAGCCGTTCCAGCAGGATCGTCGCCTTTGTCTGCCGGCGCGACGCATCGTCGCCTCGCGGCGCGAGCGCCTTGCGCACACGCCCCGCAAACCCGAGGCGCCCGGCGCCAACCTGGTTGGCACCGTGCTGGCGGTAGTCGATGGAACTCCACTCGAGCACATCGGCGCCACCCTGGGCCGCCGCGATCAGGCCGAGCCATTCGTCGTGCAGCCAATCGCGCGGAAACGGCAAGGCCTGCTCGAGCAGCTCCCGCCGGAAGACCGTCGTTGCGCCGGTCACCAGGTTGCGGCGCAGCAGCACGCCGAAGGCCTGCCCAGCATGGATTCGGTCCAGCTCCGCCTGCGAGACACCCAGAGCGCCAAAGAGCGTCGAGCCGAGCGGCTGGCCTTGCGAATCGACCAGCCGGGCGTCCGCGTGAACGAGCAGCGGCCGCCCTGAAGCCTGGAGAGCCGCCACCATGCGCTGCGCCTTTTCCGGATGCCAGACGTCGTCCTGGTCGCACAGCGCAATGAACGCCCCTTCGCAAGCCTTCACCGCCTGCTCGAAGTTGCGCGTGACGCCGAGGCTCACCGCGTTCTGCAGCACGCGCAGGCGCGGCCGCATCCCGCCTTCCGGCAGCGATTGCGCGCAGGACGCATGGACGCGGCGGGCAACGGCCACGACGTCGTCACGCGAGGCGTCGTCGGACAGGACGATCTCGTCCGGCACCAGGGTCTGGGCGCAGATGCTGCGCAGCTGCGCCTCGATGTAGCGCGCGCCGTTGTAGGTGCACAGCGCCACGGACAGCAGCGGGCGGCCGCCGTCGTCGGGCAGCGGGTCGGTCAAGCCTGTCTCCGCGGAAGTGCCTGGATCTCGGCGAGCCGGCCCGCGAAGCGGCGCCCCGCCGCCTCCAGCGAGAGCCGCTCTTCGGCGCTCTGCTTGCCGCGCAAGCCGAGTTCGCGGCCCCCGGCCGGATCTTCGTAAAGCCGGCGCATGTGCCGGGCTGCATGTTCGGCCGAAGGCTCGGCCCATTCGAGATGCGCATCGTAGGGCGGGATCGGCCAGCCGAGCTTCTTCAGCGTGAAGTCGACCAGCAAGCTGTTGCCGTCGTCCATGAAGTCGACGTTGCCCGAGAAGTTGGTGGCGATCACGGGCTTGCCGAGCAGCATCGCCTCGGCCATCGTCAGGCCCAGGCCCTCGCTGCGGTGCAGGGAGACGTAGGCGTCGCAGGCGTCGATCAGTGCGAGGACCGCATCGGGACTGTAGACCTCGTCGATCACCCGGATGTTGGCGCCCTGGGCCGCGTCGCGCAGCTCGCGGATCTGCTGGGGATAGCGCTCGCCATAGGAGGTCTTGAGCACCAGGCAGGCGTTGTCGGCCGGCGTGAAGGCCGCCCTGAAGGCACGGATGAGGCCGAGCGGGTTCTTTCGCTCCATGACGCTCATCATGTGGAAGGTGAAGAGGAAGGTGTAGGGCGTTTCGTCCAAGCCGAACGAACTGCGGCTGCGCTTGTCGAACGGGGCCAGCTTGACGCCGGGGAACAGCGTGCGCACCGGCAGCTTCAGGCGCTCGCGCAGGCCTTTTGCGACGAATTCGGTGGCGGCCCAGACCTCGTCAACCTGCTTCGCCTTGGCGACCCACAAGTCGGGTATCGAGTTGAACTCCCAGTACCAGTAGGCGATGCGGTAGGTGCGCGGCGTGCGCTCGGCCAGCTGCGCCCGCTCGAAAGCGGCGTCGAAATGGGGCTCCGGCTGGACATGGATGACGGTGGCGTCATAGACCTCCGTGCCCGCGAAGCTGGCGTGCTGCGGGTCGTCCTTGGCGTCGGTGACGACGTCCCGCGTCGAGATCGGGATGCCGGCGCTGCGCATGGCGTCTGCCATGGACTCGATGGAGATGCGCAGGCCGGAGGGGTAGCAGAAGTGGCCGATGAGGTTGAAGCCGGGGCGGGCCAACTGCAAGGCGACAGCCTTCGCATCGAGCTGGCCGCACCACTGGCGAACCGGCTCCGCCAAGCCCGACTCGGCAGAGGCGAGCCAGGCCAGCAAGGCGCCTGCACACGCCGGGTCGTCGAGCGCGTCCGGATGCCTGCTGCGCCACGCCTGGCGCGCATGGTAGGCCGTCCGGACCTGGGTCGCAGGTGCATCCGCGAGCGGCCAGCGAAGCGGGTCGGTCCATGCCCCTTCGGTCCCGTACTCCGACCGGAACCAGGCGGAGAACGCCAGGCAGCCAAAGACAGTGGCGCCATCCGGATGCCTGGCCTGCCAGGCCGGCGCAAAGGCATGCGCCGCGAGCAGTTCCCGCTCGGGATGCGCCGCTGCGTCGAGGAAAAGCCACCAGACTTCTTCCACGCGAAGCTTCGCGTCCTGCAGCCCCACCAGGGCAAACCATCGGACCAGATCCGCGGCGCCGGCGGGCGTCAGGCCGTGCGGCAGGATGGCTGAAAGCCGGAGGTTGGCCAGGAAGGCCTGCCGCGGCCGCTCCGGGAGCCGCGCGTCCAGGGCGGAGCCCAGGTGCACGACGACGGCCGCATCCAGGCCCAGTTCCTGTGCGCCCTCGCCCCTCAACCACTGCCCGCACGGGCCTGCGCTGCCCTCGGACAGCGCGCCCGGGAAGCGGGCGCGCAGATCGGCGCGCTGGCGCCACAGCCCGATCAGGAAGCGCGCGGCAGACCAGCGGTCGGTCACCTCGCCCGGACGCATGGCAGGCCAGAAGAACCCCGTCGGCGCCACTGAAAGCGCAGCGCTCACCGAAGCGTCATCGAACCAGTCGACCGGCACAGGGGCCCGCGGGGCCTCGCCCCGGGCCCGGGCCTGGGCGCGCGCCTGCTCCTTTTCGATCCATGGCGCGAGCTTCGCCACCGAGTCCTTCTGTGCATTGCGGATGCGGTAGCCTTGGACGCGCTCGCGCAGCCACCATGGCGTGGCCATCCAGTACAGGCCCTTGACGAAACCAATCAACCGGCTGTTCATCTGTTCTTCTTGTCGCTGAACTCTTCTCGACGCCTCGAGCCGGCGAGTCAGTTCATGTAGGTGAGTCGATGGGGCGCATGCCGCCCCTGGGTTGCCGCGCCGCCTAGAATCGGGCGAACAACCAGGCACCGCGCAGGACGCGCGCCGCCGGCAAAATGATACAGACCCTCGCCGCCGCTGCGAGGCATCAGGCAGCGCTCGCCTCGAGCAGACATCCGGTTACGGATGCGCCCCGTAAAATCCCGCGCCAGTACTGATAAAAAAGAGGAACTACATGCGTTTGCTTTCGGTGGTGCTTTCGGGAGGGTCCGGAACCCGGCTCTGGCCTGCCTCCCGCCAGACGTACCCCAAGCCATTCATGAAGCTCGGCGGATCGAGCTTGCTGCAGCAGGCCATCGAGCGCGGCCAGGCCTGCGGCAGCGGCGAGTTGATGGTGGTCACGAACAAGGACCACCTCTTCCTCACGCGCGACGTGCTGGACCAGATGTCCGATGCCCCGGCGACCACCTACCTGCTGGAGCCCAAGGGCCGCAATACCGCGCCGGCCATCGCCCTGGCGGCCCTCGAATGCGCCGAGCGCTTCGGCGAGGACACCGTCATGCTGGTGCTGCCGGCGGACCAGTTGATTCCCGACGTCGAAGCCTTCGTGGCCAGTGCCAGCGAGGCCTTCCGCCTGGCAGAAAAAGGTGCGCTGGTGCTGTTTGGCATCAGCCCCACCAGCCCGGAAACCGGCTTCGGCTACGTTGAGGTCCACCAAGTGGCAAGAGAGAGCCAGGCGGTCAAGCGCTTCGTGGAGAAGCCCGACCTCCAGACGGCCCAAGCCTTCCTGGCGACCGGGCGCTACTACTGGAACAGCGGCATGTTCGCGTTCACCGCGAAGGCGATTCTTGCGGCGCTCGAGCGCTTCGCGCCGGATGTGATCCTGGCGGCGCGGGGCGCGATGGGCGCGGCGAAGAAGCAAGACGATACCCTCCATTTCGATGCGCACCGCTTCGGCCTGCAGCCGGACATCAGCATCGACTACGCCGTGCTCGAGCGGGCGGACAACGTGCAGGTCGTGCCCGCCAAGTTCCCTTGGAGCGATGTCGGCTCGTGGCCCGCGGTGGCCGACGCGCACGTGTCCGACTCTAGCGGCAACACCTTCGACCGCGAGGTGGTGGCAATCAACACGTCCGGCACTCACGTGCAGGTGGAAAGTCACGGTCCCAAGACGGTGGCCACCGTGGGCGTGCGCGACTTGGTGATCGTCGACACGCCGGACGCCCTCCTTGTTTGCCACAAGGGAGCCGCCCAGGACATCAAGCGGGTGGTGAGCGCCCTCAAGTCGCGGCATGCCGAAGTGACCGAACTGCCGGCGACCGTCTACCGCCCCTGGGGCACGTACGCGTCGCTCAAGGAAGAGGACGGCTACAAGGTCAAGCGGATCACGGTCAAGCCCGGCCAGTCCCTTTCGCTGCAATACCACCACCAGCGCGCCGAGCACTGGGTCGTGGTGCAGGGCAAGGCACTGGTCCAGATCGGCGACCAGGAGCACGAGACGCTTCCCGGCCAGTATCGATACATCCCTTTGAAAGAGAAGCACCGATTGACGAACATCGGACACGAGGCGCTGGTTCTCATCGAGGTCCAGTGTGGCGACTACCTGGGCGAAGACGACATCGTCCGGCTGGCGGACACCTACGGCCGCGCATGACCGAAATCTCACACTCCAATCTTCACCGCACCGCCTGGGGCGACTGGTGGGAAGGCACCCGCCGCACCGACATCTGGTGGACCCTGGCCTGGTTCGACATCGTCCTGCGCTACCGGCGCTCGATGCTCGGACCGCTTTGGCTGACCCTGAGCATGGGAGCCATGGTGGGCGGCATGGGGCCCCTGTACAGCGCGCTGTTCGGCACCGAGCTGTCCAAGTTCTTTCCCCACCTGGCCCTGGGCATCATCTTCTGGACCTTCTTCAGCAGCATCGTGATGGACTCGTGCAACGCGTTCATCAACTCGGGCAACTACCTGAAACAGGGCTACTTCCCCATCAGCCTGTTCGTATGGCGCGCGATGGCGCGCAACCTGATCCAGTTTGCCCACCACATCGTACTGTACATCCCGGTGGCGATCTTTGCCGGCATCTCGCTGAAGGCGCATGCGCTCCTGTTCATCCCGGCCTTCGCCCTGTTCCTGCTGAACGCGCACATGCTCGGCCTGGTACTCGGATTGGTCTGCACGCGCTATCGCGATGTGGCCCAGATCGTGACCAGCGTGATGCAGATGCTCATGTTCCTCACCCCGGTGTTCTGGCTTCCCGAAAGCTTGCCCGGCCGAGCCCAGTACATCCTGTGGAATCCGCTGGCGCAGATGCTCGAACTGCTGCGTGCGCCGCTGATGGGCAATGTCGCCGATGCGCACAACTGGATCGGCATCGCGATCTGGACCGCCATCACGCTGATGGCCGCCGGCTTCCTGTTCTCCAAGTACCGCCGCCGGGTGGTCTACTGGCTCTGACGAGACCATGGCCTATATTTCTCTGAAGAATGTCGGGGTGAACTTCCCGATCTACGGTGCGGGCGCCAACTCCTTCAAGAAGACGCTGGCCGCCTCGGTGACGGGCGGGCGCTTCGGCAAGGAAACCGGGGTGAACGTGGTTCAGGCCCTGTCCGACATCAACCTGGAGCTCAAGGCTGGCGACCGCCTCGGCCTGATCGGCCACAACGGCGCCGGCAAGTCGACCCTGCTGCGCACGCTGGCCGGCGTCTATGAGCCTTCGGTGGGCGAGTTCGTGCGCCGCGGCTCAGTGTCCAGCCTGATCGATCCTTCGCTGGGCATCGAGGCGGACGCCAACGGCGTGGAGAACATCATGCTGCGGGGCCTGGTGATGGGCATGAGCAAGAAGCAGGTCGATGAGCTAACGCCCAGCATCATCGAGTTCAGTGGCCTGGGCGACTACATCAACATGCCGGTGCGCACCTACTCCACCGGCATGATGATGCGCTTGGCCTTCTCGATCTCGACGAGCGTCCAGGCCGACATCCTGCTGATGGACGAGTGGCTGTCGGTGGGCGATGCTGAGTTCACCGAAAAGGCCGAGCAGCGCATGAAGGACGTGGTGTCCGGTGCCGGCATCCTGGTGCTGGCCTCGCATTCGCCCGACCTGATCGAGAAGGAGTGCAACCGGGTGATCCACCTGGAGCACGGGCGGATCGTCGAACGGGACCCTCAGTAGACTGACGCGGGCGTCCGGGCCGCAGCCGCCCGTCACGGGCCTGGCCGGCGGCAAGCGAAGCGAGAGCATCTCGGGCACCTAGAATGCGCACCCCCATGACCTACGACAACCGATCCCCGGCCAAGCCGAGGTCCGGCGGCGCTTCCAGGCGCGCCGTCACACGATGAGCTTCGCCCAGACCCTGCGCCAGGCCCTCGTGGGGCAGGTCAAGCGCATCCTGGGGGGCACGGCGCGGCTGGCGGCGCGCCAGCCGCTGCTGCGGCGCGGCGCGAAGCGCCTGCTCCAGGCCGTGCCGGCGCTTCAGCCGCGCGTCGCACGCCTCGTCGGCGCGTCATCGTTGCGGCTGACGAGCGCGTCGGATCTCTCCACATCCGCGCAGCGCGTGCATCGACGTCTTCGCCGCCAGCAGGCATGCCGGAAGGCGCACCGATGAGGATCGTCATCGACTACCACGGGCCGCAACGCAGCCGGGGAAGTGGCAGCACCCATGCGGCGTCCCTGGCGCAGGCCATCGCGCGCGCCGCGCTCGATCACGAGGTCACGCTGGTCCTCGACGGCCGATTCGCGGATTCGGTGGATGAGGCCTCGGCACGATTCGCCAGCCTGGGCGCGGGCCCGGAAGTACGCGTGTGGCATCCGCCTCAGCAGGGCGCGCGCCCAGGACCCTCCGCATACCCGCTCGCGCGGAAAAAACTCTACGAGGCCTTCATCGCGAGCCTGCGGCCCGACATTGCCCTGATCGCCTTTGCTGCGGCGGAGCCGACCGACGAGGCGCCGGTCAGCGTCGGGAATTTCGCCACGATGCCCACCGCGGTGATCCTCCCCGATGTTCCGCGCACCGCTCGTGCCCACGCGGACGCGATCCGCCGCGCAGACATGTGGTTCGCGACATCCGAAGCGGCGAGGCAGGAAGCGCTCGCTCACCTGGGACTCGATGCGGCGCGCGGCAGGCTCGCAGCGCCGAAGGACGGCAGCGGTGACTGGTCGGCGCCGGCACGGTGGGCGATCGAAGGCCTGGAAAGCCTGCGCCGCGCTTCCATCCCTCGCGCGCCCCCGCTGAGCATTTCGGGTGGCTCGCGCCCGCGCATGGCGTGGGTGTCGCCGCTACCAGTCGCGCCCGGCGACAGCGCAGACAATGACGGTGCGAGCTTGCTTGCCGAGCTCGCCTCGCACTACGACATCGACCTCGTGACCGGTGCGGTACCGTCCGGGGAACAGCCACCAGCTTCCGCGTGGCCGATCCGATCCGTCGAATGGTTCCGCGAGCACGCCTGCGCGTTCGATCGCGTGCTGTACCACCTCGGAAACTCCGCGGCGTATGCCCATGTGCCCGCGCTGCTGGACGAGATCCCGGGCGTGGTCCTGCTGCACGAATTCGATCTCGACTGCCTCGTGCCTGCCGCAACTGCCGCTGATCGCGTGAGCGCGCTGTACGCGTCGCATGGGTATGCTCCGCTCGCCGGACATCGAGAGGGCATCGCACGCCGGCCCTACCCCTGCAACTTCGATGTGTTCGCACAGGCGCAGGGCGTGATCGTTCATTCGCCCCGCTTCGTTGAGCTGGCCCAGCAATGGTTCGGCGATTCGATGGGCCGGGGATGGGCCGTGCTGGACGCCGACAGTCCGCAGGCCGGGCTGGACCACATCCAGGCGATCGAAGGCTTCGCCGCAGCGGCGGCCATCGGGCGCGATGGCCTGATCCAGTCGATTGCCGAGGACCAATCGCGATCGGAACCGGCCGACGAGGCCGCTCCCGAATGGCTCGAGTTCGCCCAAGCCCTCGCCGACGCGCTGCCGGATCCGATGCCGCAGGCCCAACTGTTCATCGACGTCTCTGAACTCGTGCAGCGAGACTCAAAGACCGGCATCCAGCGGGTCGTCAAGTCGCTGCTGCAGGTGCTGCTGGAAGATCCGCCGCCGGGCTACCGGGTCGAACCGGTCTACGCGACCGACCAGCGCCTGGGCTACCGGTACGCGCGCAAGTTCAGCCTGGGCTTCATCGGCGCGCCGCAAGATGCCCTGGAGGACACGCCGCTCGACCTGCGAAGGGGCGACGTGTTCGTGGGGCTGGATCTCCAGCCTCACCTGATTCCGCGGCAGCGGGACTTTTTCCGGCGCATGCGCCACAGCGGCGTTCGCGTCGAGTTTGTCGTGTACGACCTGCTCCCGATCCTGCTGACACACCGTTTCTCCCGGGATGCCGCGGCCGTCCATTCGCGCTGGCTCGAGGTCGTCGCGGAGAACGACGGGGCACTGTGCATCTCGCAGGCAGTGGCCAACGAACTGGCCGACTGGCTCGCCAAGCACGCCCCCGAGCGGCTCGCGGCGGGCTTCAGGCTCCAGGCTTTCCACCTGGGCGCGGACCTGCACAACAGCGCGCCGACCCGCGGCCTGCCGTCCGACGCCGACGAGACGCTGCGGACCGTCGCGAGCGGCTCGTCTTTCCTGATGGTCGGGACCGTCGAGCCCCGCAAGGGCCACGCCCTGGCCCTGGATGCCTTCGAATCGCTCTGGTCGGCAGGAGTGCAGGCCAGGCTGGTCGTCGCGGGCAAGCAAGGCTGGATGGTTGATGACGTGGCGAGGCGGATGCGCAATCATCCTGAACGCGGCCAGCGGCTCTTCTGGCTTGAGCAGGTCAGCGACGAGTACCTGGAGCAGTTGTACGCGGCCGCCAGTTGCCTGCTGGCCGCTTCCGAGGGCGAGGGCTTCGGGCTCCCCCTTATCGAGAGCGCACGGCACCGGTTGCCGATTCTCGCGAGAGATTTACCGGTGTTTCAGGAAGTTGCAGGTCCGCATGCGCTCTATTTCGAGGGCAGCGCCGCTGCGCTTGCCGCTGCCGTCCGGGAATGGCTGAACCTCTTTGAACAACGGCTCCACCCACCGTCGGACGCGATGCCCTACCTCACCTGGAAGCAAAGCGCCCAGGCCTTCAAGAGCGCGCTGCGCCTACCCCAAAAGGGGGATGCGGCAACGCATGCGGACGGTTCGGCCGCTCCGGCCCACCTGTCATAAAGCAAAATACGCCCCACCCGACGCGAAGGACCCGAGAGGCCTCGTGCGCAGATTCAACCAGGATGAAGAGAAAGTACACAATGAAGAAACGTGCTGTAGTCACAGGCATTACCGGTCAGGATGGCGCCTATCTGGCCGAGTTGCTGCTCAGCAAGGGCTACGTGGTCTACGGCACCTATCGCCGGACCAGTTCGGTGAACTTCTGGCGAATCGAAGAGCTCGGCATCCAGGACCATCCGGACCTGCACCTGGTCGAGTACGACCTCACCGACCTTGGCAGTTCGCTGACCCTCATGAAGGAAGCCGCCCCTGACGAGGTCTACAACCTCGCAGCCCAGAGCTTCGTGGGCGTGAGCTTCAACCAGCCCGACGCAACGGCCCAGATCACCGGCATGGGCGCACTGCACCTTCTCGAGGCGATCCGTCTCACGAATCCGAAGATCCGCTTCTACCAGGCGTCGACGTCGGAGATGTTCGGCAAGGTCCAGGCCATCCCTCAGGTTGAGGACACCCCCTTCTACCCGCGCAGCCCCTACGGCGTGGCCAAGCTGTTCGCGCACTGGATGACCATCAACTACCGCGAGAGCTACGACATCTTCGGCTGCAGCGGCATCCTGTTCAACCACGAGAGCCCGCTGCGTGGCCGCGAGTTCGTCACCCGCAAGATCACGGACGCGGTGGCGAAGATCAAGCTGGGCAAGCTCGACGTGCTTGAACTGGGCAATCTCAGCGCCAAGCGCGACTGGGGCTACGCCAAGGAATACGTCGAAGGCATGTGGATGATGCTGCAGGCCGACGAGCCCGACAGTTTCGTGCTGGCCACCAACCGCACCGAAACGGTCCAGGAATTCGTCGACATGGCCTTCAAGGCCGCGGGCTACGAGCTTCGATTCGAGGGCGAGGAGCAGGACGAGGTTGGCATCGACGTTGCCACCGGCAAGACCCTGGTGCGGGTCAATCCAAAGTTCTATCGCCCGGCCGAGGTCGACCTGCTGATCGGCAATCCGGCGCGCGCCAAGGAAAAGCTTGGGTGGGAGCCCAAGACCACGCTCGAGCAACTGTGCGCGATGATGGTGGAAGCCGACCTGCGCCGCAATGCCGAGGGTCGTTCGTTCTGAGAGCTTGAGTGTCACTCGCCCACGGAGGTGGGCGGGCGCTTCGCGTCCGGATGAGTCGCGAAAACGATAGCTACACATGACGTCCAAGCCCGCGACGGGCCGGACGTCTTCCCGACAATGGAACTCTCGGCGAAGGCCATGAAGAACACGGAAAGACTTGGCGTCGACATGAGCGTTGCCTTCTCATCGGAAGCGAAAGTGCTGTCGTCCAAGACGCAGGCCGCGCCCGATCGCACCTCGGACCTGCTGCGTCGCGGTAGCGGCGCACACGAATCCGGATGGCGAGCCCGGCTCGCCCGGAAGACCCAATCCGCCGGCCGCTACTTCTACGGGATCGCCAAGCCCATGCTGCAGCCGATCGCGTTTCGCGTGCGCAGCTTCCTCACGGCGACGCTGCGGCAGGAGATGCAACAGGGTCAGCTGGCAGTGATCCGAAAGATCGATGACCAGGCACTGAAGCAACAAAATCGCATGGAGCAGGCGCTGGCGCTGCATCTGCAGCCGCTGTCGCAGGAACTTGCGTCCATCAAGGCGTCGCTGCTGCGCATGCCACAGGGTGCCGCAAGCGCGGTCGTCTGCCAGGCGGGCGAGATCCAGATTCGCGCGGGCGCATCCGCGCGCCCGGACGACGTGCTAGCGGCCGCCGCCGCGCTGGCCGTCCACGGTGGCCTCGCGGTCACCGTCGATTTCGACCAGTTGCCCGCGCAGGCGCATCAGGCCTGGCGGGATGCCCTGGCACGGGCCGGCCTCGAAGCCCGTCCCCGCCTCCAGGGCGCAGCGCCCGGCACGGTACTGTTCGCCTCCTCGGGAGGGGCTGCATGAGCGAAGGCGTCGTCATCGTCGGCGCGGGCGGGCACGCCAAGGTCTGCATCGAACTGTTCCGGGCGTCCGGCGTCCAGGTCGCCTGCTGCATCGGCAATGCGGACAGCACGGAAGACACCTGCCTGGGCGTGCCCGTGCTGAAGGGCGACGTCCATCTGGAGCGCCTGCGCGCCGAAGGATCCGCCTTCGCCTTCGTTGCGATCGGCGCCAATGCGGTGCGCCAGAAGCTGGCAGCCTCGGCCACGGCGCTCGGCTACGAGCTCATCAATGCCATCAGCCCCGCTGCCGTGGTGTCGCCCACCGCCCGGCTGGGCAAGGGCATCGCGATCATGGCGGGCGCCGTGATCAACGCGGACACCCGCATTGCCGACCTGGCAATCATCAATACCTCGGCGTCGGTGGACCACGACGGCGACATCGGCGAAGCCGTCCACATCGCGCCGCAGTGCGGCCTCGCCGGCAATGTCACGGTCGGCGCGCGAAGCTTCCTCGGAATCGGCAGCAAGGTCATCCCGGGAGTGCACATCGGCCAGGATGTGATCTCCGGCGCCGGCTCCGTCATCGTCTCGGACATCGAGTCCCACTCACGAATCGCCGGCGTGCCGGCAAGAAACCTCAGAAAGAAAGACAAATGAACCGCATCTCTGTCGCGCAGCCCAAGCTCGAAGGCAACGAACGCAAGTACGTGCTCGATTGCCTCGACACCAACTGGATCTCCTCGAACGGCAAGTACATCGGCGCGTTCGAAGAGGCCTTCGCGGCCTTCTGCGGAGTCAAGCACGCGATCGCGGCGAACAACGGCACCACCGCGCTGCACCTCGCGCTGGTCGCGCTGGACCTGCAACCTGGCGACGAAGTGATCATCCCCACGGTGACCTACATCGCCACCGCCAATGCGGTGCGCTACTGCGGGGCTACGCCGGTGCTGGTCGACGTCTGCGCCGACACGATGAACATCGATCCGGCGAAGATCGAAGAGAAGATCACGCCGCGCACACGCGGCATCATCCCGGTCCACCTCTACGGCCACCCGGCCGACATGGACGCCCTGTCGGTGATCGCGAAGAAGCACGGCCTGTGGCTGCTCGAGGACGCCGCCGAAGCGCACGGCGCGGAAGTGGGCGGCAAGCGGGTTGGCGGCCTGGGCATCTGCGCAACCTTCAGCTTCTTCGGAAACAAGATCGTCACCACCGGCGAAGGCGGCATGGTCACGACCAACGACGACGAGTTGGCCGCCAAGCTGCGCCTCTATCGTGGCCAGGGCGTGGACCCGAAGCGCCGCTACTGGTTCCCGGTGATCGGCTACAACTACCGCATGACCAACATCCAGGCCGCCATCGGCCTGGCGCAGATGGAGACCATCGGCGACTCGCTCAAGGAGCGCCAGGTGCTGGCGCGCATGTACGGCGAGGCGCTCGCGCCACTGAAGGACCTGCTGGTCCTGCCCACGGAGCATCCCGACATGCACCACGTGTACTGGATGTACACCGTGTTCCTGCGCAGCGGCGGGGAGGCCGAGCGCGATGCGGTCATGCGCGCACTCGACGAGGCAGCCATCGAGACCCGCCCGGTGTTCTATCCGATGCACGTGCTGCCGCCCTACAAGGAAGACAAGGTCTACCCGGTGGCGGATGAATGGGCCCAGCGCGGGCTCAACCTGCCCACGCATCAGTATCTGACGCGCGCGGACATCGAGCGCGTCGCTGCCGCACTTCAAAAGGCCTTGGGTCGATGAAGATTGCGCTCTGCTCGTCTTTCGTTCCATTCGTCAACGGCGGCTACCGGAACATCGTCGAATGGCTCGAGGCCTCGCTCCTTGAGGCGGGGCACGAGGTCGAGCGCATCTATCTGCCCGAAGTCGACACGCCGGAACTGCTGTTCAAGCAGATGGCGGCCTTCCGGTATGTGGATCTCTCCGCGGCCGACCGCATCATCTGTTTCCGGCCGCAGTCCCACCTGATTCCGCACCCGCGCAAGGTGGTCTGGTTCATCCACCACCTGAGGCCGTTCTACGACCTGTGGGACAGCCCGTACCGCGGCTTCCCGGACGACGCGAAGCATCGCGGCATCCGAGACGCGCTGCATGCCACCGACACGGCAGCGTTGCACGAAGCCAGCGCGATCTTCACGAACTCGCGCGTGGTCTCCGACCGGCTCAAGCAGTTCAACGACATCGACAGCGAGCCGCTCTACCCGCCCATTTTCCAGCCCGCGCGCTTCCAGTTCCGATCGATGAACGACGAGATCGTCTGCATCTGCCGGCTCGAGCATCACAAGCGCCAGCACCTGCTGATCGAAGCGCTGGCGCATTGCCGCACCCCAGTGCGGCTGCGGCTATGCGGTGTCGCTGGCGATCCCGGGTATGCGGAGATGCTCGAGGGATTGGTCGCGCAGCATGGTCTCGCCGACAGGGTCGTCGTGGACCACCGCTGGATCACAGAGGAAGAGAAGGCGGACCTGATCGCGGACTGCCTCGCTGCTGCCTACATCCCCGTGGACGAGGATTCGTATGGCTACCCGACGCTGGAGGCCGCGCATGCCCGCAAGCCCGTCCTGACCACTCTGGATGCGGGCGGCACGCTCGAGTTCATCGTCGACCAGCAATCCGGCCTGATCGCGCCCCCCTTCCCCGAGGCGATCGCCAAATGCATGGATCAGTTCTACGCCGATCGCGGGGTGACCCGCGCCATGGGCGAAAGCGCCCGCTCGCGCATCGACGAGCTGCGCATCGGCTGGCCGCACGTGCTGGAAAGGCTGCTCGCGTGAAAGTGCTGATCGTCAACAACATGGCGCCCTTCGTCTCCGGCGGCGCGGAATCGATGGCCACGCACCTGAAGCGCAACATCGAGATCGCGGGTCACCAGGCGGAGATCCTTCGCATTCCTTTCCAGTGGGAGCCGGCCACGCGCATCCCCTCGCAGATGCTGATGTCGCGAGCATTCGAACTCGAGGGCGTGGACCACGTCATCGCGATGAAGTTTCCGGCCTACCTGGTGCGCCATCCACGCAAGACCTTGTGGCTGGTGCACCAGTACCGCCAGGCGTACGACCTCTATGACGCGGGCCACACCAACCTGCCCGAGGGACAACTCGGCTCCGACCTGCGGCGCGTGATCAAGAACGCCGACGACGCGTGCTTTCGCGACGCGCGGCGCATATTCGCCATCTCGGACGTCACGCGCGACCGCCTGGCCAAGTACAACGGCTTCGAGTCCACCGTGCTGCGTGCGCCGCTGAACGACCCCGATATCTTCACCGGCGGGCCGGCAGAAGGCTATATCTTTGCCGGCGGCCGGGTCAACGACGCCAAGCGCCAGCACCTGCTGGTCGAGGCGCTGGCGCATGCGCCGCGTACGGTGCGCCTTGTGATCGGCGGCCCGCCGGACACATCGGCCGACGGCGACAAGCTTCGTGCGACGGTCGAGCGGCTCGGCGTGCAGGACCGGGTCCGACTGGACCTGCGCTTCCTGGATCGACTGGAATACGCACGCTACGTTAACGGCGCATCCGCCGTGGCCTCGCTGCCCTTCGACGAGGAATCGTTCAGCTATGTCGCGATGGAGGCCGCCACGGCCGCCAAGCCGATCATCAGCACCAGCGACAGCGGCGGCGTGCTGGGCCTGGCCCGCCACGGTACGACCGGCTGGGTGGCGGCCCCCAACGCGAAGGCGCTGGCCCAGGTCATGGCCGACGTCTACGCGAGTGCCGAGCGCACGCGCGAACTCGGCGTCGCAGCGCAGGCCTGCTGGGAAGGCTTCAACATCACCTGGCCGGCGACCGCCCAGGCGCTCCTGTCATGAAGTTCGTCCTCTTCAGCCCCTTCGCCAAGGCCTCCGCGATCGGACGCGTGACCGCCCTGCTGGTCCAGGCCTGCGCGCCGCTCGGCCACTCGATCACCATCGTCCGGACCGAGCAGGAATCGCTGCTCGACACGCCGGCGCACGCCTGTGATGCGCCCGTGATCCCGTGGACCGACGCCGCCGCGGTCGGCGCAGCCATCAAGGCTGCGGACGCCGTGGTCTACCAGATCGGCAACAACTACAGCTACCACCGCGGCGGCCTGTCCTGGCTGGGCATCGCACCGGGCATCGTGTGCCTGCATGACTTTCTGGTGGCGCACATGTTCGTGGAATGGGCCGCGGGCCGCGACGCCGAAGCGCGCGAAGTGCTGCACGAGTGGTACGGGGCTTCGGCCCCAACGGAGTTCTTCGCGATGAAGGACCCTGACGCCTTCGTCGAGATGGCAAGCCAGCGCTACCCGATGACCGAATGGGTCGCCGCCATGGCCCTGGGCGTGATCTCGCACAGCCAGTGGGGCATGCCGCGCGTGGCGCAGTCGTGCCCCGGGCCGCTGCGCGTGGTGCCGCTGCCCTATGACGCGCCGGCGTGCAAGCCGGCCGCGCCAGTTGCGCCGGACCCGCAGGCGCCCGTCCACATCCTGACCGTGGGGCATATGAACGCGAACAAGCGGGTGGAGAGCGTCATCCGGGCCATCGGCACCAGCACCACATTGCGCGAGCGCGTCAGCTACCGCCTATGCGGCCGGGTCGAGCCTCCGACCGAGCGCGCGCTGAAATCGCTGGCCGAAAGCCTTGGCGTGACGCTGGTGGTCTCCGGCGAGACCGACGATGCCGCGCTGCAGGAGGCGATGAACCACGCCGACGTCGTTTGCTGCCTGCGCTGGCCCAGCTTCGAGGCGGCTTCCGCCACCGCGATCGAAGGCCTGCTGTACGGCAAGGCCGTCGTGGTGACCGATACCGCCTTCTACAGCGAACTGCCGAGCGATTGCGTGCAGAAAATCTCGCCGGACAACGAGCTGTCCGAACTCAGGACCGCGCTCGAACTGCTGTGCAACGACGCCGATGCGCGCAACGCGCTGGCCGCACGCGGCCAGGCGTGGGCGACGCGCACATTCAACCCCACGAACTACATGGAGCAACTGGCGGATTTCGCACGCCGGACCTGCGCAGCCGAACCCTTGATCGGGATGGTTGGCGCCATGACCCGCGACCTGAGCGCATGGCAGGCGTCCCGTGAGATCTTCGGCGACGAGTACCTGACGCAGCCCCTGCAGCTGTTCCAGATCGACAACTAGACCCCCCGATGAAGGTGACTCCGATGATCCCCCTGTTTTCTTCCAGCGCCGCCAATGCAGGCGTTGACCTTGCAGCCGCGGTGAAGCGCGTACTGGACAGCAACTGGTACGTGCTGGGCAACGAGGTCACGTCGTTCGAGCGGGAATTCGCCCAGTTCGTCGGCAGCGCGGAGTGCGTGTCGCTCGCCAACGGAACGGACGCCCTGGAGCTTGCGCTGCGCGCCCTCGGTGTCACGCCGCAGGATACGGTGGCCTGCGTCGCCAACGCCGGCTTCTACGGAAGCACCGCGATCCACGCCGTGGGCGCGACGCCCCTGTATGTGGACGTGGATTCCGTTTCGCTGAACATGGCGGCCTCGTCGCTGCAAGCGGCGCTCGCGCACAAGCCCAAGGTCGTGATCGTCACGCACCTGTATGGACAGATGGCCGACATCGAGGCGCTGACCCGCATGGCGCACGAGGCGGGCGCGGCGGTGATCGAAGACTGCGCGCAGTCGCATGGCGCCATGCGGGACGGCCGCCGGGCCGGCAGCGTGGGAGACATCGGCTGCTTCAGCTTCTACCCGACCAAGAACCTCGGCGCGCTCGGGGACGGCGGCGCAGTGACCTGCAACGATCCGGCGCTGGCTGCGAAGGTCCGCACGCTGCGCCAATACGGCTGGTCGACCAAGTACTGCGTGGCCACGCCGCAGGGCCGCAACAGCCGCCTCGACGAGATGCAGGCCGCGATCCTGCGCGACAAGCTCAAGCAGCTCGACAGCTGGAACGCGCAGCGGCGCGAGATCGCAGCGAAGTACAACGCGGCGTTCGCGGCGCTGCCGGTCACGCGCCCGCCGTCCACCGGCGAAGACTACGTGGCGCACCTCTACGTCCTTCGGCTCGAGGCGCGCGAAGCGTTCCGGGAACACCTGCGCTCCCGCAACGTCGCGACCGATGTGCACTACCCGATCGCCGACCACCGCCAGCCCGCCTACCCGGCAGCGCGCGCAGCCGGATCGCTGGCGCACACCGAATCGGCCTGCGGCAACGTGGTGTCGCTGCCCTGCTTCCCCGGACTTCCCGAGGCGCAAGTGGCTGAGGTCATCGACGCCGTCCGATCCTTCTTCGCAGGCTGAAGGCGCCCCGTGCTCACGCTCGTCATTCCTGTCTATCGAAACGAAGGATCGATTCCCGACCTGCTCGATGCCGTCTCCGGGCTGCATCGCAAGCTTGACGGCCAGATGCAGGCCGTCTTCGTCGTCGACGGCAGCCCCGACCGCTGCTACGAGCTGCTTCGCGATGCCCTGCCGGGATGCGCCTTTCCTTCGAGACTGGTCCTGCTGTCGCGCAACTTCGGTTCCTTCTCCGCCATCCGCGCCGGCCTGGAGCTGTGCGAGAGCGAGCGCTATGCGGTGATGGCCGCCGACCTGCAAGAGCCGCCCGAACTGGTGCTGGAGATGGACCGGGTCCTGCGCAACGAGCCGGTCGACGTCGTGGTCGGAACGCGCGAGGGTCGCGAGGACCCGTTGATGACGCGCCTGCCCGCGCAGCTGTTCTGGTGGGCGTACCGCAAGTATGTGGTGCCGGACGTGCCGCCCGGCGGCGTCGACGTGTTCGGCTGCAACCGCGCCTTCCGCGACAACCTGCTGCGCCTGGACGAGCGGCACAGCTCGCTGATCGCCCAGCTTTTCTGGCTCGGCTTCCGGCGCAAGCTGATCCACTACACGCGCCAGGAGCGCCAACACGGCAAGTCCGCCTGGACGCTGCGCAAGAAGATCAACTACCTGATGGACAGCGTGTTCTCGTTCACCGACCTGCCGATCCGGCTTCTGGTTCGCGTGGGCGGCGGCGCTGCCGTCTTGGCGGGCGCCTTCGGGGTCATCGTCGCCATCGGCAAGATGATGGGCCTGATCGCGGTCCCCGGCTACGCGATGACCATCCTGACGATCGTCTTCCTCGGCTCCCTCAACCTGTTCGGTCTGGGGATCGTGGGCTCGTATGCCTGGCGCATCTACGAGAACACCAAGGCGCGGCCGCACACCGTGACGCTGCGCGTGCACCACTTCGACACAACCGCCTAGCGACGCCATGGACTACTTCACGCATCCCAACGCCCTGTGCGAAAGCACGCAGATCGGCTCCGGCACGCGCGTCTGGGCCTTCGCCCATGTGCTGCCGAACGCGCGCATCGGCGGCGACTGCAACATCTGCGACCACGTGTTCATCGAGAACGACGTCGTGATCGGCGACCGCGTCACGATCAAGTGCGGCGTGCAGGTGTGGGACGGCGTCGAGATCGAGGACGATGTGTTCATCGGCCCCAACGTCACCTTCACCAACGACATCTTCCCGCGCAGCAAGCAGTACCCGGAGGCCTTCGGACGCACGCGCATCCGGGCCGGTGCATCGCTGGGTGCCAACTCGACCATCCTGCCGGGCATCACGATCGGTCGCAACGCGATGATCGGCGCAGGCGCCGTCGTGACGCGCTCAGTGCCGCCGAACGCGATCGTCGTGGGCAACCCCGCGCGCATCACGGGCTATGTCGACGCCACGCCCCGCACGCCGCGCACGCCCGAGCCCAGTGGTGCCAAAGCGCCAGGCCTGACGCAGACTTCCATCGCCGGCGTCACGCTCCACACGCTGCGCGCCGTTCCCGACATGCGTGGCAGCCTTTCAGTGGGCGAGTTCGAACGGGACGTCCCGTTCAAGCCGCTGCGCTACTTCCTGGTCTATGACGTTCCCACCGTAGAGACGCGCGGCGAGCATGCCCACCACAAGTGCCATCAGTTCCTGATCGCGGTGAAGGGCCAGGTCAGCGTCGTCGCCGACGACGGCGAGAAGCGGGAAGAGTTCAAGCTCGACAGCCCGTCCGTGGGCATCTATCTGCCGCCAATGACCTGGGGCATCCAGTACCGCTACTCCGCGGATGCCGTGCTGCTGGTGTTCGCATCCGACTACTACGACGGCGCCGACTACATCCGCGACCACGCGGAGTTCCTTCGGCTCAAGCTCGCCCAGAAAGGCGAATCCTGAGCGCGCCCATGGCCGCCGGGCGAGTCTCTTCGCCGTTCGTCCGCTTCCTGATCTCGGGCGGGGTGAACACCCTCGGCACGTATCTGCTGTACCTGGCGCTCCTGAACTGGCTGCCGTACTGGCTCAGCTACGCGATTGCCTTCGTGTCGGGTATCGCGCTGGCCTATGCGCTCAACCGCTTCTTCGTGTTCGGCGCGCCGCGCAGCGAGAAGAAGGCGGCGATGCTGCCGGTGGTCTACCTGGCGCAGTATCTGGTGGGCGCTTCGATCGTGTACCTGTGGGTCGACTTGCTGCACCTGCATGCGGCTGTCGCGCCGGTGGCAAGCATTGCCATCACCGTTCCGCTGACCTACGCGGCGAGCCGATGGCTGTTTCGCTGAGCCGAATGAAGGGCCCCTGGCTCGGCTACGCGCTGCCGCCTGCCCTGGCGGTTCTGCTGCTGTGGCTGCCGTTCGGCTTCAGCCTTCATGCGCTGATCGAGGAGTGGGGCGTCCTCGAGATCTTCCAGACCCACGGGCCGGTGTGGTTCGTCAAACTGAACTCGGTGCTGGAGGCGCACCGGATCCGCCCTCTGACCGTGTTCCCGCACGCGCTGGGCTACGTTCTGGACCCGGACTCCTTCGACGGCTGGCATTGGGTGCTGATCGTCTCATTGATCATGAAGGGCGCCGCAGCTTCCTACCTGGGGGCCGTGGCCACGCGGTCTGTGCGCTGGGGTGTGTTCTTCGGCCTGCTCGTGCTCCTGTATCCGGCCGATACCATGCAGCTTTCATTCCGCAGCCAGCACATCAATGCGTCGATGGCCGTGCTTCTGCTCGGCAGCGCCGTCCTGGTCGCCGCGCAGAGGCTGCGGCCCGGATGGATGCGCGGCCTGCGAGTCGTGCTGGCAGGCCTGTGCATCCTCGCGGCGGCGCTGATGTACGAGGTTGCGCTGGCGATGGTGGCCATCCCGCTGTTCGTCCTTTGGTGCCGAGACGGCACCGCTCCGACCTGGCGAAGCGTGCGCGCCGATCCGGTCCCGACCCTCGGCTGGATCATCCCCGCGGCGGTATACGTCGCGTATGCGCTCTACGCAGCAAGGTCGGGGGGCGCACTCTACCAGCAGGGCATCAGCGACCAGAGTTCGCCACTCACGCTCTTCCTGCACCTGTTGCCGAAGCTGTTCAGCGTGGGCATCACGCGCGGCCTCGTGGGCGGGTGGTACGACGCTTGGCTGATCGCGCTGACGGAGTTCCGTAGTCACGCCTACCTGCTCGGCTTCGGGGCTCTCTGCTCGGCGTGCGTTGCCGTCCTTCCTGCGGGGCGCGGAGATGCTCCGGCGGAGCAGACCGTTTCCCGCGCGTTGCTTCGCCTGGCCGCCGCGGGGCTGGTCCTGCTGGTGTTCGGCTACGTCCTGTTCCTCTTCTCCAATGCACACGTGCTCATCACCCAGCGGACCTTCCTGTTCGCGGCTTTCGGCGCCGCCCTGGTGGTGCTGGCAATGGTGATGGGGCTGGCCCGACTGTGGAAGCCCCTGGCCATCGCAGCCGTGCCGGTCCTCCTGACCACGGGCGCGGCGGCTCAGCTCTACCAATTCCAGCACTACGTGCGCATCTCCGAACTCCAGCGGCAACTGCTGCGCAGCGTGGTCGAGAACTTCGACGGCACGGTGCGAGGCCGCAAGACCCTGGTGCTCCTCGACCAGTCGAACCGGTTGTCCCATACGTGGATGCTGGTCGACTACGCCGGGCTGGCACTGACCTACCTCTATGACCGGCCGGGTGCGTCGACCGAGATCTGCCTGATGCCGGTTGGCGAATGGCAGCGCCGGGATGCACTCCAGCGCTCGGGCCGATGCATCGAGGGCGCGCAGAACTGGGCCTTCAAGGCGCCCGAGTCCCTGCCGGGCATGGGCCCCGCGCCCTACGGAGACGTCGAGTATCCGAAATCGGAGGTTGTGCCGCTTGTGATTCGCCAGGATGGCGGCGTGGCCAGCGATGCCTCGCTCGATACCTATCGCCGGCAGCTTCAGACGGCTGATACGCCTGCGGCCCGCCGCTATCGCAACATCCTGATCCCGAGCCAGCCGCCGCTGGCGCTCGACCTGTTCAAGTCCGTGCAAGGCGGTACCAGCTACCGCTGGGACTTCGGGAAGTGGTGGAGTCTGGATGAGCCGATCCGCGGTGCAGGCTGGGGCGACGCCAGCTGGAGCGGTAGGTGGCTGCGTCACGACGCGTCCACATGGAAGACGCAGCCGGCATCCAGGCTTCTGTTTGAACTGGAGCCCACGGATCGTCCGTACACGCTGGTCGGCCAGTGGAAGAGCATTGAGACCGCTGCCATCCGGAACAGCATGCGCGTGAAGATCAACGGCATCGAGACGGCCCTGCAATGGGCGCCTGCTCAAAGGTTCAGTGCAGCCATCCCGCCGGGTGCGCTGCAGAAAGGGACGAACGTCGTTGAATTCGATGCAGTCGTCGATGGTATCCGTGACACCGCCGCCACTCAGTTGACCTTTGTCGAACTCCGCCCCGCGGACTAACCTTACTCCATTACGACTTTCGATGAACCGCGATCGCTATATGTGGCTTCGCTGGACCTTGCCTCCTGCAATCCTTGTCGCGCTGCTTTGGCTGCCTTTCGGCTTCACGCTTCACGGACTGATTGAAGAGTGGGGGGTTCTTGGCCTTTTCACCAACTCCGGACCATTGCTCTTCGTAACCGACGGTTCAGGATTCGGAGCGCACAAGCTGCGCCCACTCACGATCTTCCCGCACGCACTGGCCTACCTTATGCAGCCAGACTCCTTTACAGCCTGGCACTGGATAATGATTGCTGCGCTAGTCGCAAAGGGGGCAGCTTCGTCCTATATCGGGGCATACATCACTCGATCGACTCGCTGGGGGGTGTGTTTTGGACTCATGGTGTTGCTGTATCCGGCCGACACCATGCAGCTGTCATTCCGCGGGCTGCATATCAACGCGTCCTTGGCATTGATGCTGTTCGGTTCAGCCCTCTTCATTTGGGCCCAGGGAAGCCGAAGCACCGGCGCTCGGTGGTCAGCGATCGTCCTGGGTGTCGTGTGTCTGATCGCCGCGCAGATGATGTACGAGGTGGCGTTTGCGCTCGCCCCGCTGCCGTTGGTGGCAATCTGGTGCCGCGAGGGTTTCCGGTCTACCGCAAATCAAGTACGCTCCCGGCCCGCCGCCACTGGCGGCTGGATCTTGGCATCACTGCTCTATGCCGGCTATGTTCTCGTCGCTTCCTCGTCAGGTGGCGAGTCGTATCAGCAATCACTGACCAGCGGAAGATCACCGCTGGCGATCCTGTGGGACGCCCTTCCAAAGCTATTTGAAGTCGGCATGGCCAGAGCGCTGGTCGGTGGCTGGTACGACGCATGGGGAATGGCAGCATCCGAATTCAAGAGCCTTCTCTACGTAGTTGTTGTGGGCGTGCTTTGCACAGTCCTAATCGTGGCCTGCCGCCCTTTCGACGTTGGAGGTCGGGGCACGCTTGAAGCAGATGCGCTGACGAACGAAGTAACTTTGTGGCTCCGAATGGTGCTCGCCGGACTCGTGCTCTTCGTGCTCGGGTATGGTCCTTACCTGCTTTCCCCGCCGCACGTTGCAATCAGTCAACGGACCTATTTGTTTGCAACGCCGGGTGCCGCCCTGGTGATACTGGCGCTTCCGATAGCATTGGCGCGGATGTGGAAACCGATTGCCGCAGCGACTGTGCTCGGCCTGTTTACGCTGGGCGCTGCTGCACAGCTTTTCCAGTTCCATCATTACGTCACCCTGTCCGAAATGCAGCGCAAGGTTCTGCGCGCGATCGTCAGCAACTTTGATGGGAACACGGACGGGAAGAGCCTGCTGATCCTCGATCATTCGGGTCGCCTGTCTCACACTTGGTCCCTGCGCGACAATCTACAGCCCGCGCTGACCTACCTGTATGGGAGGCGAGTTCCGGTCGCAGAAATTTGCCTGATGCCCAGCGGCGAGCGCCAAGTCATAGATGCCCTAGCACGGCCGGGCCGTTGCATCGAAGAAGAGGATCGTTGGGTTTTTGCTGACTCCGAACCCCTGCCGGATGTCGATGTCGCGCGTCGGCCTGACAGGATCATTAAGAAGACAGAGCTCATGGCCCTGACAATTGAGGTCGACGGTAGCGTAAGGTCCGATGCGACTCTTGACTCCTATCGCGCTCAACTCGCGAGCGCCGACACACCGGCGGCGCGACGCTACCGCGACATCCTTAACGCGACCCCTCAAGGGTGGGACTTGGGCCTTTTCGAGCCCGCCGAGAGCAGATCAAGTTACCGCTGGGATTTCGGGCGCTGGTGGAGCCTCGAGATACCTACACATGGCAACGGCTGGCGAGAGGCCGAGTGGAATATCGGCTGGCTGGAGCACGACGCGGTGGCATGGAAGATCCGCGAGAACGCAAGCCTTGTCTTTGAACTGAAACCCGATGCCTCGCCATATGTTCTGGAGGGGCGATTCACCGTGATCGTCAATCCCGCAATCAAGGACAGCATCAAACTATTGATGAACTCCGTCGACTTGCCGATTCAATGGCAATCCGATGGATCGTTTGCGGCCAACATCCCGACCGGCGTGCTTCGGAACGGCTTGAACACTCTAGAGATCAATTCGAAAGTAGAGCGTAGCTACTACGGCCTGTCGGCTCAGCTGACGATGTTCCAGGTGCGCCCCACCACGCCACTTCGCTGACACGCCTCGACGCTCAACGCCTCTCGGAAACTGCGGATAGTTTAAGTTCCGGCTCCAGCAACTCGACTACGAACTTCGAACCCTCTGCATTGAGATGGGATTGATCCAGGTACAAGGGTTCACCGCTTTGTTCTGCGGCGCGCATCAGACACCAGCCTTGATGGCACAGTTGCCTGAAGATCGAGACGTATTCGGCCCCCGCATCGCGCGCCAGTTTCTCGAGTGCCGCGTCGACTCGCGCCGTGTGCCTCGACTCAGGCTCGCCGACCTTGGTTTCGTACAAGCCGAAACGGCTGTAGTCGAGTCGGGCAGGTGGCAACCGGTGCAAAGGATCGTCCTTCCATAGTCGCAGTGTGATTCTTCCTGGCGGCTCACTCCAGACTGCACCGGGCCCGAGGATCACAACGCGCGCAACGCCCATTTGTTTGAGTTGTGCCACGGTCTTGGTAACGAGGCTGATGTCGTACATCTGCCATACGGCGGCAAGCACGACGATTTCAGGCTTGGAAGACTGAAGCAGTGCTAGGGCCTTCCGGTTGTTGGCGGGGCACTGCGGACGTTCTGGCAGGGCGTAGTCCATGATGGGGGGACAAAGCGACGACGTGGCTTGGGCCAACCTGAAGCCATGTGTGCGCGCGGCGAGTGATTGGAACCCAGGGTACAACGCAGCCATAGACGAGTCTCCCCACAGTGCCACGAGCGGACGATCGCCTTGGCCCACACACTCGGTGGAGTAATCGTCCAGTTCCTGCCCTACCTCCAAGAAGCAACGTTTCCAGCGAATGCTCTCTCTGTACGAATCAAGGTCGTATCGCGTGGCGTTCTGAACAATCTCCGGGTAGCGCTGCGGCAATCCCTTGCCTTGATAGACCACCGCGGCGCCCACGACGATCATCAGCATGGCGCTGACGAGGCCGAAAGCCTTCGCCCGGAGGTTGCCACCAACTCGTATCGGCTTCTCGATCCATACATAGGTGGTCCATGCGAGCAACAATGCAACTAGTAGAAGGACGGCCCTTCCCACGCCGCCAACCGGCACCAAATCCCGCCCGAACGTGAGCAGCGGCCAGTGCCAAAGATAGAGCGGAAAACTAATCAACCCGACGCCAACCATGATGCGGTTGGACATAATCCGATTGACTATCGCGCCCGGTCCTGCCCAGATCAACAGCCCCGCACCAGTGACCGGGGCGAGTGCCCACCAGCCCGGGAAGCTGGACCCGGCTGTAAGCCCGAATGCACTGAAGACAATCAGCGCGACGCCAAATGCCGACGCAATATGCCGCCAACCGATTCGGTCGCCTGGGCTTTCAGTCGAAGGGAGGTACGCGAGGCCGGCTCCGGCCAGCAGTTCCCATGCCCTCGAAGCCGGCGAATAGAAGGTGGCCGTCGAATGCTGCGAAATGCCCGCCACGTTCACGATGAACGAGCCCAACCCGACAGCGCCGATCAGGAGCAGCGGAGAGATGCGCCTGCGCCAACCCCACCACATGAGCAGCGGCCAGGCGATGTAGAACTGCTCCTCGATGCCCAGCGACCACAGATGCAGGAGCGGCTTCGATTCCGACGCGGCGTCGAAGTAGCCGGCCTCCTGCCAGAGCAGCAGATTGGATGTGAACGTCGCGCCGCCGAGGACGTGCTTGGCGAGTTGCGCGAGGTCTTCCGCCAATTGCGTTCCCCAGCCGAAAGCCAGGCAGGCAAGCAGCGTGACGATCAACGCCGGAAAGATACGCCGCACTCGCCGGGCGTAGAAGTCGGCGACGCTGAAGCTCCCATCTTGGAGGGTCTTGGCGATCACCTTGGTGATTAGAAAGCCCGAAATGACGAAGAAGACATCGACGCCGACGAACCCACCCTGCAGGTGATGCGGAAAGGCGTGGAACAGGAGCACGCACAGCACCGCCACGGCACGCAGGCCGTCGACGTCGCGCCGATACTCTAGGTGGCTATGGATCTCGGCTTCGCCTGAAGCGAGACGCATCGCGGTCGAATGCAGCATGGATCAGCCCGGGACAACGCGCATCCTGTAGAAGGCGATGCCCAGCTTCCGCGCGTCGCCAGGGGGCATGGTCGGAAACGGCACATGCACCTCGATGACGTTGGACGGAGTCGAAAGGTCGAACTGCAGCGCCACTTCGCCGTTGGGCCGCGGTGCGACACGCATGCGCCGCGTCTGATCGCCGACCCTGACCTTGATAGGCCATTTCGCATTGGCACCGAGCGCGGCGGCACGCATCCGCAGCGTGAACCGTCCCTGCATGGCGTGCTTGAGCTCGATCGCCACCTTGCTTCCCTGACTCCAGCGGCCCCATTCCTCCTGCTCGCAGAGCCCCTGCACGCAGTCGACGAAGGCAGGCAGGCCCGGTGTACTGAAGTCCCAGCCGTCTTCCAGGGAACTGCCCAGCGATTGGCGCGCGTCGGCCATGCCGAGCGTGACCGGAGGAGCAGCGCTCACCGCCACCATCCCGATCCCCAGCGTGCGCGAATCCATCGGCGGTCGCACCGGATGCGGAACGGTGATCTCGATCACGTTGGCAGGACGATCCAGCTCGAAGTTCAGCGCGATCGGCTCGGACGACGCCATGTCAGCCACGAGTTGCGCCGTGCGCGTCTGGTTGCCGATGCGCACGGGCACGGGCACCCCCGCGTTCTCGCGATAGCCGACCGCATGCAGGTAAAACCGGAACTTGCCCTCGAGCTTGTGCTTGAGCACGATCACGATCTTCTCGCCGATGCTCCAGCGGCCCCAGGGCTCGCTCGCCGAAACGCCGTCGACGACGTCGACCACCCCCGGAAACTCCCGCAGGTTGAAGGAAATGCCCTCGTAGAGCGAGGAGCCATAGGTCTGCCGGGCTTCGTCGGCGCTCAAGGTCGCCACCAGCGGCGCGACGGCCTTCCTGTGCGGATCGACCACGAGCCGGCCTTGCGCAAAGGGCCGCATCAGGGTGCGCTTGACCTCGGTCCACAACGACTGCCTGGCGCCTTCCTGGCGCATGGCCTCGAAGAAACCGCGATCCTGCATCTGCTGCTTCCACGTCGGACCGCAGTACGCATCGGAGAAGTGGTAGGCGATCTCCCGCTGGTCCTGCGTGATCTCGGTGATGAGTTGCTGGTCGCCGGCAAGGATTCGCTCGAGCAGCCCGCGCGCCTGTGCCACCGTGGACACGCGGCCCTTGGTCGAGCCGCGGCTCAGGCGGTCGAGCAGCGACCCTTCGAAGAAGATGACCGGCATGCCGTTGATCGCAGCCTCGACCGGCGAGTAGTGCACATGACGAACCTCAACCGAGTGGTAATAGAGCACCGCGCACTCGAGGTACAGCCGGTTGAGTTCGTCGTTGGTCACGAAACCGGTGACATGCGGATCGTCCATCGGCACGTCCTGCGCGCCGACGATCACGTGCGGCAGGTCGCCGAAGTCTTCCTTGAACTTGCGGTAGATGCCCGAGTAGTAGGAGTCCGACACCGCGTTCGGACAGACGAACAGGATCTTCCGCTCGGTACCCCTCCATTGGCGCGCCGTGGAGAAGAAGGAATCCGGAATGCCGATGGGCAGAAACAGGGAGCGCTCGGCGAACATCGGCTCTTCGATCTCGTTGAGATGGTCATAGCCCTCGCCGAACCAGAAGCGGTGCTTGATGTTCTCGATCTTGCGCAGCACCAGGGGGCCATGGAGGCTTTCGAGGAAGTGCTTGTAAGTCTTTCCGTTTTCCAGGCCGAACGCCCGAAAAATGATCTGCCCCTCGAAGTTGTCGATGGCTTCCTGCGACAACTTGCCGTGCGGAATGATGAACACGCAGCCGAAGTATCGATTCAGCAGCGTGACAATCTTCGGTGTCCAGGCATCCTCGTAGAAATTGAACCGGTTCAGGGTGTCGAGCACGTGCGCGGGCAGCGTCAGCGACGCGTCGAACGAGGCGTCCACCGCTCCGCTTCGGAAGCCCGTCTTTGGAAAGATCTTGGGGATGTAGATCTCGAAGCCCAGCCGCCGGATCAGCGGCGCCTCGTAGGGCATCAAGGTCTTGTGGTTGAGAAGCCAAAGAATTCTCTTGTTCTTGTCAAACATGGTGTGGCGTCAAGGTCATGACGACGGTGCGTCTTGCACCGCCCGGCAGTCTGGAGAAAAGGGCGGCGTCGCTTCGTTCATTGCGGCGCCCGCCAGGTCATTGAAAGTGCTGGGCTGCGCCGAAGTCCAGGCCCGAGCGGTCCTTCGCGGACAGGATGGGCGCCACGCCGATGTCCGGCCATTCGATGGCCAGGGTTGGGTCGTCCCAGCGGATGCAGTGCTCGTCGTCGGGCATGTAGTAGTCGGTGGTCTTGTAGAGGAAATCCGCCGTTTCGCTGACCACGAGGAAGCCATGCGCGAATCCCTCGGGCACCCACAGCTGCTTGCCGTTCTCTTCGCTGAGCTCGATACCGACCCAGCGGCCGAAGGTGGATGACGACTTGCGCAGGTCGACCGCCACGTCGTAGGCGGCGCCGCGCGCCAGCCGCACGAGCTTGCCCTGCGAATGCTTGTGCTGGTAGTGCAGCCCCCGAAGGACCCCCTTCGTGGAGCGCGAATGGTTGTCCTGAACGAACTCCACGTGCCGCCCAATCGCCTGGTCGAAGGCCTTCTGGTTGAAGCTTTCCATGAAGAAGCCCCGCGCGTCGCTGAACACCCGGGGCTCAAGCACGAGCACCTCGGGAATCGCCGTCGGCGTGACCTTCATTCGCGCACCTCGTCGCTCAGCAGGCGCTGCAGGTACATCCCGTACCCGCTCTTCTCCAGCGGCTTGGCGAGCGCCGCAACCTGCTCGCGGCCGATGAACCCGTTGCGCCACGCCACCTCTTCAGGACAGGCGATCTTCAGGCCTTGCCGGCGCTCGAGCGTCGCGATGAACTGGCCGGCGTCGAGCAGGCTGTCGTGCGTGCCGGTGTCCAGCCACGCATAGCCGCGCTTCATGATCTGCACGCTCAGCTGCCGGCGGTCCAGGTAGACCTGGTTTACGGTCGTGATCTCGAGTTCGCCGCGCGCGCTGGGCCGGATGGACTTCGCGATGTCGACCACGTCGTTGTCGTAGAAGTACAGGCCCGTCACCGCGTAGTTGCTCTTGGGCTTGGCTGGCTTCTCCTCGATGCTGCTGGCCTGACCCTTGGCATCGAATGCGACCACGCCGTAGCGCTCGGGATCCTGCACGTGATAGGCGAACACCGTGGCGCCCGCAGTCTTGGCATCGGCCTGCGACAGCAGGTTGACGAGGTCGTGGCCATAGAAGATGTTGTCGCCCAGCACCAGTGCACTGGGCGCGTTGCCGATGAATGCCTCGCCAATCAGGAAGGCCTGGGCCAAGCCGTCCGGAGTGGGCTGCACCGCGTACTGGAGATTGATGCCCCACTGGCTGCCGTCGCCCAGCAGCTGCTGGAAGCGCGGCGTGTCCTGCGGCGTGCTGATGATGAGGATGTCGCGCATGCCGCCCAGCATCAGCGTGCTCAGCGGGTAGTAGATCATCGGCTTGTCGTATACCGGCAGCAGCTGCTTGCTGATGGCCAGCGTGGCCGGGTGCAGGCGGGTGCCGGAGCCGCCGGCCAGGATGATGCCCTTGCGTCGCGTCGTCATGTGGTGGTCTCGTTCGTGATCAGAGCGTCTCGCGCAGCACGCGGGCCACGCCCTCCTGCCAGGGAGGAAGCCGCAGGCCGAAGGCGAGCTGCAGCTTGCGGGTGTCGAGCCGCGAGTTGCGCGGCCGCACGGCTGGGGTCGGGAAGGCGCTGGTGGGCACGGCATCGACCGTCGCCGGCGTAGCCTTCAGCACGGCACCGGCCGCCAGCGCCTGCTCGACGACGAAGCGCGCGTATCCGTTCCATGTGGTCTCGCCGCCCGCCGCCAAGTGATACAGGCCGGCCATGCCGGAATCGCGCAGCACATCGCGAATCGCGTGGGCCGTCACGTCGGCGATCAGTTCGGCGCCGGTGGGCGCGCCGAACTGGTCCTCGACCACCGTCAATCGGTCGCGCTCCTTCGCCAGGCGCAACATGGTCTTGGCAAAGTTGCCTCCGCGCGCCGAGTAGACCCAGCTGGTGCGAAAGATCAGGTGCTTCGCGCAGTGCGCGGCAACGCGTTGCTCTCCTTCCAGCTTGGTGCGGCCGTACACGCCGAGCGGGCCGGTGGCGTCGCCTTCCTTCCAGGGCGTGCTGCCGCTGCCGTCGAAGACATAGTCGGTCGAGTAGTGCACCATCAGGGCACCAATGCGCTGCGCGGCATCGGCCAGGATGCCCGGCGCGGTCGCATTGATCTGGCGGGCGATCTCGGGCTCGCTCTCTGCTCGGTCGACCGCTGTGTGGGCTGCCGCATTCACGATCACGTCGGGCCGCAGCGCCATTACTGTCTCGGCCAGCGGGTCGGTCTGGCGGAAGTCGGCGCTCGCCGAGTCGAGCGCAACCAGCTCGCCCAGCGGCGCCAGGCTGCGCTGCAGCTCCCACCCCACCTGCCCATTCCTGCCGAGCAGCAGCAGCTTCATGCGCCTGCCTTCGCGGGCGCCGCGTCATACTGCTTCTGCACCCACTCGCGGTAAGCACCGCTCTGCACGTTACGCACCCATTCGCCATTGCCCAGATACCACTCCACCGTCTTGCGGATCCCCGTCTCGAAGGTCTCGGCCGGCTTCCACCCCAGCTCGCGCTCGAGCTTTCGCGCATCGATCGCATAGCGCCGATCGTGCCCCGGCCGATCGGTCACGTAGGCGATCTGCTCTGAATAGGGCTTGCCGTCGGCACGCGGCTTGAGCTCGTCGAGCAGCGCGCACACCGTCTTCACGATCTCGATGTTCGGCTTCTCGTTCCACCCGCCCACGTTGTAGGTTTCGCCCAGCCGCCCCGCCTCCAGCACGCGTCGGATCGCGCTGCAGTGGTCCTTCACGTAGAGCCAGTCGCGCACCTGCATGCCGTCGCCATACACCGGCAGCGGCTTGCCGGCCAGGGCGTTGACGATCATCAGCGGGATGAGCTTCTCGGGAAAATGGAAGGGCCCGTAGTTGTTGGAGCAGTTGGTCGTCAGCACCGGCAGCCCGTAGGTGTGATGCCAGGCGCGCACGAGGTGGTCGCTGGCCGCCTTGCTGGCCGAATACGGGCTGTTGGGCTCGTACTTGTTCTCTTCTGCGAAGGCCGGGGCGGAAGGCTCGAGCGACCCGTACACCTCGTCCGTCGACACATGGAGAAAGCGGAACGCGGCCTTCCTGTCGGCAGCGAGGCCGCTCCAGTAACCGCGAATGCTCTCGAGCAGTCGGAACGTCCCCACGACGTTGGTCTGAACGAAGTCCTCCGGCCCATGGATGGAGCGGTCCACATGCGACTCGGCGGCGAAGTTGATGACCGCGCGCGGCTGGTGCTCGGCCAGCAGCCTGTCGACCAGCGCGCTGTCGCCGATGTCGCCTTGCACGAAATGGTGCGACTTGCTGTCCTTCAGCGACGCGAGCGTTTCTAGGTTGCCGGCGTAGGTCAGCTTGTCGAGGTTGACCACGCCTTCCTCCTGCCCGGCCACCCAGTCCAGCACGAAATTGGCGCCGATGAAGCCTGCACCGCCAGTCACCAGAATCATGTGAGTTCTCTTGTCTTTCTAGCTTGAGCCCGCCACCGAAGGGGGGGAAGCCCGGAATTATCACATCGGCGAAAAC
>Ga0102594_1000362_pt1 | contig 48507 bp, 46 predicted proteins | sample AraplaCol_mLB_r2_2_FD_76863 | JGI IMG/M metagenome (GOLD analysis project Ga0102594, IMG submission 76863) | Arabidopsis root microbial communities from North Carolina, USA - plate scrape MF_Col_mLB_r2 (SPADES assembly) (version 2) | ecosystem: Host-associated > Plants > Roots > Endosphere...
CGCACGTGGGTGTTGCCGCGCTGAAGAAGTGGGGCGGTGACATCGACGATCACTACCAGACCTTCGTGCAAACCAATAAGGCAGGAAAATGCCCGTTTTGCGGCATCAATGATTTACTGGGTGAGTACCACAGCAGGCGAGAGGCCTATGACCATTACCTGCCCAAGGCGCTGTATCCGTTCAACTCCATCAACTTCCGCAACCTCGTCCCGGCCTGTCACCACTGCAACAGCAGCTACAAGACCAGCAAAGACCCAGCCTACACACCCAAAGATCCAGCGAGGGTGGTTCATCGCCGCCCCGTCTTCTACCCCTACAAAACGACGCCGCATTCCATTGAGCTGCAAATAGACCTGCAGCATTCGGACATTGCCAAGCTGACCCCCGCCGATATCAGCCTGCAATTCGGCCCTGCGACCATCACGCAAGAGATTGACACGTGGAAGGACGTGTACGGGATCGAAGAGCGCTACAAATCCAAGCTTTGTACAGAAAGTGATGGCAAGGCTTGGCTTGCACAAGTCTTGGATGAGTGGAAGGAGCTGGGGCGAGATCCGCAAGATTTTCTGAGGGCACTGGCACGCAACACGCAAAAACGCCCCTATACCGACTGCAATTTCCTCAAACAGCCATTTCTGGAAGCCTGCCGGAGGCGAGGGATATTTAACGAGGCGCAACCGGCCTGACGCCGGTGCTGAGGCGGCCATAGTTAGATTCTGGAGCCCGCTGCTTCGGCCGCAAAATCGACCGACTGCACCCCAGTCTGAACCAGACCCTTCGCAGCACTAAGCCGAACGGCCGCTGCTGGGCCGAGTCCGGCTGTTGGCTGACTTTAGCCGGAGGTGGTTGGCGCGACCTCAGGAGGCGCCCAGTCAACTCATCCTGTTTGCTGGTCGCCGCAGTCCCGGTTGCTGATTTGCGTCGGCGCGGCGCCAAAACTGGCGGACGGTACCGGCACATTTCACCGGGTAGGGCTCTGCGGCCGACCGGGTTCCCAGGCGCGTTGCCTAAGCGAGTGCTGGCCTGCCACTGAAAACGCGCATGCCGGTTTTGTTGGAGGCTGTGCCCCGGGGGCCAGGGGGCCTTCGCCTTGGGGCCCCTGGCTGATTCTTCGCGATGCTGGGGCCCCTGAAGCTGAGGCCTATTGACCCTACGGCCGGAGTGCAAAACCCTGTACCGGTGGCTACATGGCGGCTACATGAGCCCAAAGTGAAAAGGGTCTGCTGCAATTTTGATAGCAACAGACCCTTGTCAACATTGGTGCCGGAGAGATGAATCGAACACCCGACCTTCTCATTACGAATGAGCTGCTCTACCGACTGAGCTACACCGGCTAAGCCATCGATTATAGCGCGGTGTGATAGCCGGTCACGCGCTCGACCTCATTTTTCGACCCGAGAACAACAGCCACGCGCTCATGCAGCTTGGTGGGCGGCAGGTCCAGGATGCGCTGGCGGCCATTGGTGGCCGCGCCGCCGGCCTGCTCGACGATCCAGCTCATGGGGTTGGCCTCGTACATCAGGCGCAGCTTGCCGGCCTTCTCGGGTTCGCGCTTGTCCCACGGGTACATGAAGATGCCGCCGCGCATCAGGATGCGATGCACGTCGGCCACCATGCTGGCGATCCAGCGCATGTTGAAGTCCTTGCCGCGCGGGCCTTCCTTGCCGGCCAGGCATTCGTCGATGTAGCGCGTGACCGGCGCGTCCCAGTGGCGCTGGTTGCTCATGTTGATCGCGAATTCCTTCGTGTCGGCCGGGATCCGGATGTCTTCCTGCGTGAGGATGAACGAACCCTGCTCGCGGTCCAGCGTGAACATGGCCACGCCGTTGCCCACGGTGAGCACCAGCGTGGTCTGCGGGCCGTAGATGCAGTAGCCTGCGGCCACCTGCTTGCTGCCCGGCTGCAGGAAGTCCGATTCCTGCACGCCCTGGCCGTGGCCGTTCTCCGGCTTCTTCAGCACGCTGAAGATGGTGCCGATGCTCACGTTGACGTCGATGTTGGACGAGCCGTCCAGGGGATCGAACAGCAGCAGGTACTCGCCCTGCGGATAGCGGTTGGGCACCAGGTGGATGCTGTCCATTTCCTCGCTGGCCATGGCCGCCAGGTGGCCGCCCCATTCGTTGGCCTCGATCAGCACCTCGTTGGCGATGATGTCCAGCTTCTTCTGCACCTCGCCCTGCACGTTCTCGGACTCGGCGCTGCCCAGCACGCCGCCGAGCGCGCCCTTGTTGACGGCCTGGCTGATGCTCTTGCAGGCCCGGGCCACCACCTCGAGCAGGAGGCGCAACTGCGCCGGGATGGAACCGTCGCTGCGCTGCTGCTCGACGAGGTAGCGGGTAAGGGAAATCTTTTGCGCCATGGGCGTCGATCCTTGCTTCGTTTCTTTCAAATCGTGTGTCAGTTGCCGAGCGCGCGGGTCACCACCTCTTGGGTGTCCTTGCTCAGGTCCGGCTTGGCGGCCACGCGGGCGATCGCCTCGCGGGCGGCGCTGCGGTAGGGCTCGGCCAGCTTGCTCCAGCGGTCCAGGCCGCGGGCCAGGCGCGCAGCCACCTGCGGGTTGATGGCGTCGAGTTCCATCACGCGGTCGCTCCAGAACACGTAGCCTGCCGCGTCGGGGCGATGGAAGGCGCCAGGGTTGCCGTTGCAGAAGCTGAAGATCACGCTGCGCGCGCGGTTCGGGTTCTTGATGGCGAAGTCCGGGTGCTTCATCAGCTGGCGCACCAGCGGCAGGATGTCGCCGCCGCGGTCCGGCGCGCCGGCCTGCAGGGCGAACCACTTGTCGATGACCAGCGCCTCGTCCTTGAACAGGGCGTGGAAGCTCGCCAGCGCTTGCGCCGCCAGCGCATGGCCCGAGCTCACCAGTGCCTGAAGGGCGTTGAAGCGGTCGGTCATGTTGCCGGCGTCCTTGAAGCGCTGCAGCGTCCGGCCGGGCCACACGGTGTCGCCGGTTTCGCGTGCCGCCAGGCACAGGTGCGACAGCGCCATGCCGGCCAGCGCGCGGCGGCCGGCGGAGGTGCAGTCGGGCTCGTAGGCGCCGGTGTCCTTGTGCTCCTCGTAGGCCTGCTGCCAGTCGGCCTGCAGGGCGCCTGCCATGCGCGCACGCATCGCCTCGCGCACGGCGTGCACGCGTTGCGGGTCGACCACGTCCAGCTGCTCGGCGATGTAGGTCTCCGAGGGCAGGGTGAGCGCCAGTTCCTTGAAGGCGGCATCGAGCGCGGGGTCGCGCAGCAGGCGGCCCATGGCGTCGATGAAGGCGTCGCTCAGTGCGGCGCCAGCGCCCTCGGCCGGCGGCGCCTCGATGGCGCTGATGGCCGCGCGCAGCGCCAGGCGCTGGCCGGCTTCCCAGCGGTTGAAGGGGTCGGTGTCGTGCGCCAGCAGGGTGAGCAACTGGGCGTCGCCGTAGTCGTGGTCCAGGATCACCGGCGCGCTGAAGCCGCGCAGGATCGAGGGCACCGGCTCGGCATCGATGTCGGTGAAGGTGAAGGTCTCGCTGGGCTGGGTGACCACCAGCGTCTGCGTGGGCGCGAGTTCGCGGCCATCGCTGCCGACCAGGCCGACGTTCACCGGGATGACGAAGGGCAGCTTCTCGGGCTGGCCCGGCGTCGGCGCGCAGCCCTGGTCGAAGCGAAGCGTGTAGCTGCGCTCGGCGGCGTTGTAGCTGCCCTGGGCCGCCAGGCGCGGCGTGCCGGCCTGGCTGTACCAGCGCTTGAACTGGTCGAGCAGGCGCGCGAGGTCCGAGTGCGGGTTGGCATCGGCGATGGCCTGGGCGAAGTCGTCGCAGGTCACGGCCTGGCCGTCGTGGCGCTCGAAGTACAGCTTCATGCCGCGGGCGAAGCCCTCGCGGCCCACCAGGGTCTGCATCATCCGCACCACCTCGGCACCCTTCTCGTAGATGGTGACGGTGTAGAAGTTGCTGATCTCGATGTAGCTGTCGGGCCGCACCGGATGCGCCATGGGGCCGGCGTCTTCCGGGAACTGGGCAGTCCGCAGCACGCGCACGTCCTCGATGCGCTTGACGGCGCGGGCCGAGGCGTCGCCGCACAGGTCCTGCGTGAACTCCTGGTCGCGGAAGACGGTGAGGCCTTCCTTGAGCGAGAGCTGGAACCAGTCGCGGCAGGTGACGCGGTCGCCGGTCCAGTTGTGGAAGTACTCGTGGCCCACCACGCTTTCGATGTTGCCGTAGTCGGCATCGGTGGCGGTGGCCTGGTTGGCCAGGACGTACTTCGTGTTGAAGATGTTCAGGCCCTTGTTCTCCATGGCGCCCATGTTGAAGTCGCTGGTGGCGACGATCATGAAGCGGTCCAGGTCGAGCGAGAGGCCGAAGCGCGCCTCGTCCCAGGCGATCGAGCGCATGAGCGAGTTCATGGCGTGCTCGGTCTTGTCGAGGTCGCCCGGACGCACGAAGACCTGCAGCAGGTGGTCCTTGCCGCTGCGCGCGCGGATGCGCTGCTCGCGCGCCACCAGCTTGCCGGCCACCAGGGCGAACAGGTAGCTGGGCTTCTTGAAGGGGTCGACCCAGCGGGCGAAGTGGCGGCCTTCGGGCAGCTCGCCTTGTTCCACCAGGTTGCCGTTGGACAGCAGCACCGGGTAGTCGGCCTTGCTGGCGCGCAGCAGCACCGAGTAGCTGGCCATCACGTCCGGACGGTCCAGGAAGTAGGTGATGCGGCGGAAGCCTTCGGCCTCGCACTGGGTGAAGAAGGTGTCTTCACTCACGAACAGGCCCATCAGCTTGGTGTTCTTGATCGGCTGGCAGGTGGTGAACACCTCCAGCTCGAAGGCCTCGGGGAGGTTGTCCAGCACCAGCTGCTCGCCTTCCATGCGGAAGGAGGCGCCCTGGCCGTCCACCAGCACGCGGGCCAGGTTGAGCTCGTCGCCGTCCAGGCGCAGCGGCTGCACCGCCACGTCGGGGTTGCGGCGCAGGCGCATGCGGTTGAGCACGCGGGTCTTGGCCGGGTCCAGGTCGAAGGTCAGCTCGACCGTGTCGATCCAGTAGGCCGGGGCCGAATAGTCCTCGCGCCGGATGGCGATGGGCTGGCCCTGTGCGTCACGCGATTGCAACATCGAGCGTCTCCAGAAAGTTTGTTTGAGTGAGTTCGTGATAGTTGCGAACGGCCGCGATCACGTGCGGGCCGGCGAGTTCTTCTGCGCTGTGCGTGCTGCACACCGCCACGGCGCGCATGCCACCGCGGCGGGCGGCCTCGATGCCGAAGGGCGCGTCCTCGAAGACGATGCAGCGCTCGGGCGCGGCGCCGATGCGGCGCGCGGCCTCCAGGAAGATCGCGGGCGTGGGCTTGCCGGTCAGGCCTTCGTCGCCGCCGACGATGGCCAGGGGCAGCGGGTCCATCTTCAGGCGCGACATGGCGAACTCGATGTTGTGGCGGTCGCCCGCCGTGCCCACCGCGATCTTCAGTCCCTTGGCCGCCGCCTTCTTGGCGAAGGCGGTGAAGCCCGCCACCTCGGCGAACTGGCCGCCGAACATGTCGCGGTAGATCAGCTCCTTCTGGTTGACCAACTCGGTGGCCTCGGCATCGCTCATGGGGCGGCCGAAGATCTCGCGCATGCACTCCACGCCGGTGCGCCCGGTGGTTCGCGCCAGGATCTCCGACACGTCCATGCCGATGCCGTGCTCGCGCGCGAAGGCCACCCACGACTTCGCATGCCAGGGCATGGAGTCGATCATGGTGCCGTCCATGTCGAAGATCAGGGCTTCTGTTCGCATCTCTCTTTCAGTGGCTGGATCGGCGTGAGCTCACACGCCTTGCTTGAGCGAGGCCTCGATGAAGGGATCGAGGTCGCCGTCGAGCACCTTCTGCGTGGCCGAGGTCTCGTAGCTGGTGCGCAGGTCCTTGATGCGGCTCTGGTCGAGCACGTAGCTGCGGATCTGGTGGCCCCAGCCCACGTCGGTCTTGGTGTCCTCCAGCTTCTGCTGCTCTTCCATGCGCTTGCGCATCTCGTGGTCGTACAGGCGCGAGCGCAGGCGCCGCCAGGCGACGTCGCGGTTGCTGTGCTGGCTGCGGCTGTCCTGGCACTGCACCACGATGCCGGTGGGCATGTGGGTCAGGCGCACGGCCGAGTCGGTCTTGTTGATGTGCTGGCCGCCCGCGCCGCTGGCACGGTAGGTGTCGGTGCGCACGTCGGCCGGATTGATGTCGATCTCGATCGAGTCGTCGATTTCCGGGTACACGAAGACGCTGGCGAAGCTGGTGTGGCGCCCGCCCGAGGAGTCGAAGGGCGACTTGCGCACCAGGCGGTGCACGCCGGTCTCGGTGCGCAGCAGGCCGTAGGCGTACTCGCCCTCGATCTTGATCGTGGCGCTCTTGATGCCGGCGGTGTCGCCGGGCGTCTCGTCCTCGATCTGCGTCTTGAAGCCCTTTCGCTCTGCATAGCGCAGGTACTGGCGCAGCAGCATGCTGGCCCAGTCGCAGGCCTCGGTGCCACCGGCGCCGGCCTGGATGTCCAGGAAGGCGTTGGCCGGATCGGCCGGGTTGTTGAACATGCGGCGGAACTCGAGCTTCTCGACCTCCTGCGCAATGCGCGCGGCGTCGTCGGAGATGGCCTGAAGGCCATCGAAGTCCTCGTCCTCGCGGGACATCTCGTACAGCTCGGTGTTGTCCGACAGCTCGCTGCCGATGCTGCCCAGCACCAGCACGATGTCGTCGAGCTGCTTCTTTTCCTTGCCCAGTTCCTGGGCCTTCTTGGGGTCGTTCCAGACCGCCGGGTCTTCTAGCGCAGCGTTGACCGTGCGCAGACGCTCTGCCTTGGCATCGGCGTCAAAGATACCTCCGGAGATCGACCGTCCGCTGGCTCAGGTCCGCCAGGGTCGCGCCGATCTGGTTGATTTGCTCTGCATCCATGTGAGTGTCCTGCCTGGTGTCTTGACGAAACCGGGCATTTTCGCATGGTGCAGCGCCGGTCGCCCCGGCGCTCGGGGAAGTCCTAGAAGCGGCGGTTGTACGAGAACATCACCGCGTTGCCGCCCAGCAGGATGATCTGCGCCGCGTCCTTGGGCGTGAAGCGCCAGCCCACGCCCGGCAGGATGATGGGCGAGAAGCCGTTGTGGTTGAAGGGCACCTTGTCCTCGTACTCGTCCACGTAGCCGTACATGATGCCGCCCACCAGCTTGAAGTACAGCTGGGGCACGTCGAAGACGCGGTTCCACTGGTAGCCGACATAGGCGGTGCCGGAGGGCTGCCCGAAGGAATTGCGGAAGAGGGCACCGCCCCACAGCCAGTTGCTGGCGTACTGCCGCTCCAGCCCGGCCAGGAACACCCAGGTGTGCTCCTCCCTGCTGAAGTGATAGGTGTAGGGCGAGATGGTGAGCTCCCAGCCGTCGAAGGGGGCGCCCAGGGCGGGTTGCGCTTCCTGTGCGTGGATCGAGGGTGCCGCAACTGCTGCCCCGAGCAAGGCGGGAAGCGCGAGGCGGCGACCCCAAGTGGCGAATTTCATCGTTGCAGGCCCCTGAATCTTCATTTGTTGGAATATGAACACGAATTCTCTCAGGGGCGCGGCCTGTTCATGAACGGGCAATGAACGATTCGATCAACGCGGCCACTTCCTCCGGCTGGTCGTGGTGCATCATGTGGCCGGCGTCTTCCACCCGTACCAGCTCGATCCGGGGCACCTGGCGCAAGCGGGCCAGGAAGTCGTCTTCGGCCCCGCGCTTCTTCCAGGTCCGGAGCATGCCCTCGACGGCCTCGACCGCCAGCACCGGCGCGCGGATCGCCTTGTTGCACTCGACGGCCTCGTCCACTCGGTACAGGTAGGCATTGACGATCTTGTGGGACGCATCGCCCAGGATGGCCCAGACGCGTGTGCCGTCGGGGCGCGTGATTTGGGTGGCCCAATGCGCGGCCAGCCAGTCCGCCTTGTCCTGCGGCAGGCGCGGGTTGGTGCGCATCAGACGCCGGGCCACGCCGGAGCATTCGGCGTAGGTCTGCAGGTCCAGTTCGCCGCGCCGGAAGGACTTGATCTCGTCCATCCACTTGGCATAGCGGCCGGGCGCCTGTTCGGGCCGGGTGGCCGACATGCCGAAGCCCTCGAGGTTGACCAGGCGCCGCACGCGTTCGGGCCGCGAGCCGGCGTAGAACATCGAGATGTTGCCGCCCATGCTGTGACCCACGATGTCGGCGGGCCGGCCCTGCAGGTAGTGGTCGAGCAGGCCGTCCAGGTCGGCAAGGTAGTCGGGGAACCAGAAGTTGTCGGCGCCGCGCGAGCTTGTGAGGCCGAAGCCGCGCCAGTCAGGGGCGATCACGGGGCGGTCGGACTTCAGCGCATCGACCACGAACTGGAAGGAGGCGCCGACATCCATCCACCCATGCAGCATGACGATCGGGTCCTGCCCGCCGGCCAGGTCGCCCCAGATGCGCACATGGTGCTCGAGCCCACGAAGGGGAATGAATTCGCTGCGGCTCTGTCGTCGGGGCTGGTACATGCGGGGCAATGATAAGCAGCCTGCACGATCGGCCGGCTCTTCCTAGAATCGCCGCCCATGACGAAACCCTTCAGCCCCAATGTCCCCCTCGGCCAGAGCGATCTGCGCGTCACCCCCATCTGCCTGGGCACCATGACCTTCGGCGAACAGGTGAGCGAGCCGGTGGCCCATGCCATCCTCGACCGCGCGCTGGAGCGCGGCGTCAACTTCATCGACACCGCAGAGATGTACGCCGTGCCGGCGCGCAAGGAGACCTTCGGTGCCACCGAGACCATCATCGGCAACTGGTTCGCCAAGACGCCCGGTGCGCGACAGCGCTTGGTGCTGGCGACCAAGGTGGCGGGCCCCTCGCGCGGCATGCCCTGGGTGCGCGAAGGCGCGGGCATGACGGCGGCCGACATCGTGGCCTCGTGCGATGCGAGCCTCAGGCGCTTGCAGACGGACGTGATCGACCTCTACCAGATCCACTGGCCCGAGCGCCACGTGCCGGCTTTCGGCTCGATGGTGTACGACCCGAAGCAGGAGCGCTCGGTCACCTCCATCCTGGAGCAGTTGCAGGCGTTCGACACGCTGGTGAAGGCTGGCAAGGTGCGCTACATCGGCCTGTCGAACGAGACGCCCTACGGCGTGCACGAGTTCGTGCGCCTGGCCGAGCAGCACGGCCTGCCGCGCGTGGCCACGGTGCAGAACCCGTACTGCCTGATCAATCGCACGCTGGAGAACGGGCTTGACGAAACCATGCACCGCCTGAACGTGGCGTCGATCCCGTATTCGCCCCTGGGCTTCGGCCTGCTGACCGGCAAGTACGACGCGGGCGGCACCGAGGGCCCGGACGCGCCCAAGGAAGGCCGCATCGCCCGCTACGAGTCGGTGCGCAAGCAGCGCTGGGGCCGCGCCGACGCGCTCAAGGCCGCACGCCGCTACAACGCGCTGGCCCGCGAGCACGGCCTCACGCCCACGCAGATGGCCCTGGCCTTCACCTACGGCAACTGGCGCGTGGCCAGCACCATCATCGGTGTGACCACGCAGGCGCAGCTGGACGAGGACCTGGACGCCTGGGGCACCACGATCTCGCCCGAGCTGATGGCCGAGATCGACAAGATCCGCTGGGAAGCGCGCGACCCCGCGGTCTGAGCGACCCATGGGCAAGAAGGCGCATGTCTCGGAAACCCCGGCCACGCAGATGCTGCGCGAGCATGGGGTGGAGTTCACCGAGCATCCCTACGAGTACCTCGAGCACGGCGGGGCCCAGCACAGCGCGCAGGTGCTGGGCTTCGACCCTTTCACCGTGGTCAAGACCCTCGTCATGCAGGACCAGGACGCGAAGCCGCTGCTCGTGCTGATGCACGGCAACCGCACCGTGTCGACCAAGAACCTGGCGCGGCAGATCGGCGCCAAGTCGGTGGAGCCTTGCAAGCCCGAGGTGGCCAACCGGCACAGCGGCTATCTGGTGGGCGGCACCTCGCCTTTCGCCACGCGGCGCGAGATGCCGGTGTACATCGAGTCCACCATCCTGGCGCTGCCGCGCATCGCCATCAACGGCGGGCGGCGCGGCTACCTGGTGGGCATCGATCCGCAGGCGTGCGTGCGTCTCCTGGGCGCCAAGCCGGTGCAGTGCGCGCTGGCAGAATAGCCGGCTTCAACTTTTCCTTGCCCATCCGGCCGGAGCGCGCCTTGAGCTTTCTCGCACCCTCGTCCCTGATCGCCATCGTGGCCTCCTATCTGCTGGGCTCGCTGTCCTTCGCGGTGATCGTGAGCAAGGCGCTGGGCATGGACGATCCGCGCAGCTATGGCAGCAAGAACCCCGGTGCGACCAACGTGCTGCGCTCGGGTCGCAAGGGCGCGGCGCTGGCCACGCTGGTGCTCGACGCGGTGAAGGGCTGGCTGCCAGTGTTCCTGATCGTGCACCTGGGCCCGCATGCCGGGATGGGCTTGGACACGGCGGCACTGGCCGGACTCGCGGCCTTCCTGGGGCATCTGTACCCGGTGTTCTTCCGCTTCCAGGGCGGCAAGGGCGTGGCGACCGCCGCCGGCGTGCTGCTGGGCTTCGCGCCGCTGCTGGGCCTGGCCACGGGCCTCACCTGGCTCATCATCGCCGTCTTCTTCCGCTACTCCTCGCTGGCCTCGCTGGTGGCCGCCTTCTTCGCACCGGCCTACTACCTGCTGGGCGGCAACATCGCCTGGCCGCTGGATGCGACCGCGCTCGTGGCGCTGGTGGCGATGAGCCTGCTGCTGGTGTGGCGCCACCGCGAGAACATCCGCCGGCTGCTGGCCGGCACCGAATCCAAGCTGGGTGCCAAGAAGTCGGCGCCCGCACAGAACGCCGAAGGAAACTGATCACCATGGCCAACATCCAGCGCTTCCACGTGGGCCCGCGCCTGTCCGAAACCGCGGTGCACAACGGCACCGTCTACCTGGCCGGCCAGGTCCCCGACGACCTCGGGAAGGACATCAAGGGCCAGACGGCCGAGGTGCTGGGCATGGTGGAACGCCTGCTCAAGGAGGCGGGCAGCGACAAGTCGCGCATCCTCATGACGCAGATCTTCCTGAAGGACATCGGCGAGATCGGCCAGATGAACGAGGTGTGGGACGCCTGGATCCCCGCCGGCAACACGCCGCCGCGCGCGACCGTGCAGGCCCTGATGGCCAAGGATGGCTACCGCATCGAGATCGTGGTGACCGCCGCGCAGCTCTGAGCGGCGCGCGGCAGGCGGCGCCTCAGTAGCGCTTCTGCAGCACCATCTGCGCGCCCTCGCGCTGCATCGAGAAGCGGTTGATGAAGCTGTTGCCCAGCAGCACGTAGGGCATGGGCTGCTCCGACACCAGGGCGTCGACGTCGTAGACCTCGACGTCGCCCACCCGCACCGAATTGAGCCGGACGCGGTAGGCCGATGCCACGCCGTTTGCGGTGTTGACCTGTACCGGCTGCGCCTTCTTGTATTCCAGCCCGATGCGCAGGGCGTCGGCCGCGGAGATGGCCACCAGCGTGGCGCCGGTGTCGACCATGAAGTTGACCGTGCGGCCGTTGATGGCGCCCGGCGTCATGAAGTGGCCGCCGCTGTTGGCCGGCAGCACGATGCGCGTGCCGTTCGCGCCGCCCCCGCCGCCGCCCACGCTCACCGGCTGGTCCATGCGCAGCGTGCTGCGCTGGCCGCCCGCCTCGACCACGGCCGAGTCGCCCTGGACCGATACCAGCCTGACGCCGCCCAGCTTCTCGCCGGGCGCCACGGTGCGCGGCGCGCCGCCGTCGACGATGAGGATGGCGCGGTTGCCGATGGTGCCGGTCAGCATCACCGACTCGGCATGCGCCGCGCCGGCTGCCATGGCCATCGACGAGAGGGTGGCCAGGAGCAGGCGGGTGGGGTGCATGCGGTGGTGGGTGCTCAGTCGCGGAAGTTGTTGAAGGACAGCGGCATGTCCGGCACGTCCTTGCGGATCAGGGCCATGGCGGCCTGCAGGTCGTCCTTCTTGGCGCCGGTGATGCGCACCGCATCGCCCTGGATGGCGGCCTGGACCTTGAGCTTGCTGTCCTTGATCAGGCGGGTGATCTTCTTGGCCTGCTCGGACTCGATGCCGCTCTTGACCTTGAAGACCTGCTTGACCTTGTCGCCGCCGATCTTCTGCACGTCGCCCTTGTCCAGGAAGCGCACGTCCACGCTGCGCTTGGTCAGCTTGTTGCGCAGGATTTCCTCGATCTGCACGAGCTGGAATTCCGCGTCGCCGACGAGGGTGATGTCCTTGTCCTTGAGCTCGACCGACGCCGACGTGCCCTTGAAGTCGAAGCGGGTCGCGATCTCCTTGGAGGTGTTGTCGACGGCGTTCTTCACTTCCGGCAGGTTGGGTTCGCAGACGGTATCGAAAGACGGCATGGGATGCTCTCCAGGAGGCTCGCGAGTAGTTGTTGGATGAGACAATTCTCCCATGATCGTGGAGCAAAACGTCCCGCTGCAACCCTACAACAGCTTTGGCATCGTGGCGCGCGCGCAGCACCTGGTGCGCGTGGCCGGCGAGGCCGACGTCGCGGCCGTGCTGGCAGACCCGCAATGGCACGATGCTCCCAAGTTCGTGCTGGGGGGGGGCAGCAACATCGTCCTGACGGGCGACGTGAAGTCGCTGGTGCTCAAGGTCGAGATCATGGGCCGCCGCCTCGTCGAGGCCACCGAGCGTGCCTGGATCGTGGAAGTGGGGGCCGGCGAGGTCTGGCACGACACCGTCGAGTGGATGCTGGAAGAGGGCCTGCCGGGCCTGGAGAACATGGCGTTGATCCCGGGCACGGTGGGCGGCGCGCCGGTCCAGAACATCGGCGCCTACGGCGTTGAGTTGCAGGATCGCTTCGAATCGCTGGACGGCATCGACCTGCTGACCGGCCAGCCCTTCACCCTGGACGCCGCGCAGTGCGCCTTCGGCTATAGGGATTCCGTCTTCAAGCACGCCAGCACCGGACCCAACGGCTTCGGGCTGGCGGGCCGGGCGCTGATCACGCGGGTGCGCTTCCGGCTGCCGCGGCCCTGGAAACCGGTGCTCGGCTACCTGGACCTGGAGCGCAAGATCGCAGAGACCGGCAACGCCGAGCCCACGCCCCGCCAGATCTTCGACTGGATCGTCGCCATCCGCCGCAGCAAGCTGCCGGACTGGCGGGTGCTCGGCAATGCGGGCAGTTTCTTCAAGAACCCGACGGTCACGCCCGAGCAGTGCGCGGACATCATCGCGCGCGACCCGAAGATCGTGCACTACCCCATGGACGACGGCAGCATCAAGCTGGCGGCCGGCTGGCTGATCGACGCCTGCGGCTGGAAAGGCAAGTCGGTGGGCAATGCCGGCGTGTACGAGAAGCAGGCGCTGGTGCTGGTCAACCGCGGCGGCAGCCGGGACCCGGTGACCGGGGGCGAGGTGATGACCCTCGCCAAGGCCATCCAGACCAGCGTGTACGAGCGCTTCGGCATCCGGCTGGAACCGGAGCCGGTGGTGGTCTGAGGGGCCTGGAAGCCAATGAAAAAGCCACCCGCGGGTGGCTTTTTTTCTGTTGGCCGGTCTGGATCAGCCGAAGTGGCAAATGTAGCTGTAGGGCTCGCCGGTGACCCGGATCTGGAAGCTCGAATCGCCCGGAACGCTGAACTTTTCACCCGGGCCCGAGCGCAGCCATTCGCTGCTGCCCGCCAGCTGGTATTCGCAGCTGCCGGCGGTGCCTTCCATGATCTCCGGCGCGCCGGTGTTGAAGGTGAGGGTGGAGGGCAGGATCACGCCCACCGACTTCTTGGTGCCGTCGGCCAGCACCAGGCTGTGGCTCACGCACTTGCCGTCGAAATACACGTTGGCCTTGGTGGCCACGCTCACGTTGCTCAGGGTGGAAGAGGGATTGCTCATGCCCGCGATTCTAGGTGCCGGCCTCAGCGCCAGCCGCGGCCGCCCTTGAAGTAGGTGTAGCCCAGGTTGAGCGACACGCCCACCGGCGGATAGGCCGCGTAGGGATAGCCGTAGTAGCCGCCCCAGCCCGGCGCCGCGTAGACCGGCGCGGGCGCGTAGACGGGCGCAGGCGCATAGACCACCGGCGGCGCCGTGTAGACAGGCGCAGCGACCGCGCCGCCGCTGTTGCCCGAGAGCACCACGCCCTGCTCGGGCGTCACGTTGCGCCAGGGCTCCGCGCCGTTGGCCTGCTGGGGAGGCGCCTGGTAGTCCGGCTCGTACTGGGCCGGTTGCTGGTCGGCCATCACGCCCATCGGCGTGACCTGGACCTGCAGGTACCTGCCGGGCGGGCTGTCGGTGCGGGTGGTGTACTGGCGGCCCGCGTATTCGTAGGTGACGGCGTACGAGGTGCTGCCGTCGGCGTTGCGGATGGGGCTGCTCGAGATCACCCGGGCCGATTCCGGCTGGTCGTGCTGCTGCTGCGCCCAGGCGGCAGAGCCGGTCGCGGCCAGCACGGCGGCGACGAGCGCGAGGGATGAGATCCTGATGTTGAACATGTGAAAGTCCTCTCGTTTTCGGTGGGCACGCGTGCACCTTGTGCCTCCCACAACGCCGTTGGAGGGGTTTTGGCGGACCGGGTTCAGGTCTTTACCTGGCCTTTGCAGCCAGCGGCTCCCAGGCCTTTGCGTCGAAGCCGACGGTGGCGTCGGCGCTGGCCTGGGCGGGCCATTGGACCACCGGCCGCTTGATCAGGCTGGGGTTGGCCAGCAGCACCTCGCGGGCGGAAGCATTGTCGACCACCGATTCGCGCGTCTTCTCGTCCAGCTGCCGCCAGGTGGTGCCGCGGCGGTTGACCAAGCTCTCCCAGCCCGCGGAGGCCAGCCAGCGGTCCAGTTCGGCCCCGGGCACGCCCTGCTTCTTGAAGTCGTGGAAGGTGTAGGGGATGCCGTGCCCGTCCAGCCAGGTGCGGGCCTTCTTGACGGTGTCGCAGTTGGGAATGCCGAAGACAGTGGTGTTGCTCATGGGCGCGAATCATGCCGCCGCCGTCCGTCGGCGACAATCGAGGGCTCCATGCAAACCCTAAGCGACTGGCTCGCGCACGCCGAGCGACTGCACACCAAGAACATCGAGCTGGGCCTGGACCGCGTGCGCCAGGTGGCGCAGCGGCTGGGCCTGGCCTTCACCTGCCCGGTGATCACCGTGGCCGGGACCAACGGAAAGGGCTCGACCTGCGCGATGCTCGAGTCGATCCTGATGAACGCCGGCTACCGCACGGGCGTCTACAGCTCGCCCCACCTGGTGCATTTCGAGGAGCGGCTGCGCCTGTCGGGCCAGCCGGTGGACGGCCTGGCGCTGGTCCCGCATTTCGAGGCGGTGGAAGCGGCGCGCGGCGAGGTCTCGCTGACCTACTTCGAGTTCACCACCCTGGCCATCCTGCGCTGCATGGCGGAACAGAAGCTCGATGCCGCCATCCTGGAAGTGGGACTGGGTGGCCGCCTGGACGCGGTCAACATCATCGACCCTGACTGCGCCGTCATCACCAGCATCGACCTGGACCACATGGACTTCCTCGGCCCGGACCGGGAGTCCATCGGCTACGAGAAGGCCGGCATCATGCGCACCGGCCGGCCGGTCATCGTCAGCGACCCGGTGCCGCCGCAAAGCGTGCTGGACCGGGCCAAGGAGATCGGCGCCGAGCTCTGGCGCTTCGGCCACGACTTCAACGTGTCGGGCGACAAGCAGCAGTGGGGCTGGGCTGGCCGGGGCCGCCGCTACAGCGGCCTGGCCTATCCGGCCCTGCGCGGCGCCAACCAGCTCATCAACGCGGCCGGCGTGCTGGCGGCGCTGGAAGCGCTGCGGCCAACGCTGCCCATCACCGCGCAGGCGGTGCGGGTGGGCCTGTCCATGGTCGAGCTGCCGGGCCGCTTCCAGATCGTGCCGGGCCAGCCGACCCTGGTGCTGGACGTCGCCCACAACGCCCATGCCGTGGCGGCCCTGGCCGAGAACCTGGATGCGATGGGCTTCTACCCGACCACCCATGGCGTGTTCGGCGTGATGGCCGACAAGGACCTGGCGCCCATCCTCGAGCGCATCGGGCCGCTGGTCGACCGCTGGTACTTCTGCGACCTGCCCACGCCCAGGGCGGCCAGCGCGGCCGACCTGGCCGAGCGCTGGCGGGCGCAGAACACCCGCAAGGACGCGAGCGGGAGTACCCATCCGTCGCCCCAGGCCGCCCTGGATGCAGCCGTTTCCGCCGCGGACCCGGCTGATAGAATCGTGGTCTTCGGATCGTTCTTCACGGTGGGTGGCGTGCTGGAGCACGGAACGCCCCGTCTGCAGGCCAAGCATCTGCTGCCGGACGCCTGACCCGTCGAGACGGGCTGATCTGCAAGGGGCCCCGTGGGGCCCCTTGAGTTTTGGCCTCCGGCTCTCATCTCGCTACCTTCAGGATCGACGTTCACGATGGCGTTCTTCAAGTTCCGCTCGGCAGGCCAACAGGGCAACGAAACACGCAGCGCACCGGCCGCCTCGGCGCCGGCCGAAAGCGTGGAGTCGATGCGCCGCCGCGCACGCCATCGCCTGCTGGGCGCGGCCGTGCTGGTGCTGCTGGGCGTGATCGGCTTCCCGCTACTCTTCGACACCCAGCCGCGCCCGGTGTCGAGCGACATCCCCATCGAGATTCCCGACCGCACCAAGGCCAAGCCGCTGGCGGTGCCATCGACACCGGCGCCCAGCGCCAAGCCCGAGGCCAAGCCGGACACCCGCAGCTCGTCCTCGGCGGCGCCCGACAACGTGATCACCGAGCGCGCCGATGGCAGCGAGGTCACCGCGCAGGCGCCCGCCGCGCCCAAGGTCGAGCAGCCCAGCCCTGCGCCCAAGCCCGAACCCAAGCCCGAGGCGAAGTCGGAGCCCAAGCCCGAGGCGAAGCCCGAACACAAGCCAGAGCCCAAGCCCGAGACGAAGACCGCCGAAGCCAAGCCGCCGGCCAAGTCCGCCAATGCCGACGACGGCGCCCGTGCCCGTGCGCTGCTCGACGGTGGCGCAGCCGCGCAGCCCGCTGCGGCCGACGGTGGACGCTACGTGGTGCAGGTCGGCGCATTCGCCGACGCCGGCAAGGCGCGCGAAGTGCGCCAGAAGCTGGAAAAGGCGGGCCTGAAGACCTATACCAACGTGGCGAAGACTTCCGACGGGGAGCGCACCCGCGTGCGCGTGGGCCCCTTTGCTTCGCGCGCCGATGCCGACAAGGCCGCCGGCAAGGTCAAGGAACTGGCGTTGCCGGCGGCCGTTCTCACGCTGTAGCGGGTGCCCCGGACGTGGCCCCGCTGGACTGGATTGCTGTTGCCGTGCTCGGGGCCTCGATGCTGATCGGCGTCTGGCGCGGCCTGTTGTTCGAAGTGATCACGCTGATGGGCTGGGTGGCGGCATTCGCGCTGGCGCAGTGGTTCTCTGCTCCCGTGGCGGCCTGGCTGCCGGTGGGCGAGGTGGATGCGCCGTGGCGCTACCCGGTGGCCTTCGTGCTCATCTTCGTGGTCGTGGCATTCGGCGTGGGGCTGGTGGCCAGCCTCATCCGCGCACTCGTGAAGGCCGCGGGCCTGCGGCCGGTGGACCGCACGCTGGGCGCGGTGTTCGGCCTGGCGCGCGGGGTGCTGACCCTGCTGGTGCTGGCCGTGGTGGTGCATCTTTTTTCGATGGATGGAAACGACTGGTGGCGCAACTCGTACAGCGCCGCGGTCCTGGATTCGACATTGCAAAGCGCCAAGCCGGCGCTGCCCGAGAAACTGGCAAGTTTTTTGCCCTGAGAGGAACGTCCCATGTGTGGAATCGTCGGTGTTGTCAGCAACACCCCTGTGAACCAATTGCTCTATGACGCGATGCTCCTTCTGCAGCATCGCGGCCAGGATGCGGCAGGCATCGTCACGCTGCAGCAGCGCAAGTTCTACATGCACAAGGCCAAGGGCATGGTGCGCGACATCTTCCGCACCCGCAACATGCGCGCTCTGCCCGGCTCCGTGGGCCTGGGCCAGGTGCGCTATCCGACGGCGGGCAACGCCTACAGCGAGGAAGAGGCGCAGCCCTTCTACGTGAACGCGCCCTTCGGCCTGGTACTGGTGCACAACGGCAACCTGACCAACGCGCACGCGCTGCGCGCCGAGCTGTTTTCCACCGACCACCGCCACACCAACACCGAGAGCGACTCCGAAGTGCTGCTCAACGTGCTGGCGCACGAGCTGGAGCGCTCCACGCGCGGCGTGCCTCTGCATTCGAACGAGGTGTTCGAGGCAGTGCGCAACGTGCACAAGCGCATCCGCGGTTCGTATTCGGTGATCTCGCTGATCGCCGGCCATGGCCTGCTGGCCTTCCGCGATCCCTACGGCATCCGCCCGCTGTGCATGGGCCGCTCGGCCGACGGCACGGTGATGCTGGCCAGCGAGTCGGTGGCGCTGGAAGGCTCGGGCTTTGCCTTCGAACGCAACATCGAGCCGGGCGAGGCGGTCTTCATCGACATGCAGGGCCAGGTGCATTCGATGCAGTGCGCCGAGGGCGCCACGCTCAACCCGTGCATCTTCGAGTTCGTCTACCTGGCGCGCCCGGATTCGACCATGGACGGCATCTCGGTCTACCAGGCCCGCCTGAACCTGGGCGAGACGCTGGCCAAGCGCGTGGTCTCCACCGTGCCGCCCAACGACATCGACGTGATCATCCCGATCCCCGAGTCGAGCCGCCCGAGCGCCACGCAACTGGCGCACCTGCTGGGCATTCCGTACCGCGAGGGCTTCGTGAAGAACCGCTACGTGGGCCGCACCTTCATCATGCCGGGGCAGGGCGTGCGCAAGAAGTCGGTGCGCCAGAAGCTCAACGTGATCGGCAGCGAGTTCAAGGGACGCAACGTGCTGCTGGTGGACGACTCCATCGTGCGCGGCACCACCAGCCGCGAGATCGTGCAGATGGCGCGCGACGCCGGTGCCCGCAAGGTGTACCTGGCCAGCGCCGCGCCGCCGGTGCGTTATCCCAACGTGTACGGCATCGACATGCCGACCAAGGACGAGCTGGTCGCCCACGGCCGCACGGTGGAGGAGATCCGCGAACTGATCGGGTGCGACGCGCTGATCTACCAGGACGTGGATGCGATGAAGCAGGCCGTTGCCAAGGCCCTTGCTCCGGCTTCGCAGCGCAAGCTGGACGGCTTCGACGCCTCCTGCTTCGACGGTGTCTACATCACCGGCGACATCGACACCGATGCCATCGTCCGCATGAACAACAACCGCCCGCGCATCGAGGAGACCGAAGAGGACGCCTCGCGCCTGGCGCTGCCCAACCTGAGCGAGACCTGATGACGGACAAGAGCCTGCCCCCGGGGCTGCGGCCCGAGACGCTGGCGGTTCGCACCGCCATCGAGCGCAGCCAGTACGGCGAGAACTCCGAGGCGCTGTACCTCACCAGCGGCTTCGTGCAGCCCGACGCCGCCACATCGGCTGAGCGCTTCGCCAGCGGCGAGGGCTATACCTACGCCCGCACGTCCAACCCGACCGTCACCGCGTTCGAGAAGCGGCTGGCGGCGCTGGAAGGCACCGAGGCCGCGATCGGCGCTGCCAGCGGCATGGGGGCGATCCTGATGATGATCATGGGCCTGCTCAAGGCGGGTGACCACGTGATCCTCTCGCGTTCCATGTTCGGCTCCACGCTGAACCTGTTCGGCAAGGAGTTCGGCAAGTTCGGCGTCGAGACCACCTTCGTCTCGCAGACCGACGTGGACGAGTGGCGTGCCGCCGTGCGTCCGAACACCCGGCTGCTGTTTGCCGAGACGCCCACCAATCCGCTCACCGAGGTGTGCGACATCGCGGCGCTCGCCGAGATCGCCCACGCTGCGGGTGCGCTGCTGGCCGTTGACAACGCCTTCGCCACGCCGATGCTGCAAAAGCCCACCGAGCTGGGCGCCGACATCGTCATGCACTCGGGCACCAAGTACCTGGACGGGCAGGGCAGGGTGATGGCCGGCGCGCTGTGCGGCAGCCAGCAGCTGGTCACCGAGAAGTTCGCGCCCATCGTGCGAACCGCGGGCATGGTGCTGTCGCCCTTCAACGCCTGGGTCGTGCTCAAGGGCATGGAGACGCTGGGCGTGCGCGTGAAGGCGCAGTGCGACAACGCGCTCACGGTTGCGCGCTGGCTCGAGGCGCAGCCGCAGGTGGGCCGCGTGTTCTATCCGGGGCTGCCCTCGCATCCGCAGCACGAGCTGGCGATGCGCCAGCAGAGCGGACTGGGCGGCGGCGTGCTGACCTTCGTGCTCGAGGGCGACAGCCCCGAGGCCGCGCGTGCCAAGGCCTTCCACGTGATCGACAGCTGCCGCGTGCTGAGCATCGCCACCAACCTGGGCGACACCAAGACCATCATCAGCCACCCGGCCACCACCTCGCACGGCCGCCTCACCGAGGCGCAGCGCCAGGCGGCCGGCATCACCCAGGGCACCATCCGCGTCGCGGTCGGCCTGGAGCACCACGAAGACATCCAGGACGACCTGATGCGCGGCCTGTCCACGATCACCCAATGACAACAACAAGCCAAAAGACCCGCACCCGCTTCGCGCCCTCGCCGACGGGCTTCATCCACCTGGGCAACATCCGCTCGGCGCTGTATCCGTGGGCCTTCGCGCGCTCCACCGGCGGCGACTTCATCCTGCGCATCGAGGACACCGACGTGGAGCGTTCCACGCAGGCCGCCGTCGACGTCATCATCGAAGGCATGTCCTGGCTGGGGCTGGACCACGACGAAGGTCCGTTCTATCAGATGCAGCGCATGGACCGCTACAAGGAAGTGCTGGCACAGATGCAGCAGCAGGGCCTGGTCTATCCCTGCTACATGAGCGTGGAAGAACTCGATGCGCTGCGCGAGCGGCAGATGGCCGCCAAGCAGAAGCCGCGCTACGACGGCACCTGGCGTCCCGAGCCGGGCAAGACGCTGCCGCAAGTGCCCGACGGCGTAAAGCCGGTATTGCGCTTTCGCAACCCGCAAGAGGGCGCAGTCGCGTGGGACGACAAGGTCAAGGGCCGCGTCGAAGTCAGCAACGAGGAACTCGACGACCTGGTGATCGCGCGCCCTGACGGCACGCCCACCTACAACTTCTGCGTGGTGGTCGACGACATCGACATGGCGATCACGCACGTGATCCGCGGCGATGACCACGTGAACAACACGCCGCGCCAGATCAACATCTTCCGCGCGCTCGGCAAGGAGCCGCCGGTGTATGCGCACCTGCCCACCGTGCTCAACGAGCAGGGCGAGAAGATGAGCAAGCGCCACGGCGCCAAGCCCGTCACGCAGTACCGCGACGAGGGCTTCCTGCCCGATGCGATGGTGAACTACCTCGCGCGCCTGGGTTGGAGCCACGGCGACGACGAGATCTTCTCGCGTGCGCAGTTCATCGAGTGGTTCAACCTCGATCACCTCGGCCGAAGCGCCGCGCAGTTCGATGAAACCAAACTGCGCTGGGTCAACGCGCAGCATCTGAAGGCGATGGCCGACGATGCGCTCGCACCGCTTGTCGCGCAGCAGTTGAGCAAGCGCGGCATCGCTGTGGACGATCGTCTTGCGGCCATCTGCGGCCTCTTCAAGGATCGTTGCGACACCATCGTCGCGCTCGCTGATTGGGTTGCGCCGTATTACTCGGACATCACGCCGAGCGAGGCCGATCGCGCACAGCATATTTCTGATGCAGTGAAGCCGGCGATCGCCACTCTTGCTGTTAAACTCTCTGCTGTTGCTTGGGACAAGCCAGCGATCGCTTCGGCAATCAAGGAAGTCCTTTCAGAACATGGCTTGAAGATGCCCGCGCTGGCGATGCCGGTGCGAGTGCTGGTGATGGGTACGCCCCAGACACCTTCGCTCGATGCGGTGCTCGCCAACTTCTCTCGCGAAAAAGTTATTGAGCGATTGAAAACGGCGTGAATTTCGAGCTATAATCTGAGGCTCGACACCCAAGGGGGTATAGCTCAGCTGGGAGAGCGCTTGCATGGCATGCAAGAGGTCAGCGGTTCGATCCCGCTTACCTCCACCAAAGTGTCGAGAAGGTACGCGCTGCGAATGCAGCAAGTCCAAGGTTATGACCCTATCGTCTAGAGGCCTAGGACACCACCCTTTCACGGTGGCTACCGGGGTTCGAATCCCCGTAGGGTCGCCAGTTTTACTTCGGTGAAGCAGGCACGAGTCGTCAACACTCAGTTCCGCAAGGTGCGAACGTTGACTACCAGGAGTGGTAGTTCAGTTGGTTAGAATACCGGCCTGTCACGCCGGGGGTCGCGGGTTCGAGTCCCGTCCACTCCGCCAAATTCCTTCGGGAAATCAAAAGGCTGCAATCGAAAGATTGCGGCCTTTTGTCTTTCTGCGCTCCCTCCCTAGGCCGTTCGCTGAATGTTCATTTGGTGACAAAAGTGATACGTTGGTACTCATAACCAAACATATCAGCGCGCTGCGTCCGCCTGTGCAGGACGCGGTACGGAGGAGTGGCAATGAAAAGCATCGATGCTGAGCAAGGTGCCTCGTTCCATCGTGTCTGGCCGGTCGATCCCGCCAGCTTCAGCACGCGCCGCCTGCATCCTTTGCGGCACAACATCGACCAGCATCCGCTGTTCCAGTTGCCGGCCCTTCAGGAACTCGCCCGCACGCTCATGCCCAAAGGCCAGTGCCGCTTCCTGAGGCCGGGTACCACCCAAGGCTCGTCCTTCTCGCACGATCCCCAGCATCCGTCGGGATGGTCGATCGACGAGGTCTTCGCGCGCATGGAGGAGCCCGGCTCCTGGCTTGCGCTCTACAACGTGCAGACGGAGTCCGAATACAAGATTGCTCTCTGGCGCATCGTCGATGACCTGCGGCCGGTGATCGAGCCGGAGCAGCCGGGCATCTTTCTCGTGGCGGGCTTCATCTTCCTGTCGGCACCGCCCTCGGTCACGCCCTTCCACATCGACCGCGAGAACAACTTCTGGCTGCAGCTGCGCGGACGCAAGACCATGAACGTGTGGGACAACACCGACCGCGACATCATTCCGGCCGCGGCGGTCGAGAACTTCATCGCAGGCGGGGATCAGGTGCCCTACCAGGAGGTCTTTCGTGCGCGCAGCCACGAGTTCAACGTCGGTCCGGGTGACGGCGTGTATTTCCCCAGCACCTCGCCACACATGACGCAGACCGACACCGGCTGGGTGGCGCCGGGCGACGGAGTGTCGGTTTCGCTGGGCGTCAACTTCTACACCTCGGTCACGCGACGAACGGCCCGGGTGCACCAGTTCAATCGCATCGCCCGCCGCCTCGGGATGAGCCCCTCGTATCCAGGGCAGTCACCAGCGATTGACGCGATCAAGGCGCCGCTAGGTCATTGGCTGGCCGCGGCGCGCTATCGTCGCAACCACATCACCCCACCACCGGGCGCGTACTGAGCGCGCCGCGCCTCAGCGCCGCATGGCATCCGCCATGCCCACCGGCGGCGCGTCGTTCCCCCAGGAGCCGCGCACGAAGGTGAGCACCGCGGCGATGTCCTGGTCGTCGAGCACCGAGCCGAAGGGCGGCATGCCGTAGGGCCGCGGATTGCCGGCCGTGGCGGGCAGGAAGCCGCCGTGCCGCACGATCTGCACCAGGTTCGTCGGGTTCTCCATGTTCACCGTGCGATTGCCGGCCAGCGGCGGGTAGGCGCCCGGCGCGCCTTCGCCCTTCTCGCCGTGGCAGTACGCGCAGCGCTGGTCGAAGATGGCGTTGCCGCGTGCCATCACGGCGCGGTCGCGCGCCAGGGGGCCGGGCGGGCGGGGCGGCGGCGGCGTCTGCGGCAGCTGCCGCAGGTACTGCGCGATCGCGTTCAGGTCCGCGTCGGTGAAGTGCTGCGTGCTGCCCCACACGACGTCGGCCATCGGGCCCATCACCGAGCCGCGCGGCGAGGTGCCGTTCTTGAGCAGGGCCACGATCTGCTCGGGCGCCCAGTCGGCCACGCCGGCCTCGCTGGCCGCGTTGAGCGCCGGCGCATACCAGTTCTCGCCGGGGATGAGGCCGCCCGACAGGCCTCGCGAGTCCAGGGTGGCGCCCAGCGCATTGCGCACGCCATGGCAGGCGATGCAGTGGGCCGCGCCCTCGACCAGGTAGGCGCCGCGGTTCCATTCGGCGCTTTTGGAAGCGTCCTTCTCGTACACGCCCGGCTTGAACGAGAGCGCGCGCCACACCGCCAGCGCCAGCTGCGTGTTGTAGGGAAAGCGCAGCGCATTGGGCGTGTCGGGCCGGTCCGACGGCGGCACCGTGCGCAGGAAGGCGTACAGCGCGTCCGAGTCCTCGCGCGTGAGCTTCGTGAAGCTCGGATAGGGAAAGGCCGGGTAGAGCAGCCGTCCGTCCTTCGCGCGGCCGTTGTGCATGGCGCGCCAGAAGTGGTCCACGCTCCAGCTGCCGATGCCGTGCGTTTCGTCGGGCGTGAGGTTGCTCGCGAAGATGGTGCCGAAGGGCGTGCCGATGCCCAGTCCGCCGGCGTAGGGCGCGCCACCGCGCACCGTGTGGCAGCCAGAGCAGTTGCCGGCCTGCGCGAGGTAGCGGCCGCGCTCCACCAGCGCCTGCGTGGCCTCGAAGCGCGTAGGCGCAGGCGGCAACTTGTCCTCGCCGCGCAGGTTGATGGCCACCAGCGCCAGCGCGGCCACGGCCAGCAACAGGCCCAGGGCGACGAAGGCAAGAACGAAGCGGCGCAGCATGGGTCGCTCAGCCCTGGCCGGGCATGGCGCTGCACTTCATCGGCAGCGGCGCCGGCGGGGCTGCGGCGGGTTGGGTATTGGCCGGCACGGGCTGGATCGCCAGCCAGCTGGCCACCGCATTGATGTCGGCGGTGTTGAGCTTGCGGCCGACGTCGGTCATGCAGTCCGGCGCCAGCGCATGGCGGTCGTCGGTGAGCCAGGCGCCCAGCTGCGATGCGATGTACAGCCGCGGCAGGCCCAGCAGCGGCGGCACGCCGGGCTGAACGCCCATCAGCGCGCCGCCGTGGCAGGCCACGCAGGCCGGGATGCCGCGCGCCGGATCACCCTTTTGCGCCAGCTGCCGGCCCTGCGCCAGCATCTCGGCGCTCGCGTCGGTGGCAGGGTTCACGCGCGGGTAGGGCAGCTTCACGCCGGCAAAGTATTCGGCGATCTCGCGCAGGTAGTCGTCCGACAAGTGGCGCGTCATGTAGACCATGTCGCTCTGGTAGCGCCGGCCGTCGCGAAAGCTCTGCAGCTGGTTGAAGAGGTAGCCGGCCGGCTTGCCCGACAGCCGCGGGAAGTAGCCCGCGTTCGTACTGGAGCCCTCGCGGCCGTGGCAGGCAATGCAGGCCGCCACGCGCTGCTCGATGGTGTCGGGCACCGTGCCGGCCCAGGCGCCGACACCCGCCAGCGCCAGGGCGAAGCCTGCGAGCAGGTGGCGGCGAGCGGCGGACGGCATCGTCTTCATCGGGCGCCATTCGACCACAATTGCCCGCCCGGCGGGGCAGGGCAATTTGACTCAGGGCGCCGGCAGCGGCGCCTTCCTGCGGCCCAGCTTCACCAGCCCGGTCGACAGCGCCACGCCGCAGACGATCACCAGCGCGCACATCAGCATCCAGGTCGTGATCTCCTCGTCCAGGAAGATCGCGCCGTAGAAGACGGCGAACACCGGCACGAGGAAGGTGACGGTCAGTGCGCGCTGCGGCCCGGCCGTGGCGATCAACCGGAAGAAGAGCACGTAGGCCAGGCCCGTGCAGGCCACGCCCACCGCCAGCAGTGCCAGCCAGGCACGCGTGCTGGGCATCTGCGCCGGCCAGAAGTACAGGGTGGGCAGCAGCAGCGCCAGGCTGGCGCCCACCTGGCTGCCCGCCGCGGTGGCGAAGGCCGGCACGCCGGTGAGGTAGCGGCGCGTCGCACTGGCCGAGACGCCGTAGCTCAGGCATGCGCCCAGGCAGGCCAGCACCGCCCACACGGGCGAGATGCCGCTGCCGCTCTTGAAGCCCGCGCTGTGCCCCGCAAGCAGCGCCACACCCACGAAGCCGATGACCAGGCCGACCAGGCGCGAGTTGTCGGGACGCTCGCGGAACCATGCCCAGGCCACCAGCGCACCGAACATCGGCACCGTGGCGTTGAGAACCGCCGCCAGGCCGCTGTTGATGCTCAGCAGCGCGAACGCGAACAGCGCGAAGGGCAGCCCCGAGTTGGAGACGCCCACCAGCATCGCCGCCTTCCAGTTCCGCGCGAGGTCGCCGGCCTGGCCGCGCAGCCACATCAGCGGCAGCAGCACCAGCGCGGCGATCGTCACGCGCACGCCGGCGGTGGGAATGGCGCCGAATTCCGCCGCGCCGATGCGCATGAACAGGAAGGACGCGCCCCACAGCGCGGCCAGCAGCACCAGGTCGACGGCCCAGCCGCGCGTCTTCTTCTTCATCTCGGCAGCGGCGGCCGCACGCGCCGGCGTGACCGGCGCCTGTGCGCATTCACCTTCGCTCATTGCGCCCCGGCCCCTTCCAGCTGCAGCAGCCGCGCCTTGCGATCCAGTCCGCCGGCGTAGCCGGTGAGCGATCCGTCCGAGCCCACCACGCGGTGGCAGGGCACCACCACGCTGATCGGGTTGCGGCCCACGGCCGCGCCCACGGCGCGCACCGCCGCCGGTCGGCCGATGTCGGCGCCCAGCCGTCCGTAGCTGGTGGTGCCGCCGCGCGGGATGCGCAGCAGCGCCTGCCACACGGCCTGCTGGAATTCGGTGCCGTGAGACAGGTCCAGTGGCATGTCGAAGGCGTCGCAGCGGCCTTCGAAATAGGCCGACAGCTGCGCCGCGGCCTGCTGCAGCACCGGGTGCTCGGGTGCGTCGATCCATCCGCTCGTGTCCGGCGAATGGCGCTGCTCGTCGAACCAGACGCCGGCCAGGCCCTGGTCGGTGGCGGCGAGGGTGACGCCGCCCAGCGCGCTCTCCATGTGCAGGGTGTAGACGGGAGTCTTCTTGTTGAATTTCATGATCTCGATTCTCCGTTCAGGCGATGACGGCGTCCCGGGTGGGCGCGTCGGGGTGGATGGGGGCGGCCGCGGGCGGCGTGTGCCAGGCCCGAAGCACCGCGTAGCTGCGCCATGGCTGCCAGGCCTGGGAGGCCTGCGCCGCCGCCTTGGCGCCGCTCACGCCCAGGGCCTTCTGCAGGGCGATGTCGCCCGAGGGGAAGGCGTCGGGCCAGCGCAGCGCGCGCATGGCGATGTACTGCGCGGTCCAGTCGCCGATGCCCGGCAGGGCCTGCAGCGCAACCAGGGTGGAGGGCACGTCCGCCCCGGCATGCAGGCGCAGGCGCCCGTCGCGTGTTTCGCGCGCCAGTGCCTGCATGGCGGCCTGGCGCTGGCGCACGATGCCCAGGCGTCCCAGCAGGTCGGGGTCGGCATCGGCCAGTGCGGCGGGCGACGGAAAGAGCCGCGTCAGGCCTTCGAAAGGCGTCTCGATCGGCTCGCCCAGCGCCTCCACCAGCCGCGAGCCCAGCGTGCGTGCCGCGGCCACCGTGATCTGCTGGCCCAGCACGGCGCGCACCGCCAGTTCGAAGCCGTCGACCGTGCCCGGCACGCGCACGCCGTCGCCCTGCGGGAAGCTGGCGTGCAGCGCGGCGTTGATGGCCATGGGCTCGGCGTCCAGGTCCAGCATGCCGCGCGCGCGGCTGATGACGATGGGCAGCACGCCGGCCAGCGATTCGCTCACCTGCAACACGGCCTGCTGGCGCGCTTCGTCGATCGCCACGCGCAGCCAGCCGGTGTGGCTGGCGCCGGCATGCGTCACGCGCAAGGTGCGCGCGTAGCCCTTGTCGTCGGCCATCGGCATCTCGACGCAGCGCAGCGCGCGCCGGCCGAAGAAATCGATCATGGCCGCGTGGTCGTAGGGCGGCCGGTAGCCGATGCGCACCTCGATCGCCTGGCTGCCTTTTTCCGCGGCCGCCTCGTTCTCGCCGGCACGGCGCATGGCGCTCGGATTGAGGCCGTAGTGCTCGATGAAGGCCGCGTTGAAGCGCCGCACGCTGGCGAAGCCGCTGGCCAGCGCCACCTGGGTCATCGGCAGGCGGGTGTCGGCGATGAGCTGCTTGGCCGCCAGCAGGCGCCGCGTCTGCAGGTACTGCAGCGGCGAGACGCCGAAGTTGGCCTCGAAGATGCGGCGCAGGTGCCGGTCGCTCACCCCCAGGCGCTGCGCGATGCGGGCAGCGCCCGGCGCATCGCCCTCGGCGGCGTCGGGCCAGGCATCGGGCTCGTCGATCAGGCGCGCGGCCTGCAGGGCCAGGATGCGCGAGGCGTCCTGGGTGGTCCAGCTCGCCGCCCGCGGCGCCAGCTCGGGCCGGCAGCGCAGGCATGGGCGGAAGCCCGCTGCCTCGGCCTGTGCCGCGTGGCGGAAGAAACGGCAGTTCTCGCGCCTGGGCGTCTTCACCCTGCACACCGGCCGGCAGTAGATGCCGGTGGTGGTGACGGCGGTGAAGAAGCTGCCGTCGAAGCGCGCATCGTGCGCCTTGAGGGCCAGGTAGCAGGCGTCGCTTTCGAGTTCGGGGGTGGTCATGGGTCGATGGTAGGCCGGCAGGCCTTCCGGACTAGCCATTTTCGGACATATGAGCCCCAGACCCGGCGCCTACAATGACCGTCCACATTTGAAACCAAAGAAGCAGGGTGACCATGAAGTTCAGCGCCTCCATATTCAAGGCCTACGACATCCGCGGCGTGGTTCCGAGCACGCTCGACGCCGGCGTGGCCGAGGCTCTTGGCAAGGCTTTCGGTGCCGCCGCCCGTGCTGCCGGCGAGAAATGCGTGGCGGTGGGCCGTGACGGCCGCCTCTCGGGCCCCATGATCAGCGAAGCCCTCATCCGCGGCCTGGTGGCCAGCGGCGTCGAGGTGATCGATGTCGGGGCGGTGACCACCCCCATGCTCTATTTCGCCGCAGCAACGCTGTGCAACAGCGGTATCCAGGTGACCGGCAGCCACAACCCCAAGGACTACAACGGCTTCAAGATGGTGCTGGCCGGCCGCGCCATCTACGGCGACGAGATCCAGGGCTTGCGCAAGGTCATGGAGGAAGACAGCGCCCCGGCAGTTGCCGGCGGCAGCGTGCGCAAGGTCGACGTGCTGGCCGACTACACGAAGCGCATTGCCGGCGACATCAAGCTGGCCCGACCGCTCAAGATCGTGGTGGACAGCGGCAACGGCATCGCCGGTGCGTCGGCGCCCGCCATCTTCCGCGCCATCGGCTGCGAGGTGACCGAGCTCTTTTCCGAGGTGGACGGCGAGTTTCCCAACCACCACCCCGACCCGAGCAAGCCCGAGAACCTGCGCGACCTCATCAATGCGCTGCAGTCGGGCGATGCCGAGCTGGGCCTGGCCTTCGACGGCGACGGCGACCGCCTGGGCATCGTGACCAAGGACGGCCAGAACATCTTCCCCGACCGCCAGATGATGCTCTTCGCCCAGGACGTGCTCTCGCGCGTGCCGGGCGGCAAGATCATCTACGACGTGAAGTGCTCGCAGCGCCTGGCGCCCGCCATCGAGGCGGCCGGCGGCGAGGCCGTGATCTACAAGACCGGCCACTCGCTCATCAAGGCCAAGATGCGCGAAGTGGATTCGCCGCTGGGCGGCGAGATGAGCGGCCACATCTTCTTCAAGGAGCGCTGGTTCGGCTTCGACGACGGCACCTATGCCGGCTGCCGCCTGCTCGAGATCCTGAGCCGCAGCCCCAACGCCAGCGAAGTGCTCAACGCGCTGCCCACCAGCTTCTCCACACCCGAGCTGAACGTGGCCTGCGCCGAGGGCGAGCCGCACAAGCTGGTCGACGAGCTCAAGGCCAAGGCCCACTTCGCGGCGCCGGCCAAGCTGCTGAGCATCGACGGCATCCGTGTCGACTGGCCCGATGGTTTCGGCCTGATCCGCGCCTCCAACACCACGCCGGTGCTGGTGTTGCGCTTCGAAGGCCACACGCAGGCCGCGCTGGAGCGCATCGAGCACGAGATGCTCGCGCTGCTCAAGTCCGTGAAACCCGACGCCAAGCTGGCCGCGGCCGCCCACTGAGTTCGTGCATTCATTGTTGTTGCGTCTATACGGCGCCACCACCTGGCTGCTGCAGCCGATGCTGCGCCGCAAGCTGCGGCGCCGCTCCGTGGCCGAGCCCGGCTATGCCATCGCCGTCGAGGAGCGCTTCGGCCACTACGACGAGGCCATGTCGGGCACCGGCTGGGTATGGATCCATGCCGTGTCGCTCGGCGAGACGCGCGCGGCCGGCATCCTCATCGATGCCCTGCGGCACCAGGACCCGTCGCTGCGCGTGCTGCTCACCAACGGCACGGCCACCGGCCGGGAGGAGGGCGCACGCCTGCTCGGCCCGAACGACCTGCAGGTCTGGCAGCCCTGGGACACGCCCGAGGCGGTGCAGCGCTTCCTCGAGCGGTTCCGTCCGCGCATCGGCATCCTGATGGAGACCGAGATCTGGCCGGTGCTCACCGCCGAGTGCGCGAAGCGCGGCATCCCGCTGGTGCTGGCCAACGCGCGGCTGAACGAGAAATCGCTGGCCTCGGCCAAGCGCCTGGCCTGGCTCGCGCGGCCCACCTACGCCTCGCTGGCGGCGGTGTGGGCGCAGACCGAGGCCGATTCGCACCGCCTGGTGTCGGCCGGCGCCCGCGTCGACGGCGTATTCGGCAACCTCAAGTTCGACGCCACGCCCGATGCCGTCCAGCTCGGCCGTGCCGCGCGCCTGCGCGAGAAGGTGCCCAAGCCGGTGGTGGTGTTCGCCAGCTCGCGCGACGGCGAGGAGAGCCAGCTGCTGGACATCCTCCAGCACCTGCGGCACGCGCCGCCGGTGGGCTGGTCGCCCGCGGCCGGCAAGAAGGTGCACCTGCCGATCCAGGCGGTGCAGTGGATGATCGTGCCGCGCCATCCGCAGCGCTTCGACGAGGTGGCGCAGCTCATCGAGTCCAAGGGCTTCGTGTGCGCGCGCCGCAGCGCGCCGGCCGCCGTCGAGGGCGGCGACACCGACATCTGGCTGGGCGACTCGCTCGGCGAGATGGCCCTGTACTACGGGCTGGCCGACGTGGCCCTGCTGGGCGGCAGCTTCGAGCCCCTGGGCGGCCAGAACCTGATCGAGGCGGCCGCCTGCGGCTGCCCGATCATCATGGGGCCGTCCACCTTCAACTTCGCCGAGGCGGCGGAGCTGTCGCTGGCCGGCGGCGCCTCGATTCGGGTGGAGGACATGGAGCAGGCGGTGGTGGGCGCGCTCAGCCTGCTGGCAGACCCCGTGCGCCAGAACACCATGGTGCAGGCGGCGCTGACCTTCTCCTCGGCGCACCGCGGCGCGGCGGCACGCACCGCGGCCGCCATCGGCATGCTGCTGGCGCAGCGTCCGGTGCCGCTCAGCGAGGCGGGCGAACCGGAGGCGGCGTGACGCCCGCGGGCGGCGCCACCTGGGCCGGTGGAACCGGCACCGGGCTCTGCGTCGCCGCCGAGGGCTGATCGGGCGAGGCGTTGGCGCCGGCGCTGCCGGGCGCGGCCAGCGAGGCGTTGATCGGCTGCAGGTCGGTCTCCACCAGCGTGCCGTTGGCCTGGCGCAGGCGCAGGTTGCCCATCAGCACGTTGTAGCGTGCGGCCGCCAGGTCGCGGCGGGTCTGGAACAGCTGGCTCTGCGAGTTCAGCACGTCGATGTTGATGCGCACCCCCACCTGGTAGCCCAGGCGGTTGGCGTCCAGCGCGCTCTGGCTCGAGGCTTCGGCCGCCTCCAGCGCCTTCACCTGGCCGGCCCCGGCCACCAGGGCAAGGAAGGCCGAGCGGGTGGCCTGCGTCACGTTGCGGCGCGTGGCCTCCAGCTGGGAGCGCGACTGGTCTTCCAGCGACAGGGTTTCCTTGATGCGGTTCTCGGTGGCGAAGCCGGCGAACAGCGGCATGTTGAACACCACCCCGATGCTGGCCGCGTTCACGCGGATGCCCTGCAGCGAGGTGCTGGTGCTGGTGCCATTGGGGTTGTTGGTCACGTTGTAGCCCAGTTGCGCGTCCAGCGTGGGCTTGTGGCCGGCGCGGGCCTTGTCGACTTCCAGGTGTGCCACCTCCAGGTTGCGCTGGGCCTGGACGATGGACGGGTGGCCGTCCTCGGCCTGGCGCACCCACTGCTCCACGTCGGTGGGCGGGGGCGGCAGCATCACAGGCGCGGCCAGCGGCAGCGGCTGGGCGTTGACGCGGCCCACCAGCTGGTCGAGGGCGATCTTCTTGACCTGCAGGTCGTTGAGCGCGGCGATCTCCTGCGCCACCACCAGGTCGAAGCGCGCCTGCGCCTCGCGGGTGTCGGTGATGGTGGCGGTGCCGACCTCGAAGTTGCGCTTGGCAAAGGCCAGCTGCTCCGCGGTGGCGGCCTTCTGCGCGCGCACCAGGGCCAGCGAATCCTGGCTGGCCAGCACCTCGAAGTAGGCCTGGCTGGCGCGCACGATCAGGTCCTGGTCGGCCAGCGTGAGCTGCGTCTGGGCGATGTCGACCTGGCGCTTGCTCTGCTCGTAGGTGGCCCAGTTGGCGGGGCGATACAGCGGCTGGGTGGCGTTGATGCCGGCGCTTTCCTGCGGAATGCTCCGGTTGGTGCTGCCGAAGTTCTCCAGGCGCAGCTCCTGCTCGGTGCGCGAGGCGTTGGCCGACAGGCCCACCGAGGGGAGGATGCCGGCCTTGGCCTGCGCCGCCCGCGAGATGGCCGCGTCATAGGCCGAGCGGGCGCCCTGGTAGGTGGCGTCGTAGGCGCGGGCTGCGTCGTAGAGTTCGATCAGGCTTTGGGCATGGACGGGTGCTGCTGCAAGGGCGGCGAGGGTCGCGGTCAGCGCACAGCAAAGAGGTACAAGCCGAAGCCTGGGCATGAAGGGTCCTTGGGAGTGATGAAATCAGTAGCGCGGCACCGCCGGGTCGAGCTGCCGGGACCAGGCGTCGATGCCGCCGGCGACGTTCGCGAGGTCGGTGAATCCGTGCTGGCTCAGATAGGCCGCCACATGCTGGCTGCGCGCGCCGTGGTGGCACAGGCAGGCGATGCGGCCGTAAGGCGCGAGCTCGGCGATGCGCGCGGGAATCGTGTTCATCGGGATCGCCAGCAGCGTGAAGCCCTTGGGGGTCACGCTGGCGGTCTGCACCTCCCAGGGCTCGCGCACGTCCAGCAGCAGTGCCTTGGCACTGGCGTCGCGCGCGAACCAGTCGGCGACATCGGCGGGGAGTACTTGTTCGATCATCGCAAGGGCTTCAGAAGTTGAAGCGCGAGGGCTCGGGGAAGTTCAGCAGGCGCGGCGCCACCGTGTCCCAGGGCTGCACCGTGTCCCACTGGCCTTCGCTCACGCGGGTGATGAAGTGGGCGCGCATCATGGGCTCGTCGCCGACGATGGCGGCCAGGCGGCCACCGGTCTTGAGCGAGCCCAGCAGGTTCTGCGGCACGCGGGCGACCGAGCCGCTGAGCACGATCACGTCGAAGGTGGGGCCGCTGGGCAGGGGCTTGGAGCCGTCGGCCACGCGCACCTCGACATTGCCCACGCCGTTGGCGCGCAGGTTCTTCTCGGCGCTGGCGGCCAGTTGCGGATCGATCTCCAGCGACAGCACCTGGGCGGCGCGGGCGGCCAGCAGGGCGGCCATGAAGCCCGATCCCGTGCCGATCTCCAGCACCGACTCGTGCTTCTGGATGTGCAGGTCCTGCAGCATGCGGGCCTCGACCTTGGGCGAGAGCATCTCCTGGCCCGGGCCCTCGCCCAGCGGGATCTCCATGTCGAAGAAGGCCAGTCCGCGGTGGGCTGCCGGCACGTAGTCCTCGCGGCGGATGTTGTTCAGCAACTCGAGAATCTCGAAATCGAGCACGTCCCAGGGACGGATCTGTTGCTCGATCATGTTGAAGCGCAGGCGTTCGAGGTCGGTGGTGGTGTTCATGATGATGGCTTCCTTTGGACGAGGCTTGACTCAGGGCAAACCTTCAATTTTAGGCGCGGGCGGGGTGGGTTTCTCCGGGGTGCCGGCAAAGCGGCGCCGGGCCCAGGCCGCGAGGTCGTCCATGTAGCAGTACACCACCGGCACCACCACCAGGGTCAGCAGGGACGAGGTGATGACGCCGCCGATCACCGCCTGGCCCATCGGCGCGCGCTGCTCGGCCCCTTCGCTGAGCGCGAAGGCCAGCGGCACCATGCCGAAGATCATGGCCAGCGTGGTCATCAGGATCGGCCGCAGGCGCACGCGGGCGGCCATCAGCAGGGCCTCCTCGCGCGGCATGGGGTGCTCGCCCTCGCGGGCGCGGATGGCGAAGTCCACCAGCAGGATGGCGTTCTTGGTCACCAGGCCCATGAGCATCACCACGCCGATGATCGAGAACATCGACAGCGTGGAGCCGAAGCCCATCAGCGCCAGCACCACGCCGATGAGCGTGAGGGGCAGGGCGGTCATGAGCGCCAGGGGCTGCAGGAAGCTCTTGAACTGGCTGGCCAGGATCATGTAGATGAAGATCACCGCCAGCGCCAGGGCCGAGACCGCGTAGCCAAAGGACTCCTGCATGTTCTTGGTCGAGCCGCTGAACTGGTAGCCGTAGCCGGGCGGGAAGGCCATGCCGTCCAGCGCGCGGCGGATGTCGGCCGACACCTCGCCGGCCGAGCGCCGGTCGACGTTGGCGTTCACCGCCACCTCGCGCGCCAGCGAGCGCCGGTTGATCTGGTTGGGGCCGGTCGACTCGCGCACGTCCGCCACCTGCGACAGGCGCACGAAGCGCATGGTGCCGTCGGCGTTGGCGCCCATGGCGGTGCTGATGAAGGGCAGGCGGGCCAGGTCGGCCGGCGCGTTGCGCACTTCGGGGGCCAGGCGCACGTTCACGTCGTAGGTCTGGTCGTCCGGTGCGCGCCAGTTGCCCACCGTGGTGCCGGCCACCAGCGTGCGCAGGGCCGCGGCCACCGGCGCCACGCCCAGGCCCAGGTCGGAGGCGGCGTCGCGGCGCATCACCACGCTCACCGTGGGCTTGTCGGGCTTGAGGCTGGAGTCCAGGTCCACCAGGCCCGGGATGCCCTGGATCTTCTCGCGCACCTCGCGCGTCAGGCGTTCCAGTTCCTTCAGGTCGGGACCCTGCAGCGAGAACTCGATCGGCTTGTTGCCGCCCACCGCGTCGCGCAGGCCCACGTGCGTGACGGTGATGCCGGGCACGGCGCGCAGCTTGTCGCGCAGCACCACCGACATCTGGTCAACGCTGCGGCTGCGCTGCTTGCGGTCCACCAGGCGAACGTAGACGCTCGCGTAGATCTTGCCCTGCGCGTCGCCGCTGTTGATGGTGGTGAGGGTGTAGCGCACCTCGGGCATGTCGTGCAGGATGGCGTCGACCTGCCTGGCGCGCGCCTCGGTCACTTCCAGCGAGGAGCCCACCGGCGTGTAGAAGTTGATGGCCGTCTCGGAGTAGTCGGCCTTGGGCACGAACTCGGTGCCCAGCAGCGGCACCATGAAGATGCTGCCCACGAAGATGCCCACCGACGCCAGCAGCGTCGCCAGCTTGTGCCTGAGCGACCAGCGCAGGATGCCCTGGTAGGCCTCGGCCATCTTTTCGGTGGCCGTGTCGAACAGGCCGGTGACGCGGCCGATGGTCCTGTCGTAGAAGCCCTGCGGCGGGCCCTTGGGCTTGCCGTGGCGGTCGATGGCCGGGTCGTGCCAGATGCTGGACATCATCGGGTCCAGCGTGAAGCTGACGAACATCGAGATCAGCACCGCCGCCACGATGGTGATGCCGAACTCGTGGAAGAACTTGCCGATGATGCCGCCCATGAAGCCGATGGGCAGGAACACCGCCACGATCGACAGCGTGGTGGCCAGCACCGCCAGGCCGATCTCCTGCGTGCCCTCCAGCGAGGCCTGGTAGGGGCTCTTGCCCATCTGCACGTGGCGCACGATGTTCTCGCGCACCACGATCGCGTCGTCGATGAGCAGGCCCACGCACAGCGACAGCGCCATCAGCGTCACCATGTTGATGGTGAAGCCGAACATCTGCATGAACCAGAAGGTGCCGATCAGCGCGATGGGCAGCGTCAGGCCGGTGATGACCGTGGAGCGCCACGAGTTGAGGAACAGGAACACGATCAGCACGGTGAGCACCGCGCCCTCGAGCAGCGTCTGGCGCACGTTCTGCACCGCCACGCGAATGGGCCGCGAGGCATCGCCGATGGGCTCGAGCTTCACGCCCGGCGGCAGTTGCGCCTTCATCTCCTTGAGCGCGGCGTTCAGGCCGTCGACCACGGCGATGGTGTTCTCGTCCTGCGCCTTCTGCACCGACAGGAGCAGCGTGCGCTGGCCGTTGTAGAGGGCCAGGCTGTCGATCTCCTGCGCGCCGTCGTTGACGCGCGCCACCTGATCGACGCGGATGGGCGCGCCGTTCTTGCGCGCCACGATGATCCTGCCGAAGTCCTCCGGCCGCTCCATGCGCGCATCGATCTGCACCACGCGCTCCTGGGTCAGCGAGCGCACCGCGCCCACCGGCAGGGCCTGGTTTTCGTTGCGCACCGCGGCCACCACCTGGTCGGCGCTGATGCCGAAGGCCTCCATGGCCTGCGGGTCGAGGTAAACGTTGATCTCGCGCTTGGTGCCGCCCACCAGCGTGACCGAGCCCACGCCGCGCACGTTCTCCAGGCGCTTCTTGAGCACCTGGTCGGCCCAGTTGGTGAGTTCGACGGCGCTGGGTTGGCGGGCGTTCTTGTCGCCCTCCAGGGCGGTGGGCAGCACGGCCACCGACCACACCGGGCGCGAGGCCGGGTCGAAGCGCAGCACGCGCGGCTCCTTGACCTCGTCGCGGAACAGCGGCCGAACCGAGGCCACCTTCTCGCGCACGTCGTCGGCCGCCTTGCGCCCGTCCACGTAGAGCTGGAACTCGATGATGACCACCGACTGCCCCTCGTAGCTGCGCGAGGTGAGGGCGTTGATGCCGGCGATCGAGTTGACGCCTTCCTCCACCTTCTTGGTCACCTCGCTCTCGACGATCTCGGGCGAGGCGCCGGGGTAGTCGGTGATGACCACCACCACGGGGAAGTCGATGTTGGGGAACTGGTCGACCTGCAGCCGCTGGTAGGAGAACAGGCCCAGCACCACCAGGGCGAGCATGACCATGGTCGCGAAGACCGGATTCTTCAGGCTGACGCGCGTGAACCACATGGCGGGCGGCGCCTCAGGGTGCGGGGCGCGCGGCTGCCGGTGCGGCGGGCGCGGCGGCCGGGGCCTGGCGCACGGCAGTGCCGTCGCGCATCGGCCCGACGCTGCCGGAGAGCACGCTGGCGCCTTCCTGCAGGCCGTTCACCGTGACGAAGGTCTGGCCGTCGACCTGGCCGCGCCAGCCGGGGGTCACCGTCTTGTGGCGCACGTGGCCGTCGATCACCGCCTGGACATAGGGCTCGGGCTTGTCCACACGCACGGCCGAGAGCGGCAAGGCCATTTCCCGGCCGCTCCCCAGCACCAGGCTGCCCTGGGCGAAGAGGCCTTGGCGGAAGCCCTCGCTGCGGTCCAGCGCCAGGTAGACCAGCACGCTGCGGCTGCCGGCCTGCGCGCTGGGGTTGATGCGGGCCACGGTCGCATCGACCTGGCGTTCGCTCTTCGCGCCGGCGCCTGGGGCGCTGCTGCTTTCCACCTGCAGGCTGGCGCGCTGGCCCACGCGCACCGCCACCGAGTCGGCGGCCGAGATCACGGCTTCCAGCTCGACGCGGCGCAGATCCACCACCTCGATCAGCTTGGCATCGACCGCCACCCGCTCGCCCGGCTGCACCAGCCGCGCGGCCACCTGGCCGTCGATGGGGCTGCGCACCACGGTGTCGTTGAGCGCCTTGCGAGCCACGTCCACGCCAGCCAGTGCCGCGCGGTGGGTGGCGCGGGCGGCGTTGAGGTTGGACAGCGAAGTGTCCAGCGCCGTGCGCGAGATGAATCCCTGGTCGACCAGCGCCTTGTTGTTGTCGTAGCTGCGCTGCGCTACCTCGGCCTGCGCCGCGGCGGAGTCGGCCTGCTCCTGCGCCTGGCGCACGCGCGAGGCGTACTCGACAGAGTCGATGCGGGCGATGACCTGGTCGGCCTTCACCGTGTCGCCCTCGCGCACCGCGAGGCCGCTGATCTCGCCGGCCACCTTGGCCTTGACCACGGCCGACTCCACGGCGCGCAGCGTGCCAGAGATGGGCAGGGTCTGCGTCATGTCGATGGGCGAGACGCGCAGCACATCGGCCGGCAGCAGGGTGACGACCGCCTCGGCCGCTGGAATGCTGGCCTGCAGCGCCTGCGCCTTGCGTGCCTTCATCGCGCGCAGGCCGCCGCCCGCGATCACCGCGATCGCGACGACGGCGACCGTCCATGGAATCCAGCGCTTCATGCCTTGTCCCGGGGCGCCGCGAGGCCGTGGAGGATGGTCTCGGTCTGGAGCGCGAGCAGCTTCTCCGGGTCGAGGTTCTTGTCGTCGGTGCCGAAGCAGACGGAGTGTTGCGAGAGCATGAGGAAGACCATCGGGGCTAGCACGGTGTAGATGGCGAGGTTCACGTCCACCGGAGCGAATTCGCCGCGGTCGATGCCGCGGCGCAGGATTCGGCGCAGCAGTTCGTGCGCCGGTTCGACGAATTCCCGCTGGTAGAAGCCGGCCAGTTCGGGGAAGTTCTTGCCCTCGCTGATCATGAGCTTGGTGATGCCGGCGACCTTGGTCGAGCCCACGCTCTCCCACCAGATGCGCATGCAGTAGCGCAGCATGTCGGGCGTGCTGCCCTCGAAGGCCTCGAACTGCTCGTTCCACTGCGAGAAGCGGCCCACGAGGTTCTCGTTGATCACGGCCTTGAGCAGCTCTTCCTTGCTGGGGAAGTAGAGGAACAGCGTGCCCTTGGAGACGCCGGCGCGCGCCGCCACTTCCTCCGAGCGGGTGGCGGCGAAGCCCTTCTCGACGAACAGGTCCAGCGCGGCTTCCAGCAGTTCGCCCGGGCGCGCCTCCTTGCGCCGCTCGCGCTTGGGCGCGCGGGCGGTGCTGCGAAGCTTGTCGCTGAAGAAACCGGAGGAGGGCATGCGGGCAAGGTTAATGACTGGCGGGTTATTAATGTAGTGACCGGCCCTGGGAGCGTCAAGCCGCGACAATCGGTGCCCCTGCAGTTTCGCGACACTTTTTCCCCAACAGGAGCCCCCGCTGAATCCCTCCGTCGCCGGCGCATTGCTGCCAGTCGTTCTCCTCATCGCGGCCGGCTACCTCGCCGGCCGGCGCGGCTGGATCCAGCCGGGCTCGGTGAAGGACCTGTCCAACCTCATCTTCCTGCTGCTGGCTCCCGCGCTGCTCTTTCGCGCGATGAGCACGGTGGACGTGGGCCAGCTCAAGTTCAAGGCCGTGTCGGCCTACTTCATCGGCTCGGGCCTGCTCTTCGCCGGCACCATGCTGCTGCGGGGCTTCAACCGTCAAGCCGCGGTGCTGGCGCTGGCCAACACCTACAGCAACAGCGTGATGATCGGCATTCCGCTCATCGGCCTGGCCTACGGGGCCGATGGCATGGTGGTGCTGCTGACGCTGATCTCACTGCATTCGGTGGTGCTGCTGACCAGCGCGACGGTGGTGCTTGAACTGGCGGTGGCACACGAGGATGCGCGCAGCAGTGGCGGGACGCGCCATTCGATGGCGAAGACGGTGCTCAGGGCGGTGCGCAACGCGATCATCCACCCAGTGCCCATCCCCATCATCGCGGGCCTGTTGTTCGCGCAGACCGGCTGGATCTTGCCCGAGTGGGTCGACAAACCGCTGAACCTGCTGGGCCAGGCCTTCGGCCCCGTGGCGCTGGTGATGGTGGGCATCACGCTGGCTTCCACGCCCATCGGGAGCCACTGGCGCGGCGCCCTGACCCAGTCGGTGGTGAAGAACCTGCTGCATCCCGTGGTGGTGGCCGTCATTGCCTGGTTCCTGGGCGTGCGCGGCCTGCCGCTGGCCGTGATGATCGTGGCGGCGTCGCTTCCGATGGGCGCCAACGTGTTCCTCTTCTCGCAGCGCTACCGCACCTCCGAGGAACTGGTGACCGCCAGCGTGGCGGTGTCGACCGCCCTGGGCCTGGTGACGGTCACGGTGGTGATGGCGCTGGCCGCGCACCTGTACTGACGGCCCCTTGGCAGCAGCCTGTCGCGCGCAGGTGCTACAACGGCAGCCCTCGTGCAACTACCGGCAGGTGAACCGATGAGCTCTCCATCCAGCAGCAGCATCGCCGCGCGACGGCAGGCCTTCAAGGCAATGCATGTCTCCGGCTGCTTCATCATCCCCAACCCCTGGGACGTGGGCAGCGCCCGCTACCTGCGGGGCCTGGGCTTCAAGGCCTTGGCCAGCACCAGTTCCGGCTACGCCTGGTCGCGCGGCCGGCCGGACGGCGGTGCCTCGCGCGAGGAGGTGCTGGAGCATCTTCGCGACCTGGTCGGTGCGACCGAACTGCCGGTCAACGCCGACTTCGAAAGCGGCTTCGCGGCCGACGTGCAGGGTGTGCACGAGAGCGTGCGGCTGGCCATCGAGACGGGCGTGGCCGGCATCTCGATCGAGGATGCAAGCGGCGATCCGTCGCAGCCCATCCGCAGCCTGGACGAAGCCCTGGCCCGCCTCCGGGCCGCCCGGCAGGCCATCGACGAAGCCGGTGGCGAGGTGATGCTCATCGGCCGCGCCGAGAATTTCCTGCATGGCCGGGACGATCTGCAGGACACCCTGGCGCGGCTCAAGGCCTACGCCGATGCGGGCGCCGACTGTCTCTATGCACCGGGCATCCGCACGCCCGAGCAGATCCGCGCCGTGGTGGCCGCGGTGGCACCCAAGCCGGTCAACCTGCTGGTCGGCTCGGCCAGCCCCATGAGCCTGCAGGAGATCGCGGCGCTGGGCGTGCGGCGCGTGAGCGTGGGCGGTGCGCTGGCGCGCTCGGCCTGGGGTGGCTTCATCCAGGCGGCGCGCACGCTGGCGGATCAGGGGCGCTTCGAGGGCTTCGCGCAGGCTGCATCGGGCCAGGCGCTCAACGATTTCTTCCGCTAGGGCGCGAGGCGTTCGCGCAGCCACCGGCCGTCTTCCAGCCGGTAGCGCAGCCGGTCGTGCAGCCGGCTCTTGCGTCCCTGCCAGAACTCCCAGCGGTCAGGCACGAGGCGGTAGCCGCCCCAATGCGGCGGCCGCGGCGGTGACAGCAGGTGCCTGGCGGCGGCCGCGGCGGCGTTCTTCACCAGCACGTCGCGCCCGCTGATCACCTGGCTCTGCGGGCTGGCCCAGGCGCCGATGCGCGAGTCGAGCGGGCGGCTGGCGAAGTAGGCGTCGCTCAGCTCGGGCTCGACCTGCTCCACGCGGCCCTCGATGCGCACCACGCGCTCCAGCTCCACCCAATGGAACTGCAGGGACGCGAACGGGTTGCCGGCCAGCTCGCGGCCCTTGCGGCTCTGGTAGTTGGTGTACCAGACGATGCCGCGCGCGTCGAAGCCCTTGATGAGCACGATGCGGGTGGAAGGCCGCAGGTCCGAGCCCACGGTGGCCAGCGTCATCGCGTTGGGCTCGGGCAGCCGCGCCTCGACGGCCTCATTCATCCAGCGCTCGAACTGGCGCAGCGGGTCGGCCTCGCTGCGGGACTCGTCGAGCTCGGCGCGCTCGTAGCTCTTGCGCAACGCGGCCAGCGATTCATTGGAGAGGGTCATGCCGCCATTGTCTTGCAAGGCGCGCGATACTGCCGGCATGCAAGTCGGCAATGCACCCACCGTGATCGTGCTGGCCTCGGGCCGCGGCGAGCGCTTCCTGGCCTCGGGCGGCGCGGGCTCCAAGCTCAAGGCGCTGCTGGTCGGCAAGCCGGTGCTCGAGCACACGCTGGAGGCGGTGCGAGCGAGCGGCCTGCCCTGGCACCTGGAGGATGCCGGCCACGCCGGCATGGGCGACTCGATCGGCGCCGCGGTGCGCGCCACCTCCGGCGCGGCTGGCTGGCTCATCCTGCCGGCCGACCTGCCGCTGATCCAGGCCGGCACGCTGCAGAAGGTTGCGCAGGCGCTGGCGGACGGCGCGGCAGCGGCCCAGGCGATGCACCAGGGCCAGCGCGGCCATCCGGTGGGCTTCGGCGCGGCGAGTGCGGCGCAGCTGGCGGCGCTTTCGGGTCCGCAAGGCGCAGCGCCCGTGCTGCGTGCGCTGCGCGAGGCGGGGCAGGTGGTCGACGTGGAAGTGGACGACGCCGGCGTGCTCGCCGACATCGACACCCTCACGGACCTTGCCCGCGCGCAGGCGCTGCTGCTGAACCAGCTCAGCTCTTCGTGATCACTGCGCAGGCGATGCGCGGGCCGGAGTTGCCCGCGGGTTGCGATGTGAAGTCGTCGCGGTCGCGGTGAACCACGAGCGCCCGGCCGATCACGTTGTTGGGGGCTCCCGAGTTGAGCGAGATGGCGTGATCGTCCACGCTGAAGCGGGCCACGCCGTTGGCATCGGCCACCAGGCTGGGCAACTCGCCCGCATGGCTGCCGGCGGCGCCGTACTTGCCGTGCGTGCCGCCCGCCGGGTTGAAGTGCCCGCCCGAGGCATTGCCGTTGTCCCCGCAGTCACCCTTTTCATGGATGTGGAAGCCATGCTCGGTGTTGGGCGGCAGGCCGCGCACCTCGCCGGCCACGCGCACGCCATGGTCGAGCGCGGTGAAGGTCACGTTGCCCACGGTGGGGTTGGGCGAGACCGCCATGGTGGGGACCAGGCTGGCGGTTGCGCCGGGCTTGCCCATGCCCATGTTCATGCCGCTGCAAGCGCCCAGGAGGCCGGTGCAGGCGATGAGGAGGGACAGTGCCCCGAAGCGAGAGTTCATGGATTCTCCTTTTGGTTGTTGGTGGAGGAGGCGGATGCCTGCGTGCCTTGCGGGTATAGCCCAGCAGGCGCACTGCCGCAATCGGCGCCCTCCGACAGTTCCTGCTCCGCCAGCCGCACGAGGCGCGCGAGCGCGGCGTCGTGGATGCCGTGGCGCCGCAGTTCCTCGAAGGTCTGGCGGGCGTAGTCGATCGAGGTGCCGTAGCGGCCGCAGGCCAGGGTGAAGATCTCGCGGTAGCGCGCGTCGCTCAGCTCGCCGGTGAAGTTGGGGCTGCGGCGCGACAGCGTGAAGGCCAGGGCGCGCACCCGGCCATGCGGTGTCACGCAATCGAGCCAGCGCGGGTCGTACACGCCCGTGGGCATCTCGCGAAGCCACAGGCGGCCCAGGGTCTCCAGGCCTTCGGCCGCCGGGATGCGGAAGACCATGCCGCGGCAACTGCCGCCCGAGAGCAGTCCGAAGACCAGCCCCGGACAGTGTGGCGTGCCGCGGTTGACGCGGCTCCACATCTTGAGTGCGCGGTGCCAGCCGTGCAGGTGGGCAGGGCGGCGCTCGCTGAAGTCGAATTCGGGGCGCCAGATCAGGGATCCGTAGCCGAACACCCAGAGGTCTTCGTGGCCGCCCCATTCCTCGATGGCGCGGTCCAGCATGGGTTGCGGATCGCGCAGGGGACGGGGCAGCGGGTCCAGGCCAGGCGGGCCAGGGTCGGTTCGGGTCGAACCGGCGCCTACAATTTCGCTGTCATGGTTCACCGCACCATTATTGACCGGCCCTCGCTCATCCTAGGAGTTCGCCCGATGGCATCCAGCAGTTCGGAAGACGACAACCAGACCTACTTCGTCCTCGGCCTGGCCGTGGGCATCATCGCGCTCGTGATCCTGCTCGTGGTCGGGGTGGCCATCGGCACCCGCGGCGCCGGCGGCGAGCCGCAGGCCGAGTCGCCCACCACCGTGTCCATGACCAGTGCCGCGCCAGTGGCGGGCGCGCCCGCCGCCGCCGTGGTGACCGAGTCGGTGGTGGTGGTCATTCCCGAGGGCGCGAGCATCCGAGTCGATGGCGGCGTGGTGAGCTTCTACTTCGCCAGCGGCAGCGCCGACCTGGCGCCGGGCGCGGCCGAGGCGCTGGCTGCCGTGATCCAGGGCGTGGGGCAGGGCAAGAAGGCGCAGGTATCGGGCTACCACGACCCGACCGGCGACGCCGCCATCAACGAGGAGCTCGCCAAGCGGCGCGCCCTGACCATCCGCGACGTGCTGGTCGGCCTGGGCGTGCCGCCCGGCCAGGTCCAGCTCAGGAAGCCCGAGGCCACCACCGGCAGCGGCAACAACGCGCAGGCGCGCCGGGTCGAAGTCAAGCTGGTCGACTAGCGTCAAGGGCCGCGCGCTTCCCGCAGCGTGCCGCTTGGGAATGGGCCGGCCGTGCGGCGTCCATTCATATGACCTTGCTACCATGGGGGCCTGCGCCGCGGCGCTGCCGCGGCATCCAGGGACAAGAGCACACACCACCCCCATGAGCACACACCCCACCCTGCGCGAGGTCACCGAGCGCATCCGCGAGCGCAGCCGCGAATCGCGCAGCGCCTACCTCCAGCGCGTCGCGCAGGCGCGCCAGCGGGACCGCGGCTCCGACCGCATGGGTTGCGCCAACGTGGCGCACGCGGTGGCGGGCGTGCCGGCCAACGACAAGCTGCGCATCGTCGCCGAGCGTGCCCCCAACATCGGCATCGTCACCGCGTACAACGACATGCTGTCGGCGCACGCGCCCTACCAGGGCTACCCCGACATCATCAAGACCGAGGCGCGGCGCCTCGGCGCCACCGCGCAGGTGGCCGGCGGCGTGCCGGCCATGTGCGACGGCGTCACTCAGGGCACGCCCGGCATGGAGCTGAGCCTGTTCAGCCGCGACGTGATCGCCATGGGAACCGCCGTGGCCCTCACGCACGACATGTTCGACGCCGCGCTGCTGCTGGGCGTATGCGACAAGATCGTGCCGGGCCTGCTGATCGGCTCGCTGCACTTCGGCCACCTGCCCACCGTATTCGTGCCGGCGGGGCCCATGCCCTCGGGCCTGTCCAACAGCGCCAAGGCCAAGGTGCGCGAGCAGGCCGCCCAGGGCCTGGTGGGCCGCCAGGGCCTGCTCGACGCCGAGATGAAGGCCTACCACGACCAGGGCACCTGCACCTTCTACGGCACCGCCAACAGCAACCAGATGCTGCTGGAGGCGATGGGCCTGCACGTGCCGGGCACCGCCTTCATCCAGCCGCACGACAGCATGCGCGACGAGCTCACCCGCGAGGCGGTGCGCACGGTGCTGGGCCGCGCGGGCGACAAGCCCTACGCCGTGCCGCCCATCGGTGAAATGGTGGACGAGCGCGCCATCGTCAACGCCATGTGCGCGCTGCTGGCCACCGGCGGCTCGACCAACCACCTGATCCACTGGGTGGCGGTGGCGCGCGCCGCCGGCATCCTGATCGACTGGAACGACTTCGCCCAGCTGTCGGAGGTGGTGCCGCTGCTGACCCGCGTGTATCCCAACGGCACGGCCGACGTGAACGCGTTCCAGGCCGCGGGCGGCCCCGGCTTTGTCATCGGCGAGCTGCTGGGCGCGGGCCTCATGCATGCCGACGTGGGCACCGTGCGTGCCGGCGGCATGGCCGAGTACGCGAACATCCCGGCGATGGCCGGCGAGAAGCTGCAGTGGCACAGCGCCGCGCCTTCGAAGGACGAAGCCGTGTGCCGCCCGGTCGCCAACCCCTTCAGCGCCACCGGCGGCCTCAAGCTGCTGGTCGGCAACCTGGGGCGCAGCGTGATCAAGGTGTCCTCGGTGCCCGACGACCGCCACATCGTCGAGGCGCCGGCGCGTGTCTTCGATTCGCAGGCTGCGCTGCAGAAGGCTTTCACCGCCGGCGAGCTGGACCGCGACGTGGTCTGCGTGGTGCGCTGGCAGGGCCCGCAGGCCAACGGCATGCCGGAGCTGCACAAGCTCACGCCGCCGCTGTCGGTGCTGCAGGGCAAGGGCTTCAAGGTGGCGCTGGTCACCGACGGGCGCATGAGCGGCGCGTCGGGCAAGGTGCCCGCCGCCATCCACCTCTCGCCCGAAGGCGCGGCCGGCGGCGCGATCGCCAAGGTGCGCGACGGCGACCTGATCCGCCTGGACGGCGTCGCCGGCACCCTGCAGGTGCTGCTGCCGCAGGACGAATGGGATGCCCGCGAGCCCGCGAAGATGACCGACGAGCAACGCATGGCCGACGGCCACGACCTGGGCCGCGAGCTGTTCGCCGGCATGCGCCGCAACGCACTCACCGCAGAAGAAGGAGCCTGCACATGGCTGTGAACCAACAACAGAAGCTGAGCGCGCTCGAAGTGATGCGCGACGCCCCCGTCATCCCCGTCATCGTCCTCCACGACGTCGCCCATGCCGTGCCGCTGGCGCGTGCGCTGGTGGCCGGCGGCATCCGCATGCTGGAAGTGACGCTGCGCACGCCGCAGGCGCTGGCCTGCATCGAGGTCATCGCCAAGGAGGTGCCCGACGCCGTGGCCGGCGCCGGCACCATCCGCAGCGCCGCCGACGCGCAGGCCGCGTCCCTGGCCGGCGCGCGCTTCGGCGTGAGCCCGGGCTACACCCGCGCGGTGGGCAAGGCCTGCCACGACATCGGCCTGCCGCTGCTGCCGGGCGTGGCCACGGGCAGCGAGATCATGATGGCGCAGGAAGACGGCCTGACCGAACTCAAGTTCTTCCCGGCGCTGCAGGCCGGCGGCGTCGCCATGCTCAAGGCCTGGCAGGGCCCGTTCGGCGACGTCACCTTCTGCCCCACGGGCGGCATCCACGCGGGCAACGCACACGAGTTCCTGTCGCTGTCCAACGTGGCCTGCGTGGGCGGCTCGTGGATCGTGCCCAACGATGCGGTGCAGGCCGGCGACTGGGGCCGCGTCACCGAGCTGGCGCGGGCGGCGAGCCAACTGCCGCGCTGAGCACGGGGGCTTTCGATGGCCACCATGGACGAGTCCATCGAGCTGAAGGTCCTGGCCTTCGACATCTTCGGCACCGTGGTCGACTGGCATGGCGGCATCCGCGCCGAGGCCGAGCGCCTGCTGCCCGGCGTGGACGGCAGCGCCTTCGCGCTGGCCTGGCGCGCCGGCTACCAGCCGGCCATGCGCGCCGTGATGGACCGCCTGGCGGCGGGCGAGGGCGGCTTCACGCTCATCGACGAACTGCACCTGCACATCCTCGACGAGGTGCTGCGGGACTTCGGCCTGGAAGACAAGCTGGACCGCGACGGCCGGCGCGAACTGAACCTGGCCTGGCACCGGCTGCCGGCCTGGCCGGACTCGGTGGAAGGCCTCAGGCGGCTCAAGCGCAAGTTCACCATCTGCACCTTGTCCAACGGCAACATCGGCCTGCTCACCGAGATGGCCAAGCGCGCCGGGCTGCCCTGGGACTGCATCCTGTCGGCCGAGGTCTTCAAGGCCTACAAGCCCGACCCGCGCGTGTACCTGGGCGCGGCTGGCGTGTTCGCCGCGCCGCCCGGCCAGGTGATGCTGGTGGCGGCGCACCAGGACGACCTGGCGGCCGCGCGCGGCTGCGGCCTGCGAACCGCCTACATCGAGCGGCCCTTCGAGAACGGCCGCGACCGGCCCAAGGACGTGTCGGCCGATCCGTCCAACACCTTCCATGCGCGCGACATCCTCGCGCTGGCCGAGCAACTGGGCTGCTGATCAGCGCAGGCCGCCGCCGGCCGCGTTCTCCGCGCGCTGGATGAGCTCGATCTTGTAGCGAATTGAGCCTATTTTGCGCTTGGCAATGCTCCTTATAAATCAACAACTTAGCTGAGAGTTGCGCCGCAATTCCCGTCTGAGTTGGCGTGAAAACCGCCACGAGCCGCCACGAATTGGCGGCTGAGCCGCAATCGAATTACCGAAATAGCCGTCCGACTGAGATACATTCCGGCGCATGGCAAAACCTCGACAGAAGCCTTCCGGGAAATGGGAAATCGCGCTGCGGCATCCGGACCTTCCAGGCGGCCGTCGATACCAGACCTTCGACACTGAGGCCGACGCGCTGGCCTATGCCGAGCAGTGGCGAGTGATGAAGCAGGCCGGCCTGCAGCCGCCGGCCGAGATGTTCGAGGTGCCTGACACGTCGCCGATCTTGGCGGTGGTCGTGCGAGCCTGGGCCAACAGCGGACATGCGGCGCCGTCGCAGAGTTCCGCCCTGGGCTCGCTGATCTCCGAGGTCGGGCCCGTGAAGCTCTCCGCAGCCACCTATGCGTGGCTGGAGGCGTACATCGGGCGGCTGAAGGTGCAGAACAACCTGGCGCCGAACTCGATCCGTCACCGCGTGCAGGCCCTGGGCCGCGCCATCGACGAGTGGGCGCGCAAGAACCCGACCGTGGCCGTGGCCAACCCCGTTCGCCTGCTGCCCAAGGGCTACAGCACCTACAACGCGAACGACCGCCGCATCATCGCCACCACTGACGGCAAGAAGAAGGTCAAGGAAGATGTGCAGCGCGACCGCCGCCTGCACGCCGGCGAGCAGGAGCGCATCGTGCAGGCGCTGTCCGGCTTCCAGCGCGAGGACCGCTCGCGCGCGCTGCCGCTGCTGGGCGGCAATGCACTGCTGACCATGTTCCTGCTGATCGTCTATTCCGGCCTGCGGCTGCGCGAGGCGTACATGCTGACGCGCGGCCAGGTGGATTTGGGCGAGAAGGTGATGCGCGTGCAGAGCACCAAGCAGTGGCGCGGCAAGGTGAAGTTCCGCGACGTGCCGATGCGGCCCGAGGTTCACCAGGCGCTGACGACCTACCTGTCGACGCGCAGCATGCTGCCCAGCGCGCGGCTCTTCCCGTTTATGGACGAGGAGCCCGACCTTCCGCTGAAGAAGGTCTCGCAGCGACTGTCGGCGCGCTACAGGAACGCTTTCGAGTACGCCAAGTGCGTCGATCTGA
>Ga0102594_1000368_pt1 | contig 47354 bp, 46 predicted proteins | sample AraplaCol_mLB_r2_2_FD_76863 | JGI IMG/M metagenome (GOLD analysis project Ga0102594, IMG submission 76863) | Arabidopsis root microbial communities from North Carolina, USA - plate scrape MF_Col_mLB_r2 (SPADES assembly) (version 2) | ecosystem: Host-associated > Plants > Roots > Endosphere...
CTATTTCCTCTTCGCACCGAAAGCGAGCGAGGAAGACCGCCAGGGCCGCCTCGGCCCGATCGCGCTGATGGCGATCGTCTCGGCCATCGGTTTCTACGACGGCTTCTTCGGCCCGGGTACGGGCTCGTTCCTGACCACCGCACTGGTCGCGCTGTTCGGCCTGGGCCTGGTGTCGGCGACCGCGCACACCAAGTTCCTCAATCTCTCCAGCAACATCGCCGCGGTGCTCACGCTGATCATCGGCGGCCACGTGATGTGGAAACTCGGCCTGCTGATGGCGATATCGAGCATCGCCGGAGGCCAGCTCGGCGCGCACCTGGCGATGCGAGTGGGCGGCCGGATGATCCGCCCGCTCCTGGTCACCATGTCGCTGCTGCTGACGATGAAGCTGCTGTCGGACCCGGCGAATCCGTTGCGGGTTTATGTAATGGCGCATGCCTGAGGCGTTCCTGTCGGCGACATGCGGACTTGGTGGCCCGGTCTGCACCGGGCCACTTTTCGACTCCCTACATACAGGTCAACTGCTTGGATGCAGTGACTCGACTTGCTTTAGCCGCTTCAACGCATCCTGCTGTCGGAGCAGACCGTAATTTATGCTGCCGGCATTAAGCGAACTTCCGGGCTGGTAGGGGTAGTCCATGAAGTCGGAGAAGAATGCCTTGATCGCTCCCATCACCGGGACGATCAGCCACATCTGCCGGGCCAGGAAATCGACCGCACCGCCACCTTCCTCCATGCCCCGTTCGTAGGGATCCATCCTCAGGTTGGTTATCAGCGCCCAGTTGGTGACCGTGCGCGAGCCCGTGGCGATGTTGCCGTGGCTCTGCGAGGCAAAGCTCAGCTTCCAGTCCTGGAACCGGCAGGCGTTGAGATTGCCGCCCTGGTCGAAATAGAAGATGGAATCGCGCGGTCCCTTCTTCTCCTTGCCCTGGAAGTACGGCATGAAGTTGAAGCCGTCCAGCTTCACGCGGAATTGCTTCCCGCTCAGCTTGGTGCCCTTGGCCAGCTTCTCCTTGATGTCCGGCACCCCGGCGGCCGCGCAGAGCGTGGGAAACATGTCGATCAGCGAGATGGGATCGTTATAGACGGTCCCCGGCTTGATAACGCCCGGCCAGCGGATCGCCATCGGAATGCGGAACCCTCCTTCCCAGGTCGATCCTTTCTCGCCGCGGAACATCGTCATCGCGCCGTCAGGCCACAATGCGATTTCCGCGCCGTTGTCGGTGGTGTAGACAACGATCGTGTTGTCCTCGATGCCCAGTTCGTCGAGAAGGTCCAGCAGCGCGCCAACGTGCTCGTCGTGCTCGACCATGCCGTCGGCATGCAAGCCCTTGCCCGACTTTCCAACCGAATCCTTCTTGAGGTGGGTGAAGATGTGCATGCGCGTGGTGTTGAACCAGACGAAGAATGGCTTGTCGTCCTTCACGCTCTTCTTGATGAACTTCTGTGCGGCGCCAAGGAATTCCTCGTCCACGGTTGGCATCCGCTTGGTGTTCAGGGGCCCGGTGTCCTCGATCTTCCCGCCCGCATAGGAGTGGATGACGCCGCGCGGACCGAATTTCTTCTTGAACGCGGGATCCTTCGGATAGAAGTAACCCTCCGGCTCCTCCTCGGCGTTCAGGTGATAGAGGTTGCCGAAGAACTCGTCGAAGCCGTGGTTGGTCGGCAGGTGGGCATCCTGGTCGCCCAGGTGGTTCTTGCCGAACTGCCCCGTGGCGTAGCCTTCGTTCTTCAACGCATCGGCGATGGTCGGCATCCAGTCCGTGATGCCGTGCGGATCGCCGGGCATGCCGATGGTGAGCAGCCCGGTGCGGAACGGCTCCTGGCCCAGGATGAAAGATGCGCGTCCAGCGGTACAGCTCTGCTGACCGTAGGAATCGGTGAACATCGCGCCTTCGTCGGCGATCCGATCGATGTTGGGCGTCCGGTAGCCCATCAGCCCCCGTGTGTAGAAGCTGATCTGCGGAATGCCGATATCGTCGCCGAAGATCACGAGGATGTTCGGCTTTCCCGACGTGCCGGTCTTGGACGACTTGCTTTTGCTGTCGCGTGCTTGCTTTGCTGCCATGACCATCTCCTTTGGGCGAGCGCCGGCTCGCGCTTGCGCTTGCGCGGCGGAGGATGCGGATAGCGACTGGGCCGGGCCCACGTTCGCGTTCGGCCTGGCAGGTGCATGCTCGTGATCGCGCCGTGACGCGATTGTGATACGTGCGTTCAGGTTTGTGAGCGCAGTCAAGTCAAACGCATGCAATCGCGATCCGATGTCCGCTATCGGCGTGCAGCAGTCGCAGTACCAGGCTGGCGTCGGTAACCAGCGCCACGAATGTGTCGGATGAAGCATCACGACGATCACGACGATCACGATGTACTCGGCGCCTGGATTGCCTGCATCCGTGCGTGGCGAGGCGACGATGACACACGGACTTCCCACCGCCTTCGAACATCGACATGACGTCGACGGCGGCCAGCGAAGGAATGGGACGCAGAGCTGCGCGCGTGGATCCGGAATAGTGCCGACCGGGAACGCCTGGCCGCGAAGTGCCCAGAGGCATCTGTGGCCGAGCCCGCCCTTCACGCAGTAGCCTGTCGCGATGGACTCCCTTATCGCTGCCGCCGGACGGGCGCTGTCTGCCGGCGATGTGCTTGGCGCGCTCAAGCTCGTCGCGCTGCGCGACGATCCGGCGGCGCTGGCCTTGCGCGGGATCGCGATGGCCCAACTCGGCGAGTACCCGCGTGCACGCGAGTTGCTGCGCCGTGCGGCGCGCGGGTTCGGTGCGTCCGAAGAACTGGCACGGGCACGCACTGTCGTCGCAGAGGCGGAAGTATCGCTGACGATGCGCGACCTCTCCGATCCTGCGCATGCGCTCGCCGAGGCGACGGCGGCCCTGGATGCGCGAGCCGATCGGGCCAATGCACTGCAGGCCCGGTTGATCGCTGCGCGCAGGCAATTGCTGCTGGGTCGTCTCGACGAGGCGGCAGCGTCGTTGGCGGGGCTCGATCCCACCGGCCTGCCGCCTTCGCTGGAGGCAGTATGCGAACTGGCCAATGCCGAACTGGCCTTGCGCTCGCTGCGTACGACGGTTGCCCGGTTGGCGTTGGATCGCGCCTGCGTTGCGGCCGAACGTTCCGGTGTCCACGCGCTGATCGCGGAAGCGCGCGAAGCAGGCGCCGTGCTTGACCAGACGGCAGCGCGCAGCATCCACAATGGACACGAGCAGCCGCTGCGCCTGAAGGATGTGGAAGCGCTGATTGCGTCCCGCGCGCTGGTGGTCGATGCCTGCCGTCGAGGGTTGCGTGCCGGCGATGCGTGGCAGCCCTTGGCGCGTCGGCCGGTGTTGTTCGCGCTATTGCGTGCGCTGGCGGAAGGCTGGCCCGGCGATGTCGACCGCAACGGCCTGATCGCACGCGTCTTCCATTCGCGTCAACCCGATGAAACACACCGCGCCCGGCTGCGCGTGGAGATCGGACGCCTGCGCGAACTCATCGGTCCGTTGGCAGAGGTCCGGGCCACTGCACGCGGCTTTGCGCTGGTGCCGCACGACGAACGCGTCGTGGTCCTGCTCGTGCCGCCCATCGACGGCGAACAGGCATCGTTGCAGGCATTGCTCGCCGATGGCGCGGCCTGGTCGACGTCGGCGCTGTCGCTGGCACTTGGCGCCAGCCAGCGCACCGTCCAGCGTGCGCTGGTCGAGCTGGAGTCCGCCGGGCAGGCGCGCTCGATCGGCCGGGCGCGCGCGCAGCGCTGGTTGGCGCCGCCACTGGTGGGATTCACGACGATCTTGTTACTCCCCGCCACGCTGTCGGCTGGGTAGATTGTCGCTGCCACACCAAGACGGGCGCCAACAGGAGCCGGACGATGTCCCCCACGACAGTATCTTCAGGCAAGTCCATCGAAATCCCGGCCGCGCGTGCGGCGGATGTCGTGCGCGAGTACGGACCGTTCGAAGGCACACCGCCGATCGGTGGTGTCACCTACGACGGGCACCATATCTGGGCCGCTGCCGGATCGGCGATGGTCGCCATCGAACCGGATAGTGGAAAGGTCGCGCGATCGCTTGAGCGCGCCGCGCATGCGGGCACCGCGTTCGACGGCAAGTACCTGTACCAGATCGCCGAAGCGCGCATCGACAAGATCGACCCGACCAGCGGCGATGTCGTGGCCTCGATTCCTTCACCGGGCGCGGGCGGCGATTCCGGCCTCGCGTGGGCCGAGGGCAGCCTCTGGGTCGGCCAGTATCGCGATCGCAAAATCCACCAGATCGATCCGGACAGCGGCGCCGTGGTGCGCACGATCGAGTCCAACCGTTTCGTCACCGGCGTGACGTGGGCCGATGGCGAGCTGTGGCACGGGGTCTGGGAAGGCGACGAAAGCGAGCTGCGCCACATCGATCCGGCCAACGGCACCGTGCTCGAACGGCTGGAGATGCCGCCGGGCGTTGGCGTCAGCGGACTGGAATCGGATGGCGCAGGACTGTTCTATTGCGGTGGCGGGCCGAGCGGAAAGGTCCGCGTCGTCAGGCGACCACGCAATCTGCCGGGCTGACCGCCCGGCACGCGTCGCGGCCCCGATCGCCCCCGCTCCTTCCACGCGACGCACTCACTGCTCCACCAGACATCCACTCCGGTCGACGGCCGGAGATGGCCGCGCCATGCCTGCGCATGGTGCCAAGCACTTCACAACGGTCCCTCGGACCCGGGAGCTCACCATGAACATCGCATTCGCTGGACTCAATGACGTTGAAGTCGCCTCAAGGGCGCAGTGGCTTGCCGCGCGAAAGGCGCTACTGGCCCGCGAGAAGGATCTCACGCGCCTGCAGGACGAGATCGCCCGCGAACGCCGCGCGTTGCCGTGGGTTCGCGTCGACAAGGACTACTCCTTCGACACGCTCGAAGGTCCACGCACGCTGGCCGAACTGTTCGAGGGACGCAGCCAACTGCTGGTGCAGCACTTCATGTTCGCACCTGGCTGGGAGCAAGGATGCAAGAGCTGCTCCTTCATGGCCGACCACAACGACGGCGCCAATCTTCATCTCGCACAGCGCGACGTCACGCTGATCGCCGTTTCCCGTGCACCCCTGGCCGACATCGAACGCTTCCGCCAGCGCATGGGCTGGCAGTTCAAGTGGGTGTCCTCGCATGGCACCGACTTCAACCACGACTTCGGCGTCAACTTCAGCCAGGACGAGATGTCCAGCGGCAAGGTCGACTACAACTACGTGCGCCAGCCGTTCCCGCATGAGGAAGCGCCGGGCATCAGCGTCTTCTGTCGCGACGACGCGGGTGAGGTATTCCACACCTACTCGCGCTACGGCCGCGGCGTGGAAGTGATGATGCACACCTACGCGCTGCTGGAGCTCACGCCGAAAGGCCGGGACGAAGACGAGCTGGAGTATCCAATGTCCTGGGTGCGCCATCACGACCGCTACGAGGCAGCTGCACCGGCCCCCGTTGCTTCGTGTTGCAGCGCCTCGGCCTGAGCCGCCGCGATCCGGAGTCCGTCATGCAGAACGTGTGGCCATGGCTGGCCGTCGCCGGACTCGGCGCCTTGCATGGAGTGAGCCCGGCGAACGGATGGATGTTCGCGGCCGCTGGCGGCATCCGCGCGGGCGACCGCGCCCGGGTGCGAAGGATGCTGCCGGCGATCGCGCTTGGACACGTCGCTTCCGTGGCGATCGTGGTCGGCGCGATCGCACAGGGCATCGTAGTGGACAGGTCGCTGGCGCAATGCGTGGCCGGGGGCGCGCTGCTTGTGGTCGCTTCGTGTCGCTGGCTGCGCGGCGGCAGGATGCACGCTGCCAATCATCGCGCCAACCAGATCGACGCCACGACCGCACACGCCGGCATGGCGATCTGGTCGTGCCTCATGGCGACTGCGCACGGCGCGGGGTTGATGCTGGTGCCGGCACTGGTTCCGCTGTGCATGGCCAGTCTTCCTGCACGCGAGATCACGGCTTCCGGATCGTTGCTTCTGGCGCTGGCGGCCGTCGGAGTCCACCTCGCCGCGATGCTGCTCACCACTGCGCTGATCGCCGCGGGTGCATGCCGCCTCGTCCTGTCGGGACGTCCATTGATGGCGGAGGCCAGGCTCAGGCATGGATGGACGGCTGCGCTGGCCGTGACAGGCGTTGCATTGATTGCGTTGCGTTAGGCGGTGGTACGCACCCGGGGTCTAGCTCGCGTTGAACAGCGCGTTGCACTCCACGAACTTGCCCAGTTCGAAAAACCCGAACCATCGTTCGACCGGATCGACGCCCAGGGTCGCCTGGGCGAGCGTTTGGAATACCCGCGGCGCAACGTGACCCAGCGCGGACTGCATCAGGGCAACCGACGGCTTTTCAGCTCCACGACGCTCCAGGACGAGAACCAGATTCTCCAGCGCGCCACGCGCCTGATCCGGTCCGAGCTGCACCGGCACGGTGTCCGGAGCCAGCTTTCCCGTCTGGACGAGGACGTGAATGAAGCGGCGCGGAAGACAATCCGCCGTAGCGACGACGAAGTTGGATTCCGGCCCGTAGAGACCCATGAAATCGTGGACCAGATGCGGGGCGAACCCGAGGTCTGGATCGATCTTGATCGTGCCGGGCGGCGGGGCTGCGGGGTTGTTCGTTTCCACTGATGGCTTTCCGGAATCTGCAATGACCCGGCAGTATGCCGACGCCTCGCCAATGACCCCATGTCGCGATTTGCCAAAGTTTGGGTGGATTCCAGACGCCCGGCGTGCGTCGGCCAGATTCGCCCTCAGTGAAGCGGCGCAGCCCCATCCGCATTGCGATGCGCGCCCAATCGCTCGACCAGCGATTCGCTCGCCTCGTTCAAACCGATCACCTCGACCTCGGCGCCGTGCCTGCGCAGCTTGAGCACGGCGCGGTCCAGCGCCGCGACGGCGCTGATGTCCCAGAAGTGCGCATGCGTCAGGTCGATCACCACTTTCCGCGGGGCATGCAGGTAATCGAAGCTGTTGGTGAACTGGATGGCGCTGGCGAAGAACACCTCGCCTTCGACTGCATAGATGCGGGTCCCGTCCGGCGCGTCGCGGCCTTCCACGCGCAGCATCGCCCCGACGCGGCGCGTGAACGAAAGCGCGGTGAGCACTACGCCGGTCAGCACGCCCTTGGCCAGGTCGTGCGTGGCGACGGTAACCACGACCGTGCCGATCATGATCAGGTTCGCGCTGCGTGGATGCGTCTTCAGCTCGGCGAAGCTCTTCCAGTGGAAGGTGCCGATGCTGACCATGATCATCACCGCGACCAGCGCGGCCATCGGGATGCGCGAGACCCAGTCCGACGCGTAGACCACCAGCAGCAGCAACACCGTGCCGGCGATGAAACACGACAAGCGCCCGCGCCCGCCGGACGATACATTGATGACGGACTGGCCGATCATCGCGCAACCGGCCATGCCACCGAAGAGTCCTGCCACCACGTTCGCCGCGCCCTGCCCCGCGCACTCGCGGCGGCGGTCGGTGGGCGTGTCGGTCACGTCTTCGACGATCTGCGCCGTCATCAGCGATTCCAGGAGGCCCACCACGGCCAGTGTCGCCGACACCGGCAGCAGGATGCGCAACGTCTCCAGCGTCCACGGAATATCGGGGAACAGGAATACCGGCAGCGTATCGGGCAACTCGCCCATGTCGCCGACGGTGCGGATGTCGATTCCGAAACCGACGCACACCGCCGTCAGCACGATGATCGCCACCAGCGGCGACGGCACGGCGCGCGTCAGGCGCGGCAGCAGGTAGATGATGGCAAGGCCCGCGGCGCAGACGGCGTACACCGGCCACGGCATGCCGATGAGTTCGGGAAGTTGCGCAAGGAAGATGAGGATCGCCAGCGCGTTGACGAACCCGATGACCACCGATCGCGAGACGAACCGCATCAGCGTGTTCAAACGCAATGCGCCCGCCAGGATCTGGAGCAACCCCGCGAGGATCGTCGCGGCGAACAGGTATTGCAGACCGTGGTCCTTGACCAGGTCGACCATCAGCAACGCCATGGCGCCGGTCGCGGCGGAGATCATTCCCGGACGACCACCGGCGATCGCGGTAACCACGGCGATGCAGAACGAGGCGTACAGGCCGATCTTCGGATCGACGCCCGCGATGATCGAGAACGCGATGGCTTCGGGAATGAGCGCGAGGGCGACGAGCAGGCCCGACAGCACGTCGCCGCGGACGTTGCCGAACCACTGCTCGCGCAGCGGGTAGTTGACCGACATGGAAGACTCCGGCGCGCGATGCGCGCGATTCGAACGAACAGGACGCAAACCACTCCCCCGCCAGGCGATGGCGGGCACGAGGAAAACCAAGTGAGCGTCAGGGTGGCGTCATGTGACCGCAGCGGCGATGAGCGCGGCAATTCTAATGCGAGGCGCTGCGTGGCGCATCCTGGATCCGCGCCCGCGGCGTCCGCCTCGTTGCGTGTCGCCTGCCCGGGCTACGGTCGGGCGAACACCGGATACGGATTGATCGCCGTCCCCTTCCACCATTGCCGTTCCGGGCCCAGTTCGAAGATGGCGAAATGCAGATGCGGCGCCGCCGGATCCGCGTTGCCGGTGCTGCCGACGTAGCCGATGACGTCGCCACGTTTGATGGCCTGCTTCTCCTGCAATCCGTCGGTGTAGCGGTCCAGGTGCGCGTAGTAGTACGCATAGCGGCCGGTGGGTTCGAACTGGTAGATCGTCAGGCCGCCGGGAACGCTGGTGAACAGCTTTTCGACCGTGCCGTCCGCGACCGCGATCACCGGCGTGCCACGCGGCGCCATGATGTCCAGTGCTTCGTGCACGCGCCCCTGCGACCGCGCTTCATTAAAGGTGTCGTGCAGCTGCGCGGCGGTGATGCCCTGCACGGGAATCGTCAGCTCGCCGTCGATCGTGGGCGTCGGCGTCGCGATCGGCGTTGCGGCAGGCTGCGACGGTACGGTCGCGACCGTCGTCGGCGCCGGCGTGGTGGTTCGATCCGTGATCGTCGCGACCCGCGACGGCGAAACCGCCGACTGCATGTCAGGCGCGACGGGAGCGGCGACGGCTCGAACAGGCGCCGCTTCGCGCCCGAACATGAGCAGCGCCAGGTTCGCGCCCGCCAGCACGACCACGAGGAACAGCAGCACAGCCTTGCTCATGCGCGCCTCCGTTGCGTTGGGTCCGTCACTGCTGCAGCACCGCAGGCGTGCCCGGACCGACCGCAGCGGCCACCGCAACGGCGTCCCAGTTGGTCAGCCGGATGCAGCCGTGCGATTCGGTCTTGCCGATTTTTCCCGGTTCCGGCGTGCCGTGGATGCCGTAGTGGTCCTTGCTCAGGTCCACCCACACCACGCCCACCGGATTGTTCGGCCCGGGTGCGATCCTCGCCTTCGCGTGCCCCGCGTCCGCATCCCAGAACAGCTTCGGGTTGTACTGGAAATGCGGATCGCGGCCGACGCCCTTGATGGTCCATTTGCCGATCGGCAATGGATCGTGGCTGCTGCCGGTCGACGCGGGAAAGCGCGCGTAAACGCGCCCGCTTTCGTCGCGCAGCATCACCGACGAATCGGACTTGTCGACCACGACCGTCGCCGCCTTCGCCAACGCCGCGCCCTGCACGTTCGGCACCCACAGCGTGGTGCCTTCGCGCGTGAGGTCGGCACCGGGATTAAGCGCCGCCAGCAGCGCCGGGCTGGCGTGGAAGCGCTCGCCCAGGCTTTCGGCCAGCGAGCCGAACCCCAGCTGCGGCAATGCGGCCTTCGCCATCATGTCCTCGGGAATCGCGGTGTACGGGCCGGCGATGTCCTGCGCGGTGAGCCGGTATTCGACCAGCGCGGGCGACGCATCGGCGGTGAGCGCGCGCCATGTCGCCTCGTCCATCGCGCCAGTCGGTTCCAGATCGCGGCTGCGCTGGAACGCGGCGATTGCGCGTCCGGTATTACTGCCCCAGCGTCCGTCGATCTCGCCGGTGCCGAAGTGCGCGCGATCGAGCAGCACCTGCGCCCGCAGTCGCGCCGGCGCGTTGGCTTCGTCCTTCAGATCGCCGACCAGCTGCGCTTGGTTGGCACCCAGCAACGGTGAATTCTGCGCGAAGGCGGCGATCGGCGTGGTGAATGCGAGCAGCAATGCGGCATGCAGGATCGGTTTCATCGATTCACTGTTTCGAAGGACTCGCCTGCATGCTGCGTGGAAGCTTTTCGGCGTGGCGTGAATGCGACGCGCTTTTGCTGTCGGCTGGCTGAAGCGTGCTCAATCGAACCGCAATCCGGCGCCCTTACTTGCCCAGAGAAGGTATTTCGATAGCAATCGTTGCGCGATGCGGACGCTCAACCTCAACAGGATCAGTGCGACGAATGCGGGAACCGGCAACGAGATGACCAGAGGCACCAGCCAGTCGCCGGCGCTTTCGTCCCAGTCGGGCGCGCTCATTGCCGTCATCGTCGTGTACCAGAGCAAGCACTGGCATATCAGGAAGACGGCGAGCCCGACGACGAATCGGGAGCGCGGCAGGAATGCGCATACGGCCGCCAGGGGCCATATGAGGATGAAGAGCATGTTGTGCATGATTGCGACCGTTCTATGTCCGGAGCGACTGTCCCGCTGGCACGTGTCCCCTTGATGGCGCCTGCGTGAAGTCGCTTCGCAGGCCGCGGGCGATCGAAGTCACCAACCGCCCGCCCCGGCGCATTGACCATCGCCGTCCGCACCGCTAACGTACCGGCGTCGAGGTGATCATCGCTTTATCCCGATATAGCGATGTGACAACTTGGGCCGGCCAACCGCCGGTTCGAGCAGAGGGAATCCGGTTGGAATCCGGAGCTGCCCCGCAGCGGTATTGGGAACGACCGCCATCCATGCACTGGGTTCGCCCGGGAAGCGATGGCCAGTAGGAGGATGCGTCGCAAGACGCGTCCACGCCCTGAGCCCGAAGACCTGCCATGACCGGAGGCGTTGCCTCCGTCCGACCCCTCCGCGCGGCTTCGGCCGCACGGAGGTTCGCCCGCGGGGGCGAAGGTCGAAGGCAGGTTCACCACGGTCCGGCGACGGGTCGTGCGCGTGCGTGCCCTCCTTCGTTGCCCTGCGCATTGCTCACGCATCGCAGGTATCCACATGATCCAGGTAACCCATCTCGGCTTCCCGCGCATCGGCGCGCGACGCGAGCTCAAGCAGTCGCTCGAATCCTTCTGGAAGGGCGAATCCACCGCGCAGTCGCTGCACGACACCGCACGCGAACTGCGCCTACGCCACTGGCGGCTCGCGCAGGACGCGGGCGTCGATGTCGTGCCCTGCAACGACTTCTCGCTGTACGACCACGTCCTCGACACGGCCGTGTTGTTCGACGCGATTCCCGCGTCGCATCGCGAACTGTTCGACGCCGATCCGCTCGCCGGCTACTTCGCGCTCGCCCGTGGCCTGCAGGATGCCGGTCACGATCTCCACGCGCTGGAGATGACCAAGTGGTTCGACACCAACTACCACTACCTCGTCCCGGAGTTCACGCACGACCAGCGTTTCCGCCTGCGCGGCGACAAGCCGCTGGCCGAACTGCGCGAAGCCCGGGCGCTCGGCTTGAATGCGCGCCCCGTGCTCCTGGGGCCGGTGTCGTTCCTCAAACTCGGCAAGCGCGTCGACGGCGAATGCCCACTGGAGCTGCTCGACGGGTTGCTGCCCGCGTATGCGCAGTTGCTCGCACAACTGAAGTCCGAGGGCGCGCAATGGGTGCAGATCGACGAGCCGTGCCTGGTGCTCGATCTGGGCGAACCCGATCGCGAGGCATACCGTCGCGCGTTCGCGGCGCTGAGCGGCGACGCGTTCCCCGAGGTGCTGCTCGCCACGTACTTCGGCGGCCTCGACGACAATCTTGCGCTGGTCGCTTCCCTGCCCGTCGCGGGGTTGCATGTCGATCTGGTGCGAGCGCCGGAACAACTGGACGCGGTGCTGGCCGCGTGGCCCGCCGATCGAACGCTGAGTCTCGGCGTCGTGGATGGCCGCAATGTGTGGCGCGCCGATCTCGATGCCGCGCTTTCGAAGATCGCGCGCGCAGGATCGTCGGTGCGATGGATCGCGCCTTCGTGTTCGCTGCTGCATGTGCCGATCGACCTGGACCAGGAGAAGAAGTTGCCTGCCACGTTGCGCGGCGGCATGGCGTTCGCGAAACAGAAGCTGATCGAGCTGCGCGTGCTGGCCGATGTCGTGTCGGGCCGTGCACCGGCCGGGAACGCGCTGGTCGAATCGCGCGCGGCGCGGGCCGCGCATTTCGCCGCGCCGGGCTTGTTCAACGCCAACGTGCGCGCATCGGCGCGCGGCCTGACGTCCTCCATGGCGCGTCGTGCCACACGGTATCGCGACCGCGCCGTCGTGCAGCAGCAGCGGCTGGGCCTGCCATCGCTCCCGACCACCACCATCGGTTCGTTCCCGCAATCGGGCCTGGTGCGCAAGGCGCGCGCGGACCACAAGGCCGGCCGCATCGACGATGCGGAATACCGCCGTTTTCTCGAGCGCGAAGTCGACAACTGCCTGCGCGAGCAGGAAATCATCGGCCTCGATGTGCTGGTGCATGGCGAGTTCGAGCGCAACGACATGGTCGAATACTTCGGCGAACAGCTGGATGGCTTTGCCTTCACCGCGCACGGCTGGGTGCAGAGCTACGGCTCGCGCTGCGTCAAACCGCCGATCCTGTTCGGCGACGTGAGCCGGCCGCGTCCGATGACGGTGGACTGGACGGCCTACGCGCAGTCGCGCACGCAGGCGCCTGTGAAGGGCATGCTGACCGGGCCGGTGACGATCCTGCAGTGGTCGTTCGTCCGTGACGACCAGCCGCGCCGCGACACCTGTCTCCAGATCGCCCTCGCCCTGCGCGAAGAGGTACGCGACCTGGAAGATGCCGGGATCGCGATCATCCAGATCGACGAACCCGCATTGCGCGAGGGGCTTCCGCTGCGCAACGCCGACTGGCCGGCGTACCTGGACTGGGCGGTGGAAGCGTTCCGCATCGCGTCCTCCGGCGTGGACGACGCCACGCAGATCCACACGCACATGTGCTACGCGCAGTTCAACGACATCATCGAGTCGGTAGCCGCGCTGGATGCGGACGTGATCTCGATCGAGACCTCACGCTCGCGCATGGAACTACTCGACGCGTTCGCACGTTTCCGGTATCCGAACGGCATCGGCCCAGGTGTTTACGACATCCACGCGCCGCGCGTGCCGTCGGAAGCGGAGATCGTCGAGCTGCTCGAACGTGCGCTAAAGGTCATTCCGGTGGAACAGCTGTGGGTCAATCCCGATTGCGGGTTGAAGACGCGCGGCTGGCCGGAAGTGCGCAAGGCGCTGATCGCGATGGTCAAGGCGACGCGTGAACTGCGGGAAGAGCTGGCTTCCGTCGCGTGATGCGGTGGCTGATCCGCACATCGGGATGATGTGCGGATCGGCTTTGCCTGTCGTCGAGGCGACCTGCGATGGCGGACCGTTGGCGGACCGTTGGCGGACCGTTGGCGATCCGTTGGCGATCCGTCAGCGATTCCCGGCCCCTTGATTCACCGGCTCCCGTTCGCGCGAGCTGCTGGATCCCCCTCGCTCAACGCCGCCGTTGCGCGAACAACCAGTCGCGCCACCACTCGCCAGGATAGAAGTCGGCCGGCAACCGGTGATCCAGCCCGACGTATTCGCGCAGGCGCACCTGTTCGCCGCCCTGCGACCGGATGGCCGCGACAAGACGGCGGTCGGCTCCGATGGGGTTTTCGGTGTCCGCATCGCCGTGCATTGCCCACACCGGGACCTTGGCCAACGCCTTCGCCGCGTCATTTCCGGGCGCGACGGCGCTGATCGGCACGATGGCCGCGAACAGCTTCGGACGTGCCGCCGCGGACAGCCACGCCGTCGAGCCGCCCATCGAGAACCCGACCGCGTAGATGCGATCGCGATCGACCGCATGCTGCGTCGCGACGTGTTCGACCAGCTCCAGCATCGCGGGCAATGCCGGCGCAGCGACCGCGTAGGTGGGAGTGTCGGGAGAATCGTAATTCGCGCTGCGCTGCTCGAACTGCGGAACGAGGACCCAGGCGCGATAGCGTTCGCGGATGGAGGGCATCGCCCAGCTCAGCGCGGGACGTTCCAGCTGCGTCTCGTTATCGCTGCCCACGCCGCCCGACGAATGCAGCTGCACGACCAGCGGATAGCGCCTGCCAGCGTCCGGCGACAGTGGCGCCAGCAAGCGGTATCGCAGGCGCGTGCCGTCACGGGCGATGAACTCGCCGCGCTGGAACCCGGCCTTGTCGACTCCGTCGAACAGCCCGCGCGCCAGCGGCCCCACGTTCTCCACGCGCTCGTCGCTTGTACCGGCCGCTGCCGCCCCCGTGGTCGACAAGGCGATCAGCGCCCACACCGCGAGAAAGAAACCGTGTACCCGTGATGCGGATCCCATCCGTGCATTCCCACTGGAAGTCATGGACGGACATTAGCATCCGCCTCGCCACCTTCGTTCCCGTTATTGCCGCGAGCGCATGTAAGCAAATGCCGCGAACACCTGTCAGCCAACGGCTACCACTCGCTACGCGTTCCCGACAGCACCCGAGGATGAAGCAAAGCGTTGCCGGATCTGCGGCACCTGCATGAGCGCAAGCGCCAGCAGCCACGACGCCGCGGCGATGAGGCCGGCAACCTTCGCGGCGATCGAGACGACCGCGCCGATGTCCACGGGCAAGGTCGTGATCGCCACGAGTCCAAGCAGCGGGATCGCCGCGGCCATCGCCAGAACACGCCCCCAACGGCGAAAGCGCGTGAGTCCGTACGCCGCGGCCGGCATGAGGATCAGCGACAACAGCGCGCACAGCGCCATCAACATCGGCAGCAGCGGTGGCTGATCGATGGGAAACGACGCCTCGTAAGGACGCTCATAGGGAAGCGCGAGCATCATCACCAGCGCAACCATCGAGACGACAAGTGAACTCCGGAACACCACGATCATTCCGTCCCCCGTGTGGATCAGCCATCCGGTCTGGAGAATCCCGCCGGTCCGCTTCCGCCTGGCTCCTGACTACCCATGAGACCAGACTTCCGCACGCCGTGCGACCTCACTCCTCCGGGGTCACGGCGGTCGCCAGTGGCGCGATCACGGTCCACCCCAGCATCTGGTAGAGCTTGCGGCCCTCCTCGGTGGCGGCCAGCAGCTGCTGGCTCACGGCCGACTTCCGTTCCGATCCAAGCGCGGTCATCACCGCGACGCCCAATCCTTTTCGCCGGTGATCCGGCGCGGTGGCGATGCGGTCGTAGATGAAGACATCGGGCGTTTCCGCCGCGCATCCACTCGCAGCCTCGCTGCCATCGGGCGCGATGATGTGGACGCGCGTGACGGGCCAGGCGTGGGCGAGTTGCATCCGGTACCCCTCCGGCAGCGGTTTCATCTCGCCTGCCGGCATCGCCGTGGTCATGAAGAACCCCGGCGGCTCGACCTCCCAATGCACCGGCAAGGCGTCACGCAATTCCTGGTCGGAAACGCAAACCTTCATGAAGTGGCGCGGCGCCGCGATCTCGCGTGCGATCGCGCGCACGCCATCGCCAAGCCGCGGGAATATCCATCGCTTCGTTTCGGTTTGCGAACCGGTGTCGACACGGAAGCCGCCGCGGTCATGGACCGGGGGCGGCGAGCCCCGCGCAATGGAATGCGCGACCTGCCAGGCGAGGACCAGCGATGGATCGATGTCGGGATGGCGCATGGATACCCGTGGTGATGTGCGGATGGCGAAGTGCCGGACGGGCATGCCGCCCGGCTTCATCGCGTTGACTGGAACAGATGGGCTTCTCAGAGGTTGAGACGCCGCTGCGACGCCTCCCGATGGCACGCAACGTGCCCGTCCCCACCCATCGCCAGCACGATAACAAGCTTTCACGCCGCGATAACGCCACCGGGCTCAACTAGGCGCCGGAACCAGGGTCGGTCCGGGCATGAATGTCGCAGTTCGACTAACGCTGTCGGTGCTGCTGGTCGCATGCGCGGCCGGAGCCGCGTCTGCGGGCGCGAAGGAGGCGCAGCCGTCCCTCGATACGCGCATGGAACGCGGCCGCGCGTTGCTGAAAGCCCACGACCCGTATGCCGCGCTGCGCGAGTTCTCGCTCGCATCGCAGGAACACCCCGAAAACACCGACGCGCGCCGCGCCGTGGCCGATGTCCTCGTCGAACTCGGCGCGCCGCAGGCTGCGGCCCGCGTCCTCGGGCGCGATACCGATATCGGCCTGCGTGCCCGCATGGCAGGCGAATCCGTGCGCTGGGGTTCGCAGACCGTGCTGGATCCGGCCACGCGCTTCGTCGTCACCGATGCCGCCATCCGCACGCTGGAAAACCTGCTGGTGGAGGCCCGCGCGATGCCGGTGCGCGACGAAGGACTCGAGCGACGCCTGCAGAGCGATCTCGTCGTCGCGCTGCGCGATCGCGAACGCTGGGCGGATGCGCTGGCGATCGCCGACGCCCTGCAGGCGTCCGGTCCGTTGCCTTCGTATGTCCGGCAGGCGCAGGCCGACGCGCTGCTGGGACTGCGTCGCCCGGAAGAAGCCGCCCTCGCCTATCGCGACGTGCTCGCCGTCGAGCCTTCCAACCGCGATGCGCGCGTGGGCCTGTTCTATGCGCAGGTCGAATCGGAGGATTTCGATGCCGCGTTCGCGACCGTCGATGCCATGGTCGCGGCGTCCTCGCCGACACGGCGCGTCGGCATTTCGCCGCGCGCCCAGCCCGATCCCGACTGGGTCGACACCCAGATCCTGTGGTCGCAATCGCGTCGCTTTGGCGACATGGCCGACGACGCGTGGCACGCATTGCATCCGATCGCGCAGCAGGCGCCCGCCGGACCGTACCTGCGACTGGAACAGGGCGAGGTCGCCAGCGCACGCGGCTGGCCGCGCCTGGGTTACGAGGAAGTCCGCATCGCGCACAGCCTCGCGCCGGACGACACCACCATCCGCATCGCGCTGGCACAGGCCGAGTTCGACCGTCGCTACTGGGCACGTTCCGAAGAACAGGTGCAAGCGCTGGCCGCGATCGATCCGGAAAACACGCGCATGATGCGCTTGCGGGAGGACATTCAGGCGTATCGCGACGCGCAACTGCTGATGTCGATCCAGCCGCGCACGGCCGATGGCGGCGGGCCGACCGCGCCCGGCAGCGGGTTGTCCGCGTCGCTGCGTGCCTACACACGGCCGCTCGCCGAACGCTGGCGACTGTTGGCGGCGGCGGAACGCGAACTCGACGAACCCGAAGACGACCGCCTCACGCGCAACCGTTACGGCGCCGGCGTGGAAGGTCGTTGGCCGGACGTCACCATCGAACTGGTTGCCTGGTCGAACCACGGCCTGCTGTCCCACGGCGGCGCCGATGCCAGCGTGCGATGGCAGCCGGACGATCACTGGACCTTCGACGCGAGCGCGCAGGCGTTCTCGTCGGCAACGCCGTTGCGGGCGTTGCAGGCCGGGGTGCGCGCCGACGCGGCGAGCGTCGGTGTCATGCATGCATGGAGCGATATGGCGATCGTTTCCGCATCCGTGACGACGCTGGATTTCACCGACGGCAATCGCCGCTGGGAAGGCGTGCTGGATTACGCCGGTGTCGTGGTCGACCGGCCCGGCCTGGAACTGGTGCTGCGCCCGGCGCTGTATGCGTCGAAGAACTCGCTGCGCGATGCGCCCTACTTCAATCCCGAACGCGACCGCTCGGTGTCGCTGACCGCCGATTTGCGACACCGCCTGTGGCGTCGCTACGAACGCAGCTTCGGCCAGCGCGTGATCGCCACCCTCGGCGATTACTGGCAATCCGGCTACGGCAACGACACGGTCGGCAGCATCGAATACCAGCAGGTCTACCGGCACGATCCGCGCACCGAATGGACCTACGGCCTCGCCTGCGGCTGGCAGGCCTACGACGGCGACATGGAGCGCTCGCTCAGCGCATACGTGCGCCTGGACCAGAGGTTCTGAGATGAAGCGCATCGGCCTCCCTGTCGCCGGATTCTTCGCCCTGCTCGCCCTCGCGATGGCGGGTCGACCGTTGCATGCGGCCGATGCCGGCGTTGGCGAGCGCAACGGTTTCGTGGCGATCGCACTGCACGACGTGGTCGACACCCGCGCGCAGCTGGACGAGGACAGCGTCACCAGCGACCGCCTCGTCGTGCTGCTGGAATGGCTGGCAGGCAACGGCTGGACCGCGATATCGCTGGACGACATCGAACGCGCCCGGAACGGGGGCGCGCCGCTGCCGCCCAAGGCGGTGCTCATCACCGTCGACGATGGCCTGAGCAGCCTGTACACGCGCGTGTATCCGCTGGCGGTGGCGTATCGCATGCCGGTGGTCGCGGCGCTGGTCGGGCAATGGATGGACGTACCAGCCGGGGGAAAGGTGCATTACGGCGAGCGCGAACTGCCGCGCGAAGCGTTCATCACCTGGCAGCAGGCGCGCGAGATGCAGGCGTCGGGCTGGATCGAGTTCGCCTCGCACAGCGACGCGCTGCACACGGTCGTGCGGACCAATCCGCAAGGCAACCTGCTGCCGGCGGGACAGAACCGCATCCGCTTCGACGACCGCTACGAGACCGACGCCGAATTCCGCGCACGCATCCGCGCGGACCTTGCGCGTTCGCGCGAACGTCTTCGCGCCGAACTGGGACGCGAGCCGCGCGCCATCGTCTGGCCTTACGGCCGCTACAACGAGGATTCGCTCGCGGTCGCGAAGGAACTGGGCTTCGCCTTCGCGATGACGCTGGAGCCGGGCCCGGCGACGGCGGCGAATGCGGACGCGATACCGCGCTTCCTGCCCACGGCCGATCCCGAGCTCGGCACCTGGGTCGCGAACCTGAGCCTGCACGATCCGTGGCCGTCGGCGACGCGCGTCGTCGAGTACGACCCGGCGCGGTTGCTGGGCGCGGACGCGGCGCAGACCGACGCGAACCTGGGCCGCGCCATCGATCGCCTCGTCGCGCTGGGCGCTACACACGTGATGCTCGACGCTGGCACGGTCGGTGATGACGGAAGCCTGCAGACCACATGGTTCGCGAATTCGCAGGTGCCCGTGCGCGCGGACGTGCTGGGACGCTTCGCGGCGCAGATGCGTGCGCGCGCCGCGGTCAACGTGATCGTCCGCCTGCCGCACGCGGCGGTGTTGCGCCGCGTGGGCGATCGCCAGCGCGCACTGGATCTCTATCGCGACCTCGCCGTCCACGTTCCCTTCGAAGGACTGGCGCTGGAAGACGTGCCATCGCTGGACGACACGGCGACGAATCCGGCCGAAACGCCATGGCAGGTGGCGGCACGGCGCGCCTCGGCGACATTCGCCGGCTGGCCGCAGGCCGATGCCACGATGATGGAGGCGCTGCGCATCGTCGAGCGCACGCGTCCCGGGATGCAGGCGTTCTGGCTGGCGCCGGAAGGCCATCGGCTCGATCGCCCATCCGCGTGGACGGAAGTGACGCTCGTGCCGCGCGCACCGGAATCGCGCACCGATGAAACCATCGCGCCCGCGAACGCCCGGCGCATCGGCCTCTACCTGCGCATGCCGGATGCGACCGCGCATTCGACGCACGAACTGGCGCGAGAGGTGCGCGCGCACCAGATCGACGGCGGCACCGTCATCGCATGGGGGCCGGACGACGCCCTGGCTTCGCCCGATGACGCGCAGGCCGTTGCGCCCGTCGTCTCCGCACGCCGCCTGCCGCTCAATCCGGTACGCGCGCCATGAACGCCTCCACGTTCGACCTCGCGCTGGCCGTGCTGTGCTTCGGCTATCCGTACGTCATGGCGTGGTACTGGATCGTCGGTGGCGTGATGTTCCAATGGTTGCGCGAGCGGCACGAACCGCCCTTCGACCAGCCGCCGGCGTTGGCCGAGTATCCGCCCGTCTCGGTGCTGGTGCCCTGCTACAACGAATCGCGCCAGGTGGACGAGACGATGATGGCGCTGGATCGCGTGGCCTATCCGGATTTCGAGATCATCGCCATCGACGACGGCTCCAGCGACGACACCGTGCAGCGACTGGAACAGCTGGCGACGCGCTACCCGCGCTTGCGCGTGGTGCGTATGGCGCGCAACGGCGGCAAGTCGACCGCGATGAACTTCGGCGCGCTCGCGGCGCGGCACGAGATCATCGCCTGCATCGACGGCGATACGCTCATGGATCCGCATGCACTGACCTGGTTCGTGCGGCGTTTCCAGAACGATCCGTCGATCGGCGGCCTTACCGGCAATCCGCGCATCCGCAATCGCACGACCGTCATCGGCCGGCTCCAGGTCGGCGAGTTCTCCAGCATCATCGGCCTGATCAAGCGCGCGCAGAACGTGTACGGATCGCTGTTCACCGCATCGGGCGCGATCTGCGCCTACCGCAAGCGCGCATTGCAGGACGCGGGCTGGTGGTCGCCGCACACGATCACCGACGATGTGGACATCAGCTGGCGATTGCAGATGGCGGGCTGGCGCATGGCCTTCGAACCCAAGGCGCTGGCGTGGATCCTGACGCCGGAGACGCTGCGCGGCCTGTGGCGCCAGCGCCTGCGCTGGAGCGAAGGCGGTAGCGGCGTCGCGCTTCGCGCGTTCACCACGCTGTTCCGCAGCCCGGGTTACCGCATGTGGCCGATCTGGTTGAACTGGCTCGTCTCGATAGTGTGGTCGTACGCGATGCTGGTGATGCTGCTGGCCTGGGCCATGGGCGGCCTGCAGATCGGGCATCTGCTCAGACTGGAAGGATTCGGCTTCTTCCCGGGCCAGGCGGGCATGCTGCTGGCGGTGCATTACCTGTTGCAGGCGCTGGCGGCCTCGGCGCTGGACCGGAAATACGAACACGGCATCATGCGGACGATCTTCTGGGTCGTCTGGTATCCGCTCATGTTCTGGGTGTTGCAGGCAGCCACCGCCGTCATCGGTTTTCCGCTCGCACTGCTGCGACGCAAGACCAGTGGGGTCTGGACGAGTCCGGATCGGGGATATCGCGAATGAAATGGCCACCGCTCATCGATACCGTCCACCTGCCCTGGTGGGTCGTCGCGCGCGACACGATCGCGACCCTGCTGGCCTGGTGCCTGCTGTTGTACTTCATCCACGACATGGTGGTGATGGCCGTGTACTGGCTGCTGCGCGCCGTCGGCATCGGATTCACGCCGCCATGGGCGCCGGGCGAGATGTGGCGCGACGCGGAGCCGTTCCTGAAGGTGGTCGCGCTGCTCACGTTGTGGTTGATCATCTTCGCCACGGCGCGATGGCGCCTGTTGACCAATCGCCAGCGCGCCACCCGCCAGCCGCCTCCGCTGGATCCCTACAAACAGGCCGAAGCCTTCAATGTGTCGGCGGACCTGTTCGAGACGTTGCAGGGCACTGCGTCGGTGACCGTGGCTGGCGTGGATCCGAAATCCGGGCGCGGTTCGCCGGATACGGAAGTCACGTAGTGGGCATCAACCACGCCAGGCTTGCGGGAATCAGAACGTGAACGCGTAGCCCACCAGCGGCCCGTAGAGCTTCAGATCTAGCGAGGAATCGCGCATCGGAAGATCGACTTCCATGTAGCGATAACCGAACACCCAGAAGCCGTTGCGCATGTGGTACTGCACGTTGCCGCCTACGCTCCAGCTCCCATCGGTGTCGCCGGTGGAGCCGTCCCCGCGCACGGTGATGCCCCAGCGATCGGAAAGCTTCGCGGTGTAGCGCGCGCCGAACATGAAATCGGTGAAGCCCTCGTCGCGCTTGCGCGACACCGTGGGCAGCAGCTCGTTGACCGGGTCGAACTTCGATTCCACGCTCAGGTCGAAATAGCGCACACCGCCGAACAGATCGAAGCCTTCGAAGCGTTCCTCGCCCATCGGCAGCACGGCGGCCAGCTCGACGATGCTCGCATCCAGGTTGCCCTCGGTACGCACGCGCGGGTACGAATGGCTGTCGCCCAGCGAAAGGTAGACCAGGTCGCCGAACATGCCGAAGCGGTCGCCCTGCCCCTCGACGTGGCCGAGGAAGGCGAAGTCGAGCTTGTCGATCCAGTCGACGTAATCCCGCTGATTCTCAGCCGGCGGCAGATCCTCACGCAGATCGGCCTTGATGCTCGGCATCCAAAGGTACGGAGCGACGGCCCAGCTCCACCCATCTTCAGCCGCGTGCGCGGCCGTCGGGCCGGTGGCGAGGACCAGGGCCGTCAGGGCCGGAGCGAGGAAGCGCGAATTCGTCATGGCAATCTCGGGAAGGGGCGTTCGCCGTGCACGCTGTTCAACGACTTGAATGCTGGCCGGTCGCTACCGCACGGCCGCCAGCCCGCTGCCCGGATAAACGCAGCGCCACACTTTCGACGGCCACCTTACGCGCCTGCCATGCGTTGCACGAAGCGGACAACTCCGCCGGTAGCCGCTCGCGCCATGACGCAGCGGACTTGTCGCTCCATCCGGCCAACGCCAGGGGGAGCAGCCGGGCGATCCTGACGAACGGTAGCAACCGCCAGGCGGAGTCCTGTTGCGATCGCAACCCGTTTCGCGTCCTTGCAGCGAAGCTTCCGCGCGATGTCAGGACGCATCGAATCTGATACTTGCAGATCCCTTCGCAGGCATCGATAACGCGCAAGTAGTTCTTCCGTATGCGACACGACAAGGCACGATCGAGAATGGTTATGCCATGCGCAGGAAGGCAAGAATCCTGCCAAGGATCCTCTTCCCGATAACAGATTTCCGACGTTGTCGCCGCATGTCAGACGACGCGGGAAACCGGGCCCATATCGCGCGCTGGAATCACGCCTGAATAACGATATTCAGGTGGAGAATCGCCTGCTGTTCGGGCACCCGGTGTTGGTTCGTCGGGTTCGCTGATGTTGATACGTCCGACTGAACACCTGGGTCTTCGTGATCGCGCCCCACACGTGCGAACGTGGGTCGTACTTTCGGAGAAGAACAATGAAGAAGGTGCACGCCATCCACGCCGGTCTGATCGCGGCGACCGCCGTCTGCCTGGCTTCGATCCCGGTCCTCGCGGTAGAGATCATCACGCGGGATGACATAGTCAACAACGTCGTCAAGAAGGAACAGTTGGTGAAGGTTGCCGACAACGCGATCTTCATGCTCGACACTTCTTCTTCGACCAACGACAAGTTCGCCGGCACCGAAGTTCCGGTGGTGAAGGTCGTCAAGAACGAGCTGCAGAAGCGGAACGAGTATTTCCCCGAAATCGGACACAATGTAGGGATCTACACCTACACCGACTGGCAGGAAAACTATCCCGTCCAGGCGTACGACCGCGCAGGGGTCGCGGCCGCCCTCAGTTCCGTACGTGATACCGGCAAAGGCCCGACCGCGCTCAAGATCGGCCTGCAGAAGCTGGAGCCGATCCTCAAACCGCTTTCGGGCAGGACGGCCGTGTTCGTCTTCTGGGATGGCGAGTACACCGGACAGAATCCAGCCGAGGTCGCCAAGAAGCTGGCTACCGAGAACGATGTCTGCTTCTACGTCATCAGCAGCGCGAAGCCGAAGCGCGAGGCTGAGCTGATGAAGGACATCGCGAGCCTCAATGCGTGCTCGCGCGTCATCCCGCTGACGGCCTTCGTCCATCATCCTGAGTACACCAGCGGCGCCCTGTACGACGTCAAGGTCACCGAGGACGTCGTCACTTCCACCGACAAGAAGGTCGTCGGGTTGAAGGTGGACAACATCAACTTCGCGACGAACAAGACCGAACTGGTCCAGGAAGACAAGACAGACCTCGACAAGGTCGCCGCCTTCATGCAGGAACGGCCGAAGGCTTATGCAGTCATTGCCGGATACACCGACGATGTCGGCACGCGCGACCATAATGAGCGCCTGTCGCGCAATCGCGCCATGATGGTCAGCAACTACCTCAACCAGAAAGGCATCGACGACTCCCGGATGGTCCTCTTCTGGTATGGGCCGAACAACCCGATAGTGCCCAACAGCTCCGCTGCGAATCAGGCCAAGAATCGCCGCGTTGAATTGGCGGTCGGGCTTGAAGGATGAACTCGAGGACTACCCGAGACCCCTGCGGCGAATAGCCCGAGGGGTCTCGGGAAGGATGCCGTCGCAGCAGTCCATGCCCGTGAATTGATCAGGCGTTTCTTCGAACATGCCCATGGCTAGGGATCACAGCCATGTTCGGAGTACGCGAACGCGAGGCTGATATCGGGATCACGGGCGACGATCCAACGGATCAGGCAGCGCCGACGCAACTGGCAAGCCGGCTCTGGTGGGCCTGAGGCATGCGAGGCGTCGATGCGGTACCGCACGCTGCGGGGTCCGGGTCGCGACTTTCGTCGGGATCAAGGAGTTCGTGGGCACCCCTGAACACCCCCGCCTTTGTGCCGTTCCTGCCGGCACGCGAAACCCTCCGACCAATGCCCTGATGCGGCCGCGCCGCCGCGATATTCTCCGGGCGTACCCACCGGAGTCTCCCGTGCGCCACCTCATTCCCGCCCTCGCCTGCCTGGCCGTCGCGCCGGCGCTTGCCCAGAACGCTCCGCCTCCGGCCGAGAAACCGGAACTCCACCAGATCGGCACCGCGCCATCGGCCGCGCATATCGAAGCCGACATCCGCAAACTCGTCTCGTTCGGTACGCGGCATACGCTGTCGAGCCAGACCGATCCGGTGCGCGGCGTCGGCGCCGCGACGCGCTGGGTGCATGACGAATTCGAACGCATTTCGCGCGACTGCGGCGGCTGCCTCGAAGTGCGCTACGTCAAAGGTACGGTGAAAGGCGAGCCGCGCATTCCGGGCCCTGTCGACGTGGTCAGCGTCATCGCGATCCAGCGCGGCACGGCCGATCCGAACCGCTACGTCATCATGAGCGGCGACATCGACTCGCGCGTGAGCGATGTGATGAACGCCACCGCCGACGCGCCCGGCGCGAACGACAACGCCTCCGGCGTGGCGGGCACGCTGGAAGCCGCGCGCGTGCTCACGAAGTACAAGTTCGCCGGTTCCGTCGTCTACGCCGTGCTGTCGGGCGAGGAACAGGGCCTGTTCGGCGGCAAGTTCCTCGCCGACGAAGCCAGGAAGAACGGCTGGCGCGTGCAGGCGGTGCTCAACAACGACATGATCGGTAATGTTGCCGGCATCAACGGCGTGACCGACAACACCACCGCGCGCGTGTTCTCCGACGGTTTGCGTGCGGACGAGACGGCCGAGGAAGCGCGCCAGCGCCGCTTCACCGGCGGCGAAGTCGATTCGCCTTCGCGCAACCTGGCGCGTTATATCGACCGCATGGCCGATTACGTTCCTAACCTCGACGTGATGATGGTCTATCGCCTCGATCGTTTCGGTCGCGGCGGCCATCATCGTCCGTTCAACGACGTCGGCTTTCCCGCCGTGCGCGTGATGGAAACCAACGAGAACTACGACCGCCAGCACCAGGACCTGCGTACCGAGAACGGCCGCGTGTTCGGCGACACCATCGAAGGCGTGGACTTCGGCTACACCGCCAAGCTCACCGCGCTCAACGCCGTGAGCCTGGCGGGCATGGCGTTCGCGCCGCCGCCGCCGGCCAAGGTGACGATCGAAGGCGCGGTGACCGCCGACACGACGTTGAAGTGGACGCGTCCGTCGGCCGCGCAGGCGCCGAACCTCGCCGGTTACAAGATCTACTGGCGCCTCACCACGGATTCGCAGTGGACGCGCAGCCGCTGGGTGGGCGATGTCACGCAGTTCACGCTGAAGAACACGGTGATCGACAACTACTTCTTCGGCGTCGCCGCAGTGGCGAAGGACGGCACCGAAAGCCCGGTGGTGTTCCCGGGCGCGCCGGGCAGTTTCGGCGGGTACTGAGCCGTCCCCTGCCCGCCCCGCGGCGGGCAGCTTGGCCCAAGGGCGCATTGGCGAAGCCGATGCGCAGTGCGATAAAGGCCCCCACGCGGCGTTGAAGGCATGGCGATGGGCTGATGGATCGCGCAGCAGCGACCACGAGGATCACGACCCTGCGGCGCATCGCGATGCTGCCGGCGCTTGCGTTCGCCTCGTACGCGGGGGCGCAGGAGATCGAGCCGCGCGCGTACTCCAATGCACTGGTGGGCGTGAATTTCGCCATCGTCGGCGTCGCCTACACGCAAGGCGGCCTGACTTTCGACGCCACCGTGCCGATCACCAACGAGGACCTGCGCACCACGAGCCTGATCATGGCGTACGCGCGCACCCTGTCGCTGTGGGGCCGCTCGGGCAAGTTCGACGCGATCGTGCCGTACAGCTGGCTGGATGGCACTGCGGACCTGATGGGCGTCCCCGTCGAGCGAAAGGTCGACGGCTTCGCACGGCCCGCTTTCCGGTTGTCGATGAATTTCCTCGGCGCCCCGGCGATGGGCATGGCGCAGTTCCGCGACTGGAAGCAGGATCTCATCGTCGGCGCGAGCCTGCAGGTGTCGCCACCGCTGGGCCAGTACGACGAAAACCGCATCGTCAACATCGCCAGCAACCGATGGACGATCAAGCCCGAACTCGGCATGTCCAAGGCGAAGGGGCCGTGGATCGCGGAAGTGAAACTGGGCGCGACGTTCTTCACCGACAACGACGAGTTCTATGGCGGCGTCACGCGTTCGCAGGACCCGGTGTATGCGCTGCAGGGAAACCTGATCCGCTCGCTGGCATCGGGTGCGTGGTGGTCGTTCGATGCGACGTACTTCGCCGGTGGCCGTTCGCAGGTCGATGGCCGCTACAACCGCGATCTACAGCAGAACTGGCGCGTTGGCGCGTCGCTGTCGCTGCCGGTGGATCGCGCGAACTCGGTGAAGTTCGCGCTGAGCAGCGGCGTTTACGCGCGCACCGGGAACGACTTCGATGCGGTCGCGGTGAGCTGGCAGCATCGTTGGGGCGGCGGACTTTGAAGTCGTCGCTCGCGCGCTCTACGGCCTTCACGGCGCACTCACCCGGACGCCTCTCTCATGGCGCTTCGCCCAAGGGATGAGGTGCGTCATGACCCGCAGTCTCGCCATCGCCATGACGGCGATGTTCGGTATATCGGTCGCCATGTCGGGCTGCCAGCGCAACCCATCCCCCAGCGAGACCACCGCACCCGCAGCACCCGCGGCCGAAGCCCCCGTGCCCGCCGATGCGCAGGCGATCGCGAAGGAGGCCTACGTCTACGGCTTCCCGATGGTGGACAGTTATCGCATCCAGTATTCGTATCTGGTCGATACGAAAGATCCCGAATACAAGGGCGGCTGGAATCAGGTGCACAGCATCGCGCGGGTGTTCACGCCCGACGACAAGGCGGTACAGACGCCGAACTCCGACACGCCCTACTCGTTCCTCGGTTACGACCTGCGCGCCGAACCTCTGGTGTTGACCGTGCCGAAGATCGACAAGAACCGCTACTACTCGGTGCAGTTCATCGATCTGTACACGCAGAATTTCGCCTACCTGGGAAGCCGGACGAGCGGAAACGCCGGTACCACCGTCCTGCTGGCCGGGCCGGACTGGAGCGGCGAAACGCCCAAGGGCATCGACCAAGTCATCCGCAGCGAAACGCAGCTGGGCAACATCATCTTTCGCACGCAGTTGTTCGGACCGGACGACCTGGAGAACGTGAAGAAGGTCCAGGCCGGCTACAAGGTGCAGCCGCTGTCGGCGTTCCTCGGCCAGCCCGCGCCGCCGGCCGCGCCGCCGATCGATTTCATCAAGCCGCTCACCGCGCAGCAGGAACACACGTCGCCGGAGTTCTTCGAAATCCTCAACTTCCTGTTGCGCTACAGCCCGACCGTGCCTTCGGAAACGGCCTTGATGCAGCGTTTCGGCACGCTCGGCATCGGCCCGGACAAGACCTTCGACGCCGACAAGCTGTCGCCGGCCACGTTGCAGGCGGTGAAGGACGGCATGGCCGACGCGTGGAAGGCGCACGAGGAGCAGAAGGCCCGGCTGGATCGCGGCGAGATCACCAGCGGCGACCTCTTCGGCAACCGGGAGCAGCTGAAGGACAACTATCTCAATCGCATGCTGGCGGCGACCTCGGGCATCTATGGCAACACGCGCGAGGAAGCGATCTATCCCGTGCTGTCGCTCGACAGCAACGGGCAACCGCTCAGTGGCGCCAACAAGTACGTCGTGCGTTTCGCGCCCGGACAGCTGCCGCCGGTGAACGCGTTCTGGTCGCTGACCATGTACGAAATGCCGGCGAGCCTGCTGGTGGCCAATCCGATCAAGCGTTACCTCATCAACTCCACGATGCTGTCTTCGCTCAAGCGCGACGCCGATGGCGGCATCACGCTTTACGTGCAGAACGAATCGCCCGGCAAGGAACGCGAAGCGAACTGGCTGCCCGCGCCGAAGGGGCCGTTCGTGATGGCAATGCGGCTGTACTGGCCGAAGAACGAGGCGCTGGATGGCACGTGGAAGGCGCCTAAAGCGGAGCGCGTCCAGTAGCCCGAGTGAGGCCGAAGGCCGCACCCGGGATCGCCACGACGCATTGACCTTGCGCCGCGACAACCCCGGGTGCGCTTCGCTTACCCGCGCTACGCAAGCGCGTTGCGGTTACGGAATCACGTCCAAGCGGCCATAAAGCCCATGCTCCTCGTCATCCGGACCGGAGGCGAAGAACAGCGTGTTCACCGGCTGGTTCGCGATGCCGTTGCCGAACTGCATGCCCCACAGGCCTTCGATCCTGATCGGCCGCAACAGCTTGTCGCGCAGTGGGCCCAGCGGCAATCCGAAGCTCGTCTCGTACCCGTTGATGTGGCCATCGCCGAAATTTCCGATCAACAGCGCGTTGCTGAAATGCCCGAACGACGCGGGCGCCAGCGCGATGCCCCACGGCGCGTTGAGCGAACCGCGCGACGCGATGCGGCGGATCAGCTTTCCATTCGGCGTGTACACATCGACATAACCAAGGCCCGGGCCGACCACTTCGTCGGTCATGCTGGCATCCTGCTTGGCATAGGTCACGTAGATGTCGCCACCGATCGCCTGGATGCCGAACGGCGCGAAGCCGCGCGGAATGCCCGGATCGGTGAATGCGTCGGCCGGCAGGATCACGCGCTTGAACGTGCTGTCGTACACGTCGACGCGCGCGTGGAAGAAATCGGTCGCATACAGCAGCTGGCCGCTGCCGCCCGCACTCAATGCCAGGCCCTTGTAGTTGGCGCCGGTGGCCGAGTTGTTGACGGCGCGGATCGCGTGCGTCGGATCGACGTTCGGCGCCCAGCCGGCAATCACGCCCTGCTCGGTGGCGAACAGGAATCGCGACGGGCCGGTCACGCCGTTCTGCGCGACGACGAATCCGTTGGAGCCGTTGAAGACGATGCCGGTGGGTTCGCCGCCGGTGTTCATGGTGGGCGACGGGATCTGCACGACCAGCGACTGCACGTTGCCGTCGCCGTCATACAGCGTGGAGACGTGCGCATCGGCATCGGCGACCCAGACGAAGCCGAACGGATTGAACGCCACGCCCCATGAATTGACCAGGTTCGGGTCGGTGCGCTCGGCGGGGATGGTGCCGTCTGACACCAGGTTTCGTTGCGTGAACCGCACGTCGGCGGCCTGCGCGCCACCGACGGCGGCGAAGGCGATCGCGATTCCCAGCGCGAGCGATGTGCAGTGTCTGACTAGCGACTTCATGTCCGGGCTCCTGAGTGTGGGGAAGGAAGCGCGTCGTCGCGGCAGCGACGGGCGCGCCCCGGCACATGGATTCCCGAATCGCGCGATCGGGTTCAAACCGCCTGCGTATCACGCGAACGTAACGACTCCCGCAAGCGTCGCGCCGAGAATTGAACCGGACGCGGCGTCAGCGGTATTGACGAGGCAGGCATTGGAGGACGCAGGTGACGTCTGGCATCGGCGGCGAGGCTCCCCGCGGCGACTCCCTCGTGGATGAGGTCGCCCTGATGGAGCGCGTGGCCGACGAGCAGATGGACGCGTTCGAGGTGCTGTACCGGCTCTATCATCCGAAACTGACGCGCTTCCTGACGGGCATGACGCATCGCCCCGCGCTGGTGGAGGAAATCCTCGACGACACGATGCTGGTGGTCTGGCGCCGCGCGCACACCTTCGATCCCGAAGCGAAGGTATCGACGTGGATCTTCGGCATCGCCTACCGGCAGGCGCTAAAGGCCCTGCGCCAGTCCGGCAACGGCATCGCCGCGGCGGAACTGGACGAGGCTCCGATGCCCTCGCCCGAACCCGCGCCGGACCTGGAGCTGCAACAACGCGATCTTCGCGCGATGCTGGATGGCGCGATGCGCGCGCTCTCGGCCGAGCAGCGCGCCGTGATCGAACTGACGTACTACCTCGGTTACGCGTGCCGCGAGATCGCGCTCATCATGGATTGCCCGGTCGATACGGTGAAGACGCGCATGTTCTACGCGCGGCGCCGACTCAGGGCGCTGCTCGGCGCGAGTCGTGAGGAGGCCATGTGAACATTCTGCGTTTCGAAGGCTCGGCCCACAGCGAAACCGAACGGCTGCTGCCGTGGTACGTCAACCAGACGCTGGACGCCGCGGAACAGGCGCGGGTGGATCGCCATCTCGCGCAGTGCGCGCAGTGCCAGCGCGAGGTCGAGTTCCTGCGCGGTGTGCAGTCCGTGGTGACGGAGCCGTCGGCACAAGCCGATGCATCTGCATCGTTCGTTCGCCTGCGTGATCGCCTCAAGCCTGCACGCGTGCCCACGCCGCCTGCGCGTGCGCGCCGCGCGTGGTCCGATCGGCCCGCCTGGCTGCGCGGCGCCGTCGCCGCGTCGTGCGTGCTCGCCGTGGGCTTGTTCGGGCTGGCGCTGTATCGCGACGATCCACCTGCGATGTACCGCACGCTCGGCGATGCGCCTGCGGCGCGTACGGTCGCCGATGCGGACCTTCGCCATCTCATCGTCGTGTTCGACCCGCATATCGAGCACGCGCGGATGCAGCAGCTGTTGCGCGCCAGCCAGGCGCGCATCGTCGATGGGCCCAACGAAGCGGGCGCCTACGTGCTCGCGGTTCCCGCCGCACGCGAAGCCAGCGTGCGCGATGCGCTGCGCGCGGCAGCGGGCGTGACGCTGGTCGAAAGCCTCGACGCGGGCGGGCAGCGCCAATGATGCGTGCGTTGCTGGCACTGCTGCTGGCCTGCGTGGCGGTCGCGTCGGCGGCATCCACCGCGCAGCCGGCGCGCGCCACGCCCGACAACCTCGCGCAACCGGCGAACAACGACCGCCAGCTGCTGGTGATGCTGCGCGTCCCACCGCAGCATCTGCGCCCGGATGCCGACTACGCCGGGCATTATCGAAGCGCGCCCGGACGCGAGGCGCGGCGACGCATCGCGCAGCAGATCGCCCAGGCCCACGGCCTGCATCTGGTCGACGACTGGCCGATGCCCGCGCTGGGCATGGACTGCTTCGTGATGGAAGCCGACGACGCTGCCGCGCGCGGGAAGATCGTGCAACAGCTCACCGCCGATCCGCGCGTGGAACTCGCGCAGCCGATGCAGGTCTTCCATGCACTGGCGAACGGCGATCCACTGGCCGCCGCGCAACCCGCGGTGATCGACTGGCATCTGCGTGAACTGCATGCGCTGGGCACCGGGCGCAACGTGACCGTCGCCGTCATCGACACGGGGGTCGACATCGCGCATCCCGATCTGCAGGGCGACCGCATCCTCACGCGCAACTTCGTCGATACCGGCGCATACCCCGCCGAAGCGCACGGAACGCAGGTCGTCGGCCTGATAGGCGCGCGCAGCGACGACGGCGTCGGCATCATCGGCGTCGCACCGCAGGCGCGCCTGCTCGCGTTGCGCGCGTGCTGGCCGGATCGCGCGGCAGGCGGCGCAGCGGTGTGCAGCAGTTTTACGCTGGCCAAGGCATTGCAGTTCGCGCTGGATTCGCACGTGCAGGTGCTCAACCTCAGCCTGACCGGCCCGCCGGATCCGCTGCTCGGGCGGCTGCTGGATGTTGCGATCGCGCAGGGCGTCAGCGTCGTCGCCGCCGTGGATGCGCGCAGCGCGGACGGCGGCTTTCCGGCCTCGCATCGCGATGTGATGGCCGTGGCGGGCGAACAGGCAAGCCCTCCGCCGTCGGCCGCATTGCTCGCGCCCGATCGCGGCATTCCGACCACGACCATCGGCGGCGGCTGGAGCCTCGTGTCCGGCTCGTCCTACGCCGCGGCGCAGGTCAGCGGCCTGGTGGCCCTGTTGCGTGGCCTCGCCCCGCACGCGCCTCCGGACCGGCTTCGCGCGGCCCTCGCCCCGGCTGGGCTAGGCTTCGCGCCGAGGCGGCCGGAACGGATCGATGCCTGTGCTGCAGTCGTCCGCGTGGCGCAGCGATGCGCATGCGATTGCACCGCGACATCCACCGCGAGTTCGAGGCCGCGCCGCTGAGAAGCCGCCGTGCCGCGTGGCGTGTTCGTACTGTTGGCATTGCTGATGGCCACACCCTCCCGCGCGCAGGTTTCGGGCAGCGCGACGCTGGTATCCGATTACCGCTTCCGCGGCATTTCCCTCAGCGACAACCGCCCTGCCCTGCAGCTCGCGGTGGCTTACGACGGCGCGAACGGCGTGTATGCCGGCGTGCTCGCGTCCAGCGTACGGCCCGATTCCGATAGTGGCGATGACGTGCAGCTGCTGCCGTACATGGGTCTTGCGCGGCGCCTCGACCACGGGCTCAGCTGGGACGTCGGCATCGCTTACGCCGCCTTCGTCGATGCGTCGGGCTACGACTATCCCGAAGTCCATATCGGCCTGAACTCGGAGCATCTCGGCGTCCGCCTTTCCTTCGCGCACCGCTATTTCGGCGACGATTCCGATGCGGTCTATTTCGAACTCAACGGCAGCCGTCCCGTGTCCGACCGCGTGCGACTGATGGGCCACGCCGGCTGGCTGCATCACGACACCAGCGAGGAATCGTTCCCGGGATTGCAGCGTCAGCACTTCGATCTGCGCGCCGGCGTCGGCGTCGACCTGGCGGGTTTCGACGTGCAGATCGCGTGGGTTTCAAGCGACGGCGAGGAAGTGCGTTATCCGGGGTCGCAACAGGTGGATCATTCGGCGGTGGTGGTGAGTGCTTCGCGGTCGTGGTGAAGGTGGTGTTCGCATCGTTGGGACACACGAACCGGCCTACGGAGGCGCGTCCGAGAATGCGACCGCACACCGCCCACTAGATGGGCAAATTAGGCCAAGTCATTAGACACTTTCAGACATTTCCCATGGTTCGACCCGGGCGGCCCGCCCATCATTTGCACCATCGAGAAGCACCACGCCCCGCGCGCGCAAGCGTTCGTGGGAGCGAAGGCGGATGCGACTACCGCTCCGGTACCCATCGGCCGCCCTCGCCGCCATCTTCGAAGACTGCAGCTGCAGCGACGAGCCTTCGTCGCGCGGCGACGCGTCTTCGTGCCTCTCGCACCGCCCCCAAGTAGGAAGTTGCACCATGAAGAAGCTCTATTTCGCCCTGTTTACGGCCGTCGCCCTCACCGCGTGCGCCAGTGCCGGCAACGTTGCACTGAAGCAGGAAACCTCCCAGACGATTGCCACCAAGATCGCCAAGGGCCACACGACGCAGGCGGAAGTCCGCGCATTCCTGGGTTCGCCGGATTCGACGAACTTCACCGACAGCGGCAATCAGGTGTGGCACTACACGCGCAGCGAATCCACGGCGATGGGACGCAACTTCATCCCCTACGCCAACCTCTTCAGTTCCGGCCAGAACGTCGAAACCAAGCAACTGGTGATCTTCTTCGACAAGGAAGGCGTGGTGCAGAACTACTCGATGGAAGAGAGCAAGTCGCAGGTCAAGCAGGGAATACTGCGACAGTAAGTCGCCGTTGCTTCAGTCGCACCACTGCCGCTCGCACGGCACGCCATCCCCATCGCCGTCCATCGTCGTGCTGGGGCAATGCTGGATGAAATAGCGGGCTTCGGCGCAGGAGGTCATCTGCGGGCAAGTGGTGCGGCCATCGCATTGGAAGGTGGCAGACGCAGCGGGATTCGACAGCGCCATGGCGAGTGCGGACGCGGTGGCGTCCGGTCCCGCCTGGTCCGCCTGGTCCACCATGCGCGAATACATGAAGGCGCCGATCGCCGCAATCATCGCCAGCGTAACCAACCTCGATACGAGTCGCGAGGATCGCTGCGGTTGCGCGGATCGACTGCGTTCCCGCGATTCCTTTCGTTGCCCGGGCCGCATCACGCGCAGGGCGCGCGACTTGCCCTGCGCATCCTTCTCCACCTCGAACGAAATCAGTTCGTTCAAGCGTGGGCGCTGCCCATCGCGTGGAAACGCGGAGATGTGGACGAATACTTCCTCACCGCCCTGCGCGAGAGTAATGAAGCCGAAGTCGCGGTCGTCGTTCCATTTCGTCAGCGTTCCGTGCGTGCGCATTCCGCCCCCGGGCTCAGCCTGCGGATTCGTCGAAACGCGTCATCCGCGGATACGCCGCCCGGATGTCATCGGCGGCGTAACCCAGCTTGAGAAGCGCGTCGTAGTGCATCGCCTCCAGGCGCTCCATGCGGCGTTCCATGTGCACCAGTTGCGCCCTGGCTTTGTGCGCCATGCGAAGGCTCGGGATCGCGAAGGCGAAAAGCGTGATCAGCACCAGCAAGTCGAGCATCCGTCTCGGTTCCTTGTGTCGTGTGGCGACTATAGGGCCGCGCGGTCTCTCCCGACAGCCCAGACACCCACTGGCACCGGCACCATCACTTAGGCATTGACCTAAGTGTTTTCCGGTGATAGAACAGCATCGCCAGACCGGACAACCCGCCCAACCCATGGTGCTGAAATGCAGCCATCCGCCCTAGCGGACGAGGTGTTCTACGCCTTGTCCAACGCGACCCGACGCAAGGTTCTGGAACAACTGTCGCTTGGCCCGGCGACGGTGACCGAGCTGGCGGCGCCGTTCGACATGAAACTCCCCTCGTTCGTGCAGCACCTGTCGGTGCTCGAACGCAGCCGGCTGGTGAAGTCCAAAAAAACCGGGCGCGTGAGGACGTACGAGATCGCGCCCGAAAGGTTCAAGGTCGCCGAGCACTGGCTTTCCGAACGACGCCAGCAATGGGAAGCCCGATTCGACCGCTTCGACGACTACGTCAAACAACTCAAGCACAAGGAGTCCAGGTCATGAGCAAGCCCTTCGCGATCAACCCGAAAACCGATTTCGTCATCGAACGGTTCATCGATGCGCCCGTGCATCTGGTCTGGGAGGCGCTCTCGAAGCCGGAACACCTCAAGCAGTGGTACATGCCCCGGGAATGGGGCACGGTTTACGACTGTGAAATGGACCTGCGCCCGGGTGGCAACTTCAGCCTCACCACGGCGCAGGACCAGCAGGTCCCGCACATGGGCTGCTTCCTCGACGTGGTTCCGATGGAGCGCCTGTCGTGGACGTCCATGCTGTTCTCCGGCTATCGCCCGGCGGTGTTCGACGATATTCCGATCACCGCGATCGTGACGATGGAAACCGACGGCAGCGGAACGCGTTACGTCTTCACCGCACTGCACCGCAACGAAGCCGACTTCGAGGAGAACAAGGGCAACGGCTGGCAGCAGGGCACGCAGATCGCCGTCGACCAGTTCGTGGCGCATGTGAAGTCGTTGATGTAAGCCGGCGCGACTGGTCGACACCGGCCGCCCGAACGGGGCCTTACAGGATCTGTATCTGTGAGGCCTGGTTTACCCTGACATGCGTCTGGTAGTAGTACTCACCGGTCGGCCTGTTGCCGACGAAGAAGCCGATCCGGGTACGACGCGCCGTGCCGGAGACAAGGATGCGTTTGGCCCTGAGCGCCATGTCGGGCGTCGCGCCCAGATTGCGCTCCAGCTGCGCGGCCGCGTCCGGGAATACCTCGATGGAAATGTTCCGCGGGTCCCGGTAATCCTCTTCCGAGTTCAGATACAGCACATCGTCCACGCGCCCCATGGCCTTGACGGTCATGACGAATACACCCGTGACACCTTTCTTCGGCTCCGCTGCGGCAGCCAGCACCGCCTGGCCCGGCTCGATCCATTCGGGCGACGTAACTGCGACGGGTGCAGGGGAACTTGCGCAACCCGCGGCGAAAACGACGAGGGCTGAAGCTGCGACTTTCCAGGGTGTCATGCGAACTTCCATGATTTCGATCGCAGGGATTCTGCCGGATCCGGTTCGCGACCACTAGTGGTCGCGAAGCACCTATCCAGAGGAGGCGCGGTCCCGTTGGCCGGAAACAACGATGCCCTTGCGTTGGGCTTTATACGAGTGGCGCCCCCATTGGCTCCCTCAAGCGCAGGGGCCAATCGGCCCCGCTAACCAACGGAGAGCTGCGATGACCAAGTGGACGATCCTGGGATGTGCCGCGACCCTGCTCTTTGGCCATGCCGCGCTGTCGCATGCCCAGACCGTAGCCGCTTCGACTGCACCCGCAGCGGGCACCGCGCCCCAGGGCGACCGCCTGGTGATGGCCGACAACGAATCGTTCCTGATGCCGCTGGACGACACGAAGAACGTGCATCCCAGCTACCCGGAGGGTCTGCTTGGAAAGCAGTTGCCGCCGCGCACGGTCTGCCTTCGCGTGGGCATCAACGAGAAGGGCGCGGTGACCGTGGTCGCCAGGGCGCCGGCTTCGGAGTACTGCGCGACCGATGCGGAACCGGAGTTCCTGGCCGCATCGGAATCGGCGGCGAAGAGCTGGAAGTTCGACCCCGCATTGCGCTGCGTGTTCAAGAACGCGAAGGACAAGGAACGCGCCGTCGCCAGCTGCGACGGTGGCAAGAGCGTTCCGCAGGCGGTGACGCTGCTGTATCGGATCCGGTTCGAACAGGTGGGCGGGAAGCCGGTGGTGCATGTCATTGGCGGATGACGCAGCGCGTAGTCCGTATCGTCGTCCGCTCGCCCGGGCCCGTCATTCAGAGGATGAGTTACTTGAAACCTCGCTCATGGGCCATCTTGACCCATGCCGCGTCCACCGGTCCGTCGAAGCCTACGACCGCGTCCACGCCGCAACGCGGGCACAGCGCGGTCTGGCCCTGATCGTCGCCGTCGCACCACTCGTTGATGGTGGAAGGCGGAAACTGCGCGAAGCAGTAGTAGCAAACCGCCACATCGCTTGCGAGCAGCCGCGTGCGATGCATCGATGATTCGCAGGTTCTTCCCATAGCCCCGGTTCCCAGGCCGCGTGCCGGCCCAGCCGCACACTACGCACGCGTCGCTCAGCGATCAAGCGTCCCGTCGTCCCGCAGCAACGCCATCGCCTGCATTCGCGATCGGACGCCCAGCTTCCCGAAAATGCGCGTCAACGCATTGCGCACGGTCTTGTCGCTGATGAACAGCGATGCCGCGATCTCGGCGTTGGTGCAACCGGCGACCAGGCGCTGGACGATCATGCGTTCGCGCTCGGTCAGTGCGGCCAGGCGATCGGATGATTCACCACCGAGGAAGCGCAACGTCTCCTCGCGGAACCGCGTCCACGCCGGTTCGTTCTCCAGCAGTACGTGGTTGCGCGATTCCAGTTCGACGAAGCGTGCACCGGGAATGTTCGCAGCGAGCAGACGGCCTTCTTCCAGCGGAACCACGCCATCCTGCCGGCTGTGCAGCACCAGCGTCGGCACGGCGACCTGCGGCAAGAGCCCTGTGACGTTGATGTGCGCGCGCGCCTCCAGCAGCGCGCTGGCGGCTTCGGCCGTGGTCGTCGTGCGCGCGAGTTCGTTGAACCACTGCACCTGCGCATCGGTGGCGTCGGGAATGAAGCGCGCGGTGAACACCTGCCGGAAAACCGGGTTGTGATCGTTCCACCCGCCGCGCGCGATATCGACGATGGCACGGTACATGCGCGCCGCCTCGGGGTTGTCGCGCTCGTACGCGCCGCGCGCGTAGCCGCCGTACAACAGCAGCTTCGACACGCGATGCGGATGTTTGACCGCATAGGCGATGCACGCCGCCGCGCCCTGCGAGACGCCCATCAATGCGAACGGTCCGTCGATGCCGGCCGCGTCGACGACGTTTTCCAGATCGGCCAGCCAGTCGGGAAGCGACAGGCTGCGTGGATCGCCACCCGTCATCCCGCAACCGCGTTCGTCGTACCGGATGAAATGGAAGTGGCTGCCGAAGAAGCGCGTCCAGTGCTGCCAGATCGGGCTTTCCAGGTCGTACTCGAGATGGCTCAGCCAGTTGGCGGCCTTCACCACGGTAAGGCCCGCCCCCATCGACGACCACGCGATGCGCGTGCCCTCGCGGCTGGTCAGGTAGCGGATCGACTGCTTCATGGCCGAACGCCCTCGGCGTGTCTGCCGTCAGTCTAGTCGGGACAAAGCTCACCCGGTAGCGCGCACGCGGGCCCGACGCCGGGACGTCCTTCCCCTGTGAACGCGCAGCACCGGAGCGGATGCTGCCGTCACGTCCACCGCCCTCCCCCACGGGCTTTCGAGGCTGTCATGAAGCGATGGTTGATCCTGCTCTACGGCGTGGCCTGTTACGCCGTCTTCTTCGCAACGTTCCTCTACGCGATCGGTTTCGTCGGCAACCTGTGGGTGCCCAAGGCGATGGATTCGGCGCGCGACACCCGCGTGCCGGTCGCGCTGGCGATCAATCTCGGCCTGCTCGCGCTGTTCGCGCTACAGCACAGCGTGATGGCGCGGCCGGCGTTCAAGCGCGCCTGGACGCGCGTGATTCCCGAATCCGCCGAGCGCAGCACCTACACGTTGCTGTCGAGCGTCGCGCTGATTCTGCTGTTCTGGCAGTGGCGGCCGCTGGGCGGCGTGGTGTGGCAGGTGGACAACGAAGTCGGCCGCGCATTGCTGTACGTCGCGTTCGCGTTCGGTTGGGGGCTTGTGCTGGTCTCGACGTTCCTGATCAACCACTTCGATCTGTTCGGACTGCGCCAGGTGTGGTTGCAGTTCCGCGGTCGCGCTTACCGTCCGCTGCCGTTCAAGACGCCGGGCCCATATCGCGTCGTTCGCCATCCGCTCTATGTCGGCTGGTTCTTCGCGTTCTGGGCGACGCCGACGATGACCGTGACGCATCTGGTGTTCGCACTGATGACGACGGCCTACATCCTGATCGCCATCCGGCTGGAGGAACGCGACCTGCTCGATGCGCTGCCGGAGTATGCGCAGTATCGGCGCGAGGTGCCGATGCTGGTGCCGCGCGCTTCCCGCAGCGCTCGTGTCGCCACGCGTCGGGCTGGTACGGCTGCGCAGCCTTAGTTGGCTGTACGTGGCGCGGATCGACAAGGTGCCGTCCATGCGTTGAGGTGCGGCGCAATGGTATTGCGCCCTACGTGCTGCCGGCCGCTGGATCAGAACGATTCCAGGCAAGGGGTGGTTCGTGTATCTGCGTATCTACGGGCCGGAAGCGGCGGCGTTCGATGGGACGTGGCGGCCGGGGGATTTCGAGCGCGCGTGATGGCTTCGCGTGATGCCTTCGTAGGATGGGTTTCGCACCGCGAAACCCATCGGGCCGGTCGCTGACACGTGGCGATGATGGGTTTCGCGAGCGAAACCCATCCTACGCCGAACCTTTTCACTCTCGTAGGATGGGTTTCGCTCGCGAAACCCATCGCCCCACGTTCAGAGGCCCCTCAACGTGTGCACTGCGACTGCGACTGCGAAAAAGGCTGAGGCGAAAGTTTGAACTGACGCACATGCGTCGTTGAATCGCCCGCGATGCGGCGGCACGCTGATTGGGCACCGGCGAATACGGTGTCGGGATTGGCATCCCGGATTACGTAAGGGCGCAAGCGCCCATCATCCGATGTCGGCGCTTCTTATTTCGCCGTGCATTCGCGATGATGGGCTTTACGTCAAACGCAGCTCGTCTATGGCGGGCGGCGCGAGGGAGCCGCAAGGCTCGCCGGAACCTTACGCCGGTATGCCAACCTCGTGTCGTCCGTCACCTCGATTGGCATCGTGGTGCCGGATTTCTTACTGCGTAAGGAATCCCGATACATGTCTAGAAAGAAGTGCACCGGCCACATAAGGCGGACCAAATCGCTGCCCGCCGTCACCCTCCCAACCGCCACCCTGCCCTTCGTCGCCACGCCCGAACAGGGCCGACCTCACTACTGGAACGTCCCGCCTGTCGGCGAAACCCTGGAAGACCACTGCGCCGCCGAAGACCTCGGCCGTGAATACGCCAGACACTACGCCCAGTGGTTGCAGTCCTACCCCGAACTGGTCGGCATGGGGTCCCTGGGCTGGATCGCCAGCGACATCGACTTCCGCGACGCGACCCGCGCAGGCTATTGGATCGGCTTCTTGTCCTGCATCGAAGGCATCCTCTTCGAGGCCACCTCTGCCTAAGCGATCGTAGGATGGGTTTCGCATCGCGAAACCCATCGAACCGACCGCTGACACGGGGCGATGATGGGTTTCGCAAGCGAAACCCATCCTACGAATATCGCCCGCGAGAAAGTCGCAGCTCCGACCCCGTCACGTCCACGTCGGGAAGACCTTCGATCCAGTCGCATCGACAAAGGCGAGAGAGGGATCTGGCAACGTCGATATTGGGAGCACCTGGTCCGTGACGAGGACGACCTGCAGCGCTGCGTGGATTACACGCACTTCAACCCGGTGAAGCATGGGCATGCCGGACGTGTTTCGGACTGGCCTTACTCGACCTTCCATCGCGAAGTGCGCGAGGGGCGTTTGCCACCCGGTTGGGGTGTATCAGCGGATATCGCAGGAGCTTACGGCGAACGGAGATGATGGGTTTCGCAAGCGAAACCCATCCTACGAGACTGATCGTATTTTGCAGGCCCGCGACATCAAGGCGGCAAGAGACATGGCGGCGCAACTTTGAGCGCCGCAGGACGGACGAATGTCATCGCATCTTATGACCACGAAGCTGACAACCAAACCTTTCGACGCAGCCGAGTTCCTCGACACCGACGAGGCCGTTGCGGCTTACCTTTCCGATGCCCTGGACTCCGGAGACGACGCCGTTTTCCAGGAAGCATTGCAGACGGCGGCACGCGCTCGGGGCATGGCTGAAATCGCGCGCGACGCGGGCCTTGGTCGTGAAAGCCTCTACAAGGCATTGCAGCCCGGTGCGCAGCCACGCTTCGCAACGGTGCGAAAAGTGATGGGCGCCTTGGGTGTGAACATCACGGTGGCCACGGCCAAGGCCTCGATAAAGAAGCGCGCTGTGACTCGAAAGAAGCGCGCTGTGACTCGGGTGTACGCGAAGAAGGTCGTAACCAGTACGGATGTTACAAAGCCGGCAGCGTCCAGGCGCGCGCGATCGAAGACTGCGCGCTGACAACCGAGAGAGTGCGATTCGCAGCCCGCAAAGGCTGACTCCACGCGTTACACGAAACCGCGGCTACCCACGCGGCCCTCAACACCCGGACGCAACACCCGCCCGAGGCCGCCCCTCTCACCGAGGGGCGGGCGGCATCAGCCGCGCTTACTCCTGCTCGGCCGGCGGCTCGCGATCGTGCTCGCTGCCACTTCCAGCAGGCGCCTTGTTCGCCTCCCGCGCAGCGGCCTTCTTCGCAGCCTTCTCGTCCTGCTGCTTCTTCTTCGCGATTTCGCGCTGACGCTTTTCGAATGAATAGTTGGGCTTTGCCAAGTGGGCTTCTCGCTCTGTCGTATGAAGGGATTGTTTGAAACTTTATCGCCGGCGATGCGTCGCGTGTTCGCGCTCAGTCGCCCTTGGATTGTGCGGAGGCGGACTTGCCCGTCGCCGCGGCCTTGTCGGTTTTACGCCGCAACGGCGTCACGCCCAGCACTTCCACATGCCCGCCCGCCTTGCTGAAGGCTTCCATGTCCGCGGCGATCCGCTCATGCGTCAGCGCCTTGTCGGCGGCGGGCTTGCCGAACGGTGAGGTGGAGTATCCGTCCGAACCGCTCGGGCGATAGGTGGACATGGGTGATGCCTCCGGTGACTTGGGATTATTGAAGGACCAGGTCGATCTGGCGAGCGCGATCGCGTGCGTAGTCCATTCGGACCGCTTCGCAGTACGGGCCGCCCATGACGAAGCGGCGGCATACCTCGGGCCGGCTTTCGTAGATGCCGCAGTTCATGCGCGCGCCGTCCATTGCGACGCACCAGCCGTCCTCATCCTTGGCCATGACCACCGGCCCGTTGGGGAGCTGGGTGGTCAGGTGGGACGGGATGTTGTCTTCGGGTTGCACCACTACCGTCAGCCGGCAGCAGACCGCGTCGCACCGCGCGCAGTCCGCCGGCCCGGTCAGATGGGCGCTGGGCTGCAGGGTGGTGCTTCGTTGTCGATCCGGCATCGCGATGGGACTCCCGGGCGCGGTTGCGCGCTTGTGTTGTGCCACCAAAGGCAGGAAGTCGCCGTGAACGCGGCTTCGGGTGGCGGGAAAGTGGCGGAGAGAGTGGGATTCGAACCCACGGAAGGTTTGACCCTTCGGCGGTTTTCAAGACCGCTGCCTTAAACCACTCGGCCATCTCTCCGTGCGGGCAGTGCGCCCTGCATCGACGCCGCGGTGCGCGGGGATCGGGCCGTCCAGAAGAAGCGGCCCGCGTGATGCGGGCCGCATTCTCTCATGCCTCGGTCACGATTCGGGGCGCCGGTGCGGGGTTTGCCGCCGGAGAATGCTTCGCCATGTCCTCCGGGCAGGGCTTGCCCTTGATCTCGCTGCATTGCAGGCGCGCGGATTCGACCAGGCCCGGGGCCTTCTCGGCGATGAAGTCGATGAAGACGCGCACCGCCGGCAGCAGGCCGCGACGCGAGGCGAACACGGCGTGGAAGATGCCCTGCGGCAGGCGCCAGTCGGGCAGCACGACTTCCAGCTCGCCACGGCGCACGGCTTCGGCGCAGATGGTTTCCGGCAGCAGCGTGATGCCCACGCCCTGCTGCGCCAGCTGCATCAGCATGGGGAAATCGAAGCCCATCACGCGCGGCTTGAGTTCGACGCGGCGCACGTCGCCATCGGGGCCGTGCAGTTCCCAGCGCTGGCGCGCGTCGTCCTCGCTCATGCTGAGGGTGACGTGGTCGGCCAGTTCGTCCGGGTTCTTCGGACGGCCCATGCGCTTGAGGTAATCGGGGCTGGCGACCAGCAGTTCCTGGATCTGACCGAAGCTGCGCATCACCAGGCTGCCATCGTCGTCGAGCTTGGAACGCACGCGCAGGGCGACGTCGATGCCTTCGTTGATGATGTCGACGCGGCGGTTGCTCACCAGCAGCTGCACGCGCACCTGCGGGAAGCGCGCGAGGAATTCCGGCAGCAGCTTGGGCATCTGCTGCTGCGCCATCCCCACCGGCACGCTGACGCGGATCACGCCGCGCGGTTCGGCGCTGAGGCGGTCGACGACTTCGTGCGCGGCCTGGGCTTCGGCAAGCATCGACTGCGCGTGCCGGTAGACGCTGTTGCCGACGTCGGTGACGGCGAAGCGGCGGGTGGAGCGCTGCAGCAGGCGCACGCCCAGGTCGGTCTCGAGCTGGCTGATGCGGCGGCTCAGGCGGGACTTCGGAATGCCGAGCGCGCGCTCGGCGGCGGCGAAACCGCCGTGCTCGACCACCATGGCGAAGTAGTAGAGGTCGTTCAGGTCTTGCATGGCCATAATTCCAATCCCAGAACAGTTAGTGACATTTGACCAGATTTATTCCATTACCGCAACGACCTAGATTGTTCTCCGAACCGGCACCCCGCCGATCGTTCCAATCGAGGCCCATCATGAAGCTCCTGCACCTGGATACCAGTGCCCTTGGCACCAATTCGGTCACCCGCGAACTGACCGCCGCCGTCGTGGCGCGCTGGCAGGACGCCCAGGCCGACCTCGCCGTCGAGTACCGCGATCTCGACGCCAACCCCCTGCCGCACCTCACCGGTCGCTCGCTGGCCAAGGCCGATCCGGCCCAGGCCGAAGCGGACGAGGCGACGCTGCAGCAGTTCCTCGATGCCGATGTAGTGGTGATCGGCGCGCCGTTTTACAACTTCAGCATTCCGTCGACGTTGAAGGCGTGGATCGACCGCGTCGCCGTCGCCGGCCGCACGTTCCGCTATACCGAAGCCGGTCCGGAAGGCATGGCGGGCGGCAAGAAGGTGGTGATCGTCAGCGGCCGTGGCGGCCAGTACGGCGACGCGAGCCCGGCCGACTTCCAGGAGGCGTACCTGCGCCAGGTGTTCGGTTTCATCGGCGTGACCGATGTGGAGATCGTCCGCGCCGAGGGCGTGGCGTACTCGCCGCAGCACCGCGCCGATGCGTTGGCCGCCGCGCACGCGTCCATCCGTTCGCCTCTTGCGAAGGCGGCCTGAGCAGGCAGCCAGCAGACGCGAGCCGGCCCACCCCTCCCCGCTTGAGCCGGCAACGCTAACGGGCCCGCAATGCGGGCCCGTTTTTTGTTGTTCTGCAGAGGCAGGGGACGGGAAAGGCGATCAAGCCAACCGCTCGACCCCGCCCATATACGGCCGCAGCACGTCCGGCACGGTGATCGAACCGTCCGCGTTCTGGTAGTTCTCCATCACCGCGATCAGCGCACGGCCCACCGCCGTGCCCGAGCCATTGAGCGTATGCACCAGCTCCGGCTTGCCCGTGGCGGGATTGCGCCAGCGAGCCTGCATGCGGCGGGCCTGGAAGCTTTCGCAGTTCGAGCACGAGGAAATCTCGCGATACGTGTCCTGCGAGGGCAGCCAGACTTCCAGGTCGAAGGTCTTGGTCGCGGCGAAGCCCATGTCGCCCGTGCACAGCAGCACGCGACGGTAAGGCAGGCCGAGCTTTTCCAGCACGACTTCGGCGCAGCGCGTCATGCGCTCGTGCTCGACGTAGCTTTCTTCCGGACGCGCGATCGTCACCAGCTCCACTTTCTCGAACTGATGCTGGCGGATCATGCCGCGCGTGTCGCGGCCGTGGCTGCCGGCTTCGGCACGGAAGCACATCGAGTGCGAGGTCATGCGCAGCGGCATCGCGTCGGCCTCGACGATCTCGTCGCGCACGATGTTGGTCAGCGGCACTTCCGAGGTCGGGATCAGGTAACGCTTGTGTGCGGTTTCGCCGTCGCCGATGGCGGTGGCGAACAGGTCGTCCTCGAACTTCGGCAGCTGGCCGGTGCCGCGCATGCTGTCGGCGTTGACGAGCAGCGGGACGTTGGTTTCCTGGTAGCCGTGCTCGCCGGCGTGCAGGTCGAGCATGAACTGCGCGAGCGCACGATGCAGGCGCGCCAGCGGCCCGCGCAGCACGGTGAAACGCGCGCCGCTGAGCTTGGCCGCGGTGTCGCCGTCGAGCCAGCCGTTGCGCGCGCCGAGTTCGACGTGGTCCTTCACCGGGAACTCGAACGTGCGCGGCGTGCCCCAGCGGTGCTGCTCGACGTTGTCGTTCTCGTCATTGCCCTGCGGCACCGATTCGTGCGGCAGGTTCGGCATCGTCAGCGCGATGGCTTCGATCTCGCCACGGATCGTCTCCAGCCGCACTTCGCTGGCCTTGAGCTCGTCGCCGAAACCGGCGACTTCGGCCATCAGCGCGCCCACGTCCTCGCCCTTGGCCTTGGCCTGGCCGATCGCCTTGGAGCGCGTGTTGCGCAGGTTCTGCAGTTCCTGCGTGCGCACCTGGATCTGCTTGCGCTCGGACTCCAGCGCTTCCAGCGCACTTGCGTCGAGTTCGTAGCCCCGGCTTTCGCGCAGGCGCGCGGCGAGTTCGGCGGGGTTGTGGCGCAGCAGGTTGGGATCGAGCATGGGGGCGTGGCACGAACGAGTGATCGAAGTCGCGATTATCGCGTGTAACCGCGGTTCAGGGCGACGGATTGCCGAAACGTTCACTTCCCGAAGGGCCGGCGTGGGCAGAATCGGGGAAGGTTTCCCACCGGTTCACGCATGTCGACACCCGCCTCCGCGCCGCATCGTCCCCCCTTCGACCTGACCCGCTGGCTGCCCGCGGGGCGCTCGTTCCTGTGGGTCCTGCTCGCCTTTGTCGTCGGGCTGGTGCTGTTCGCACTGGTGCTGTCGGTCGGGCGCAAGGACGACACGCTGTTCCGTGCCGGCACCGCACCGACCAGTGATGCCCCGCAATACGCGCCCCTGCCCGCCCCGTTGCCGGCGCAGCGCGACAACGCCAGCGGCATGGGCGCTCCCGCCGGGCAGTCGCCGGGCGAGGAGGAAGAACGCCCGCGGCTGGTCGAAACCCGCCCTGCGACGCCACCGCCGTCGCTGCCGGCTCCCGCGGCTGCCGTACCTTCCGGGCCCGCTTCGCGACCCGAACCTCTGGCCGGCCAGACGCCCGCGCCGCGCTATCCCACGCAATCGCTGCGTCGCGGCGAAAGCGGCACGGTGATGGTGCGGGCGCAGATCGGGCCAGACGGCGTCCCCAGCGACGTCGAGGTCGCCAACGGCAGCGGTTCGCGATATCTGGATCGCGCGGCAGTGGACGCCGTGAAGCGCTGGCGCTTCCGTCCGGCGACACAGGGCGGCCAGCCGACGACGGGTACGGTGATGGTGCCGATCGAGTTCAAGGCGCAGCGCTGATCCAGCGCTGCCGGTCGATCCCTCGCGCTATCCCCCGCGCGCGCGGCGCTCGCGGATCAGGCCGTAGGCCATGCAGCAGCCGAACAGCAGGCCGAGCGGCGCGCGGGCGTATTCGAATCGCCACAGCAGCGAATCGAAGTTGTTGGCGATCAGCACGATGCCGACGCAACCGGCCAGTCCCCAGAAACTGGCGGTGGATACGATGCCCGTGCGCCACGCCAGCCAGAGCTCGCGCATGAGCAGCGCGAACACGCCGAACAGCAGGGCGGCACCGATGACGCCCAGGCCAACCAGCGCATCGAGGTAGGCGTTGTGCAGGTGGACGAACTGCTCGCCGCCGGTGGGCAGGCGCGCGCGTTCGATCAGGACCGGAATCGTGTCCAGGCCCCAGCCAAGCCACGGCCGTTCGAGGAAACGCTCCACGCCCATCCGGTAGAGCAGCATGCGGATGCCCACGGCCTTGTTGCCGGGGATCGCGGTGTCCAGGCCGTCGATGTCGGACGGCAGGGGTGCACGGCCGGTGGACGGTTCCGGCGTCGGCGCGATCGCCGTGTCGGCCGGAGCATCCACAGGAGCGGGTGCAGCGGGCTGCGCCGCCGGCGGCGGTGGCGTCGGTGCGATCGCCGGTGCGGCGATCGGCGCGCCTTCCGGCACGACGCTCGATGCGGGAGCGCTCGCATGGTCCGCGTGTTTCCTGTCGACCAGCGCCTCGACCCATGCCGGCATCAGCTGGTTCGCGCCATCGAAACGCAACGCGAAGATGCGATGCGCGGCGAGCACCAGCACGAGGCAGACCAGCGCCGCCATCACGATCGGCTGCCACGGCAGCGGGCGGCGGCGCGGACCACGGGTGAACGCATACCCGACGATCGCCAGCGGCACCGAAACCATGAACGACAACCAAGCACCGCGCGACTGCGAGAACAGCAGCACGCAGAAGCAGCCGGCGAAGGCCAGCAACGCCACCGCGAGCAGCCACGTGCGACGCGTACCGCGCGGGTAGTCGCGCCAGATGCCGATCAGCAGGCACAGCGTGAGCCAGCCACCGACGGCGGCGACCATGCCGCTGAGGTTCTGCGAGATACCGAACCGTGGGCGCATTTCGCCCGAC
>Ga0102594_1000378_pt1 | contig 46466 bp, 48 predicted proteins | sample AraplaCol_mLB_r2_2_FD_76863 | JGI IMG/M metagenome (GOLD analysis project Ga0102594, IMG submission 76863) | Arabidopsis root microbial communities from North Carolina, USA - plate scrape MF_Col_mLB_r2 (SPADES assembly) (version 2) | ecosystem: Host-associated > Plants > Roots > Endosphere...
TCCAGGTAGGCGTCGTACCAGGCCATCTCGCGGATCATGGCGTCGGCCACTTCCGGCGTGGTGGCGCGCGAGGTGAGCTGGTCGATGCCGTCGCGTACCTCGGTGACTTCCGAGAACATCACGGTGGCGCCCGCGCGCACCAGCAAGTCGGTGCAAAAGCCCACCGCCGGGTTGGCGGTGACGCCCGAGAAGGCGTCGCTGCCGCCGCACTGCACGCCCACCACCAGCTCGCTGGCTGGCACGGTCTCGCGGCGGCGCGCGTTCAGGCGCTCCAGGTGTTCCTCGGCCTGGCGCATGACCGAGTCGATCATGGACATGAAGCCCACGTGCGCCTCGTCCTGCAGGCAGACCACGTCGAGCTTGCTCTCGGCCGAGGCGCCGATGTCGGCCACGTTGCGCTCGTCCACCAGGGGGATGGTGCCGGGGGGCAGCAGGCGCTCGGGCTGCAGCTTCTCGCAGCCCAGGCTGACCACCATCACCTCGCCACCGAAGTTGGGGTTCAGGCTGATGTTGCGCAGGGTGCGGATGGGCACGATCGCATCGGGCGCGTCGATGGCCACGCCGCAGCCGTAGCTGTGCTCCAGCGCCACCACGTCGTCCACGTTCGGGTACTTGGGCAGCAGTTCCTTCTTGATGCGCTGCACCGCGAAGTCGGTGACACCGGCCACGCACTGCACGGTCTGGGTGATGGCCAGGATGTTGCGGGTTCCCACCGAGCCGTCGGGATTGCGAAAGCCCTCGAAGCTGAAGCCTTCCAGCGGCGTCGCAGCCGGCGGCTTGACGGTGGCGATGGGCAGGCCCTCGAGTTCGCGCGCGGCCGGCATCTGCAGCAGGCGCTCGTGCACCCAGCTGCCTGCGGCAATGGGCTTGAGCGCGTAGCCGATGGCCACGTTGTAGCGAAGCACCGCATCGCCCTCGGCCAGGTCGACCAGCGACACCTTGTGGCCCTGCGGCACGTTGTCGACGAGGGTGAGGCCGTCGTCGAACACCGTGCCGGCCTTCAGGCCGCCGTCGTTGGCGACGATGGCGACGTTGTCGGCCGGATGGACCTGGATGCGGTGGGGCGCGCGCGTGCTCATGGTGAAGCCCGGACTACTTGGCGACGACGGTCGGGTTGAACAGCTCGGGCAGCCACATCGAGAAGGAGGGCACGTAGGTCACCAGCATCAGGCACACCAGCAGCGCGCCGTAGAAGGGCCAGATGGACCGCATCACCGTCCCCACGGAGACCTCCCCGATCGCGCATCCTATGAACTGCGTGGTGCCCACCGGCGGCGTGTTCAGGCCCAGTGCGCAGTTGATCAGCATCACGATGCCGAACTGCACCGGGCTCATGCCGAACTGCATGGCGATGGGCAGGAAGATCGGCGTGCAGATCAGGATGGTGGCCGCCATGTCCAGGAAGGTGCCCAGCAGGAACAGCAGCACGTTGATCATCAGGAAGATCACCCAGGGCGAGCTCGACACGCTGGTCATCAGCTCACCGGTCTTCTGCGGCACCTCGTACAGCGCCATGAAGTAGCCGAAGGCCGAGGAGATGCCGATCAGCAGCAGCACCACGCCGGTGGTGCGGCAGGCCTTGGCGCAGGCCTTGATGAAGTCGTGCCAGCTCAGCGACCGGTACACGAACACCGTGACGATCAGCGCCCACAGCACCGCGGTGGCGGCCGACTCGGTGGCGGTGAACACGCCCGAGAGAATGCCCGCGAGGATGATGACCACGATCAGGAGGCCCGGCAGCGCCGCGACGAAGGAGGCCAGCACCTCGCCCCAGCCGGGGAAGGCGCCGCGGATCGGGTAGCCGCGCTTGATGGCCACGTAGTAGGCGGCCGCCAGGTTGCACAGCGTGAGGATCAGCGCCGGAATGAGGCCCGCCAGGATCAGGCTGAGCACGCTCACCGAGGCGATGCCCGTGGTGGCCAGCGTGAAGATGATCAGGTTGTGCGAGGTGGGCATCAGCGCGCCCACCAGGGCCGCGTGGGTGGTGACGTTGACCGCGTAGTCGGCGTCGTACCCTTCCTTCTTCATCAGCGGGATCATCACCGAGCCCATGGCCGACACGTCGGCCACCGGCGAGCCGGCGACGCCGCCGAACAGCGTGCAGCCCACCACGTTGCTCATGCCCAGGCCGCCGCGCACGTGGCCGATCAGGCTGTTGGCGAAGCGCACGATGCGCTGGGCGATGCCGCCGTAGAGCATGAGCTCGCCGGCGAACACGAAGAAGGGGATGGCCAGGAAGGAGAAGATCTGCATGCCGCCGACCATCTTCTGGAACACCACGGCGGTGGGCAGGCCCGCATACCAGACCGTGGCCACCGAGGCCAGGCCGATCGAGAAGGCCACCGGCACGCCCAGGATGAGCAGTACCGCGAAGGCGATGGTCAGGACAGTCAGTTCCACGCTGGCACCACTTCCTCGCCGCGCACGAGCGCGACGATATGTTCGATTGAGAAAAGCACGATGAGGATGCCCGCCACCACCAGCGCGAGGTAGTCCGCGCCTACGGGGATGTGCAGCATGGGCTTGAGGTCGCTCCACTTGAGCTGGGTCCACATCCAGCCGCTCCAGACCATGATGGCGCCGAAGAAGGCCACCAGTGCGTGGATCAGGATCTCGATCTTCAGGCGCATCGATTCGGGCAGCAGGGAGACGAGCGAGTCGAGGCCGATGTGGCCCGAGTCGCGCACGCCCACGGCCACGCCCAGTGCGGTGACGTACAGCACCAGCTGCAGCGCCAGGTCCTCGGCCCAGGTCGGCGTGTCGTTGAACACGTAGCGGCCCACCACCTGGTACTGCACGCACACGATGATGCCGATGAGCATCACCACGGCCAGCATCAGGCTGTACTTGGAAAGAAAGGCGCAGATGCGCGAGTAGAGGTGGCGCGCGGGCGGACGCTCGTGTCCCTCGTTCAGCTCGTGGAGCTGCAGGGGCACGTCGTTCACGTCCGTGGCCGTCTCGGCCGGTTGGGCGGCGAGGGTCATGGAAGTCTCTTCAGGATGGATCCGGGACCGTCCCCGCCGGGCAGGGCGGGAACGGGTTCGCGACAAAGGCGCGCGACTTACTTGCCGCTGTCCTGCACGGCCTTCACCAGGCGCTGCAGGTCAGGCGTGGTGATGAACTTGGCGTACACCGGGGCCATGGCCGCGCGGAAGGAGGCCTTGTCCACGTCCGTCACGATGGTCGCGCCGCCCTTGGTCACCACTTCCAGCGACTTGGCTTCCTGCTCGTCCCACTTCTTGCGCTGGAAGGGCACGGAGTCCTTGGCGGCCTGGCGGAACAGCTGCTGGTCTTCCTTCGACAGCTTGTCGTACACGGCCTTCGACATCACCAGCATTTCCGGCGCCATCGAGTGCTCGGTGCGCGAGTAGATCTTCACTGCCTCGTAGTGCTTGAAGCCGTCGTAGGAGGGGATGTTGTTCTCGGCCGCGTCGATCAGGCCGGTCTTCAGCGCGGTGTAGACCTCGCCGGCAGGCATGGGCGTGGGGTTGGCGCCCATGGCGCTGGCCAGCGCGATCCACAGGTCAGACTGCTGCACGCGGATCTTCAGGCCTTTGGTGTCGGCCACCGACTTCACCGGCTTCTTGGCGTAGATGGAACGCGCGCCGCTGTCGTAGAAGGCCAGGCCGACCAGGCCTTCATGCTCGCAGCCCTTGAGGATCTCCTCGCCGATCGGGCCGTCCAGCGTCTTGCGCATGTGGTCGATCGAGCTGAACAGGAAGGGCATGGTGGGCACCAGCGTCTTCGGGCACATGGAATTCAGCGCGCTGATGTTCACGCGATTCATCTCCAGCGCGCCGATCTTGACCTGGTCGATGGTCTCCTTCTCCGAGCCGAGGGCGCTCTTGTTGAAGACCTTGATCTTGTACTTGCCGTTGCTGCGCTTTTCCAGCAGTTCGCTCATGTGCTTGACGGCGGCCACGGTGGGGTAGTCGTCGCTGTTGTGCACGTCGGCCGAGCGGAACTCGACGGCGTGCGCAGCCAGGGCGCAGGCGCTCGCGGCGAGCGCGATCAGGGTGCGGGTGTATTTCATTTGTCTTCCTCTTTGGTGGGTGGTTGAAATCTGATGGAAACGCTTGAAAAACTCAGAACCGGCAGGCGGGCTCGGGCAGGCCCTTCACGCCGGGGTTCAGGGCGAACACACCGCCGGCCAGGGGCTGGTCCGACAGGTCCCCGCCGGGGCGGATGGAGGTCACGAAGAGGGTGTCCAGCCCGCTGCCGCCGAAGGCGCACATGGCGGGCTTCTTCACCGGCACGGCCAGCGAGCGGTCCAGCCTGCCCTCGGGCGTGAAGCGGTGCACCAGGCCGGCGTCGTTGCCGCAGATCCAGTAGCAGCCGTCGGCATCGACCGCGGCGCCGTCTGGGCGGCCGGGCAGGGGCTTCATGTCGACGAACAGGCGGCGGTTGTGCGGCGTGCCGGTCTGGGTGTCGTAGTCGAAGGCCCAGATCGCCTGCACGTTCGGATGCGAATCCGACAGGTACATGGTGCGGCCGTCGGGGCTGAAGGCCATGCCGTTGGGCACGATCATGTGCTCGAAGTGGACGCGCAGCGCCGCCTCGGCGTTGACGTCGCTCTGGTAGCGGTACACACGCCCCACCTCGCGCGCGGCGGCCATGTCCATCAGCATGGTGCCGGCCCAGAAGCGCCCCTGGCGGTCGCAGCGGCCGTCGTTGAAGCGCATGCCCGATTGCTCGTGCGCCACGTTGGCCAGGCGGGTGGCGGCCAAGGTGCCGTCCTCCTTCGCCGCGATGGCGAACAGGCCGCTTTCCATGCCCGCGATCCATTGGCCGGGATGGCCCTCGCGCGGTGCGATGCAGGCGAGCATTTCCTCGCCCGTCCAGGTGCGGTGGGCGCCGGAGGCGGGCTCGATGCGGTGCAGTTGCCGGGCGGGGATGTCCACCCAGTAGAGGGCTTGCTCGTTCACGCTCCACACGGGGCTCTCGCCCGTGCCGCAGCGTGCGTCCAGGATCAGTTCGGCTTGCATGTCCGGGGGCGCGCGTCGCGCGTCAGTCGCCGAAGGGGCCCTGGGCGGTGAAGGCGCCGCCCTGGTAGATGGCGTTGGGGTCGGTGGGCGCCACCGGAGGCTGCGCCTCGACCTTGGCGCGGAACACCTCGGAGCTGTCCTGCGGCACGAAGCCCAGGTGCGCGGCGGCGCCGTTGTCCCACCAGACGTCGCGGTTGGCCGACATGCCGTAGACCACGGTGTGCTTCACATCCGGCGTGAAGAGCGACTTCTGGATCAGCTGCGTGAGGTCGCGGTAGCTGAGCCAGGTGCTCATCATGCGGCGGTTGGCCGGCTCGGGGAAGGAGGAGCCGATGCGGATCGACACGGTCTCGATGCCGTAGCGGTCGAAGTAGAACTGGGCCACGTCCTCGCCGAAGGACTTCGACAGGCCGTAGTAGCCGTCGGGACGGCGCGCGGCATGGGCGTCGATGTGCTCGTCCTGCTTGTAGAAGCCGATCACATGGTTGGAGCTGGCGAAGACGACGCGCTTCACGCCATGGCGGCGGGCCGCCTCGTAGATGTGGAAGACGCCCTTGATGTTGGCTTCCAGGATTTCCTCGAAAGGGCGTTCCACCGACACGCCGCCCAGGTGCACGATGGCGTCGCAGCCGTCGACCAGGGCGTCCACTGCCTTCTTGTCGGCCAGGTTGCAGGGCACGACTTCCTCATGAGCGGCGCTGGCGGGGGCCATGTCGGCCAGGTCGGACAGGCGAATGACCTTCGCGAAAGGCTGCAGGCGCTCGCGCAGCACCTTGCCCAGGCCGCCGGCGGCGCCGGTCAGCAGCAGGCGGGAAAGCTTGGGGGCGGCAGAAGTGGCTTCGGCCGGATGCTGGCCGCTTGTCTCGCTCATGGTGTCCTGGTGTAAGTTATCTGTTGTCGTACAACTCTCGCCCAATTATCATCAGGCGATGTCGCGCGTGTCAACAGAGCTTCCCACCCCCACCGCTGCCCCGGCGGAGGTGCTGGCGGGGCGCCCGCGGCCCCGCGGGCGCGGCCTGGCGCACAACCTGGTGGACGCCTTCAGCGTGCAGATCCGCGACGGCGCGTTGCGGCCGGGCGACAAGCTGCCGACCGAGTCGGCCATCATGCAGTCCTTCGGCGTCAGCCGCACGGTGGTGCGCGAGGCGCTGTCCAAGCTGCAGGCAGGCGGCCTGGTCGAGACGCACCACGGCATCGGCACCTTCGTGCTGCAGCCGCGCGCGACCGGCATGTTCCGGCTCGACGCCGGCGACATCGCCACCTCGGTCGACGTGCTGGCCGTGCTGGAGCTGCGCATCAGCCTGGAGACGGAGTCGGCGGGCCTGGCCGCCTCGCGCCACACCGAGGCGCAGTTGCAGGCCATGCGCCAGGCGCTGGACGACTTCGAGACCAACGTGGCGCAGGCCGGCGACACGGTGGCGCCGGACTTCCGCTTCCACCTGGAGATCGCGCAGGCCACCGGCAACCAGTACTTCGCGGACATCATGAGCCACCTGGGCACCACGATCATTCCGCGCACCCGCATCAACGCGCTGCGCAACCTGGACCGCGGCGGCGAGTACCTCAGCCGGGTGAATCGCGAGCACGAAGAGATCTACGCGGCCATCGCGCGGCGCGACCCCGAGTCGGCCCGCGCGGCCATGCGCATCCACCTGACCAACAGCCGCGAGCGCCTGCGCCTGGCGCAGGAAGCGGCGCGCCAGGCCCAGCAGGGCGCCGAGCCCGGCAAGACCTCCCGCTGAACGAAGGGCGGGGCGGCGCGCCGCCCTTCACCTGCTGGACAAGTTGTTCTTTGAGTTGTACGATGACTGACGACAAACTGGAGGCCGCATTTTTCCGCGAACGCGGTGAAGGCATGCGCCGACTTCCCTTCCACATCCCAAGGAGACATCACATGAACATCCAACGCCGGCGCCACCTGATCGGTGCCTCCCTGTTGATCGGCGCTGCCTCGGCCGGCTTCCAGGCGCCCGCCCTGGCGCAGTCGGAATGGCAGCCCAGCAAGCCCATCCGCATCGTGGTGCCCTACCCGCCGGGCGGCTCGTCGGACATCATCGCCCGCGCCATCAGCCAGCCGCTGTCGGCGGCGCTGGGCCAGCCGGTGATCGTGGACAACAAGCCCGGCGCCAACGGCAACCTGGGCGCCGACCTGGTCGCCAAGGCGCCGGCCGACGGCTACACGCTGCTGCTGTGCGACGTGGGCGCGCTGGCCATCAGCCCCTCGGTCTACACGAAGCTGAGCTTCGACCCCTCCAAGGACCTGCGCGGCGTGACCATGCTGGCCTACTCGCCGCACCTGCTGGTGGTGCATCCCTCGGTGAAGGCCGGGAACCTCAAGGAACTGGTGGCCCTGTCCAAGACGAGCGACCTCAATTTCGCCGTCACCGCCACCGGCAGCGCGCCGCACCTGGCGGGCGTCGCGCTGCAGCGCGCGGTGGGCGCCAAATGGGTGTACGTGCCCTACAAGGGCGGCGTTCAGGCCATCCAGGACACGGTGGCCGGCCAGACGCAGGTGCTGATGAACGGCATGCTGGCCACGCTGCCGCAGGTGCAGAACGGCAAGCTCAAGGTGCTGGCGGTGTCCAAGGCCACGCGCATGCCGCTGATCGGCAACGTGCCCACCGTGGCCGAGCAAGGCGTGCCCGGCTTCGAGTCGGGGACCTGGCAGGGCGTTCGTGTGCCGCGCGGCACGCCCGACGCAGCGGTCAACCGCCTGAACAAGGAACTCATCACCATCATCCGCTCGGCCGACATCCGCTCGCGCCTGGCCGGGCAGGGCGCCGAGGTGGTGACCATGACCCCCGCCGAGGAAGAGCAGTTCTTCGCCAAGGAACGCGCCCGCTGGGCCAAGGTCGTCAAGGACGCCGACATCAAGCTCGACTGAGCGCACCCCGATTCTTTCCCCTCACACCCAACCCGCAACCCCTTTTCACTGGACCGTTCGAAGATGAATCCGCAAGAACTCAAGACCATCATGGGCTCCGGCCTGCTCTCCTTTCCGCTGACCGACTTCGACGCGAACGGCGACTTCAACAAGAAGGGCTACATCGAGCGCCTGGAATGGCTGGCGCCCTACGGCGCGACCGCGCTGTTCGCGGCCGGCGGCACGGGCGAGTTCTTCTCGCTGACGGCCGAGGAATACCCCGAGATCATCAAGACGGCCGTCGACACCTGCCGCGGCAAGGTGCCGATCATCGCCGGCGCCGGCGGCCCGACCCGCTTCGCCATCCAGTGCGCGCAGGCCGCCGAGAAGGCCGGCGCCCATGGCATCCTGCTGCTGCCCCACTACCTGACCGAAGCCGGCCAGGAAGGCCTGGCCGCGCACGTGGAAGCCGTGTGCAAGAGCGTGAAGTTCGGCGTGATCGTCTACAACCGCGCCAACAGCCGCCTCAAGCCCGAGACGCTGGCCAAGCTGGCCGAGCGCAACCCGAACCTGGTGGGCTTCAAGGACGGCGTGGGCGACATCGAGCTGATGAACTCCATCTTCCTGAAGATGGGCGACCGCTTCGCCTACCTGGGCGGCCTGCCCACGGCCGAGGTCTATGCCGCCGCCTACAAGGCGATGGGCACGCCGGTGTACTCCTCGGCGGTGTTCAACTTCATCCCCAAGACGGCGATCCAGTTCTACGAAGCCGTGCGCGACGACGACATGGCCACGCAGCACCGCCTGCTCAAGGACTTCTTCATGCCCTACCTGGACCTGCGCAACCGCATGCCCGGCTATGCCGTGAGCATCGTCAAGGCGGGCGCCAAGCTGGTGGGCCACGACGCCGGCCCGGTGCGCGCGCCGCTGACCGACCTCAAGGCCGACGAAATGGACAAGCTGAAGGCCCTGATCGACACTCTCGGCCCGCAATAAAGCGTCCGGAGCGAAGCAAGATGCAGCAACACGACAATTTCATCGGCGGCCAGTGGGTCAAGGGCAACAGCTACAGCCCGAACATCAACCCCTCGAACCTGGCCGACACCATCGCCGAGTACGCCCAGGGCGACGCGGCACAGGTGAACGCGGCGGTGGCCGCCGCCACCGCGGCCTTCCCGGCCTGGGCCACCGGCAGCGTGCAGGCGCGCTCGGATGCGCTGGACAAGATCGGCAACGAGATCATCGCCCGCAAGGAAGAGCTGGGCACGCTGCTGGCGCGCGAGGAAGGCAAGACCAAGGCCGAAGGCATCGGCGAGGCCGCGCGTGCCGGCTACATCTTCAAGTTCTTCGCCGGCGAGTGCCTGCGCCTGGCCGGCGAGCTGCTGCCTTCGGTGCGCCCGAACATCGGCGTGGAGATCACCCGCGAGCCCGTGGGCGTGGTGGGCCTGATCACGCCGTGGAACTTCCCCATCGCGATCCCCGCCTGGAAGATCGCGCCGGCGCTGGCCTTCGGCAACTGCGTGGTGCTCAAGCCGGCCGACCTGGTGCCCGGCTGCGCCTGGGCGATCGCCGAGATCATCAGCCGCTCGGGCATTCCCGCGGGCGTCTTCAACCTGGTGATGGGCCGCGGCAGCGTGATCGGCAATGCGCTGGTCGAGCATCCGGGCGTGCATGCCATCAGCTTCACCGGCTCGGTGGGCGTGGGCCGCGCCATCGCGCAGCGCTGCGTCGAGACGCACAAGAAGGTGCAGCTGGAGATGGGCGGCAAGAACCCGCAGGTGGTGCTGGACGATGCCGACCTGGCGCAGGCGGTGGAGCTGAGCGTGCAGAGCGCCTTCTATTCCACCGGCCAGCGCTGCACGGCTTCGAGCCGCCTGATCGTCACCGAAGGCATCTACCCGAAGTTCATCGAGGCCATGAAGGCGCGCATGGACAAGATCAAGGTGGGCGACGCGCTGGCGCAGGGCACCGACATCGGCCCCGTGTCCAGCCAGAGCCAACTCGAGCAGGACCTGAGCTACATCGAGATCGGCAAGGGCGAGGGCGCCACGCTGGCCGCCGGCGGCCAGCGCCTGAAGCTGGACACCGAGGGCTTCTACATGCAGCCGGCGCTCTTTTCCGAGTCGGTGGCCCCGATGCGCATCAACAAGGAAGAGATCTTCGGTCCGGTGGCCAGCGTGATCCGCGTGAAGGACTACGACGAGGCCCTGGCCACGGCCAACGACACCGAGTTCGGCCTGTCGGCGGGCATCGCCACGACCAGCCTGAAGTACGCCACGCACTTCAAGCGCCACAGCCAGGCCGGCATGGTGATGGTGAACCTGCCCACCGCAGGGGTGGACTACCACGTGCCCTTCGGCGGGCGCAAGGGATCGAGCTACGGCCCGCGCGAGCAGGGCAGGTACGCGCAGGAGTTCTTCACCACGGTGAAGACGGCCTACACCTTCGCCGGCTGAGAAGAGAACTGCATGACGCCGTCGGCCAGCCTGGCCCAGCGCAGTTGCACCCAATCGGCCAGGTAGTTCTGGTTGAGCTGCCAGGGCCTGGCCTGGCCCTGGCGGGGCAGCTGGGCCTGGGCGCGCTGCAGGTAGCCTGAGGACAGCGCCACCCAGGACGGCCGCGTCGTCGCGTTCGCGCGCTCGTCGACGCGCGGCGTGCATTGCGCATAGCCCTCGCGCCGCATGTGCTGCAGAAGCCGGCACACGAAGATGCTCGCCAGGTCCGACTTGAGCGTCCACGAGGCGTTGACGTAGCCGATGACCGTGGCCAGGTTGGGCACGCCGCCGAACATCACCCCCTTGTAGTACACCAGCGAGGACGGCTCGATGGCGCGGCCGTCCACCGCCAGCTTCAGCGCGCCCAGCGGCTTGAGCGTGAGGCCGGTGGCGGTGACGACGATGTCTGCGCTCAGGTGCGTGCCGCTCCTGAGGTCGATGCCGTTGCGCGTGAAGTGGTCGACCTCGTCGGTCACCATGCTCACCCGGCCTTCGCGGATGCCCTTGAAGAGATCTCCATCCGGCACCAGGCACAGGCGCTGTTCCCAGGGCTTGTAGCGGGGCGCGAAGTGCTTGGCCACGTCGTAGCCCGGCGCCAGCTGCTGGCGCACCATGCCGATGAGGAAGGCCCGGGCACGCTGCGGCCGGCGCATGCAGGTGCGGTAGACGTACATGCCGAAGAGCAGGCTGCGCCAGCGGTTGAGGCCGTGCGCGAGACGCGCGCCCAGGCGCCGCCGCAGCCAGTTGGCCGAGGCATCCACCGAGGGCCGCACCGCCATGTAGGTGGGCGAGCGCTGCAAGAGCGTCACGTGTGCCGCCTGCGCCGCCAGGGCCGGCACCAGCGTGACGGCGGTGGCGCCGCTGCCGATCACCACCACCTGCTTGCCGCCGGCGTCGAAGTCCTCGGGCCAGTGCTGCGGATGCACGATGCGCCCGGCGAAGGCCTCTCGCCCCGTGAACTCGGGCGTGTAGCCGGCGTCGTAGTCGTAGTAGCCGGTGCACAGCAGCAGGAAGCGGCAGCGCAGCTGGAGCTCGCCCGCGTCGCCGGCGCGGTCGATGGCCACCGTCCAGCGCGCCTCCCGGCTGCCCCAGCTCGCCTCGCGCACGCGATGGCCGTAGCGGATGAGCGGCGCCACGCCTTCCTCGCGCGCGGTGTCCTGCAGGTAGCGGAGGATCTCGGCGCCGCCGGCGATGCTCTTCTCGCCGGTCCAGGGACGGAAGGCGTAGCCGAGCGTGTGCATGTCCGAGTCGGAGCGCACGCCCGGATAGCGGAACAGGTCCCAGGTGCCGCCCAGCCGCTCGCGCGCCTCGACGATGGCCACGCGATGCTGCGGGCATCGGCGCCGCAGGTAGCTCGCGGCGCCGATGCCGGACAGGCCGGCGCCGACGATCAGCACATCGACATCGAGGGCATCGTTGGGATCTGCATCCATGCTCACCTCACCTCGGCAGCGCCAATGCGAAGCTCAGGCTCGCCACCCCCAGCAAGGTCGACAGCGTGACGAGCCCCGCCACGAAGGGGCCGTTGTACCCCATCCGGCTGGCGAGCACATAGGCGCTCGACGCGGTGGGCACGGCGGAGAAGGTCAGCAGCACGCTCGCCTGCAGGGGCTCCAGCCGCATCGCGCGGGCCAGCCCCCAGGCCACGAGCGGCAGGAAGAAGTGCCGGATGGACAGCACCGACGCCGCCAGCACCTTGCCCTTGCCCAGCTGCGAGAACTGCATGCCGGCGCCCGCGGCCATCAGTCCCAGGGCCAGCGAGGCGCCGCCGATGCGCGAGAGCGTGGGCGTGAGCCAGTTGGGCACGGTGAAGCCCAGCACGTTGGCCAGCAGGCCCGAGGCGGTCGCGATGATGAGCGGGTTGCGCACCAACTGGTGCAGGAAGCCAGTCTGCGCATGCCGCGCCATCGGCCACACCGAGGCCACGTTGAGCAGCGGCACGCACACGCCGATCAGCACCGCGATCAGCAGCAGGCCCTGCGCGCCGGCCAGCCGCTCGGCCAGCGTGAGGCTGATGAAGGAGTTGAAGCGGAAGGCCACCTGCGCGCTGGCCGCGTGCTCGCGCGCATCGATGTGCGTGCGCAGCCAGGGCAGGTAGGGCAGGCTGTAGGACAGGGCGATGCCGGCGGCGCTGAGCATCAGGCCCGCGGCCACCAGGCTGGAGGTGGCGCCGAAGTCCAGCGGGCTTCGCACGATCGAATGGAAGAGCAGGACCGGAAAGAGAAAGTAGTACACCAGGCTGTCGACCTGGTCCCACACCTTGCGGTTCAGCGCCGTGTAGCGGCACAGCAGCCAGCCGCAGGCGATGAGGGAAAAATCCGGAAAGAGAAGCTGCGCATGGTTCACCTTTCCGAGGATAAACCGCCCATTGCCATGGGTAATCCATGGAATGGGCGGCCCGGGCTTGACGCTAGGATCGGTGTCTCGAAATCGACGATCCGTCCAACCCAAGGAGTTCCCTGATGATTCATAGTCGCCATTGGGCCGTGCTGGCCGCTTGCGCCACCGCGATGCTCAGCATGGCCGGCCCCAGCCAGGCGCAAAACTATCCCAGCAAGCCCATCGAGCTGCAGGTCCCCTTCGCCCCCGGTGGCACCACGGACATCGTGGCCCGCGTCGTGGCCGATCCGATGAGCCGCGTGCTCGGCCAGAGCGTGGTGGTGATCAACAAGGCTGGCGGTGGCGGCAGCGTGGGCGCCAACGAGACGGCCAAGGCCGCCCCCGACGGCTACAAGCTGGGCGTGGCCACGGTGTCCAGCACGGCGGCCAACCCGGCCATCAACCCCAAGACGCCCTACAACCCGCTCACCGACTTCACGCCGATCATCAACCTGGCGGCCACGCCCAACGTGATCGCGGTCAACCCGAGCTTCCCGGCCAAGAACTACCAGGAGTTCATCGCCGAGCTCAAGCGCAATCCGGGCAAGTATTCGTACTCCAGCTCGGGCACGGGCGGCATCGGCCACCTGCTGATGGAGCTCTACAAGAACCTGACCAACACCTTCGTCACCCACATCCCGTACCGCGGCGCCGGCCCGGCGCTCACCGACACGGTGGGCGGCCAGGTGCCCATGATCTTCGACAACCTGCCCTCGGCCATGCCCTTCATCCAGGCCGGCAAGCTGGTGCCCATCGTGGTGGCCGCACCGCAGCGCCTGAAGGAACTGCCCAACGTGCCCACCTTCAAGGAAGTGGGCCTGGAGCCGGTGAACCGCATGGCCTACTACGGCATCCTCGGTCCCAAGGGTCTGCCCAAGGAAGTGGTCGACAAGATCAACGCCAGCGCGAAGAAGGCGCTGGAGGAGCCCGCGGTGCGCAAGCGCATCGAGGAAACCGGCTCGGTGGTGGTTGCCAATACGCCCGAGCAGTTCGCCGAGCAGATCAAGGCGGAGCTGGCTGTCTACAAGCAGGTGGTTGCCAAGCAGAAGCTGACGCTGGACTGATCCCGCTCCCGCGTTCGACGCAAGCAGAAAGCCGCCTTTCGGGCGGCTTTCTTTTTTTCTTTTGCTAGGCTTGCGCCCCGATGACTGCATTGCCTGCCGCCGCTGCCTTCCCCGAGATCGACGAGTTCGTCGACGCGCTGTGGCTGGAGCATGGCCTGGCCAAGAACACGCTGGAGGCCTACCGGCGCGACCTGAGCCTGCTCGCCCAGTGGCTGCGCGAGCGGCGCGGCACGCTCGATGCCGCGCGCGAGCACGACCTGCAGGCCTACATGGGCGCGCGCATGTCGCAGAAGGGCAAGGCCACCTCGGCCAACCGGCGCCTCACGGTCTTCAAGCGCTACTACCGCTGGGCCCTGCGCGAGAGGCGCATCGACGCCGACCCCACGCTGCGCCTGGTGCCCGCGCGCCAGTCGCTGCGCGTGCCCAAGACGCTGACCGAGAAGCAGGTGGAAGACCTGCTGGCCGCGCCCGACCTGAACCACCCGCTGGGCCTGCGCGACCGCGCCATGCTGGAGCTGATGTACGCCAGCGGCCTGCGCGTGAGCGAACTGGTGGGCCTGAAGGTGTTCGACCTCGGCATGAACGAGGGCGTGCTGCGCGTCATGGGCAAGGGCAGCAAGGAGCGCCTGGTGCCCTTCGGCGCCGAGGCCCGGCTCTGGATCGAGCGCTACCTGCACGAGGCGCGCGAGGAGATCCTGGCGGGCCAGCAGACGGCGGACCTCTTCGTCACCGCGCGCGGCGCGGGCATGACGCGGGTCATGTTCTGGATCATCGTCAAGAAATGCGCGCTGTCGGCCGGCATACGATCGCCGCTGTCGCCGCACACGCTGCGGCACGCCTTCGCCACCCACCTGCTCAACCACGGCGCCGACCTGCGCGCGGTGCAGATGCTGCTGGGGCATGCCGACATCTCCACCACCACCATCTACACGCACGTGGCGCGCGAACGCCTCAAGCAACTGCACGCCCAGCATCACCCCCGCGGCTGACACCGCCGCATCGACCGACCGAAGAAGACATGAAAGTCCAAGCCTCCCCCATCGCCCGCCGCACCGTGCTGGCCGGCGCCCTCGCGCTGGCCGCCCTCGCCGGCAGCGGCGCCGCGCTCGCGCAGCAGCCGCTGCCCAAGACCATCCGCATCGTCGTGGCCTATCCGGCCGGCGGCGTCAGCGACGTCATCGCCCGCGCCCTGGGCGACAAGCTGTCGGCGCAGACCGGCAGCGCCGTCGTGGTGGAGAACAAGGCCGGCGCCAGCGGCGCCATCGGCATGGACACGGTGGCCAAGGCGCCCGCCGACGGCAGCGTGCTGGGCTTCTCGGCCATCAGCCCGCTGGTGCTCAGCCCGCACCTGGGCAAGCTGCCCTTCGACGCGCAGAAGGACATCGCGCCGGTGGCCAGCGTGATGGTCTCGCCGGTGCTGCTCCTGGCCACCTCGGCCAGCAAGTCGCAGGACTTCCCGGCCCTGGTGCGCGAGGCCAAGGCAGCGCCCGGCGCGATCCGCTGGGCCACCTCGGGGCCGGCCTCGCTCGGTCACATCATGCTGGAGCAGTTGCATGCGGCGAGCGGCGTGGACATCACCCACGTGCCCTACAAGGGCGGCGGCCAGCAGCTCAACGATGCGCTGGGCGGCCAGTTCGAGATCCTGTCGACCAACGCCGGGCCCACGCTCACGCCGCACATCCAGTCGGGCAAGCTGCGCCCGCTGGCGGTGGGTGCGCCCGCGCGCCTGCCGGGGCTGCCGCAGGTGCCCACGCTGGCCGAGCTGGGCTACCCGGCGGCCAATCTCTCGTCGCGCTTCGGCATCTTTGCGCCGGCAGCGACGCCGGCGCCGGTGATCGAGCGGCTCAACACCGAGATCAACCGGGCCCTGGCCAATCCCGAGATCGCTGCCAAGCTGCGCGCCACCGACAACGAGGCCGCCGGCGGCAGCCCGGCCGACTTCGCCCGCGAGATCGCCAGGGAGTACGAAGCCAACGGGCGCATCATCCGCGCCGCCAACATCAAGGCCGACTGATCAGCGGGATGCGGCCTGCGCGTCGAGCAGGCGCAGCTCCTCGTCGCTGAAGCCCGCCCGCGCGCGGGCTTCGTGGTTGAAGGGCGGCTTCAGGCGCGGGGCCTCGTAGCGGGCCACCAGCTGCGGATACAGCGGCTCGGGGTCCAGCCCGGCGCGCTCGCACAGCCAGCGGTACCAGTGGTTGCCGATGGCCACGTGGCCCACCTCGTCGCGCAGGATGATGTCCAGGATGGCCACCGCCTCGTGCGCATCGGGCGTGTTCACCCGGCGCAGCTTGGCCTGGATGAGCGGCGTGGCGTCCAGCCCGCGCGCTTCCAGCGTGCGCGGCACCAGGGCCATGCGGGCCAGCACGTCGTCCTTCGTGCGCTCGCACATGGTCCACAGGCCGTCGTGGCCGGGGAAGTCGCCGTAGCGCCAGCCCATCGTCTGCAGGTGCGCGTGCAGCAGGCCGAAGTGCTGTGCCTCCTCGTCGGCCACGCGCAGCCAGTCGCGGTAGTAGGCGGCGGGCATGCCGTCGAAGCGCCACACGGCGTCCAGCGCGAGGTTGATGGCGTTGAACTCGATGTGGCAGATGGAGTGCACCAGCGCCGCCCGTCCTTCGGTGACGAAGGGCGAGCGCTTGGGCACCGCGAAGGCCGACACGCGCTCGGGCCGGTCGGGGCGCCCCGGTACGGCTTCGTCGTCGTCGGGGGCGCGTACCTTGCCTTCGCCGATGCCCTCCAGATCCGCGCTGGCGGCCAGCGCGCGGGTGGCCGCGACCTTGAGCTCGGGGTCGGCCAGGCGCAAGGCCTCAAGGGCACGAAGGCGGGGGTGCATCCCTACAATTCTAGTTTTCGAGGGGATCATCAATGGCCTTGTATGAACTGGACGGCGTGGCGCCCAAGCTGGCCGAAGGCGCCTGGGTGGCCGACAGCGCCCAACTCATCGGCAACGTCATCCTGGGCGAGAACGCCAGCGTGTGGTTCGGCACCGTCGCGCGCGGCGACAACGAGCCCATCACCATCGGCAGGAATACCAACGTGCAGGACATGTCGGCCCTGCATTCGGACTCGGGCGTGCCGCTCACGCTGGGCGAGAACGTCACCGTGGGCCACATGGTCATGCTGCACGGCTGCACCATCGGCGACAACACGCTGATCGGCATCGGCGCGGTGGTCTTGAACAATGCCCGCATCGGCCGCAACTGCATCGTGGGTGCCGGCAGCGTGGTGACCGAGGGCAAGGAGTTTCCCGACAACTCCCTGATCATCGGCGCGCCCGCCAAGGTGGTGCGCACGCTGGACGAGGCATCGGCCGCGAAGCTGCGCGCCAACGCGCAGCACTATGTCCACAACAGCGAGCGCTTCCGCAAGGGCCTGAAGAAGGTCGGCTAGGAAGTGCCGACCTCCAAGGATTCCCGAGTGAGCGAGCTCCACAAATTCCTGTTCGAAGGCCTGCCGGTGCGCGGCATGGTCGTGCGCCTGACCGATGCCTGGCAGGAGATTCTGGCGCGCCGCGCCTCCAACACCACCACCGGCGCCTACCCGGCCCCCGTGGCCGAGCTGCTGGGCGAGATGACCGCCGCGGCGGCGCTCATGCAGGCCAACATCAAGTTCAAGGGCTCGTTGATCCTGCAGGTCTTCGGCGATGGCCCGGTGAAGGTGGCGGTGGCCGAGGCCAAGCCCGACCTGAGCCTGCGCTCCACTGCCACGGTGACCGGCGAGGTGGCGCCCGACGCGCGCCTGCCGCAGATGGTGAACCTGCATGGCCGCGGGCGCTGCGCCATCACGCTGGAGCCGGCCGAGCGCCTGCCCGGCCAGCAGACCTACCAGGGCGTGGTGCCGCTGGCCGACGCGCACGGCAAGCCGCTCAAGCAGCTCAACGAGGTACTGCAGCAGTACATGCTGCAAAGCGAGCAGCTTGACACCACGCTCGTGCTGGCGGCCGACGACAAGGTGGCCGCGGGCCTGCTGATCCAGCGCCTGCCCACCAAGGGCGAGGCCAACCTGGCGGGCGACCCCGGGGCAGCCGTGCAGGGTATCTCGCTGGAAGACCGCATGGGCCACAACGAGGACTACAACCGCATCTCCATCCTGGCCAGCAGCCTCACGCGCGACGAGTTGCTCAGCCTGGACGTGGACACCATCCTGCGGCGCCTGTTCTGGGAAGAGAAGTTGCTGCGCTTCGAGCCCCAGGTGGGCATGCTGGGCCCGCGCTTTCGCTGCACCTGCAGCCGCGAGCGCGTGGCCGGCATGATCCGCGGCCTGGGCGTGCAGGAAGCGGAAGAGATCCTCGCAGAGCGCGGCGACATCGAGGTGGGCTGCGACTTCTGCGGCAAGCAGTACCGCTTCGACGCGGTGGACGCGGCGCAGATCTTCACCGCGGCCAAGGACCAACTGCCGGGCAGCCCGACGGTCCAGTAGAGTTAGCCGCCCCGCCGGCCCTGCAGCAGGTCCTGGAACAGGCGATGCTCGCAAGCGGGGTCGGAGCACTTGTCGCAGCTCCACGTCCAGCGGGATCCCGCGTCTTGCTCGGGCGTCTGGCCGAGCAGCGGCTGGACCAGGCGCCAGGCGCCTTCCAGCTTCGCCTGCGCATCGCCGTGCAGAACCGAGAAGCCGATGCCGGCCTGCGAAAGCCTCCCGCGCCAGCGCAGGTCCTCGGCCTCGCCGCCGGCGTCGCCGGGCGCGAGCAGCAGCACCAGGGCCGGGGAGCGCAGTGCGGCTTCGTCCTCGATGACCTCGGCCCGCAAGGCGGTGCCTCGCAGCCGCGGCGCCAGTTCGAGCAGCAGCGCATGACGGCCGCTATGTGCGGCGCCCAGCAGTGCGATCAGCGAAGACATGAAGGATGAAAAAAAAGCGCCCCGCGGGCGCTTCTATCGGGTGATCTGGACGTACACCTCGTTGGGCTTGACCATGCCCAGCTCGGCACGCGCCCGCTCCTCGACCATCTCCAGGCCTTCCTGCAGGTCGCGCACCTCGGACTCCAGGCGCTCGTTGGCCTGCGAGGCGCGGGTGTTGGCCTCGTTGAGCCTGGCCAGCGCCTCCTTCTGGCGCGCGACGTCAGGCACGCTGCCGCGACCGCTCCACAGTTGAAACTGCAATGCGATCAGCAGCAGGACCAGGATGATCGGAACGATGCGCGAGCGCATGGCGGCCGGCGTGGGGTCTCAGCCGGTTGCGCTCAGCGCAGGTTGTAGAAGGCTGCGAGGCCGGGGTAGCTGGCCACGTCGCCCAGGTCTTCCTCGATGCGCAGCAGCTGGTTGTACTTGGCCATGCGGTCCGAGCGCGACAGCGAGCCGGTCTTGATCTGGCCGGCGTTGGTGCCCACCGCGATGTCGGCGATGGTGGAGTCTTCGGTCTCGCCCGAGCGGTGCGAGATCACGGCGGTGTAGCCGGCGCGCTTGGCCATCTCGATGGCGGCGAAGGTCTCGGTCAGCGTGCCGATCTGGTTGATCTTGATCAGGATCGAGTTGGCGATGCCCTTGTCGATGCCTTCCTTCAGGATCTTGGTGTTGGTGACGAACAGGTCGTCGCCCACCAGCTGCACCTTCTTGCCCAGGCGCTCGGTGAGCAGCTTCCAGCCGTCCCAGTCGCCTTCGTGCATGCCGTCCTCGATGCTGATGATCGGGTACTTGTCGCACCAGGTGGCCAGCATGTCGGTCCACTGCGCGGCTTCCAGCTGCAGGCCGCCTTCGCCGGCCAGCACGTACTTGCCGTCCTTGTAGAACTCGCTGGCGGCGCAGTCCAGGCCCAGGGCGATCTGTTCGCCGGCCACGAAGCCGGCCTTGTCGATGGCTTCCAGGATCAGCTGGATGGCGGCCTCATGGCTCTCGACGTTGGGGGCGAAGCCGCCCTCGTCGCCCACGGCGGTGGGCATGCCGCGGCTGTCGATGATCTTCTTGAGCGAGTGGAACACCTCGGCGCCATAGCGCAGCGCTTCGCGGAAGCTCGGCGCGCCCACCGGGATGATCATGAATTCCTGCAGGTCCAGGCTGTTGTTGGCGTGAGCGCCGCCGTTGATGACGTTCATCATCGGCACCGGCATCTGCATGCCGCCCATGCCGCCGAAGTAGCGATACAGGGGCAGGCCCGACTCTTCTGCGGCCGCGCGGGCCACGGCCATCGACACGGCCAGCATGGAGTTGGCGCCCAGGCGGCTCTTGTTGTCGGTGCCGTCCAGGTCGCACAGGGTGCGGTCGAGGAAGGCCTGCTCGGAAGCGTCCAGGCCCAGCACGGATTCGGAGATCTCGGTATTGATGTGCTCGACCGCCTTCAGCACGCCCTTGCCCAGGTAGCGGCCCTTGTCGCCGTCGCGCAGCTCGATGGCCTCGCGCGAGCCGGTCGATGCGCCCGAGGGCACGGCCGCGCGGCCCATGGTGCCGCTTTCCAGCAGCACGTCGCATTCGACGGTGGGATTGCCGCGGCTGTCGAGGATTTCACGGCCGACGATGTCTACGATTGCACTCATACTCAATGGCTCCAGATTTCAGAAACTTGCGGGATCGATGGTGCGGGGCGCTTAGAGGCCCTCGACCACGATCATGCGCATGATCGCAGCACCGGCACGCGCTTCACGCGCCTTGGCATATTCCGACGACGCATAAAACTTATTCGCCGCCTCGATCGTCGGGAACTTGAGGATCACGATGCGCTGCGGCTTCCAGTCGCCTTCGAGCACCTCGACCTTGCCGCCGCGCGCGCACACCTCGGCGCCGTGCGCCTGCATGGCAACGCTGGACCACTTCTTGTATTCCTCGTATTGCGTGGGGTTGGTGACTTCGACGTTGGCGATGATGTAGGCGCTGCTCATGGCGATCGATGCTCTTTCAGGCTTGGAAGTTGTTTTCGAGGAAGGGCGTCTTCTTGGTGATGCGGTCCAGGGCGACCAGCGTTTCCAGGAGCGACTTCATGTGCTTGAGCGGCACCGCGTTGGGGCCGTCCGACAGGGCCTTGTTGGGGTCCGGATGCGTCTCCATGAACAGGCCCGAGATGCCCACGGCCACCGCCGCGCGCGACAGCACCGGCACCATCTCGCGCTGGCCGCCGGAGCTGGTGCCCTGGCCGCCGGGCAGCTGCACCGAGTGCGTGGCGTCGAACACCACCGGTGCGCCGGTCTCGCGCATGATCGCGAGGCTGCGCATGTCGCTCACCAGGTTGTTGTAGCCGAAGCTCGCGCCGCGTTCGCAGGCCATGAAGCTGTCTTCGGGCAGGCCCTTCTCGCGTGCGGCGTCGCGGGCCTTGTCGATCACGTTCTTCATCTCGTGCGGCGAGAGGAACTGGCCCTTCTTGATGTTCACCGGCTTGCCCGACTGCGCCGCGGCGCGGATGAAGTCGGTCTGGCGGCACAGGAAGGCGGGGGTCTGCAGCACGTCGACGAACTTGGCCGCCTCGGTGATGTCGTCCTCGTTGTGCACGTCGGTGAGCACCGGCAGGCCCAGCTCGCGCTTGACCTTGGCCAGGATGTCCAGGCCCTTCTCGCGGCCGGGGCCGCGGAAGCTGGAGCCCGAGCTGCGGTTGGCCTTGTCGAAGCTGCTCTTGAAGATGAAGGGAATGCCCAGCGAAGAGGTGATCTCCTTCAGCGTGCCGGCGGTGTCCATCTGCAGCTGCTCGGACTCCACCACGCAGGGGCCGGCGATCAGGAAGAAGGGCTTGTCCAGCCCGATGTCGAATCCGGTGAGTTTCATGGGGTCTCCGCGGTGGGCATGCGGGCGGCCTGGATCAGGCCACCACCTTCAGCGAGGTCTTCTCCACGCCCTGGTGCACCAGCGCCGCCTCGACGAAGGCGTTGAACAGCGGGTGGCCGCTCCACGGGGTGGACTTGAACTCGGGGTGGAACTGCACGCCCATGTACCAGGGGTGCTGGGCCTTGGGCAGCTCGACGATCTCGGTGAGCTGCTCGCGCTGCGTGAGCGCCGAGATCACCAGGCCCGCCTTGCGCAGCTGGTCCAGGTAGTTCACGTTGGCCTCGTAGCGGTGGCGGTGGCGCTCGGTGACAACGTCGCCGTAGATGCTGTGGGCCAGGGTGCCGGGCTGCACGTCGGAGCTCTGCGCGCCCAGGCGCATGGTGCCGCCGAGGTCGGACTGCTCGTTGCGCACCTTGATGCTGCCGTCCGCGTCCTTCCATTCGGTGATGAGGGCGATCACGGGCACGGGCGTGCTCGGGTCGAACTCGGTGCTGTTGGCGTCCTTCAGGCCGGCCACGTTGCGGGCGTACTCGATGGTCGCCACCTGCATGCCCAGGCAGATGCCCAGGTAGGGGATCTTGTTCTCGCGGGCGAAGCGGGCCGAGCAGATCTTGCCTTCCACGCCGCGCTGGCCAAAGCCGCCGGGCACCAGGATGGCGTCGTACTTGGCCAGGCGAGAGACGTTGTCGGGCTCGATGGTCTCGGAGTCGATGTAGTCGATCTTCACGCGGGCATGGTTCTTCATGCCGGCATGGCGCAGCGCTTCGTTCAGCGACTTGTAGCTGTCGGACAGGTCGACATACTTGCCCACCATGGCGATGGTGACCTCGTGCTGCGGATGCTCCACCTCGTGCACCAGGTCGTCCCAGCGCTGCAGCTTGGCCGGCGGCGTGTTGATGCGCAGCTTGTCGCAGATCAGGCCGTCCAGGCCCTGCTCGTGCAGCATGCGCGGCACCTTGTAGATGGTGTCCACGTCCCACATGGAGATCACGCCCCACTCGGGCACGTTGGAGAACAGCGAGATCTTCGCGCGCTCTTCCTCGGGGATCGGGCGGTCGGCGCGGCACAGCAGGGCGTCGGCCTGGATGCCGATCTCGCGCAGCTTCTGCGCCGTGTGCTGGGTGGGCTTGGTCTTGAGCTCGCCGGCAGCGGCGATCCAGGGCAGGTAGCTCAGGTGCACGAAGGCGGCCTGGTTGGGGCCCATGCGCAGGCTCATCTGGCGCACGGCTTCCAGGAAGGGCAGGGACTCGATGTCGCCCACCGTGCCGCCGATTTCCACGATGGCCACGTCCACTTCATGATCGGTGCCGATGCCGGCGCCGCGCTTGACGTATTCCTGGATCTCGTTGGTGATGTGCGGGATCACCTGGACTGTCTTGCCCAGGTAGTCGCCTCGGCGTTCCTTCTCCAGCACCGACTTGTAGATCTGGCCGGTGGTGAAGTTGTTGGCCTTGCGCATGCGCGTCGTGATGAAGCGCTCGTAGTGACCCAGGTCCAGGTCGGTCTCGGCCCCGTCGTCGGTGACGAACACTTCGCCGTGCTGGAACGGCGACATCGTGCCCGGATCGACGTTGATGTAGGGGTCGAGCTTGATGAGGGTGACTTGGAGGCCGCGCGATTCGAGGAGCGCGGCGAGCGAGGCGGAGGCGATTCCCTTGCCGAGGGAAGACACCACACCGCCGGTAACGAAGACGAATTTGGTCATGCCAGTACCGAATGCGAGATTCGGGCAGTGGGAAATTCGAATTATAGGGGAGGGCCTCGGGCCGCCCGGCCGCGCGCCTGAAATACCAAGACGCGGCGTGGGCCTGCCCTCATTACACTTGCGACCCTATGCAAGACCTTGCCGGCAAACACATCGTCCTGGGCCTCACCGGCGGCATCGCCTGCTACAAGTCGGCCGAGCTGTGCCGGCTCATGATCAAGGCGGGCGCCACCGTGCAGGTGGTGATGACCGAGTCGGCCACCCAGTTCATGACGCCGGTGACCATGCAGGCCCTCTCGGGCCGTCCGGTCTACGTCTCGCAGTGGGACGGGCGCGAGCCCAACAACATGCCGCACATCAACCTCAGCCGCGAGGCCGATGCGATCGTGCTGGCGCCCTGCAGCGCCGACTTCATCGCACGGCTGGTGCAGGGCCGCTCCGACGAACTGCTGAGCCTGATGTGCCTGGCCCGCCCGATCGACCGAGTCCCGCTGCTGCTGGCCCCGGCCATGAACCGCGAGATGTGGTCGCACCCCGCCACCCTGCGCAACCTGGCGCAGGTGCAGGCCGACGGCGCCATCGCCCTGGGCGTGGGCAGCGGTGACCAGGCCTGCGGCGAGACCGGCGACGGCCGCATGCTGGAGCCGGCCGAGCTGATGGAAGACATCGTGGCCCACTTCCAGCCCAAGGTGCTGGCGGGCCAGCACGTGCTGGTGACGGCCGGCCCCACCTTCGAGGCGCTGGACCCGATCCGCGGCATCACCAACCATTCCTCCGGCAAGATGGGCTTCGCCATTGCCCGCGCGGCGCGCGAGGCGGGCGCCCGCGTCACGCTGGTGGCCGGGCCGGTGCACCTGCCTACGCCGCGCGGCGTGGACCGCATCAACGTGCAGTCGGCGCAGCAGATGCTGGCCGCCGCGCAGGCCTCGGAGAAGGACGCGACCGTGTTCGTGGCCACCGCGGCCGTCGCCGACTGGCGCCCGGCCAGCCACAGCCAGCAGAAGATCAAGAAGGACGGCAGCGGCAAGACGCCGGTGCTCAACTTCGTGGAGAACCCCGACATCCTGCTCGCCATGGCGCAGAGCGAGCGCGCGAAGAGCGGCAAGCTCTACTGCGTGGGCTTCGCCGCCGAGAGCGAGAACCTGGTGGAGCACGCCAAGGCCAAGCGCGAACGCAAGGGCATTCCGCTGCTGGTGGGCAACATCGGCCCGCTGACTTTCGGGCAGGACCACAACAGCCTGCTGCTGGTGGACCCCGCTGGCGTGCGGGAACTGCCACGCGCTGCCAAGCAGGTGCTGGCGCGAGAGCTGGTCGCCGAGATCGCCGCCCGCCTGCCGGGCTGGAAGCCGGCCTGAGCCATGGCGCACCCCTGGGACACGCCGCCCAACGGCGACTTCGCTGCCTACGTCGAGCGTCTTGCCGCCCAGGCCGCGCAGCGCAGCCTGATGGCGGCGCAGCGGGCGGCGAGGCAAGGCAGCCAAGCGCTCCCGGACGATCACTTCGGCAGGCCCGAGTCCGAGTCGTCCGCCTTCGGGGCAGTGAACGATCCGGGCTCGATCGATCAGGCGCGCGCCCTGTCCAGTCCGCCGGGCCTGCAGCTCCCGGGCGAGCATCCCCTGGCGCGCGGCCTGCGCCAGCTCATGAAGAGACTCGAAACCAACCTGCAAGACATCGCGCAGAAGCAGCAGCAACAACAACAGAAGAAGCAATGAGAATCGACGTCAAAGTCCTCGACCCCCGCATGGCCGACCAGTTGCCGGCCTACGCCACCCCTGGCAGCGCCGGCCTGGACCTGCGCGCCTGCCTGGACGCGCCCATCACCCTGGAACCCAACGGCTGGCAGCTGGTGGGCACGGGCATCGCCATCCACCTCGCCGACCCGGGCTATGCCGCGCTGATCCTCCCGCGCTCGGGCCTGGGCCACAAGCACGGCATCGTGCTGGGCAACCTGGTGGGCCTGATCGACAGCGACTACCAGGGCGAGCTGAAGATCAGCGCCTGGAACCGCAGCGACGTGCCCTTCGTGCTCAACCCCATGGAGCGGCTTGCCCAGCTCGTCATCGTCCCGGTGGTGCAGGCGCATTTCAACGTGGTGGCCGAATTCCCGCCCAGCGAGCGCGGCGAGGGCGGCTACGGGTCGACCGGCAAGCACTGAAGCGAGGCTTAAGGCCCGTGTTTCGGCTGGGTAAAGGCGGGAACCCGCTGCGTGCCTTGTGCTCCAAGAAGCATCACGGTGCGTTGTGCAGTCGGACAATGCGCACGACGCGCACCGGTCGAAGATGACGAGGAGCACTCCAGCATGAAGAACACACGCCAATCCTTGGGCAGTTTCGCCCGCCTGGGCCTGGGCGCCGGCGCCCTGGCCGCGTTGACCGCCTGCGTGGCACCGGCGCCCTACTACCAGACCACCACCTATCCCTACCAGCCCCCGGCCTACCCGGTGGCCGCCGCGCCGGTGCCCGTCTCGTCCTTCGGCCGCGTGGTGAACATCGAAGTGGTGCAGAACCAGAGTTCGGGTTCGCCGCAGAGCGCCGTGGGTGCGGTCACCGGCGGCGTGCTCGGCGGCGTGCTGGGCCACCAGGTGGGTGGTGGCAGCGGCAAGGCCGCGGCCACCGTGCTGGGCGTGGTGGGCGGTGCGCTGCTGGGCAATGCGGTCGAGGCCAATGCCCGGGCGCCGCGCGTCTACCAGAACTACCGGGTGTCGATCCAGACCGACAGCGGCAACTACCGTGCCTTCGACGTACAAAGCCCGGGCGACCTGCGCGTGGGCGACCGGGTGCGCATCGACGGCAACCAGATCACGCGCGTCTGACAGAAGCGCGCTCTCCAAAGAAAAAAGCCGGGCATGCCCGGCTTTTTTTCGTCCATATCGACGCGCCTCAGTGCAGCGTGTCGTTGCCCGGCGCCATGGTCTGCACCTTGAAGAAACCGGCGCCGGCGCTGCCGCGGCCGATTTCCTCCTCGGAGGCCTCGCGCACCGATTCCACCCTCAGCTCCAGTCGCAGCGCGATGCCCGCCAGCGGATGGTTGCCGTCGAGCACCACGTGTTCGGGATAGATCTCGGTGACGGTGTAGAGCCCGTTGCCGGGCAGGGTGCCGCTGTTGCCCTTGGGCAGCGCCGCGCCGTCGAAGGTCATGCCTTCTTCCAGTTCCGCCGGGAAGATGCTGCGCGGCTCGAGGAACACCAGCTCCTCGTCGTAGTCGCCGAAGGCTTCCTCGGGCTCGATGTGCAGCTGCAGCGTCGCGCCGGGCGCATGGCCCTGCAGGGCAGCCTCGATGGGCTTGAGCAGGTCTTCGCCGCCCACCAGGAACTCCACCGGTTCATCGAGCTCGTCGAGCAGCTCGCCCAGCGTGTCCTTGAGTTTCCAGGTCAGGCCGACCACGCATTGTTCAGTGATTTCCATACGAGAATTGTCCCATGGACATCCACACGCCACTGGCGCTGCTGGGCGGCATCAGCCCGCAGCAATTCATGCGCCGCTACTGGCAGAAAAAACCCCTTCTCATCCGCGGCGCCGTGCCTGACATGGTGCCACCGATCCCGCGCGCGCAACTGTTCGACCTTGCTGGCCAAGAGGGCGTTGAGTCGCGCCTGATCCAGCACGACGCCAAGGGCGGCTGGCGCCTGCGCCACGGCCCCTTCGGCCGCCGCGCGCTGCCGCCCACGTCGCGGCCCGCCTGGACGCTGCTGGTGCAGGGCGTGGACCTGCACCACGCAGGCGTCCACGCGCTGCTGAACCAGTTCCGCTTCCTGCCCGATGCGCGGCTGGACGACCTGATGATCAGCTACGCCAGCGACCAGGGCGGCGTCGGCCCGCACTTCGACAGCTACGACGTGTTCCTGCTGCAGGCTGCGGGCCGGCGCCGCTGGTCGATCGGCAGGCAGCGCGACCTGCAACTGCAGGAAGGCGTGCCGCTGAAGATCCTCGAGCGCTTCGAGCCCGAGCAGAGCTTCGTGCTCGAGCCCGGCGACATGCTCTACCTGCCGCCGCGCTACGCGCACGACGGCGTGGCCGAGGGCAGCGACTGCATGACCTACTCCATCGGCCTGCGCTCGCCGGCCAGGCGCCCGCTGGGCGCGGATCTGCTCGCGCGGGTCGCCGAGGCGCATGCGGAAGAGCTGGAGCACGCATCGCCGGCCTCGGCGGTGCACACGCACTACCGCGACCCGAAGCAGGAGGCCGTCGATGCGCCGGCCGCCATGCCCGAGGCGCTGCAGGCCTTCGCGCGCGAGGCTGTCGCGCTTGCGCTGCGCGAGCCCGACGCCATCGAGCGCGCGCTGGGCGAATCAATGACCGAGCCCAAGGCCAACGTGTGGTTCGACGAGGGCGATCCGCCCGATGCGCCGTGGCAGGGGGTGTCGCTCGATCGCCGCACCCGCATGCTCTACGACGCGCGGCACATCTACATCAACGGCGAGAGCTTCCGCGCCGGCGGCCGCGATGCCACGCTGATGCGGCGCCTGGCCGATCGCCGCGCGCTGCAGGCCAGGGAACTGTCCGGCGCGAGCGACGATGCGCTGGACCTCCTGCGCGACTGGTGCGAAGCGGGGTGGGCCCATGCCGAATGACGATCCGCTCGCGCTGCCTTCGGGGCCCTTCTCCGGCCCCGAGGAATTCGCTTCGCTGATCCGCGCGGCCATCGACGCCGCATCGCGCGAAGGATGGCGCGAGTGGACCTGGAGCGACCCCGACTTTGCCGACTGGCCGCTTGGCGAGCGCGCCGTGGCCGAGGCCATGCAGCAGTGGTCCTCGGCAGGGCGCAGGCTCACCCTCGTGGCCGAGGACTACGGCGTGTTCGAGCGCCACCACGCGCGCTTCGTGCACTGGCGCCGCATGTGGGGCCACATCGTCGAGGCGCGCGTGTGCCGTGGTGCCGGACTGCCGGCCGTGCCCAGTGCGCTGTGGACGCCGACGTGGGCGCTTCGGCGGCTCGATGTGGAGCGCTGCCGCGGGCATGCCGGCACGGATGCGATGGGCCGAAGGGCCTTGCGCGAGCAGCTCGACGAATGTCTGCGCAACAGCCGCGAAGGCTTTCCGATCACGACGCTGGGCTTGTAGGCCAAGGGCGCAAACACCCTTTGATACATGGCTCGGCCGCTCTGTTTCGAGGTCGCGAGGTCTAGAATTTTTTCGTGTCTCGATCCGTATTCAAGGAGCATTCATGAACAAGTCTGCCTGGCTCATCGCCTCGCTGATCGGCGCTGCTGCCCTGACCGCCTGCAACAAGCAGGAAAGCACGCCGCCAGCCACGAGCACGACCACGCCTCCCGCTGCTGTCACACCCGCACCCGCACCTGCGCCGCCGGCTGCAGCGCCTGCACCGGCCGCGCCTGCCGCAACGCCCGGCACGCCCGCACCGGACTCGCAGGCCGCACTCGACGAAGCCAACAAGGCCGTCGAGGCCGCGCGCAAGGCGGCTGCCGATGCGGCAGCCACCACGCCAAAGAAGGAATAGGACTTCGACGCCTGCCTGCTGGCACCCAAAAGCAAAAGCCGCCCTCGGGCGGCTTTTGCTTTTGTTGTCGCCGGACTCAGGGCATCAGGCGTCGAGCCAGGGCGTGCCCTCGGCCGCATTGGCGGTGAGCATCTCCTCTGCCCTTGCACCGCGCACCTGCGCCATGGCCAGCTTCACGATGTCGGGCCGGTTGTTCTGCTCGCTCAGGTGCGCTGCGACCAGGTGGCGCATCGCGCCGTGGCACAGCGCGGCTGCGATGCCGGCGGCCGCATCGTTCGACAGGTGCCCCCACTTGCCGCCCACTCGCTGCTTGAGGAAGGGTGGATAGCTCGACACCGCGAGCATGTCCACGTCGTGGTTGAACTCCAGCAGCAGCGAATCCAGGCCGCCGAGCTGGGCGAGGACGTGCGGCGTGGCATGGCCGAGGTCGGTGAGCACGCCCAGGTGACGCGCGCCGTCGGTGCAGCGCAACTGCAGCGGCTCGCGCGCATCGTGCGGCACGGTGAAGGGCTGGAGCATCAGTTCGCCCACGGCGATCGCTTCGCCATCGCGTGCGAACGAGAGACGGCCCTCGTAGTCGCGGCCGCCGCTGGCCAGCCAGGTGCCTTCGCTCATCCATACGGCGGTGCCGTGGCGGCGCGAGAAGGCATGGGCGCAACCGATGTGGTCGCCGTGCTCGTGGGTGATGAAGAGGGCGTCGATGTCCGCGGCGGCCAGGCCTGCGCGTTCGAGGCGCGCCTCCAGGTGGCGCAGGCCGAAGCCGCAGTCCACCAGCACGCGGCTGGTGGACAGGCCGTTGCCGGCCTCGATGAGCGTCGCGTTGCCGGTGCTGCCGCTGCCTAGGCTTCGGAAGCGCAGCATCGGATCACTTCATGTCGTCGGCGATGACCTGGACGATCTTCTTGGCGCTCTCGCTGTTGTCCGGCGCGCCGGCTTCGTTGAGCACGCTCACCGTGCTCAGGTCGCCCTGGCTCTTGACCTGCACGCGCAGCTTCAGCGGCTTGAAGTCCTTGCCGGCCTGGCCGAAGGTGATCAGCTTCGCCCAGGTGCCCGGTTCCTTGCGGTCCGGCGGCACGTAGCGCACGAAGTAGGTGCCGGCAGCGCGGTCGCGGTCTTCGACGGTGAAGCCGGTGCGGTCGAGCGTGAGGCCGACGCGGCGCCAGGCGCGGTCGAAGTTCTCGTTGATGCGCACGGTGGGCATGCCGTTGCCGTCGGTGCTCACGGTGGCGCGCTGCACAACGGGTGCACCGCCCGCGGCGACCAGCGCCTTGGACTGTTCCTGCGGCACGCCGAGCTTGACCATCAGGCGGCGCAGGAATTCGGTTTCCAGTTCCGGATCAGCGGGGCGCGGCTGCCAGATGGTCTGGTCCTTCGAGCTGTTGGAGTACACCTCGATCATGCCGCGGTGGCTCACGAAGATTTCGGTGCCGCTGCCGTTCTGCTCCAGGCGCGTGCGGAAGCGGTCCAGTTCACCGGTGGAATACACCGAGTCGACCAGCTTGCCCAGCGTGCCGCGGATGATGTCTTGCGGCAGCTTGGCGCGGTTCTCGGCCCAGTCGGTTTCCATGATGCCGATGTTGCGCTGGTCGGTGGTCAGCAGGAAGCCGTTCTCCTGCCAGAAGTCGCGGATCGAATCCCAGATCTGGTCGGGGGCGCGGTTCACCACCAGCCAGCGCTGCGTGCCGTTGCGCTCCAGCCGCACGTCGCCGATCGCGTTGACCGCGGTGGGGGCGCTCGGCGCGTTGGTCATGCTGGCCTGCATGGCGTTGGCGGACACGGCGCCGCCGGGGATCGTGTAGCGGTTGTCCCGGCTCAGTTGCGTGAGGTCGGGCGGAACCTCGAGCGTCGGCACCTTGCCGGCGCTCTTGTAGTCGATCTTGTCGCTCTCGAACACGGAGCAGGCGGCGAGGCTGGCAGCAAGGGCCAGCAACGCGAGGCGCGAAAGAGTTTTCAAGGTCATCTTCCTGGGTGGTGGCGCTTTTTGCGCTCTGTGTGGGGCCGGTGCTGGCGCGGCGCGGTGGCCTTGGCTTGCCGGCGTGCTGAGTGGCAGAAGGCGACTTCTTCGATCAATCCTTGAGCAGGCCGCTCTGGCGAAGAGCGGCTTCGACCACGGGGCGGGCACCTTCGGACAGCTCGGTCAGGGGCAGGCGCATGGCGCCGCCGCACAGCCCGAGCCGGGACATCGCCCACTTCACCGGAATCGGATTGGGCTCCACGAACAGATGCCGGTGCAGGGGCAGAAGTTCCATCTGGATCTGCATGGCCCGGCGCGCATCGCCGGCGATGGCGGCCACGCACAGTTCGTGCATCTTGCGCGGCGCCACGTTGGCCGTGACGCTGATGTTGCCCTGGCCGCCGCACAGCATGAGCGCCACGGCAGTCGGGTCGTCGCCCGAATAGACGGCGAAGTTCCTGGGCACGTCGCGGATCAGCCACTGCGCCCGCTCGATGTTGCCGGTGGCTTCCTTGATGCCGACGATGCCGGGCACCTTGGCCAGGCGCACCACGGTGTCGTGCGCCATGTCGGCCACCGTGCGGCCGGGCACGTTGTAGAGCACGATGGGCAGGTCGCCCACCGCTTCGGCGATCGCCTTGAAGTGCTGGTACTGGCCCTCTTGCGTGGGCTTGTTGTAGTAGGGAACGACCTGCAGCTGCGAGTCGGCGCCCACGCCCTTGGCGAACTTGGCCAGCTCGATGGCTTCCTTGGTGGAATTGGCACCGCAGCCCGCCATGACGGGCACGCGTCCCTTGGCCTGCTCGACCGTGACGCGGATGATCTCGCAATGCTCCTCGACGTCGACCGTGGGCGATTCGCCCGTGGTGCCGACCACGCCGAGGCAATCGGTGCCTTCTTCGATGTGCCAGTCGATCAGGCGGCGCAGGGCCGGGTAGTCGACGCTGCCGTCTTCATGCATCGGCGTCACGAGCGCGACGATGCTGCCAGTCAGTTGCTGCTGCAAGGGGGTGTCTCTTTAGGACGAAAAGACCACATTCTACCGGCGCCGGACCCCCGGCCGGGGCCTCAGCCCTCTACCGCCAACGGGTAGCGGGGCGGGGTTTCCCCCGGGTGCCGGGGACCCCGGATGGCGGCGATCCGCTGCACGAATCGCTCGGGCGAGGCGAGGAATCCGTCCTCGTAGGCCACCACCCGCAGGCCCTCGCAGGCGCGCAGCAGTTCGCCGGGGGCGAGCAGGAAATCGGGGCGCGAGGGCTTGCCGACGCTCTCGTTGCCCTGGGCGAAGGTTTCGTACAGGAGGACGCCGCCGGGTGCCACGGCGGCCACGATGTCGGGCAGGCGGGCGCGCCAGAGATAGTTGGTGACCACCACGCCCTCGAAGCCCTGGCCGGCGAAGGGCCAGGGGCCCGATTCGATGTCGGCCAGCACCGTCCGGCCGAAGGCGGCGGCGCTGGCCAGGGCGTCCGCGGCGCGGTCCACGCCGGTCACGGGGTGGCCCAGGCCGGCCAGCCACTTCATGTGCCGGCCGCTGCCGCAGGCCACGTCCAGCACGTGTCCGCCCGTGGGCACAAGGTGCGACCAGCGCTCGATCCAGCGGGAAGGCGCCGCCAGCGCGGCATGCGGCTCCACTAGAAGCACGCCCAGATCTGGTCGACCAGCGTCACCAGGAAGGCCGGCCGCGTGTAGAGCGCGAACACCGCGCCCAGCGCCGCCACCGCGGCCGCCCACCAGGCGGCGCGTTGCAGGCTGTGGCGTTGCGCGTGCGTCATGAGGACTGGATTGTCGCGCGCCTCAGGCCGCCTGCGGCGTCGGGCGCACCGGGCGCGCGATGGCGCCTTCGCGCACCGGCAAATTCACGATGGCCGCGAACACGCCCAGTGCGATGGCCAGCCACCAGACGATGTCGTAGCTGCCCGTGCGGTCGTAGAGGAAGCCGCCCAGCCACACGCCCATGAAGGAGCCGATCTGGTGCGACAGGAACACGAAGCCGCTGAGCATCGACAGGTGCGACACGCCGAAGATGCCGGCGATGATCGCGTTGGTGGGCGGCACGGTGGACAGCCACAGGAAGCCGATCACCGCAGAGAAAACGTACACCGACACCGGCGAGATCGGCACCGCCAGGAAGATGGCGATGGCCACGGCCCGGCCGAAGTAGATGGCCGCCAGGATCTTGCGCCGCGCCAGCCGTTGGCCGAGCGAGCCGGCCGCGTAGGTGCCGAACACGTTGAACAGGCCGATCAGCGCCAGCGCGTAGCTCGCCACCTCCGGGCCCAGGCCCTTGTCGCGCAGGTAGCTGGGCATGTGCACGCCGATGAACACCACCTGGAAGCCGCACACGAAATAGCCGGCCATCAGCAGCCGGAAGCTGGGGTAGCGGAAGGCCTCGGCCACGGCCTGCGCGATGCTCTGCTCGCGGTGCGCCAGGCCGGTGGTGTGGCGCGGCTCGCGCAGGCCCAGGGCCAGCGGCGCGATGATCAGCGTGGCGGCGGCCAGCACCAGCAGGGCGTTCTGCCAGCCCAACTGGGCGATCAACTGCCCTTCCACGGGCACCATGAGGAACTGGCCGAAGGAGCCGGCCGCGGCGGCCACGCCCATCGCCCAGGAGCGCTTCTCGGCGGAGACCTGCCGGCCGATCACGCCATAGATCACGGCATAGGTGGTGCAGGCATGGGCCGCGCCGATCAGCACGCCGGTGGTCAGCGCGAACATCAGCGGCGTGCTCGACAGTGCCATCCCCACCATGCCCAGCGCATAGACCACGGCGCCCATCATCAGCACCTTGGCCGCGCCCAGCTTGTCGGCCAGCATGCCGGCGAACACGCCCATCACGCCCCACGAGAGGTTCTGCACCGCCAGCGCGAAGGAGAAGGTCTGGCGCGACCAGTCCTGCGCCTGGGTGATCGGCTGCAGCCACAGGCCGAAGCCGTGGCGGATGCCCATGGACAGGGTGACGATCAGGGCGCCGCACAGCAGCACGCGCTGCAGGCTCAAGGGTTGCGGGGAATTCATGGTGCGGGCAAATGTAATCAAAAGGGCCCGTGGCTGCTTGTCGCCTGCGCAGCGCCATTGTTGAAATCTTTGGTGTGCTTTGATGCGGCCGCGGCATCGGCCCGCCGGGCGGGTGCTTCGCGCCGACCTAGAATCCCGCGCTTATGGCAAGCAAGGAACCAGGTACGTACGGCGAGGCGTCGATCCGCGTCCTCAAGGGGCTCGAGCCCGTCAAGCAGCGGCCGGGCATGTACACCCGCACCGACAACCCGCTGCACATCATCCAGGAAGTGCTGGACAACGCCGCCGACGAGGCGCTGGCGGGGTTCGGCAAGAAGATCAAGGTCATCCTGCACACCGACGGGTCGGTGAGCGTGGAGGACGACGGCCGGGGCATTCCCTTCGGTTTGCACCCGGAAGAAAAAGCGCCGGTGATCGAGCTCGTCTATACCCGCCTGCACGCGGGCGGCAAGTTCGACAAGGGCGCAGGCGGCGCCTACAGCTTCTCCGGCGGCCTGCACGGCGTGGGCGTGAGCGTGACCAACGCGCTGTCCAGGCGCCTCGAGGTGCAGTCGCACCGCGAAGGCCAGGTGGCGCGCCTGGCCTTCTCCGCCGGCGACGTGATCGAGCCGCTGCAGGTGCGCGCCCTCGAGGCGGGCGAGCGCCGCCAGGGCACCACCGTGCGTGCCTGGCCCGACGGCAAGTACTTCGAATCGCACACGCTGCCCATCCATGAACTGACGCACCTGCTGCGCAGCAAGGCGGTGCTGATGCCCGGCGTGGCCGTCACCCTGGTCAACGAAAAGACCAAGGACACGCAGCAGTGGCTCTACAAGGGCGGCCTGCGCGACTACCTGATGCAGACGCTCAGCGCCGATCCGGTGATCCCGCTCTTCGAGGGCACCGGCTACGCCGACAAGAACGCCGACAGCTTCGCCGAAGGCGAGGGCGCCGAATGGTGCGTGGCCTTCACCGAGGAAGGCCAGCCGGTGCGCGAGAGCTACGTCAACCTGATCCCCACCAGCGCCGGCGGCACGCACGAGAGCGGCCTGCGCGACGGCCTGTTCAATGCGGTCAAGAGCTTCGTCGAGCTGCACTCGCTGCTGCCCAAGGGCGTGAAGCTGTTGCCCGAGGACGTGTTCGCGCGCGCCTCGTACGTGCTGTCGGCCAAGGTGCTGGACCCGCAGTTCCAGGGCCAGATCAAGGAGCGGCTGAACTCGCGCGACGCGGTGCGCCTGGTGTCCAGCTTCGTTCGCCCGTCGCTGGAGCTTTGGCTGCACCAGCACGTGGACTACGGCAAGAAGCTGGCGGAACTCGCCATCAAGGCCGCGCAGACGCGCCAGCGTGCCGGCCAGAAAGTCGAGAAGCGCAAGGGCTCCGGCGTGGCCGTGCTGCCCGGCAAGCTCACCGACTGCGAAAGCAAGGACATCGCGCACAACGAAGTGTTCCTGGTCGAGGGCGATTCGGCCGGCGGCAGCGCCAAGATGGGCCGCGACAAGGAAGCCCAGGCCATCCTGCCGCTGCGCGGCAAGGTGCTCAACACCTGGGAGGTGGAGCGCGACCGCCTGTTCGCCAACACCGAGATCCACGATATCTCGGTGGCCATCGGCGTCGACCCGCACGGTCCGGACGACACGCCCGACCTCTCCGGCCTGCGCTACGGCAAGGTGTGCATCCTGTCCGACGCGGACGTGGACGGCTCGCACATCCAGGTGCTGCTGCTCACGCTCTTCTTCCGCCATTTCCCCAAGCTCATCGATGCAGGGCACGTGTACGTGGCCAAGCCGCCGCTGTTCCGCGTCGATGCGCCGGCGCGCGGCAAGAAACCCGCCGCCAAGCTCTATGCGCTGGACGATGGCGAGCTGACCGCCATCCTCGACAAGCTGCGCAAGGACGGCGTGCGCGAAGGCGCCTGGACCATCAGCCGCTTCAAGGGCCTGGGCGAAATGAGCGCCGAGCAACTGTGGGAGACCACCCTCAACCCCGACACCCGGCGCCTGCTGCAGGTGCGCCTGGGCAAGCTCGATTTCTCGCAGACGCAAGGCGAGATCACCAAGCTCATGGGCAAGGGCGAGGCGGCAGCGCGGCGCGAACTCATGGAACTGCGTGGCGACGATGTCGAGGTGGACGTCTGAGCTCGCCGGGCTCCTTCTTCGTTCACGCCAAGTGCTGATCGCCCTGGGCATGGCGCTGCTCGCCCCGATCGGACAGGCCGCCAACATTTACGGCTACGTGGACGAGAAGGGCGTGGCCCATTTCGCCTCGGAGCCGCTGGATTCGCGCTACCAGCTCTTCTTCAAGGCGGGCCAGAGCTTCGACACCGCGGCCGGCCTGCCCGGGCCGGGTGGCGGCAAGGGCTCGTCCGCGGCGCAGCGCAGCCTGCTCGCGATGTTCGATGCTTCGCCCGGCTACAGGACGGCCAAGCGCGCGTTACGCGACGCCGCGCGCCGGCACGAGATCGACTACGAACTGCTGCAGGCGCTGGTGGCCACCGAATCGGGCTTCGATCCGCAGGCCGTGTCGCCCAAGGGCGCGCTCGGCCTCATGCAAGTGATGCCCGACACGGCCGCGCGCTACGGCGTGCGCGACGACGCGCGCGCCTCGGTGGCGGCCAAGCTCTTCGACCCGCGGCAGAACGTGGCCGCCGGTTCGCGCTACCTGGCGGACCTCATGGCGCTCTTCCCCGGCCGGCTCGACCTGGCCCTGGCGGCCTACAACGCCGGCGAGGGCGCGGTCCAGAAGGCGGGCAACCGCATCCCGAACTACCCAGAGACGCGCAACTACGTCGCCACCGTGATGCAGCTCTACGCCTACCTCAAGCCGGAGGCCGCGATGCCTGCGGGCGGCAAGCCCGGGCGCGTGCGCATGGAGCTGGCGGGACCCAAGGGCGGCGCGATCGGGCGCGGCAACGTGCCGCCGCCGGGCATGGCGATGCCGTCCCTGCCTGCGCTGCTGCCGGACACGCCCTGAATCGCCAAACCACGAGCGAGCCGCCATGCAACGTCGAACCCTGGTCCTTGCCGCCACGAGCTGTGCCCTCGGCGCGGCTGCCGTGCGGGCGCAGAAACCGGTGCCCTCGTCGAGCGAACCCTACGCCCGGCTGCAGGGCGGCGTGCCGCACCACATGACGCCCGAGCAGGAGGCGCAGCGGGTCACCGACAGCCCCGCGCCCGCCGGACCGGCCGGCCGCTGGCAGCCGCGCGCAGCACTGCCGATCCCGCGCAGCGAGATGGCCTGGGCGACGGCGGCGCAGGGCCGCATGCACGTGGTGGGCGGCTACGGCGAAGGCGCGGTGAACCGCGACTACCACCACATCTACGACCCGGCGGCCGACCGCTGGCTCGGCGGCGCGCCGCTGCCGCGCGGCGCCAACCACGTGGCGGTGTGCGCCGACGTCGGGCGCGTCTATGCCTTCGGCGGCTTCATCGAGCAGAACCGGCGCTCGGACACCAACGCCTACGTCTACGAGATCGCGCAGGACCGCTGGACCGCCATCGCGCCGATGCCGCGTCCGCGCGGTGCGGCGGCGGCCGTGGTGCTCGACGGCAGCGTGCATCTCATCGGCGGCGCCTCCGAGCCAGCGGCCGAGCGCGCCAGCGTGGGCTGGCACGAGGTCTACGACACGAAGGCCGACAAGTGGAGCACCCGCAAGGCCCTGCCCGGCGCGCGCGACCACGTCGGCTGCGTGGCGCATGCCGGCCAGATCCACGTGATCGGCGGGCGCTTCAACACCTTCGAATACAACACCGACCTGCATCACGTCTACCTGCCGTCCCGCGACACCTGGGAGCTGCGCGCGCCGCTGCCCACGGCGCGCTCGGGGCATGGCCTGGTGGTCTACCGCGACCGCTTCTTCGCCATGGGCGGGGAGGGGGGCATCCTCGTGGGCGGCGTGCCGCGCCAGGCCAGGGTCTTCGGCCAGATGGAGAGCTACGACCCCGGCAGCGACACCTGGCAGCGCCATGCACCCATGATCACGCCGCGCCACGCGGTGGGCGCGGCGCTGATCGGCGACTGGATCTACGTGGCAGGCGGCGGCGCGGTGCTCGGCGGTGCCGTGCAGTCGGCCGTGCACGAGGCTTTCACATTGGGCTGATGCCAGGCGGCATGGCCCTTCACTTTCTTTGAGTAGCTAGTTCTTCTATGGATTCCGAACAACCCACGCTCGACCTGACGCCGCCCGACGACGAAGGCGGCCTGACCCTCGCCGACTACGCGCAGCAGGCCTACCTGGAATACGCACTCTCCGTGGTCAAGGGCCGCGCCCTGCCCGACGTGTGCGACGGCCAGAAGCCGGTGCAGCGCCGCATCCTGTATTCGATGTCGCGCATGGGTCTGGGCTTCGGCGGCGCCAACGGCACCGTCGGCGCCAAGCCGGTGAAGAGCGCCCGCGTGGTGGGCGACGTGCTGGGCCGCTTCCACCCGCACGGCGACCAGGCCGCGTACGACGCGCTGGTGCGCATGGCGCAGGACTTCGCGCAGCGCTACCCGCTGGTGGACGGCCAGGGCAACTTCGGCAGCCGCGACGGCGACGGCGCGGCGGCCATGCGCTACACCGAGGCGCGCCTGGCGCGCATCACCAGCCTGCTGCTCGACGAGATCGACGAGGGCACGGTGGACTTCGTGCCCAACTACGACGGCAGCACCGACGAGCCCAGCCTGCTGCCCGCGCGCCTGCCCTTCGTGCTGCTCAACGGCGCCAGCGGCATCGCCGTGGGCCTGGCCACCGAGATCCCCAGCCACAACCTGCGCGAAGTCGCCGATGCCTGCGTGGCGCTCATCAAGAGCAACGGCAAGATGACCGACGAGGAGCTGGCGGGCCTGATCCCCGGCCCCGACTATCCGGGCGGCGCGCAGATCATCAGCAGCGCAGCCGACATCGCCGAGGCCTACCGCACCGGCCGCGGCTCGCTCAAGGTGCGCGCGCGCTGGAAGATCGAGGAGCTCGCGCGCGGCCAGTGGCAGCTGGTGGTCAACGAGCTGCCGCCGGGCGTGAGCACGCAGAAGGTGCTGGAGGAAATCGAGGAGCTCACCAACCCGAAGGTGCGCGCCGGCAAGAAGGCGCTGACGGCCGAGCAGACGCAGCTTAAGGCCTCGGTGCTGGCGGTGCTCGACGTGGTGCGCGACGAGTCCAGCAAGGACGCGCCGGTGCGCCTGGTGTTCGAGCCCAAGACCAGCCGCATCAGCCAGGAAGAATTCACCACCACGCTGCTCGCCCACACCTCGCTGGAGAGCTCCGCGCCGATCAACCTCACCATGGTGGGCATCGACGGCAAGCCGGTGCAGAAGTCGCTGCTGCAGATGCTCGGCGAGTGGGTGGAATTCCGCGCGAAGACCGTGCAGCGCCGCTCGCAGCACCGCCTGGACAAGGTGCTGGACCGCATCCACATCCTCGAGGGCCGGCAGCTGGTGCTGCTGAACATCGACGAGGTGATCGCCATCATCCGCGCGGCCGAGGATCCCAAGGCCGCGCTGATCGAGCGCTTCAAGCTCACCGAGCGGCAGGCCGAGGACATCCTGGAAATCCGCCTGCGCCAGCTGGCGCGGCTGGAGGCCATCAAGATCGAGCAGGAGCTGGCCAACCTGCGCGAGGACCAGAAGAAGCTGGAAGAGATCCTGGGCAGCCCGGCGACGCTGCGCCGCCTGCTCATCAAGGAAATCGAGCAGGACGCCAAGACCTTCGGCGACGATCGCCGCACCCTCATCCAGGCCGAGAAGCGCGCCGTGGCCGAGGTGCGCGTGGTCGACGAGCCGGTGACGGTGATCGTGTCGCAGAAGGGCTGGGTGCGTGCGCAGAAGGGCTGGGCGGCCGACCGCAGCGCGGCACCCGAGTACAGCTTCAAGTCGGGCGACGCGCTCTACGAGGCCTTCGAATGCCGCAGCGTCGACACGCTGCTGGTCTTCGGCACCGCCAAGGACAAGGGCGTGCGCGTATACACCGTGCCGGTGTCCTCGCTGCCGGGCGGCCGCGGCGACGGCCAGCCGGTGACCACGCTCATCGACCTGGAAAGCGGCACGCAGGTGCAGCACTTCTTCGCCGGCCCGGTCGGCGCGAGCCTGCTGCTGGCCAACACCGGCGGCTACGGCTTCATCGCCACGGTCGAGAACATGATGTCGCGCCAGCGCGCCGGCAAGGCCTTCATCGACGTGGGCGAGGGCGAGGGCCTGTGCCGGCCCTCGCTGGTGGGCGGTGCCGGCGGCGCCGAGCCGCAGCCCATGGCCACGCACGTGGCCTGCGCCTCGACGGGCGGGCGCATCCTCACCTTCGAGATCGCCGAACTGAAGGCGCTGCCCAAGGGCGGCCGTGGCCTGACGCTGATCGACCTGGAGGCCAAGGACACCCTGGCCGGCGCCGCCGCCTACACGCGCAGCGTGAAGATCGCGGGCATCGGACGCGGCGCCAAGGAGCGTGACGAGACGCTGGAGATCCGCTCGCTCAACAACGCCCGCGCCGCCCGCGGCCGCAAGGGCAAGGCGGCCGACCTGGGCTTCAAGCCGGCCTCGATCGTGCGGGTGCAGTGATGGACATCGGCGTTCTTGGTCTGATCATCGTCGTCGTCAGCGGCCTCGCCAGCTTCGCGGTGGGTCGCTGGCTGTCGAACAAGCGCCGCGCCAAGAAGGATGCGCAGCGTCGTGCCGCCGAGCAGGCCAACCAGAGCCGGCAGGTGCGCCGCGCGCGCGAGCGGCGCGAACGGCGCTGAGCCGTGACAATCCCTGAAATCCAACCCTGCAGTCCCATGTCCCTCCCTCCCATCGAAATCGAGACCGCCCCGAACCCCACCGCTTCCATCGTGCTGATGCACGGCCTGGGCGCGGACGGCAACGACTTCGTGCCGGTCGCGCAGGAGCTGGACCTCTCCAGCGTCGGCCCCGTGCGCTTCGTCTTCCCGAATGCCCCGGTGATGCCGGTCACCATCAACGGCGGCTACCAGATGCCCGCCTGGTACGACATCTACGGCCCGAACCTGGTGCAGCGCGAGGACGAGGCCGGCCTGCGCCGCTCGCAGGCCAGCATCGAGGCGCTGATCGAGAAGGAGAAGTCGCGCGGCATCGCCGCCGATCGCATCGTGGTGGCCGGCTTCTCGCAAGGCTGCGCGATGGCGCTGATGACCGGCCTGCGCCACAAGGAGAAGCTGGCGGGCATCGTCGGCCTCTCGGGCTACCTGCCGCTGGCCGCCACCCTGGCCGCCGAGCGCGACGCGGCCAACCACGACACGCCCATCTTCCTGGCCCACGGCAGCCACGACCCGGTAGTGGTGCTGCCCCGTGCGACCGCCACCCGCGAGGCGCTGCAGGCCCTGGGCTACCGGGTGGACTGGCACGAGTACCCCATGGCGCACTCGGTGTGCATGGAGGAGATCGCCGACCTGAACACCTGGCTGCTGAAGGTGCTGGCGCGCTGACCGCCCAAAGGGACGCTTGACCGTCCCCGAGCGCGCCCGGCGCGGGCATGCTAAGTTCCGGCCCCACGAAAGAACGACCGGTCCCATGGAAATGAGCACTTTGCAGGAGCGTGTGAACGCGCTCTCGACCACGCGCCTGCAGGGCATGCGCCGCGGGATCGAGAAGGAAAGCCTGCGGGCCCAGCCCGACGGCCGGCTGGCCCTCACGCCCCATCCGGGCGTGCTGGGCTCGGCGCTCACGCATCCCCACATCACCACCGACTTCAGCGAGTCGCAGGTGGAGCTCATCACCGGCGCCCACACTGACGTGGACGCCTGCCTGGCCGAGCTCACGCGCATCCACCAGTTCACCTACCGCGCGCTGAAGGACGGCGACGAGCGCCTGTGGGTGTCGAGCATGCCCTGCGGCCTGCCGACCGACGAGACCATCCCGATCGGGCGCTACGGCTCCTCCAACGTGGGGCGCGCCAAGAGCGTGTATCGCATGGGCCTGGCCTACCGCTACGGCCGGCGCATGCAGACCATCTCGGGCATCCACTACAACTGGTCGCTGCCCGAGGTGAGCAGCGAGCAGTACTTCGGCCTGATCCGCAACTTCCGCCGCCACGCCTTCCTGCTGCTCTACCTCTTCGGCGCCTCGCCGGCGATGTGCTCGACCTTCGTGGCCGGCCGCGAGCACGAGCTGCAGCCCATCGGCGAAGGCAGCATGTACACGCCGCACGCCACCTCGCTGCGCATGGGCCGCCTGGGCTACCAGAGCGATGCGCAGGCCTCGCTGGCGGTGAGCTACAACAGCCTGGACGGCTACGGCGCCTCGCTGGAAGAGGCGCTCACGCATCCCTGGCCGGCCTACGAGGCCATCGGCATCCAGGGGCCCGGCGGCGAATACAACCAGCTGGCCACCACGCTGCTGCAGATCGAGAACGAGTTCTACGGGACCATCCGCCCCAAGCGCACCATCTTCACCGGCGAGCGCCCGCTGCATGCGCTGCGCGAGCGCGGCGTCGAGTACGTCGAGGTGCGACTGATGGACCTGGACCCCTTCGAGCCGGTGGGCATCCGCGCCTCCACCATGCGCTTCCTGGACGTGTTCCTGATGCACTGCCTGCTCACCGACAGCCCCGACGACTCGCCCGCCGAGATCGCCGAGCTGGCGCGCAACCAGCACCTGACGGCGGCGCGCGGCCGCGAGCCGGGCCTGCAGCTGCTGCGCGGCGGCCGCGAGATCGGACTGGCCGAGTGGGGCGCGCAACTCCTGGCCCAGTTCGGGCCCATTGCCGCCGCGCTGGACGCGGCGCAGGGCGGCACCCAGCACGCCGATGCGCTGCGCGCTGCCGGGCAGGCGCTTCAGGCGCCCGACACCCTGCCGTCGGCCCGCGTGCTGGCTTCCATGGCGAAGGACCATGGCAATTCCTTCGTCTCCTTCGTGCGCGAGCGCTCCGAGGCCACGCGCGCCTACATCGACGGCCTGCCGTGGGCCGGGCACGACCAGGCGCACTACGAGCAGATGACCCAGGATTCCATCGAAGCCCAGCGGAAGATCGAGGCAGCCGACACGCTGCCCTTCGAGATCTACCGCCAGCAGTACGTCTCGGCCGACCGGCTGGGGCTGCGCAAGCGCGCCGCGGTTCCTTCCCTCTAGGGTTTGCCCCCGGCTGTGCGCCTTCGCGACAAGGCGCGAGCCCGGGTGCGTGCAAGATCGCCTTTCCCATTTCCAATCCATCAGAGGCTTCGCGCATGAGCAGCAGCAACGACAAGCTTGATTTCCAAGGCCGCGTGGCCATCGTCACCGGCGCGGGCGGCGGCCTGGGCCGCCAGCATGCGCTGGCCCTGGCTGCGCGCGGCGCCAAGGTGCTGGTCAACGACCTGGGCGGCACGGTCAACGGCACCGGCGGCTCGGCGAGCGCGGCGCAGGCGGTGGTGGACGAGATCAAGGCGGCCGGCGGCGAGGCCCTGGCCAACGGCGCCTCGGTGACCGACTTCGCCGCGGTGCAGGCCATGGTGCAGCAGGCGGTGGACGCCTGGGGCCGCGTCGACATCCTGGTGAACAACGCCGGCATCCTGCGAGACAAGAGCTTCTCCAAGATGGAGCTGGCCGACTTCCAGCTGGTGGTGGACGTGCACCTCATGGGCTCGGTCAACTGCACCAAGGCCGTGTGGGCGCTGATGAACGAGCAGAAGTACGGCCGCATCGTGATGACCACCTCGTCCTCGGGCCTGTACGGCAACTTCGGCCAGGCCAACTACGGCGCCGCCAAGCTGGCGCTGGTGGGCCTGATGCAGACGCTGAGCATCGAGGGCGCGAAGAACGACATCCGCGTGAACTGCCTGGCGCCCACGGCCGCCACCCGCATGACCGAGGACCTGTTCCCGCCTCAGATGCTGGAGGCCTTCAAGCCCGAGGCCGTGGTGCCCGCGATGCTGGTGCTGGCCAGCGAGCAGGCGCCCAACCGCACCATCCTGTGCGCCGGCGCGGGCACCTTCGAGGCGGCCCACATCACGCTGACGCAAGGTGCCTACATCGGCATCGGCGACCATGCGCCCGAAGCGCTGGCCGCGCGCCTGGCCGAGGTCACGGGGCGTGACGGCGAGCAGGTGCCGCAAAGCGGCGCCGCGCAGGGCAGCAACGAAGTCGCCAAGGGCATGGCGGCTGCCGGCCGCGCCTGAAGAAGAGGGCCTAGTCGGCGGGCTCGTCCGCCTCGGACCCGGGCTCGCCGTTGCGGATCGAATCGCGCCGCCGGTGGTCGGCAGCGCGCCCCAGCTTGCTGTCCAGCAGATGCCGCAGCTTGTCCAGCGCGCCGCGGAAGGCCGCGTCGGTGCCGCTCGCGTGGTGCGTGACGGCCAGGGCGCTGTGGCGCGGCAGGCGCGCTTCCATCGTGCAGCGCTTGTCGCTGGCGCCGCCCTTGTCGGGCGTGCCGCCGGCCAGGTGCACCTCGATGCGGGTGATGTCGCCGCCGAAGCGGTCCATGGCCAGGCGCAGTTCGCCTTCGGCCCAGTGTTCAAGCGCCTCCTTGTTGTCGATGCCGTTGCCGGTGTTGACCTGGATTTGCATGCCGCCGTCTCCCGTTCGCGTTGCCGACGATGCATGATGGCGCTTTTCCAACGTGCCTGCCACTTCTTCGTCTTTCTCTCCCATGGTTTCACTGCCCGACACGCTCTGCTATCTCAACGGCGAGTACACGCCGCTCAACCAGGCCAAGGTCTCCGTGCTCGACCGCGGCTTCATCTTCGGCGACGGCATCTACGACGTGGTGCCTGTCTATGGGCGCAAGCTGTTCCGCTTCGAGCAGCACCTGGCGCGGCTGGAGCGCAACCTCGGCAAGCTGCGCATCCCGAATCCGCACACGAACGAGGAATGGCTGGAGCGCTGCCGCAAGCTCATCGCCGCGCATGCCAGCGAGGACCAGATGATCTACATCCAGGTGACGCGAGGCGTGGCCCCGCGCGACCACGTGATGCCCAAGGACATCGTGCCCACGGTGTTCATCATGGCCACGGCGATGAAGCCGCCCGGCACGAAGGCGGTGCATGAAGGCGTGGCCTGCGTGACGGCGGAGGACTTCCGCTGGGAGCGGGGCGACATCAAGAGCACCTCGCTGCTGGGCAACGTGATGGCCCGCCAGGTGTCGGCCGACGTGGGCGCCACCGAGACGATCCTGTTCCGCGAAGGGCAGCTCACCGAGGCCTCGTCCTCCAACGTGTGGGTCGTGCGTGACGGCGCCGTGTATGGCGTGCCAAAGAGCGAGCATGTGCTGGAAGGCATCCGCTACGAACTGATCCGCGAGCTGTGCGAGCAGGAGGGCATCCCTTTTTCGCTGGTGCCCATCGACGCAGCGCAGGTGCATGGCGCCGACGAGCTGATGATCAGTTCGGCCAGCAAGGAGGTGCTGCCGGTGGTGCTGCTCGATGGCCAGCCGATCGGCACCGGCAAGCCGGGCCCGGTGTTCGAGCGCATCTACAGCGCCTACCAGGGCGCAAAGGCGGCGCAGTCGCGCGCCTGATTTTTTTCTTCTGCAAGAGCATCGATGCCCATCCAGTGGTTCCCCGGTCACATGAACGTGACCAAGAAGGCGATCGCCGATCGCATCACCGAGATCGACGTGGTGATCGAGTTGCTCGACGCCCGCCTGCCGGGCTCCAGTTCCAACCCGATGCTGCAGGCGCTCACGGGCCACAAGCCGCGGCTGAAGGTGCTCAACAAGCAGGACCTGGCCGACCCCGAGGTGACCGCGCGCTGGCTGGCGCACTACAACGCGCAGCCCGGCACGCGCGCGATCGCTCTGGACGCGAGCGAGCGCGCGCCGGCGCAGAAGCTGGTAGCGGGCTGCCACGAGCTCGCACCCAATCGCGGCGGCATGGCCAAGCCGATGCGGGTGCTGATCTGCGGGGTGCCCAACGTGGGCAAGTCGACGCTGATCAACACCCTGAAGGGCGAGCGCAAGGCCAAGACGGGCGACGAGGCGGGCATCACGAAGCTGGAGCAGCGCATCGTGCTGGCCGACGACTTCTACCTCTGGGACACGCCGGGCATGCTGTGGCCGCGCATCATCGTGGACAAGAGCGGCTACAACCTGGCGGCCAGCGGCGCGGTGGGGCGCAATGCCTACGACGAGGAAGAGGTGGCGCTGGAGTTGCTCGACTACCTGCGCCAGCACTATGCGGACCTGCTCGAAGCCCGCTTCAAGCTCGGCGAGCCGATCGCGCAGATGCGCGACGAGGAAGTGCTGGAGGCCATCGGCCGCAAGCGCGGCGCGCTGCTTGGTAAGGGGCGCGTGAACATGCAGAAGGCGGCGGAGATCGTGATGAACGAGTTCCGCAGCGCCACCCTGGGGCGCATGACGCTGGAGACGCCGGAGGAGTTCGCGCAGTGGCTGGCGGAAGGCGAGCGCAAGGATGCGGAGCGGCAGGCCAAGAAGGATGCGCGCAAGGCGCGTGGCAAGGGCGCTTCTTCGTCCTCTGCGATGGAGTAGTTGGCGGGTCAAAGGCCTGTGTGGCGCTGTGTGCGCAGCATGCGACTCGGGCGGTCGGCGCCTTCAGCGCCGACTACCCTGCGCTGCTCGCGAAGCCGGCCCGCGGCAGAACTCGCGACTCCGTCGCTCAGACAGCTGCCGCAAGTCAGATGTTGAAGTTCATGTGTGTCCTTCGGCACACAAGAACGGGCCGGTCCCGCTGCGCTGCTCGGCGCCCGAGACGCATGCTGCGCACACAGCGCCACACAGGCCTTTGACCTGGACACGGCGGTGGTGCTCGGTGGTTTCCGGATACCGTCACCCCGTGCGCCCCGGACAAAACGATCAGTGCGCAACGGACTTGGAAAACACGTTGATCACAAGAACCCCGGCCACGATCAACCCCATCCCGGCCAACGCAGCCCCATCCAGCCGCTGCCCGAACCACAGCCATCCCACCAGCGAGATCAGGACGATCCCAACGCCCGACCAGATGGCGTACGCGATGCCCGTCGGGATTGCGCGCAGGGTGAGGGAAAGGA